>Ga0126370_10000100_pt1 | contig 27556 bp, 20 predicted proteins | sample PanSoiMetaPlot_3_FD_92586 | JGI IMG/M metagenome (GOLD analysis project Ga0126370, IMG submission 92586) | Tropical forest soil microbial communities from Panama - MetaG Plot_3 | ecosystem: Environmental > Terrestrial > Soil > Tropical forest > Bulk soil | place: Panama | collected 2016-02-17 | reverse complement strand
TGGGCACATCTTCACTTACGCGGTGAAGATCCACTCCATCAAACAGAAGAGCTTGCCGGAACTCAATGACGACTTCGCTAAGGAGCTGGGAGCGGAATTCACCGGAATCGAGGATGTGAGAACCAGGATTCGCGAGGGCACCGAGGCAGAGAAGAAACAGCGTGCAGAGCATGATGCCAAGGAGAAACTGGTGGCTGAACTGGTCAGCCGGCATGACTTCCCTGTCCCCGAGGCTCTGGTAGAGCATCAGATTGATGTTCGACTCGAGCGGGGGCTCAGAGCCTTGGCTGCTCAGGGCATGCGCCCCGAAGATATGAAGAAGGTGGACCTTAACCGGCTGCGGGCGGGCCAGCGCGAGCAGGCTATTCAGGAGGTCAAGGCTTCCGTTCTGCTGGATAAGATAGCCGACGCAGAGAAAATCGAAGTTGGAGACGAGGAAGTCAATCGCGAGATCGAGGCGCTTGCCCGACAGTCCAAGCAGACGGCCGAGGCGATTCGCGCGCGTTTGACACGAGATGGGGCGCTCGATAGGATTAAATCCAGAATCCGCAACGAGAAGACCCTCAACTTTTTGTATCATCAGTCCGCCTGAGGCGGACCTTTCGCACGTTCTCCCCCGCGACGGTTAAGGTTGGCTCGGCGGCAGTGTGAAAGGATAAGTGAAAGGACCACAAGCCATGCTGGTACCGATGGTCATTGAGCAGACCGGTCGAGGCGAGCGCGCCTACGACATCTACTCGCGCCTGTTGCGGGACAATATTATCTTCATTGGAACCCCGATAGACGACAACGTGGCGAACCTGGTCATCGCGCAGATGTTGTTTCTGTCGCAGGAAGACCCGGAAAAGGACATCCAGCTGTACATCAATTCACCCGGCGGCTCGATCACGGCCGGAATGGCTATTTATGACACCATGCAGTACGTCAAAAATGATGTCGTAACGATCTGTATCGGTCAGGCTGCCAGCATGGCGGCACTGCTGCTGGCTTCTGGCGAAGGCAAAAAGAGGCTGGCGCTACCTAACTCCCGCATCCTGATTCACCAGCCCTCGATGGGCGGCCTGTCGGGCCAGGCAACCGATATTGATATTCATGCTAGAGAAATTCTGCGCATGCGCGAGATAACAAACCAGTTACTCGCCAAACATACCGGTCAGAAGCTGGACAAGGTGGAAAAGGACGTTGAGCGCGACTTCATCATGAACGCCCAGCAGGGCAAGGAATACGGAATCATCGACGATATCATCTACAAGACCAGATAGAGGTATGATCAGCCGACCGCCGGTCGGGAGGGGAACAAGCTTCTTGGCGGCGGTACAATGGCAGGGGATGCCGGGGTGGTCAATCAGGAGTAAAGCCGAGTGAAAAATAGGTCGGGCACCGACGAGATCCTTCGCTGTTCGTTTTGCCACAAGTCCCAGGATGCCGTAGCCAAGCTGATCTCATCCCCTAGCGATTATCCAAGAGCTTACATTTGCGACGAGTGCGTAGCCGTTTGTAATTCCATTCTCGAAGATGACCGCACGGCCACTCCTCCAGCACAGAGTCCCAACCAGCTTCCCAAACCCCAGGAGGTAAAAGCCTTCCTGGACGAGTACGTCATCGGGCAGGAGGTAACCAAGAAGAAGCTGGCCGTCGCGGTCTACAACCACTACAAGCGGATCTACATGAATCGCCAGCGAACCAGCGATGGAATCGAACTGACAAAGTCTAATATCCTGCTGATTGGTCCGACAGGAACCGGCAAGACTTTGCTAGCGCAAACCTTGGCAAAGATGCTGGATGTGCCCTTCGCCATTGTGGACGCTACCACCTTGACGGAAGCCGGCTATGTTGGTGAGGATGTCGAAAACATCATCCTCAAACTGTTGCAGGCGGCGGAGGGAGACGTAGGGCGGACTCAGACGGGCATTATCTATATTGATGAAGTCGATAAGATCGGCCGCAAGGACGAGAATCCTTCGATCACTCGAGATGTGTCCGGTGAAGGCGTGCAGCAGGCGTTGCTGAAAATACTCGAGGGTACGATCGCAAATGTTCCCCCGCAGGGTGGCCGCAAGCATCCACACCAGGAATTTACGCCGGTAGACACGACGAACATTCTTTTCATTTGCGGCGGCGCATTTGTCGGACTGGACAAGATCATTGGTCGCCGCGCCGGTCGCAAGGCCTTGGGCTTCCGCACCGGAGAGGAAGAGACCGCCGACCAGGCGGTCCCTACCGATAAGAAGAAGAGAGCCGAGCTGTTCTCCGATATTCAACCGCAGGATCTAATCAAGTTCGGCTTGATTCCCGAGTTCGTCGGCCGCATGCCCGTCATTGGCAGCCTGGAGGAACTGGACGAGAATGCGCTGGTCGAGATTCTGACCCGGCCGAAGAACGCCATCGTCAAGCAGTACCAGCGTCTTTTCGAGTTTGAGAACGTCAGGCTCAAGTTCAGTGATGAGGCGCTAAAGGCGGTAGCTCGACAAGCCATGGCGCGAAAGGTAGGGGCCCGCGGTTTGCGCATGATTTTAGAAGAGCTGATGCTGGACCTGATGTACCACCTGCCCAGCCAGAAGAAAGTCAAGGAATTTGAGGTCACGCGAGAGATGGTGGAAAAACGCAATGTCTCTCTCGCTATGATGGAAAAAGCCGGGTAGGATTGCTGTACTGGCAGTCCACCTCGAGATTTTGAAGTGCGCACGGAAAGGACCCGAGCGCATTGTGAGCTGGATGAAGCCGAATGTCCGAACCCGCCGTGCAGTATGCCCCGGAGGGGCGGAGGCTGCTTAGCCCAGGGCGTCAGCGCCTGGGTCGGTAAACGGGGTGTACGGAGCCCCACGAGGGTGAAACAATAAGCGCACGTGATTGGGAGAGCCGGTGACAACTTCTAAAGAAAAATTCGAGAGCAAGAAACTTCCCATGATGCCCATCCGTGATGTGGTCATCTTTCCCTATATGATGACTCCATTTGTTGTGGGCCGCGAATCCAGCGTGCGCGCGCTCGAAGAGGCTCTCGCTGCCGACAAAAAAATCTTCCTCGCCACTCAGCACGACGCCAGCGTCGACGAGCCCAAGCCCAACGAAATCTACCAGGTGGGAACCGTAGTCAACATCGTCCAGAGTCTTAAACTTCCCGACGGCAACATTAAAGTCCTGGTTGAAGGTGTGGAGCGCGGCAAGATTCTCCAGGTCACCGAGACCGACGGCTTTATGCAGGCCACCATTCGCGTGGTCCGTTATACTGCCGAGCCCAGCCCGCAACTCGAAGCCGGCATGCAGCGGGTCACCGGACTCTTCGAGCAATACGTGAAGCTTTGCCAGTCACTGAACTACGAGACGATGATTGCCGCCGTCCGCATGGAAGACCCCGCCAAGCTGACCGATACTATCGCTGCCAACCTGCAGCTTTCCATCGAAGAAAAGCAGGAGTTGCTCGAGATCTTCGATCCCGGCGAGCGAATCAACCGTATTGGCGACGTGCTCGATATCGAAATCGAAAAGCTGAATATGGACCGCACCATTCAGTCCCGCGTCAAGCGTCAGATGGAGCGCGCCCAAAAGGAGTACTACCTCAACGAAAAGATCAAGGCCATCCAAAAGGAACTTGGCCGAGGCGAAAAGAGCGAGTTCGACGAGCTTAAGAAGAAAATCGAAGCCGCCGGCATGCCGAAAGATGTGAAGGAGAAGGCCGTCCAGGAACTCAAGAAGCTGGAAGCCATGCCCCCGATGTCCGCCGAGTCCACGGTCTCCCGCAATTATCTGGATTGGTTACTTGCCGTTCCCTGGAAGAAGCGCTCCAAGGAGATCCGCAATATCTCGCGCGCCGAAAAAGTTCTAAACGAAGATCATTATGGACTGGAGAAAATCAAGGAACGCATCCTCGAATTTCTCGCCGTGCGTCAGCTTGTGAAAAATCCGAAGGGCTCGATCCTCTGTTTTGTCGGACCTCCCGGAGTGGGCAAGACCTCTCTGGGAATGTCGATTGCCAAGGCCACGGGCCGCAAATTCGTTCGCATGTCCCTGGGCGGTGTTCGCGATGAAGCAGAAATCCGTGGCCATCGCCGTACTTATATCGGTGCCCTTCCGGGCCAGATCATCCAGATGATGAAGAAAGCCGCCACCAAGAATCCTGTCTTCATGCTCGATGAAGTGGACAAGATGTCGATGGACTTCCGCGGCGATCCGTCTGCGGCCCTGCTGGAAGTGCTCGATCCCGAGCAGAATTTCATGTTCGTTGATCACTATCTCGACGTGGAATACGACTTATCGCAAGTTTTCTTTATCGCAACCGCCAACGTGATGCATACCATCCCACCTGCCCTGCAGGACCGCATGGAAGTGCTCCGCCTGCACGGCTACACCGAACAGGAAAAAGTCGAAATCGCAAAGCAGTTCCTGGTCAAGAAACAGATGCTTCAGGCCGGTCTCAACGATAAGAACGTGAAGTTCACCGATGACGCGATCACCGCCATCATCCGCAGCTACACACGCGAAGCCGGCGTCCGCAATCTGGAGCGGGAAATTGGTAACGTGTGTAGAAAGGTCGCGCGCAAGGTCGTCAGGGAAGGGCCGACCTACAGCATCACCATAACCGCAGAGAATGTGAACGACTTTCTGGGGGTGCTCAAATTCCGCGACAGCCTGGCGCACGAGAAGAGCGAAGTCGGTTTGGTTACCGGCCTGGCTTGGACAGAAGTGGGCGGTTCGATTCTCAGTACCGAAGTTACGGTAGTCGACGGCAAAGGCAAACTCACACTCACCGGCAAACTGGGCGATGTCATGCAGGAGTCTGCCCAAGCCGCGATGTCCTATGTGCGTTCCCGTGCGCAGCGCCTTGGCCTTCCGCGTGATTTTTATCGCAACCTGGACATTCACGTCCATGTTCCCGAAGGCGCCATCCCCAAGGATGGCCCCTCCGCGGGTATTACGATCGCCACCGCGATCTCGAGCGCCTTAAGCAAGATTCCGGTTCGCCGGGACATCGCTATGACCGGGGAAATCACGCTTCGCGGCAAGGTCCTGCCCATCGGTGGACTCAAAGAGAAATTGCTGGCCGCCCACCGTGCCGGCCTCTTCGAAGCCATCTTGCCCAAGGACAACGAGAAAGATTTGGCGGAAGTTCCGGAGAATCTCCGCAAGGAGATGAAACTGCACTTCGTCGAGAACATGGATCAGGTGCTCTCTATTGCGCTGGAGTCTCCTTTGCCGGAGCCGGTTCTGCCCCAGGTCGCAGACACGTCACAAACGATCGCGCCGATCGTCCCCACTACGGAAGGACCATCGGCTCACCAGTAGAGCCGGCTTCCGACCAGCTGGATTGCCCCGAACCAAGCCGAAGTTGGCCAAAGCTGCAGCCCTTGACATGTCCGGATACCCTTCGTAGATTGAGAAGAATTCAGCCGGAACACACGCCAGCCCAAAGTGATTGTTCCTCCCGACCGTCGGAAAACGGGGGAGTCTCGCATGTCGCCTGCTGAGCTGAGAGAGGGCAAGTCTACGTCGGCTACCGACCTGGTCAATGCGCAGGAGCAGACCTTTACTACCGGTCTCCTGCCTTCGCAAGCCATTCGTAAACTCATCGATCAAGGCAGAATCTCCGCCTCCCCGCCGCTTACCGAGGAACAAATTCAGCCCGCCAGCTTGGATCTGCGCCTCGGCGAGATTGCTCATCGCGTTCAGGCCAGTTTCTTACCCGGTCAACTCTCGACGGTTGAGGATCGCATTCGCGACCTGCGCATGATGCGCGTGGACCTGACGCGCGCTGCCATCCTTGAAAAAGGCTGCGTCTATATCGTGCCCTTACTCGAGTCGCTGAATTTGCCTGCCGATGTCTCCGCGCGGGCGAATCCCAAGAGCACCACCGGACGTCTCGACATCTTCACTCGCTTGATCACCGACTACGGCGCCGAGTTCGAAGGTGTGGCGGCAGGTTACAAAGGTAAACTGTTCGCCGAAATTGTTCCCCGCACGTTCACCGTTGCCGTGCGCGCGGGTATGCGTCTCAACCAGCTCCGTTTTGTGCGCGGCAAGCCAACTTCTCCCGACAGCGTCATCAGTGCCCTCGATGAGGAGCAGAATCTCGTCTACCTGGATGAAAACAGCCCTATCAAAGCTCAGGTGGATCGGGGCTTGCTGATTTCGGTCAACCTGGAAGCGGCCGAGCCCTCCGAGGTCATCGCCTATCGCGCCAAGCGTAATTCGCCCGCAATCGAACTGGACAAGGTCAATCATTACTTGCCTGAAGATTTCTGGGATATCAAGTATCAACCTAAAAACAAGGCGCTAATCCTCGATCCCGGAGACTTCTACATTCTGGCGTCGAAAGAGCGGGTACGGGTACCGCCCGAGTACGCAGCCGAGATGATTCCGATCGATACTTCGGTGGGCGAATTTCGTATTCACTACGCCGGTTTCTTCGATCCCGGCTTCGGGTACGGCCTGAGCGACATCAAGGGAACCCGCGCCGTGCTGGAGGTGCGCGCGCATGAGGTCCCCTTCATGATCGAGCACCGCCAGGTGGTGGGTCGCCTGAAGTACATGCGCCTGCTCTCTCGCCCAGACAAGATCTATGGCAGCGACATCGGTTCCTCCTACCAGCGCCAGGAACTAACGTTAAGCAAGCAGTTCCGAAAGCAATAAGCTTCTCTGTCCAGTGTGGCACGCCAAGGCTGGCGCCTGCTTGGTGCGAGGGGAAACCCCCCGCGGCTTCTGGCTCGCGATATGCGCATCGTGGTGCCGCGATATAAAATGCTCTCAGCGGAGCCCGCACATTGACACTCGGAACTCTATTTAAAGGAAAAGCTGGCCTGCTTGTGACCATCGGCGTAGTGATCGGTGTGCTGATCGGTTTTCCCGCTTACCGATGGTTTTTGGCTATTAGCGTCGGCATTGGGGTTCTGGTCGCAGCAATTTTGTTCCTGTGGCACAAGCTGCGGCCCGTCCGAGCCGAAGATGTAGAAGACAAGCACCCCTTAAAACTGGAATAACTCCTCTAGTAATCCGGGTCGTGCCAGCTGGCAACCGAACCCGAGAAACTAGAAACTAAGAATTCCGATGCGTATCCTTTCCCGGTTTATGGCAGCAGCCAGCGACGAGCGGCAGTTCCCGACAACCGATCTGCCCGAAATCGCCTTTCTCGGCCGCTCCAACGTCGGGAAATCCAGCCTCATTAATTCCTTAGTCGGAAACAAGATCGCACGCACCAGCTCGACTCCCGGACGCACCCGCAGTATCAATTTTTTTGAAATTCGGTGGCCGGGTAAACCCAAGCCGGAGATCATTTTTACCGATCTTCCCGGATATGGCTACGCCAAGGTCTCGCGCGAGGTAGCGCAACAATGGCCCGACTTCATCGAACCCTATCTGAAGCAGCGTGCTCCCTTGGCGCTTTGCCTTGTGCTGATCGATAGCAACATTCCACCCCAGGAGAGCGATCTTCAGCTCATGGATTTTCTCCGGGCTGCAAGTAGGCCGTTTGTTGTGGTCGCAACGAAGAGCGATCGCCTATCCGGAAACCAGCTCACAACTTCGATGCAAACCCTGTCGCAGACCTTCCATGCTCCCCGCCTGCTGCTCTATTCCGCCAAGACGGGAACCGGCCGCGACCAGCTCTGGCAAGAAATTCGCGCGGCCGCATCGGCCTTTTCCCAACCGAACATCGCTTCGCCCGCCCTGCGAAATCGGGGTGCTTAGCCTAAGGGCGGCAACTGTGCCCCCATGCGTAGAGTGTCGGGTTGCGAGCGAGGTTGTGGTGATCACGGTGACGATCTTCACATTCCTCCAAAGCGGCAACGCGGCGAAGGTAACCTTCTCGAGGCAACCAGAGCCCACAGTTCGCCTCCGGCCCAATTGCTGAGAGCCACACTTTACTCCGGGGCAGCCCTGTGCAACCGTGTTGCAGAATGGTTGGGAGCGGGCCCTGAACGGCGAACCTTGTCTTGAACGCTCATCCGTTACTTCGGGAAGCGTTCGCCTCCGGTCAATCCGCTATGATGGATACCTATGGCTACTTACCTGATTACAGGAGTTGCAGGCTTTATCGGATCATCCTTGGCGAGGGCCGTGCTGGCGCAAGGCGACCAGATACGCGGTGTGGACAACTTGGCAACCGGCAAACGGGAAAACCTGGCAGAGATAGAGTCTCGCATCGACTTCCAGGAAGCCGATATCCTCGATTTGCAGGCCATGAAGGAAGCTTGCCAGGGGATTGATTTCGTTCTGCATCAGGCGGCGATTCCGTCCGTCCCTAAGTCTGTCCTTGATCCTCTGGGCTCTAACGCCGCCAACGTGGATGGAACCGTGAATGTCTTGGTTGCAGCCAGGAATGCCAAGGTTAAGCGCGTGGTGTATGCAGCCTCCTCTTCCGCCTATGGAGATACGCCAACTCTGCCCAAAGATGAAGAAATGACACCCAATCCAATTTCTCCCTACGCGGTCGCAAAGTTAGCCGGCGAGTACTACATGACCTCCTTCTTCCGCTGCTACGGCCTAGAAACGGTCTCTCTGCGTTACTTCAACATCTTCGGCCCGCGACAGGACCCTGCTTCGCCTTACTCCGGCGTTCTGGCGAAATTCATCACCCAAATGCTGAGAGGGGAACGGCCCAAAATTTTCGGCGACGGCGAGCAGAGCCGCGACTTCACCTATATTGATAACGCCGTCAGCGCAAACCTTCTGGCCTGCCGCGCACCGGCGCCGCAAGTATGTGGTCGAGTTTTCAATGTTGCGACGGGTCGGCGGGCGAATCTGAAGGAAACCTTCGCCGTTCTGAAAAAGATTATCGCCTTCCAAGGCGATGTGGAATTCGGTCCCGAACGTGCCGGCGACGTCAAACACTCGTTGGCCGATATCTCCAAAAGCGAAAAATTTCTTGCTTATAAGCCGCTCGTTTATTTCGAAGATGGCCTAAAGAAGACGGTGGATTGGTATCGGATCGAAACTCCGATGGTTAGTCGTCAGTCATCAGTCGTCAGCTAACCAGCACAGGGCGGGACTCGCCGCCGGACGGTTTTAAACCGGCTCTCTGGCTTAGGCGGCCAACGAGGATGATCCCGTAACTGCACGCGTGCCAATACGAGGTATTCGGTCTGCGCCGGGCCCCGGCCATGTCGACAGTTCCATCCAGGACGGCATGCCGCCTGTCTTGTGTGTGGTGGTGCTGATCGAAATGAACGAAAGCAAGCGCGGGTTTGACCGCTTTGTGGGCCCCGTAAGTCCGCTTCCAGCGCAAGTACTGAGATTATGCACGAAGGGGCATCACAGGAAAGCCGAGTGTCGCCACAGGCTGTACGTGGTTAACTAGATCGACCGGTTGCCCACCATCTGGCGGGAAACGATCTCGCGGCAAGGCTGCCTGTGCGATAGCACCTTTACGCGCCGGACGCGACTCTGCTATAACCAGCCTTTCCGGTACTGGGCTTCTGAATCGCACCTTCAAAGCATCCGCCCGCGGACCCGCTCCAGCCCTCGCGCAGCAGGACACCATGTTCGCCCGGGCATTCGCAATATTGCGGGAAGCAATCTCGGCGCACGCCTTCCCTGCAGCATCCCTGGCCGTAACCTCGCAAGGCAAGCTCGTCGCGCTTAAGTCGTTCGGACGTTTTACCTTCGATCGGAAATCGTCTAAGGTTTCGCCACGAACAATCTTTGATCTCGCCTCAGTGTCCAAAGTAATTGCCACTACGTCGATGGCGATGATCCTCTACGAACGGGGTAATTTGGATTTGGAGATGCCGGTGCGGCATGTCATACCAGAATTTGCCGGCGAGGATCCACGCCGGGACCAAGTCACGATTCGCATGCTACTTGCCCACTCGTCTGGCCTGCCGGCTTATGAAAAACTCTTCGAGCGAGTCCGTACTGGCGACGGGCTGCTACGCGCAGCTTACGAATTGCCGCTGCTCCGAGATCCCGGTTCGGTAGAGGCCTACAGCGACATGGGATTCATCATATTGGGCGAGGCTCTTTCGCGGATTGCCGGTGAGTCCCTGAATCGCTTTTGTCAGGTCCACATCTTCGATCCATTAGGTATGGCCAGCACCTCGTTCTGCCCCCCGACTGACAAGCGCGGATCGATTCCGCCCACTGCCGATGATCGCTGGTTTCGTCATCGCATCGTGCAGGGCGATGTGCACGATGAAAACGCGTATGTCTTGGGGGGAGTCGCAGGGCATGCTGGGGTATTCGCCAGCGCCACGGATGTGGCCACCTTCGCGGGCGGCATGCTGAATGGCAATCTTGTTCGCCAGGACACCGTATCCCTGTTCATACGCCGCGAGACAAATCCAGAAGGCACCTCGCGCGCCCTGGGCTGGGATACACCCTCGCAGCCTTCGCAATCCGGAAAATATCTTTCGCCAGCTTCCTTTGGACACCTCGGCTACACCGGCACATCGCTCTGGATTGATCCCGAACGCCAGCTCTCGGTGACGCTGCTCACGAATCGAACCTGGCCTGACAACCGGAACCAAGCTATCCGGCAGGTACGCCCGGCCTTTCATGATGCAATAGTGGAAGCCTTGGAGGATCTGTGAAGCCGCGGCGAAAGAGGCGCGAAAATCTCGAAAACCTGGTGACCGAACAGCCGAATCTCGCCTCCGCAGCCCTAGACCGTAAGTCGGCACTCGAGATTGCACGCGTGATCAACACCGAAGACGCCAAGGTTGCCAGAGCGGTCCGGAGAGCCTTGCCTGACATCGCACGCGCAATTGTCTGGATCGCGGACGCGTTTCGCCGAGGCGGGCGACTAATTTATGTCGGCACCGGCACAAGTGGTCGCATTGCGGCACTGGACGCCGCCGAATGCCCCCCCACCTTCAACACCGACCCTCGTATGGTGCAGTTCATTATCGCCGGTGGGCCAAGGGCCCTGGGCGCTGCCGTGGAGTCGAATGAAGACTCACGCGAAGCTGGAGAGCAGGCGCTAGCCAGGAAGAAACCGGGAAAGGACGACGTTATCGTCGGCATAGCGGCCAGCGGGCGAACTCCGTTTACGGTGGCAGCGCTTGACTACGCTCGCCGCCACCAAGCTCGAACCATCGCTCTGACCTGTAACCGCAATTCCCCTCTCGAGAAAGCCGCCGATTTGGCGATTGTGACCGAGGTCGGCCCGGAAGTAGTCGCTGGTTCCACGCGCATGAAGGCCGGAACGGCTCAGAAGATGGTGCTGAATATGCTCTCCACGGGCGCCCTGTCTAGACTTGGTTACGTTTATGGCAACCTTATGGTCAATGTTCGGCCCAGGAATTCGAAACTTCAAGAGCGCGGCATCGGCATCATCCAACGGGTCACCGGGGCACCGCGCCCGACTGCGAAAAAGGCTCTGCTCAAGGCGGGAAGTACTGCGGTAGCGCTGGTCATGCTGCGGGCCGGGGTAGATGCGCCGCAAGCAGAACAGGCTCTTGAGGCCTCTCAGCAGAACGTCAGCAGCGCCATCAGGGTTGCTGCTGCAGATAAGAGCCGAGCGGCCGATAAGGCGGCCAGACGCGGCAAAAGTCGTGTTTTCTAGGTCAAGCCGATGTCCTTCCGAGTTACTTTGGCCTCGCTGGCCTTATTTCCTTCCCATGTTCCACAGCATCTGCCACTACAATGGGACTGCGGGTCGACCGCCCCAGCCAGGACGGGAACTCATGCGACGCACAGATTGGATGGGACATGGGGCCTATCTAAGGAATTATCTCGACATGGACAAGTTTGTAATTCGCGGAGGCAACCCGCTCCTAGGTACGATTCGTGTCAGCGGAGCCAAAAACGCAGCCCTTCCCGCAATGGCTGCCGCTCTGCTCACCGAAGAGCCCCTCATTCTGGAAAATATTCCGCAGGTCCGCGATATTGAGACGACGCGCAAGTTGCTGGCCGCGATGGGCGCTGAAGTGGAACTGGGATACGGCCGAGCCTATCATCGTACGACGATTTGCTGCCGTGACCTTGCATCTCCAGAAGCCTCTTACGAACTGGTAAAAACCATGCGCGCATCCACGCTGGTCCTGGGCCCGCTCGTTGCACGATGCGGCAGAGCTCGAGTTTCTCTACCCGGTGGGTGTGCCATTGGAGCTCGGCCCATCGACCTCCATATCAAAGGGCTGGAGAAGCTTGGCGCAACCATCACTCAGGAACATGGCTACGTGGAAGCGAGCACGGAACGCCTGCGCGGCGCCGAAATCGTTTTCGACAAGATCACGGTAACCGGGACAGAAGATCTGCTTATGGCAGCGACGCTGGCCGATGGCGAGACCGTCATGCGGAATTGCGCTCGCGAACCGGAAGTTGCAGACTTGGCCGATCTGCTGATCAAAATGGGCGCTCAAATTGCGGGTGCCGGCACATCTACCATACGCATTCGCGGAGTCTCTAGGCTGCATGGGACCAAGCATCGCATCATTCCCGATCGCATCGAGGCCGGAACCTTCATCATCGCCGGTGCACTGACTGGCGGAGACCTGAACGTGGTGGGCTGTGAACCTCGGCATTTGCAAGCCATCCTAGAGAAGTTGACTGAAGTTGGCGTCAGAATCGCACATAGCGGAGATGCTGTCCGCGTCGCCGGTTACGGTGATCTAAAAGCGGCAGATGTTGTGACCGAAGAATATCCCGGGTTTCCCACCGACATGCAGGCTCAGTACATGGCATTAGCGACGCAGGCAGAGGGGTCATCCATTATCACAGAGAATATTTTCGAGAACCGCTTCATGCATGCGCTTGAGATGGTACGCATGGGGGCGAACATCAAGATCGAAGGCCGGCGTGCTGTTGTGACCGGCAAGACCCCACTAAGCGCGGCTGCCGTACTCGCATCGGATCTGCGCGCTTCCGCTTCGCTGGTGATCGCGGCGTTGGTAGCAGACGGCGAGACGATCATCGACCGGGTCTACCACATTGACCGCGGGTATGAACACATAGAAGAGAAATTGCGCGGCGTAGGCGCGCAGATCCGTCGCATCGGCGAGATGCTGCCGAAGAAGGTGGCAGCGCCTTTGGTCAGGGCCTAGATTCGGCAGAGTCTCGCACGTCACGGGCACAAAGGATTTGGCGATCATCCTTTGTGTGCTGGAAAGAGAATAATCTTCTCTTGCCTATCGAGTACGGCATTGTCGCCATCGCGATAGTTTGCTCATACTGGCCGAGGGCGAAACAATTGCAGCTCGTCGATGGCTTCGCCTTTTTCATCTTCTTTTTAAGCTCATCTGCGGTCAGCGACAGTCCGTCTCAGGCCGCGACCAGCCTAGGACACGGGTTATGACAACGGTGCAGGAAGCAGGTAAGGGACGCGGACGTGGCTGCGTGCTTCCCATAACCAAGCCAGAGGTAAGAGAATTGCTGACTGTCAGGGGGACGTAAATTCGGCGTCAACGGGTCAGGCCACTATCAAAGCAGCCCGCGATCTTCATCACGATCACGGGCCGGTGACAGATTTTGGCTGATGTGCAGCAATGGAATTAATGTCTTCCACCGCCATGCCCGCCGTGGCCAGAGCGTCCGCCACGTCCGTTGTGCCCGCGCCCACCACGTCCGCCGCGCCCGCGATCCCCGCTGCGATAGGGACGACCGCCGCCAGCACCACCTGGATGCGAGGCCTCATCTCGATTGAAGTTCGGCTCCGAAGACTCCTCTTCTGAAAGTTCGGCGCCACCCTCCAGTGTCATCGCCGGAGCCGCCGCCGCAGCTTCGGCTGGGGCCTCGCCGCTTCCCATTTTTGCGCGCTGTTCTTTCAAAATTGCCTTGCGCGACAGTCGGATGCGGTTGCCTTCAATGGAAAGCACCTTAACCAGAACCTGATCGCCCTCCTTTAGTTCATCGCGAACATCTTTGATGCGATGCTCAGCGACCTCGCTGATGTGCAGCAGGCCGTCGGTCCCGGGAAGAATCTCGACAAATGCGCCGAAATCGGCCAGACGAGAAACTTTCCCGAGATAGGTTTTCCCTACTTCGGCCGTGGCCGTCAGGTCGCCGATGATCTGTAGCGCTTTGCTTGCAGAAGCTTCATCGTTCGACGCAACGTTGACCTTTCCCGAATCCTCGACATCAATCTTGACCCCAGTCTGATCAATGATGCTGCGGATCATCTTGCCGCCGGGACCGATCAAGTCACGAATTTTGTCTTGCGGAATTTGCAGCGTATAGATACGCGGCGCGTACGCAGAAACCTTAGATCTGGGTTGGCCGATTACTTCATTCATCTTGTCCAGGATGAAGAGCCGCCCTTGATGTGCTTGCGCCAAAGCTTCCCGCATGATCTGTGGCGTAATGCCCATGACCTTGATATCCATCTGCAGTGCCGTGATGCCGTCGCGCGTACCGGCAACCTTAAAATCCATATCCCCGTAGTGATCTTCCGCACCGGCGATGTCAGTCAGAATGGCATATTTCTCGCCTTCCTTCACCAATCCCATTGCGACCCCCGCTACTGGAGCAACGAGAGGAACGCCCGCATCCATCATGGAGAGGGATGCGCCGCAGACTGTGGCCATGGAAGATGAACCGTTCGACTCCAAAATGTCGGCAACGACCCGCATGGCGTACGGCCACGACTCTTCGGGCGGAAGCACTGCAGAAATCGCTCGCTCCGCCAGGGCGCCATGCCCGATCTCGCGCCGTCCTGCTCCGCGCAAAAAGCCTACTTCGCCAACCGAAAACGGCGGAAAGTTGTAGTGCAACATAAACCGCTTCTTGGCTTCGCCTTCAAATACTTCCAGGCGCTGCATGTCCTCGCTGGTACCCAAGGTGGTTGTCACTAGGGCCTGCGTCTCACCGCGGGTGAAGACGGCTGATCCGTGGGTACGCGGGAGGACGCCAATCTCGATCCAAATTGGCCGGATTTCGTCGAAGGCACGCGCATCGGGACGGCGGCGCTCTTCGATAACCTGCTCGCGGAAAATGCGCTCGCGCAGGATCTCGAAGTACCGTTCCACCTTGGCCCGGCCGTCCTCGTCCTCTTCCGCAACCGCGTTTACCAATTCCTGTCTCATGCCATCCACCAAGCCGTAGCTTTCGAGTTTCGGGTGTGCACGAGTATCGAGGGCATCGCTGAGCCGCTTCCCGATTTTCAACTTCAACTCGTTGTAATAAGACTCATCCAACTCCGCTGTTGTCACTTCGCGTTTCGCTTTGCCGGCACGGTCGCGCAACCCCTCCAGCGCCGCGCAAATCTTCTTGATCTCGGCGTGAGCGAATTCGATGGAATCGACCACCGTCTCTTCCTTGACCTGCTTGGCGCCCGACTCGATCATTACGATCCCGTCTTTGCTGCCCACCACCATGATGTTCAGCAGGCTGTCGCGCATTTCCGAGTAGGTCGGGTTTATAGCGAACCGTCCGTTCACAAGCCCAACCCGCACCGCACCTACCGGACCCTGGAATGGAATATCGGACAAGGTCAGCGCGCATGACGCGGCATTGATGGCAATCACGTCGGGGTCGTTTTCTGTATCAGCCGAAAGTACGAAGGCAATGACCTGCGTCTCGCAACGGAACCCTTCAGGGAACAGCGGACGGATCGGTCGATCAATTTGCCGGCTGGTCAGAATTTCGCGTTCGCTGGGACGTCCTTCGCGCTTAATGAAGCCGCCCGGGATTCGTCCACCAGCGTAGGTGTACTCACGGTAATCGACGGTGAGTGGGAAGAAATCCACTCCCTCGCGCGGCTCGGGATTGGAGGTCGCAGTGGCCAGGATGACGTTGTCGCCGAGGCGCGCTACGGCGCTCCCGCTCGCCTGTTTGGCCAGCTTGCCTGTTTCGAATGTCAGGTGCTTTCCACCGGAGAGTTCTACTGTTGTCACTTGCGGTTCAGGTTTCATGATTCACGTTTCCTTTTGGCGGGATATCCGCACCGGGCGTGCACGAGGAATGAGAGTGCCAGTAGCGAACGATGAAGGAAAAAAACACGTATTCCAACAATTGGCGCTGGGCTCAGCCGATCCTGTCCAGACAGACTGATAAGATCGGTCCTACGGCAGACATAAACGGCTGCCCGATAGTTGCTGGCAAGTCTTTACTTGCGCAGGCCGAGTTTGCCGACGACGCTTTTATAACGCTCGGAATCGTATTTCTTGAGGTAGTCCAGCAAGCGGCGACGCTTGCTGACCAGCATGAGAAGACCGCGGCGCGAGCCATGATCTTTCAGGTGCGTCTTGAAGTGCTCCGTCAACTGACCAATGCGCTCGCTTAGCAACGCTATTTGCACTTCGGGGCTACCGGTATCCGTCGTATGCGTGCGGTACTGGTCAATGAGGGATCGCTTTTGCTCTCTGGCTAGCACTCTCCTGGTGCACTCCTGTCTATTTTCTATTGTCTTGGCGACGTTATTCAGCGTAACACGTTGAGGATAAACCTGTAAAGTTGAACCAAAACGAGCAAACCACTGGTCTGCAACTCTCTTCTAAAGTATCTTATGAAAGTAGGAGAATTGGTGCGCTGTCCCCGCTGCAGTAGCGAAAACCCTCCAGAATACCGCTTTTGCGGCATGTGTGGCACACCCCTTGACAAGACTGGGGAGGGCTCCGTGCGCAGCACCGAGCCTCCGCCTGCCCACGAGCGCGTGCGCCGCACCGAGCCTCCGCCCCAATCTCCGCAATCGCTTAGCGGACCTTCCTTCCTGGGATTAAGCGGACCACCGCGCGGCACCGAGGACGTAACCTACCTATTTGAGGAGGAGCAGCCGAAACGGACTTATTGGCGCTTTGCGCTGCTGCTCCTGATTTTGGGTGTCGTCGGCGGTCTGGCTTGGGTGCGATATACCGGCTCCGGTAGATCCTGGATAGCATCATGGGTCAATCAGAGACCGACCGCTCCCGTGCAAGCCGTTCAGCAACCACCGACATCGACTGCTCCGGGTCAAGCCGTTCAGCAACCACCGCCCCCGACCACTCCTGCGCAGAATTCTGCGCCGCCGCCGCAACAACCGGCAGCGGGCACCCCTGCTAACGGTCAGGTGGGCGCGCAAAACCCGCCAGCAAATCCCCCCAAAGAAACGGATTTGACACCGAGCACGACCGAATCCACGGCATCGGCGCCGGGTCAAGCTCCACCCAATCCAGCCAGCGCCGCACCACAGGAGCAACCATCTTCAAAAAATCAGCCGTCGACAAATAATGTAGAAGCAGCCAACAAGCCGGCTGAACCGTCTCCAACCGAAACGAAGCCTGGCAAAAATGAAGCCCCGACGGATCAGCCCGACACTAGCGAGGAAGCGGTTGCCGCGAAAGAGAAACCGGCGCGGGTGAAGCCGGCACCCGTTCCGACTGTTAACCCAGACGACGCGCTAGTAGAAAACGCCGAGAAATACCTTTATGGGCGGGGCGTGTCAGAGAATTGTGATCGGGCTCTGGTCTCGTTACGGGCGGCCGCGGATCGGGAAAATGCTCGCGCTCGCAGCCTGCTGGGGACGATGTATGCCACCGGCCATTGCGTTCCCAAGGACTTACCTAACGCCTACCGCTGGTTTGCGCTGGCCTCGCGGCAGCAGTCCGATAATATGTGGATACAGCGTAACCTCGAGATGATCTGGCGTGAAATGACTCCCCAGGAACGCCAGCTCGCCATGCAGACCAATCGATAGTAAGTCAGCCAAGGATTGACACCGGTCCCCAACTACCGTCGGAATCCATGCCAAATCTCGACTTCTTCATAACTCCATCCCTATGGCTACGGTGGGTTTATATCGCAGGCATCTGTCTTGCTTTGCTGGGGTGGGGTAGGGGGGGTTGCCATGGGCACATTGACGAAGTCAAAAAACTCCGTCATATCCATAGCCCACGCGTCGCGATTCGTAAGAGCCGGCAGACCGAAGCGGGTTTCAATCAGCTTCAGAATCGATGTGTAGTCGGTCGGAGTATGCGACACGTAGTGGCTCTTCGTGAATGGCGATACCACGATTAGAGGCACTCGGAATCCAGTAAAGACAAAGTCGCAAGGAGGACCAGATGATCGCGTACATATATTAAGGAAAGGTATGTCGTTGGGCTTTATGCCATCAGGGTTCGGAGGAGCCGGTACGCTGGAGTCTCCGTTAAACGGGGGAACATGATCGTATAATCCACCGCCTTCGTCAAAGGTCAGAATAAACGCCGAGTCTTTCCACGAAGGACCTTGCATCAACGTATTGATCAGGTTGGAAACGTAGTGCGCGCCGGCCTGGATATTGGTGGGGGCGTTGTCGTTTACGGTCGGATGTTCATCGAGTCCCGCGCCGTACGCAGGCTCAATCAGCGCCACATTCGGCAGCGTTCCATTCTGCGCATCCTGTAAGTATTGATTGATCGATTGCACATTCGCCAGCAAGGCTGGGTTCCCCTTCATCTGCTGACCGAATTTAAACCATCCGATCTCGCTGAATTGCATCAGGCAAGCCGAGTCGGTGTCGCTGCAATCGTGGCCGGGCGAATGAGGATTAACGTAGATCTTCCAGCTAAGCCCGGCATTTTGCAGCTCCTCAAAGATGGTTTTCGCGTTCACTATCGAGCCGTGCGGAGGATACGCGTGTCCTTGCGAAGTCGCCGCAACCAAATACATTCGGTTGGGCTGGGTTCGGCTCATGACAGGCGAAAACCACCGATCCGAGGTCGCGAAGCTAGACGCCATGAAGTAGTAGTAGTTCAGGTCGGTACCATCGTAAAAACCCATCGCGCGACGTCCTTTAACGTCGAGATAAGGGGGAGTACTCGCCCGGGCGTCGTGGGCAGCAGTCTCCACAAACCCGTCCATCGTGGCTTTACTCGAAACCGGATTGTTCAGATTTCGGTCGACGTGGCTCTCGTTCCACGACGGACTGGGATTCTCAATGCACGCCGTCAGCAGGTGGAATGACGAAACCGAGCCGCTGCCCGGACCGCCTGCATTGCAATTTAGCGAATTCGGTACGCACCCCGGATTGCTCGGAGTTCCTCCCGCGGGAATATTGAACTGCGGCAGTCCATCGAAAGGCTGGTCAGCGAAGCCATTTTGCGCCCAATACTCTCGCATCGCGCCGAAATAGTGGTCAAAGGAACGGTTCTCCTGCGCGAGAAATATGATGTGATTTAGAGATTGCAGCGAGCCGCCGAAACTAGCGGTTACTGTGCTAGCTGCGCTCATGGTTACAATACAAGTGGTGGCAGTGCCGACGCATGCCCCCGACCAACCCCCAAATGCAAAGCCTGTGCCAGGAGCCGCACTCAGTGTTACCTGGCTTCCAGTAGGAAAGCGCCCGCTGCAATGCTTCGGGCAACTGATCCCAGCCGGGTTGCTGGTCACCAGTCCCGTACCAGGACCGGTGAAGCTGATGGATAGCCTAACCGGGGGCGGGCCGGTAAATGATGCGTTTACGAACGCGTTGGCATTGAGCGTGAGTGTGCATGGTTCGGTTCCCAAACAAGCGCCCGACCATCCGTCAAATGACGTCTTGGCTGCTGGCGTGGCAGTCAGTACAACCTGGGTTCCCGGACTGAATGACGCCGAGCACGTGCCCGGGCAGTTGATTCCCGCTGGCGAGCTGGTGACTGTTCCTACTCCACTCCCGATATCTGAAACAGTTAATTGTGACGGACCGCTGTGAGTCATGCCGTGGCAGCCCAAAAAACTAAGGATCGCAACCATGAGAAGAGCCGTAGCAGCACACAACGAGCGGCGCACAGTCACACCTCCTGAGCTGCTCTTTCGATGGCAGAGCGGAGTGGCCGGTTGTGTAGTAGGTGAGGGGTCCCGGCGGGTTCACGTAGATTTACAGGAAACTGACAGGGGAGAAGGTACGGAATTTAGAATAATTCGATGGTTCTGGATTAGATCTGCGTCCCACTCCTGAACCTGGTAAGCCCATCTCGGCTAGACTTGCGCGGTATGTCATAAGATCTGAACTGAGAGCCTATGGACGAGAAAACTGGACTAGGATACTGGGCACAACGCGTGCTTGCGGAGCTTGCTAACGTTAATCGCAATTTCGATCCCGACCCAGTGCACGACTTGAGGGTGGCGATCCGCCGGTGTCGCTCGATGGCCGACGCTCTACTCGCGGTTGATCCCGATCCCGGATGGAAACAACAGAAGAAACTGGCGAAAGCTCTGTTCAGCCGCCTGGGCGAACTGCGCGACGTACAGGTCATGGAGGAGTGGGTAGCCCATCTGGGTGAGCCGGGCGACCCGGTTCGTAACGTTCTTCTCAGATTGCTTGCCAGCCGGGAAGCGCAACTCAAGAACGATGCTCAGAATGCTGTGTTTACCTTTGATCAGAAAAATTGGCAGTCGCTGTGCCAGCGGCTCTCGCCGCGCACGCGGGCAATCCCTCTGGAGGGCATGGTGTTTCAGCACATGGCCGTCGAGCGGTGGCAACGGGCTCATGAATTGCACCGCCAGGCCTTGCGCAACCGGACGCAGATTGCCTTGCACCGGCTCAGAATCGGATTGAAGAAGTTCCGCTACACGCTCGAAAATTTTCTCCCACAACGACACGCCAAATGGGGATCGGATTTAAGAAACCTGCAAGATCTTTTGGGAGATATCCACGACATGGATGTGCTCGCCGGCATTCTCCGAACGTGCACAGGCCTACAGCAAGAAGAACGCGAGCTCTGGATAAAGAGAATTCACCAACAACAAAAGGAGCGGCTGGAGAAATATCGTGAAAAGATGCTCGGTCGCAACTCGCTATGGCGCACCTGGCGAGAGGACCTGCCCGCCGGCCCTCGCCTGCAGGAGGCCGCGTTTGCTCGTCTACGCACCTGGGGAGCGTTTCTCGATCCTGATATCAAGCACTCCAAACACGTCACGCAGTTAGCGCTGCAGCTTTATGACGGTCTAACCCGAGATGACATCTTGCCCTCCAGCCAGAAACAGCGGCGCATTCTGGAAACTGCGGCTCTCCTGCATGATGTTGGCATAGCCAAAGGGAATCGTGCCCATCATAAGCAATCCTATCGGCTTATTCGCAAGATGACGGTCCCCTTCGGTTGGACGCCGCTGGAATTGCTTGCTGCTGGTGCTGTCGCTCGTTATCATCGTGGTGCACTGCCGAATCGCGAGCATAAATGTCTGAGACAACTACCGGCGGCTGTGCGTCCGTTCGTCATCCGATTGGCTGGTGTCCTGCGCCTGGCCAATGCCTTCGATCTGTCCCATGACGGAAAAGTTCGTTGCCTCCAAGTCGAACGGAATAATGGAACCGTCGTCATCCACCCCGAGGGCTACAGTCCGACGGGGCCGACCGCCGAACGCATTGCGGCTGCACGCTACTTGTTGGAAGCGAGTTGCCAGATAGCCGTCGTTGTCCGTGCGTCCAACCGAAGCGCGGTTCTCGAGAGCAGCTAAGGGCTCACACAGGCAAGGGAATTATTTTAGACGAAATACCTGAGTATTGTCGCTCGGCGCACACTTCTTTCCCTGCCCTGTCATCCACAGTTTGGCCGAGAGAATCAACCCCTAGTCACAAAGTTTTAACATTGGATTCAAACGGCTGAAACACACGCTGTGTACCTTCAACCTCCTTGACGCTTAAGCCGTTATTACCCCGGAGGAACAAATGTCAAAGCAAATGGCAGAATCCACAACTTTCAGAAGAGGGCTCGCCCTACTGACCGCACTTGTAGTTGCGCTTGGACCGGTTACCGCGCCGGTTTATGCGGCAACTCGTTCAGGTGGCTCGGCTCCCATTCAACACCTGGTAGTCGTGTTCCAGGAAAACATTTCATTCGATCACTATTTCGGAACCTACCCCAATGCCACCAATCCTGTCGGCGAGCCGGCGTTCTATGCCAGCCGACGTACCCCGACCGTGAACGGCTTGACGAAAGCGCTGTTGAACAACAATCCCAACCTGAACCCGGCCAATCTACCAGGTGCCGCGAATCCATTTCGCTTGGACCGCACCCAGGCGGTTACCGCCGACCAGGATCATGATTACACAGCAGAACAAAAGGCCTTTGATATGGGATTGATGGATTTGTTTCCGCTCAACGTGGGAACGGCGGGACCGCCACCATCGGGCGCGCCCATTACGAGCACCACGGGTCTGAATATGGGTTATTTCGACGGCAACACCGTGACTGCCCTTTGGAACTACGCTCAGCGCTTCGCGATGAGCGACAACTCCTACAGCACAACCTTTGGCCCCTCAACTCCTGGCGCACTCAACTTGATTTCAGGTCAAACCAACGGCGTCATCGCCACACTGAATGGCACGGCGGATGAAGTCGATGGGGGCGAGGGATCGCTCACCGTGATTGGTGATCCGGATCCCATCGGCGATGTCTGCTCCAACCCTACCCGCAACCAAGTCCAAATGGGGGGAAAGAATATTGGCGATCTGTTAAGCGCTGCTGGCGTGAGCTGGGGATCATTTATGGGCGGTTTCAATCTTGCCACGGTAAACAGTAACCGTAGCACGGGCTGTTCGCGGAGTTCCACCGGTCTGGCCGGTACGACCAACGACTACATTCCTCATCACGCCTGGTTCCAATACTACGCGTCAACCGCAAATCCCAGCCACACCCGTCCGGCATCTCTTGCGGAAATCGGAAACGCTGGTCCCGCCAACCATGGTTACGACCTTGAGGATTTTTTCACCGCGGTTCGGGGTGGCAATTTTCCCGCAGTGAGTTTTATCAAAGCACAGGCCTACCAGGATGGACACGCCGGTTATTCCGATCCGCTCGACGAGCAGACCTTCCTGGTGAATCTGATCAATTTTTTGCAAATGCAACCGACATGGCACAGCACAGCAGTCGTGGTCATGTACGATGACTCCGACGGTTGGTACGATCACCAGATGGGACCGATCGTGAACCAATCCACCGGCCCGGCAGATGCACTCACCGGCCCCAACGCTTGCGGCGCCGCCAGCCTAGCACTTCCAGGAATTGACCCGGGAAATCAGCATGCCCTGGGTCGTTGCGGATACGGTCCGCGCCAACCGTTGCTGGTGATTTCCCCCTGGGCACGATCGAATTTCGTCGATCATACCGTGACCGACCAAACCTCCGTGCTGCGCTTTATCGAGGACAATTGGTTGGACGGAGAGGGGATTGGCCAGGGATCTTTTGATGGAATTGCCAGTTCCATCTCTCAGATGTTTGACTTCCACAGTCCGAGCAACAGCGGTCGTTTATTCCTCAATCCCGCTACCGGGGAACCGCACTGAGTATTGGAAGAACCCAAAGCATGTTGCGAAGCTGAAAGGTGTTCACGTCTTAAAGAACCAGACGGGCGACAGTGACTCCGGCCGTTTCCTGACTTGGCTGGAGTTCGTCGGCCGTCTGTTATTCGTTCTTAGGGCCTTTAGGCGGAAAACTGAAGAAATAATTGTCGCGGTTTAAGGGGCTATTCCTACTTCGTGACGGACGCCTTCGATGCCAGCGCAGATGGTCTGATAGGGCGGTCGAGGCATCCTGAATGGGCAGCCGGTCGGCGGCGGCCGAGAGGGGCTAAATAGCGTTGTCGCGGAGTCACAGTGCCGCTTTCGCTCTAATGCCAGCGGCAATGGTTCGGAGTCACCGCGCTGGCTCAGCACTCGCACCCTGTTCAGCCAACCCAGTGGAAACGACTGCCACTCGCCTCAAGTGCGCATCAGCTTATCGTCCGAGCCTGTCAGCTTCCGCCACTAGGTCCGGAACTCGGCAGCAATATATCTACAATGAGAGGCAAAGCTTAACGATTTTCCCGGGCAGTGCAACCGCCTCGGGCTTGTTCGCTGAATGGCTGTTGGCTTCCCCTGGTGGCCAATTTTTCGCAGCCAAGTCTGGGAAAGTGTAGATTCCAGAACTAGTGGGTTGCTGCTATTCTTTTGAAACGCAGAGGATGCGGCGGGTATCAATAAAATTGTGAAGCGGGCCCAACCGAAGAGCGTCTCAGCCATAAGACTCACGGAGATGATCTCCCGAGCTTGCCTCATCGCCAAAGATGCTGCCTTCAACGTTCAAGACTACATCGAGAATTCATCCAACATTGCCTTTGTGGCAGTTAGGCAGTGCGAAAAAGAATTGGACCAGATTGAGCGAGAGATCGACCAATTGCTGCCATCGGCGATCACCGAGGTTTCCGAGCCCGAAGCACGACAACTGCTCGCCTGCTTGAAATTCATTACCGACTTGGAAAGAATCGGCGACTTATTGTCCTCTGCGGCAAATGGACTTCATGAGCTCACTCGTTCCCTGGCCCGCGAGGACGCGGCGTTGTTCACGCAGATGTCCCACACTCTGCAGCAAATGCTCGAAGAGGTTCATCGCGGATTTGTCAGTCGCGATGTAAACGCCGCCAAGCTGGTCCTGCGGACCGATTCCGAAATAGATAGGGCCTGTCACAAGGTTTTCCGCCGCCATTTTGCAGTCATCGGAACAAACGGCACCAGTGATAGCAGCAGAATTCTCTTCATCGCCCAGGCGTTCGAAAGAGCCGGAGATCACGCTAAGAATCTGGGCGAGGAGATTATTCACCTGGTGCGCGGCCAGAGCCTTCGCCATGCCTCACGAGCACGGCTGCAATCAGATTAGATCCCGCGCTGCAAGCAACTTTCATTCTTAATCTTCCGATCTAGAGGGGCAGCAATGCCTTAAAGGGCCGTTTAAGCGAATCTCTTCCACCTCGATGACGCTGGAAATCTGCGGCGCAACAGGCCGGTCCGCCCTCGCTTAACGCGCGCCACGGCATGGTCGACCACACGAGCCAGTTCTGAGCCATAAACTGCCGCCCGATTCTTTCGCAGACTCCGTTTCGCTCGTTCCACCGAAAACCATGTTGGATTGCGGTCGGACTCTTGTGGCGGATCCAGCCGTAGAACCTCGCACAGGTGAGCGGCTACTAGAAGCTCGAGGCCAAGCGCGTTTCGCCCAGCTTCGGCCCCAGCTTCGGCCTTGCGGCGGGCGTATGTGGTGAAGGAGACCTTCTCCATGCGGCCGTGCACTCCCGCTTCCTCGAAGGCTTCGAGGGCAGCTGCCTGAGCCGTAGTTAGGCCGGGCTCGGTGTTTCCTTTAGGGAACGTCCAGCGGCCTCTGCGGGTCTGCACGAGCAAAAACTCGATTACGCCGGCGCGCACGCGAAAGCACACGGCGGCAACCTTTTCGCACTTTTGCAGGGCGCCAAGTTCGGATAACTGCAAAAACCGAGGGCTTCGATGGTTCGCACTTACTCGGCCTCGTCGCTGAAGTTGTGGCTTTCGCCGATTCATGCCACTAGATTGTGCCAAACCAGCAGTTTTGACTAGAGCACACTGTGGTTCGGAACCACGCGAAATCCCTTCAAACACTTGCGTCCCAGTGTTGCATTCACGTACTATGGATGCTACAACATTCACCCAGGAACCCTACCTTGGTTAGCTCAGATTCTCTGTGCTGCAAACGGGAGATTACGGCCGGTGCAAGTGAGTCGTCGCCTAGAGGTTTGTCCAAACGGCCATCGGACTCACTCAAAAATCCACCGATGACCTCTCTTTCCGCCTACAATGTTCGTTTTCGCTCGCCATCGGATCTTGTGCTGGAGGCGCACTGGACACCGTTAACTGGAACATGATCGACGATCGGGCAAGTCAGGCCCTTCCTTAAGCTCGGCGGGATGGGAGAGTTTGCACGATATGGTTGGACAGGTTCCAACTGACCTAACCGATAACAACCCCCGCCAGGCAATGAGTGGAGCTTATTTGTAGTTTTCACAGTTTTGGGGAACGGTAATGGCGGAGCCGGTGCGAGAACAGATCACAGACCAGGACCTTACCTGCAGGTATAATGACGGTGAGTTTATAACCTTTATTTTCTTCCTTAACCCATTTTTCTTCACCTGCAACTGAGCAGTGATCAGCAATTTACGGGGGCCTCGATGACGCAACTGCAAATCGCTCTTTGCGAGAGACTAAAGCGATTGGGCTATCAGAAGGACAAGCAGATACGGATGTATGGAGAAGAATTTGAGCTGATCTCCGACCCGATCACGATCGGCGAACATTTATTCGTTGTAGATGCCATCGAACGTAAATCGAAGAGCTTTCGTCGGGTACGTATTCCCCTGCCAATTATCAACATGGTTCGGCGAGAAGTCCAAGTCCAAGCCTCCTGAACAATTAACGTCTGAACAAAGTCTTAGGGCTGTTTTCCTGCCCCGTCACTTGATTCCTCACCCAAACTTGATTCCTCCAAACTGCCGCTAAAGCTGTGAACCGCCACGCCCTGAATCGAGTGTGTTAAGCCATAGAGATTTTTAACGATTAGTGCGGATCCTCCCCCAGAAGGCGTAAGTAGAAGGATTAACTGTCAAAAGTAGCAGTTGTCACTTCTGACATTGGAATTCATCGTGTGATCCAGGATTCCTATGTCGATTGTGAGTTGTGTCGTCGGTTCCCCGAAGAAGACCACGAACCTAGCCCAGATTGTCGATCAGCTGCTGAAGAAAAATCAGCAGTTGCTGAGAGAGAATCGATACGCCTTCGTCCGAAACAACCTCGTCAACTCCCACATCCCTGTGAGCGAGGTCCAGATTCTCGATTACCTGAGCGAGGAGAACCAGCAGTTGCAGAATGAGAATCAGCAGAGACTGGGCGACGTCGCCGCGGTCCGAAAGAAGCTGGTGGGACCTAGAGAAGCACCTACCAAAGTGAAGGCAGAAAATGCCTCCGCGAAGATTGCAATGTGTTTTCTACGCAATTGGAAGCGCTTGAGATGATCCACCCACGGATTCGCTTTACCTTTGCGTTGGGTATCGCACTCACCAACGTTGTCGTTGCCATTGCCCAGGAATCCAACCCTACCTCGGGCGCGAAAAACACTTCCAGCGCAATCGAAGCGCTCGATCAGCTGATTGAGCAGAATCGACGACTGGAGAAACAGAATCAGCAGATAGAGATGCAGAACCAGCAACTAGAAAAGCAGAACCAACAATTGATGGACGAGATTAAAGTTCTGCGTGGTGCTATGGCTCAGGGCACCAATGTGAGCGACCAAACTGCTGACGCTGCTTCCGCTCAAGCCGCTGCTGACGAGAAGGTGCAGCGGTCAGGACAATTCTCCAGCCCAAACCAGAGCAAAGGCGACGACAAGTCTGAGCGTGCAAATATCAGCGCGCAGGTTACTAAATCTGCTACCGCTCAAACCGCTGCTGGCGGGAAGGTATCACAAACAAAACAATCCCAGAACCAGAGCAATGGTGACGACAAAACTCAGTTCCCAGAAGGCTCCGAAGGAAATGATGCCATTTTTGGAGAATTCAATCCGGGCCGAGGATTTACTGTCGGAAAGGGCAAGTACGGGGAGCTGAATCTCAGCGGTTACATGGTGACGAGATATCTAAACCAGTTGCCAGGCGATCAGTCGGCTACAGACCACTTGGGGCGTCCAATTCCGGTGACTCCTCGCCAGGACTTCCAGTTCCATCGGGTCATGTTGTTCTCTCAAGGATGGCTGTTCAGTCCCAAGTTCCTGTACTCAACGTTCCTTTGGACGGTGCAGGATACGAATCAGGTGGCCGTGGGCGGTGCCCTGTATTACAAGTTCGGTAAGTACCTGACGCTCGGAGGAGGTTGGAACGCTTATCCTGGTACACAATCTTTGCAGGGCTCTCACCCATATTGGGAATCCTATGATCGCGTCATGGCAGACGAGTTTTTCCGGCCCTACTTCTCGCAAGGTGTATT
>Ga0126370_10000099_pt1 | contig 27590 bp, 24 predicted proteins | sample PanSoiMetaPlot_3_FD_92586 | JGI IMG/M metagenome (GOLD analysis project Ga0126370, IMG submission 92586) | Tropical forest soil microbial communities from Panama - MetaG Plot_3 | ecosystem: Environmental > Terrestrial > Soil > Tropical forest > Bulk soil | place: Panama | collected 2016-02-17 | reverse complement strand
CCCCTGCCGGCTCCCCGGCGCGCAAGGCAGAAAGCTCGGACAGTACAAAGGCTGCGATGGCGATTTCGACGTCGCGCATGGCCAAGTCGTAAAACATGCCGGTAGTCAGAAGATTAAGGGCAATGGCCAGAAGCCAGAGGGCAACGATCCGACCGCCGATTTTCGTATAGCGACTCAGTACGATGAGGCCGGCGACGATTTCGACAGCCCCGACGATATGCATGAAGGTCGCCGCGCTTACCGGAACGACCTTGCTGGCGAGCGGGCTCAGGTACATGGTCCAGTCGGTGAGCTTGTTAAAATACTTGTCGACGCCCGTAACGATGGGGCCGATACCCAAGCCGATGCGGAGCGCCCACCAGCTGAGGTTAAGACGATGGTCAAGTTGCGTCATGCATTGCCTCCTGTCGAAAGGAGTCGGGCGCAGCGGATCGGTTACAAGCTCGGATGTAACCTTTTGCGGCGTGGACGCTCTTTCTAGGTAAGGGGAAACCATGGCGGCTATCGGAATACTAGAAAAAGCCCGGGCCTGGACCGACGAGGAGATTGTGGAGCGGGTAAAGGACGGAGAAACCGCACTCTATGAAATCCTGATGCGCCGCTACAACCAGCGTCTTTATCGCGTGACCATCGCCATCTTGCGCGACGGCGCCGAGGCGGAAGACGTCATGCAGGACGCTTACGTACGGGCCTACGGACACCTCGAGCAATTCGCCGGGCGAGCCCCTTTTTCCGCCTGGTTGACAAGGATCGCGGTAAACGAGGCCCTGGCGCGCGTACGGCTGCGCAGCAAGAGCGAACCCTGGGAAGCGTCGGAGGATGGAGAGGTGGGCATGAATCATAGGGATACAGTCCCCGATCCGGAACACATAGCGGCTTCGGCCGAGACCTCGCAAATGCTCGAAGCGGCGGTTCTCGAGCTGCCGGAGCAATTTCGCGCCGTGGTGATGCTGCGCGACGTGGAAGAAATGAGCACCAAGGAGACCGCGGAGGCGCTCGAGCTATCGGAACAGAACGTGAAAGTGCGGCTGCACAGGGGCCATGCCATGATGCGGAGCTACCTTCTGGCACGGGTGGGAGCCGGCGGGAAAAAGGCATTTCCGTTCATGGGCGAAAGGTGCGATCGCGTCGTAGGCCAGGTGCTCAAACGCCTGCGAGGGTGAGCCGGCTGCCTCTGCTAACCGGTATTCGACCGCCGCTTCTGAATTCCCAACCTCCCATGCAAGATAGCGCGTTGTCATAAATGGAACGAAAGGCAAAGGCCAGCGACGCTCCCGGACTTTGCCACGTTAGTCTGGTTCTGCTCTTCTAAAGACGCGGTGACCGGACCGAATGGACCCGAAGCAAAAACGAATGGACCGAGGCATCGCGCGGTGCTACGCCGCGGCGCTGCTGGTATGCGCATTGTCTGCCCTGATCCTGGCGGCCAAAACGGCACGCCTTCCCATGCAGTTTGACTACGAGGAAGGCAACATTCTTAACGCCGGCGTCCGCATTACCGAGGGCTTGACGCCTTACCCGCCGGCGGGGAGTTGGCCGATCGTACTAAATCCCTACGGCCCCATTGCGTATCTGCTGACCGCCGTTTGGGTGAAGTGGTTCGGCATCAGTTTTTTTGCGCCGCGCATGGTATCGATTGTGTGCGGCGCGCTGATCGCTGTGCTTATAGGCTTGTTGATCCGCCGGGTTGGCGGTTCGCTCGCCGTGAGCGTCATCTTCGCAAGCGGATTTCTTTCCGTAGTCAGCGTGCGCAACTGGATGCTGACGTCCCGTGTCGATTGGCTGGCGCTTGCACTCTCCCTGGGCGGGTTGGCGGCGTGCATCCTTTTGCAGAAACGCTGGTATGTGGCGGCGGCACTGTTTTCTGCAGCCCTGTTTGTGAAATACAGCTTGCTGGCGGCGCCGCTGGCTTGCGCGGTGTGGCTTCTTTCGCGCCGGGAGTGGAAGACGCTATGGCGGCTAGAGTTGACTTCGGCAGCCATTTGCGCCGTGGGGTTCTGGCTGACGCAAAGGTGGAGCGGAGGAAATTTCGCGTTCCATCAATTCGAGACGCATCCCGATCCTTACAGCTTTGCGCAATGTTTGAAGTTTCTAGGCGAGAGGATCGCCGCCGTACCGCTCTTTTTCGGACTGGCCGTGGTAGGGGTCGCGCGCGACGCGGCGAAGAAAAGTTTCGCGCTGCCCACCATTTACTTCCTCAGCGCAACCCTGGGCGCGCTGACGCTCGGCAAAACCGGCTCGAACACCAACCATTTGATCGAATGGACTGCTGCGATCTGCTGGTGCGCGGGGTACGGCTGGCGCTTTGTCGAGGCTTGGCTGCTGGCCAAGAATCTTTTCCTAGCCAACCGGTTGGCCATCGCGGCGGTCGCCCTGACCACGCTCCTCGCTTCGGTGACTTACCGCCCGCCCATGGAGGAACGGACACTGTGCGGTGCAACTTACCGTTTCCTCGCAACTCATGGCGACAACGTGTTGACCGACAGCGTGGGGGCGCTACTGCTCACCGGCAAGCCGGTGCTGGTGTCGAACCCGTTTGTCTACACCCAGCTTGTCAGCCACGGAAAATTGCATGGCGACCTGATCGAGGAACGCGTATCGCAAAAGAAATTTGACGTGATCCTGTTGCGCGATCCGATTGGCGCGTATCCCGCCGACGTAAGGTTCACCAGGGGTACCTTGCAGGCGATTCGCAACAACTACCACGAAGGCGCCCCGTTTGAGTGTTTCGACTCGAATTTCGCCTACGTTCCCAATCCGTAGGATTCTCTGGGCAGGCGCGGTCGGGCACGCAGTCTTGACTAGAAAGGGTGAGGGAAGCAGACTCGGCTCATGGCACACATCTACATGAAGTTTGATTTCGGAGCAGACGAACAGAAGGCGCAGCAGGCACGGCACAAGCTGGACGGTTGGAAGCAGGCGTTCCGGCTGGACAAGAAGTTGCTTTACAAATTTGAGCGCCCGGCACAGGAAGGCGACGGAGCTGCGCGTGCCGAGGCCGAGCCGGCGCAAGCCCCTAAGCCCGCGAAGACCGGTAAAGCGCGGAGGGCAAGCGGAGCCAAGGCCAAAAACGAAGAAGAGTCTTCGACTCCGCCGACGCCAACTGGTCCGGTGAAACTGCACCTGAGGTTGGCTTTTTCAGGACATGAAAAGATGACCGAGGAGCGTTGGCTCAAGCGGATTCCTTCCGAGCAGCCGTTCAAGGATGCGGCGCCGCAAACGATCCAGCCGACGGACGCGGCTTTTGCCGAAGTCGAGGGCAAGTTTGAGACGCTCGAAGGGTAACCATTGAGGCCAAATTGGACTGCTTGCGGCGCGGTTTTCCAGAGGGCCGACGGCGCGCTTCCGGGAGGGGCCAAATCGGTTTCGCTATAATTTGAGGAGGAAGCCAAAACGCTTCCCTTCGTTGAGAGAGCGACATTTCCAAGGGGTCCTGCCGAATGGCCGTTCAAACGCGAGTGAAGGTAGCCAAGAGCGAAGCTCCCAGGAACGAAAAGTACGGTGGCCTTGGTCGCGACACCCTCGTCCGGTTGTACCGCACGATGTACTTGTCCCGAAAGCTGGACGACCGGGAGATCCACCTCAAACGCCAGAACAAAATCTTCTTCCAGATTTCGAGCGCGGGCCATGAAGCGGTGACCGCAGTTATGGGGTTACTTTTGCGACCCGGCACGGACTGGGTCTATCCCTACTATCGCGACCGTGCGCTGTGCCTGATGCTGGGCGTCACGCCGCTCGAGATGCTGCTCCAGGCCGTCGGCGCGAAGGACGATCCAAGTTCCGGCGGGCGGCAAATGCCGTCGCATTTCGGGCATCCGAGATACAACCTGCCGAGCAAGTCTTCTTGCACCGGAACGCAGTTTCTGCACGCGGTCGGCGCAGCGGAAGCGACGCTCTATTATGAACAGCACCCGAAGGCGTTGGCGCAGGCGAAAAAGGCTCCGCGGGGAGAGCTGGCGAAGCACAGCGCGGACGAGATTGTTTATGTGTCTGCAGGCGATGGAGCCACGAGCGAAGGAGAGTTCTGGGAGTCGCTGAACGTGGCCTGCATCAAGAAGCTGCCCGTGTTGTACGTGGTGGAGGACAACGGCTACGCAATTTCGGTTCCGGTCGAAGTGCAGACGGCGGGCGGAAACATCGCCAAGCTGGTGAAGTCGTTCCCCGGTCTTCACGTTGCGGACGTGGACGGAACCGATCCGATTGAGAGCTATCTGATCGGTCAGGAAGCGGTGAGCTACTGCCGCGAGCGCCGCGGCCCGGCGTTGATCCATGCCAAGGTTACCCGGCCCTATTCGCATTCACTCAGCGACGACGAGAAATTGTACAAGTCGCCGGAAGAGCGCGAAGCGGAAGCGCATCGCGATCCGCTCTCGAAATTTGCCTTGTTCCTGGTGCGCGAGGGGTTACTCGACCAGAAACAGATTGAAGCGCTCGAAGCGCAAGCGGATCACGAAGTAAGACAAGCGACCGACCAGGCTTTAGCCGCGGAGATTCCGTCGATCGAGTCCATTTACGACAGCATGTATTCTCCGGACGTAGATCCGGCGTCGCCGGCTTTTGCCACCGAGCCGCATTTGCACGGTGCGCAGAAGACCATGGTGGAGATGGTGGCGGCGATTTTACACGACGAAATGTCACACGACGAACGCATCGCGGTTTTTGGGGAAGACGTAGCAGACGCAAGCCGGGAAGAGAACCTGAAGGACGTGAAGGGAAAAGGCGGGGTATTCAAGGCTACTGCGGGCTTGCAACGGAAATACGGTTCGACGCGGGTATTCAACACGCCGCTAGCGGAAGCTTCCATCGTGGGCCGCGCGATCGGAATGGCCACGCGCGGACTGAAACCAGTGGCCGAGATTCAGTTTTTCGACTACATCTGGCCGGCGATGATGCAGATTCGCGATGAGCTCTGCACGCTGCGCTGGAGGTCGAACGGAAGTTTTGCATGCCCCATGGTGATTCGTGTGGCCATCGGGGGGTATTTGACTGGCGGAGCCATCTACCACAGCCAGAGCGGAGAATCGATTTTCACGCACACCCCGGGGTTGCGAGTGGTTATGCCTTCCACCGCCCTGGACGTAGCCGGACTGCTGCGGACGGCGATACGCTGCGATGATCCGGTAATGTTTCTAGAGCACAAGCATCTCTACCGGCAGCCCTACAACCGGTCGGAGTATCCGGGGCCGGACTTCACGATTCCTTTCGGCAAGGCGCGGCTGGTGCGCGAGGGGACTGACGTCAGCATCGTAACCTATGGAGCGTTTGTGCACCGCGCGGAAGTGGCGGCGGCACAGCTACAGCGCGAGGGAATTTCCGCGGAGATCCTGGATCTGCGTTCTCTCTCTCCTTATGACTGGGATGCGATTTGCGCGACGGTGCGCAAGACGCATCGCGTGGTCGTAGCCTATGAAGACATGCTGAGTTGGGGTTACGGAGCTGAGCTCGCGGCTCGCATCGGCGACGAGCTGTTCGATGAGCTGGATGCGCCGGTAAAGAGAATCGCGGCCACCGATACGTTCTGCGCCTACCAGCCCAAGCTCGAGGATGTGATTCTGCCGCAGTCGGATACGGTGGTAGCAAGGGTCAAGCAGTTGCTCGAATACTGACCGGGCCGCAAGCTCCGAGACACCGGCGAAAAACGCCAGCAAACTCCCGGGAGAGCGACACTTAAGGCCGAGGCAACTTTTTGGCTTGCTTGGGCGTATAGTCAGATAGAGCAGGGGAGATTCCTGCTTGCGGGAGGCTCTTATGGTTTGCAACAGCTGCCAGCGGAACATCGCCGACGGATCAAGGTTTTGCTACAACTGCGGCGCCAGGCAAGTGGTGAACGACGCGGCGAATATGGCCGCGGCAACCGGCGGGCCGAAGAGGCTGATGAGATCGAGCACGGACAAGAAAGTCGGCGGTGTGTGCGCCGGCGTGGCCGACTATTTGGATATGGACCCGACCTTGGTGCGGGTGTTGTGGGTGCTGGTGGTTTTCTGCGCCGGAACGGGTATCTTGCTGTACGTGATTTTATGGCTGGTGCTGCCGCTGGCGCCCCCGCCGGTGTACGCGGCGCCCGCTTCGCCCGCGCCGATTGTGCCGCAGCCCGGAAACTGAGAGGTTTTGGGGCAGCACAGGAGCGAGAGCAAAGGTTATTTCTTGGCGGGCCGGGCCGGACGTGCCCGGCTGCCACTTCCTTCGCCAAAGAAAAGGTGATCGGCGGAAATGGCTCCTGCGCCGACCGTAGCGAGCGCAAAGGCAGCCGTGCCGAGCGCCAGCGGAAACTCGTATTCCCGCAAAGCCATGACGCCGTGGCCGCTGTGCACTTTTACTATGGCCACGGCCATTTCAACCGCAAGAAGTAGGGCCACGGGGCGAGAAAACAGGCCGAGAATCAAAAGGATCCCTCCAAAGGTCTCAAGGACTCCCGCCACATAGACCAGTTGCGCCGGCAAGCCGTGTTGCACAAACATCCCTTGCATCGCCGACGCAGAACGCGTGAGCTTCGGATAGCCGTGGGTGAGAAAGATCACGCCTAGCGCTAGGCGAAGGACCAGCAAGCCGAACGGCTGAAAAGAACCGAGGAATTTCACAAGCACCTCTGTCAATCATCAAAGAAAACCAGCGAGCGTTCGCATTCTAGCAAAAGCCCGGGTGCAGGCACCCGCGGTGCGGGAGGCGAATCGGGTAGAATTTAGGTTCCCTGAGCTTGGGTGGTCTGACGAATGAAAAAAAAGCTGCTGATTGCCGTGCCATTGCTGGCGCTGGTGACGCTGACGGCGTGGTTTTTCCGGCCGAAGCACGAGTCGCTCGGCGAGGCCTATGTCAGTGAAAAAAGCGTGACCCTTTGGAGCAGCATGGCCCAGGTGCGGGAGCCGCTGGGCGTTCTGCACTATGGCGATCGCGTGGACATGCTGGCGAAGCGCAACGACTTCGTGAAGGTGAAGAACGGTGCGGGAGCCGTGGGCTGGGTGGATGGGCGGCTGCTCATGGATCCGGCGCTGTGGCAGCGCTCGGAGGAGCTGTTAGAGCGCGCGGAAAGCTTGCCGGTGCAAGCCAGCGGGCGCACCAAGGTTGCGACCAATCTGCGCGTTGAGCCGGGCCGACTGGCGCCAAGACTCTACCAGTTTGGCAGGGGAGTGCCGGTCGAGATGGTGGCACGCGCCGTGGCGGACTGGACGCAGGTTTCCGATGAGAAGGAAAACAGCGAGCCACAAGACGCAAAAAAAGAGGATTGGTTCTTGATCCGCGGGCTCGCGACGCGGCCGCCCGGAGAGACGTCGGCGAGGACCGCGGTACAACCTGCGACGACCGAGCCGGGCGATCAGACTGTGCCGATTGCGGGCTGGGTGATTGCGCGGTTTTTAGAATTGGATCTGCCGGAACCGGTGCGTCAGGGAGCCAGTTCGGCGAATCTGCGGCCGATTGCCTGGTTTGAGCTGAATCGGGTGGAAGATCCTTCAGGCGAGAAGCAGCAATACCTACTGGCGGCGGCCCGCGGGCCGGAAGGGCAGCCGTGCGATTTTTCCGTACTGCGCGTCTATACCTGGAACCGCAAGAAATCGCGCTACGAGACGGCGTTCATCGAGAATGATCTTTGCGGCAAGTTGCCGATCCGGGTCGGCAAGTCGGCGGCAGGGCAGCCGGAGTTTCGTTTTGTGAACGGCCTCGACTCGCGGAACGACCGCGTATACCGGCTGATACAGACGGTTGTGAGGCGGGTACGGGAAGGCGACGAACCGAGGAAAGCGCAAGCCGGCGGGAAAACCCGCTCCAAGCCGCGTTGACAGGTTGACGGATTGGAAGAGAGGCGAGAGCCGTGACGTTGCACATCAATGAAGCCGAAGTGAAAAGCGTACTGAGCATGCCGCTGGCAATTGAAGCCGTGGAGACGATTTCGCGGCGGCAGGCAGCCGGAGAGGTGCTCGTGCATCCGCGGCGGCGATTCGAATTGCCCGGCGGAGCGTTCTTTCACCACATGGCCGCCGCCGATGTGACCGAGAAACTGGTGGCGACCAAGCAATACACCTACGTTGGCGGCAAGTTGAAGTTTGTGGTGAACCTGTTTTCTACGGAAAGCGGCGACTTGCTGGCCTTGATCGAAGCGGACGTGATGGGGCAGATGCGGACAGGAGCCGCTTCTGGCGTGGCCACGAAGTTCCTGGCTCGCGCGGATGCAACGAGCGCCGCGATCATTGGCACAGGAGGGCAAGCGCGTACGCAACTGGAGGCGATCGCGGCGGTGCGCAGGCTAGAGCAGGTGAGAGTTTACGGCCGTGAAGCGGCCCGACGCGAGGCCTTTGCCCGAGAGATGTCGACGAAGTTGGGCTTGCGCGTCGAGCCCGCGGCCGGTTCGGCAGAAGCGACCGAAGGCGCCGCGATTATTTGCACGGCGACGACGGCCGGCCAAGCCGTCGTAAACGCCGGGGCCGTTTCGCCCGGCACGCACATCAACGCGATTGGCGCCAACCACATGAAAAAGCGCGAGTTGGACGCGGAGACAGTGGCCAAGTGCGACCGTGTTTTTGTGGACTCCCTCGAGCAATCCCGCCAGGAAGCGGGCGACCTGGTCTTGGGGTTTGCTGGCCACGAAAAGCGCTGGGACACCGTGCGCGAGTTGTCTTCGCTGGTGGCTGGAATCTGCCTGGGACGCACCACAGAAGCGCAGATTACGCTGTTTAAGTCGAACGGGATCGCGGCCTGGGATTTGGCCGCGGCCGCGACCGTTTATCGCTTGGCGAACGAGCGCGGCCTCGGCAGAGCATTGCCTCTTTGGCAGACGAGCTAGAACAACGCAAGATGCCGCAATGCGCCCCGGGCTATTCTAGGGTTGAAAGCGGGAACGCTCGACCATGAAGACTCTGCCCGACCACCTCCGTAAAGGAATGAAACTCGTCATTGTGGGTTGCAATCCGACGGAATCGTCCGTGCGCACGGGTCATTACTATTCCGGACGGGGCAATCCTTTTTGGCCTGTTCTTTATGAGACCGGAGTGATCCCCGAGCCATTGGAATATCGCGACGACAAGCGCATCATCGAGTTTGCCATCGGCTTGACCGATCTGGTGAAGCGACCCACGCGGACGGCGGAAGAACTGACGCGCGAGGACTACGCGGAAGGAAGAATTGTCCTTTCGCAGAAGCTTGGCGAATATGTTCCGCACGTGGTTGCCTTCAACGGCAAGAACGTGTACGAGCAGTTTGCGCAGCGCCGCGTGAAGCTCGGACTGCAGAAGGAAACCCTTTACGGCGCGAGTATCTATGTTTTGCCAGCCACCGATGCACAGCACGCGCAGAACGCCAAAGAGCGCATCCCGCACTTCCGCAAGCTGGCGGCTCTTGTGCGTAAAGTCGAGAAAGCCCGCGAAGCCAAGCCCGCCTGAAATCTCCGGGAGGAAATCATGAATCCAGTACCAGCTGCTGCAGCAGCGGGAACGGTATTGCTTGAAAGCGTCGAGGACGGTGTCGCGCTGCTGATAATGAACCGGCCCGAAAAGCTGAACGCGCTGAACAACGAATTGGCGACGGCATTGCACCAAGCATTCCAACGGATCGGCGGGGATCGGTCGATTCGCGCGGTGGTTTTGACCGGCGCGGGACGCGCGTTTTGCGCGGGCGGCGATCTCGGTACGATCGGAAAGGGCAGAGAGGCGCGCGATTCGAAGCAGCTTGAACCGATTCTTCGCGCGGGAATGAGCGCGATGCTTCGCATGAGGACCATCGAGCAACCCGTAATTGCCGCCGTGAATGGCGCGGCTGCCGGCGCGGGGATGAACGTCGCGCTGGCCGCGGACATTCGCTTCGCCGCGGAAGAAGCGGTGTTCGGACAGAATTTCGCGAAGGTCGGCCTGTTTCCCGACTACGGCGGGACCTTCTTTCTGCCTCAACTGGTCGGTCCGGCAAAGGCGGCGGAGCTGTTTTACACGGGCGACATGATTGACGCGCGCGAGGCGTTCCGGCTGGGTTTGCTGAACCGGCTAGTGCCCGGAGCGCAGCTTCTGTCGGAGGCGAAGGCCTATGCGGCGAAGCTGGCGGCCGGGCCGCCGCTCGTGATGCGCGCCGTGAAGCAAACGCTGTTTGGCGCGCATAAGGAATCGCTCGAACAGGCTCTTGAAGCCGAAGTCGAGCAGCAAATGCGCTGTTTTGTTTCGGATGACTCACTTGAAGGAATCCACGCGTTCTTTGAGAAGCGGCCGGCAAAGTTTACCGGACACTGATCGCGATACAATGGGGGAATGAGGGAACTGGAAATCAGCGTTGCCGAGTTGCAAAAAAGGAAGAACTCCGGCGACACGTTGCTGTTGATTGATGTCCGTGAACCTTGGGAATACGAAATCTGCCGCATTGCGGGCGCGCAGCTGGTTCCCATGCGGACCATTCCCGCGAACCTGCAGCAACTCGACGTCGACCTGGACGTGGTTTGCTACTGTCATCACGGGCAGCGCAGCCTCGAAGTGGCGGCATGGCTGAGGGCACAAGGCGTAGAGACGGCGCAATCTCTAGCCGGTGGCATTGATCGCTGGTCGCTAGAGATTGATCCTAGCGTTCCGCGCTATTAGCATCGGCGCTGGCTATGCAGATTCCTTCATCTCTTCAGGAATGAAACCTATGCCCAAAATCAAAGTGAAGTTCTATCAGAAGCCGACTTGAACCACTTGCCGCAAAGCAAGAGGTCTCTTGCTAGAGCTGGGGGCGGAGCTCGAGTCGCGCGATCTGGACAAGCAGCCGCTTTCCGAGCAGGAACTGGACGAACTGATTGGTGCGCGGGCTTACCGGCTGTTTCTGAATCCGCGAAACGAACTCTATCGCCAACGCAAAATGGCCGAGAAACCTCCGACGAGGGCGGAAGCGGTTCGGTTGATGTCCAAGACTCCCAATCTGATCAAGCGGCCGGTGATAGTGCGCGGCCGGCAAATCGTGATCGGGCTCGATGAAGCTGCCTATCGAAAGCTGTTGCGTTAGATCGCGCGAGAACTCCTTTTTCACCGTGACGAGGTGTCTTATCCGATGGAAGTGAAAACCATAGGCGTGATTGGCGCGGGTACCATGGGGCGGGGCATCGCCTATGCCGCAGCACTCGGCGGGTACCGCACGATACTCGAAGATGTGATGCCCGAAAATCTGGCGAACGGGACGGCCTGGATCCGGCGAGCGCTCGACGAAGGCGTGTCGCGCGGCAAGGTGCTGCCGGAGGACAGTGCCGCAGCCCTCGCGCGGATCGAAACCGTATCGACTGTCGAGGCGGCCTGCCGCGAAGCGGACTTTTTGATCGAGGCGGTTCCGGAAGAGATGGAGCTCAAGCTCGAGCTGTACACGCTGTTCGACAAGTTCGCAAGACCCTACGCCGTGCTGGCCAGCAACACCTCCTCTCTGTCTATCGCGGAAATGGCAGAGATGACCTACCGGCCGGAACTCTGTGTGGGAATGCACTTTTTCAACCCGGTTCCCAAGATGCGCTTGATCGAAGTAGTGCGAGCGCCAAAAACCTCCGACGCCACCATTGCCAGGTGCCGAGAAGTCGGCGCGCGGATGGGCAAGGAAATCGTTGTGGTGAGAGAATCGCCCGGCTTCATCACCAGCCGGGTGAATGCGCTGATCGGCAACGAAGCATTCGCCATGCTGGAAGCCGGTCTGGCCTCGCCCGAAGACATCGACAAGGCCGTGAAACTCGGATTGAATCACCCCATGGGACCATTTGAAATGGTGGATCTGGTGGGACTGGACGTGCGCTTGCGAATCCTCGAATACCTGCACGAAACGTTGGGAGAGAAGTATCGTCCGAACCCGTTGCTTAAAAAGCTGGTCGCCGAGGGCCGGCTCGGCCGCAAGACCGGGCGCGGCGTGTACCAATACGGCGATCGCGGCCCGTCTCGCTAGGGCGGGAGTCTTTACTCTTCGTTACCGGAAAACTGTGATATAAGGAGCTAACTGTTCTCTCGCGGTACCAAGTCCATCGCAAGAGAAGCACCTCGGGCCCCTCATAACTGTCGGAGGTCCATTGTGTCGGTGCCCAGTCAGCACGAAGGTCGTAGCGCTCGTTCGGGATCTTCTCTGAACAAGTCCGCTCGCAAGGGCCGCAAATCACTGCTTCGCTGCGTGTGCCAACATCCCAAGAGCATTCACGCCCGCATGTACGCCAACCAGAAACTGGGAACGCCGTGTAATTTTCCAGGTTGCCGCTGCAAGGCGTATCGCGCCGGGTAGGCTCGGCTAGTAGAGGCCGTTGGCTTGGGGATGTTCGAGTACTTTGCGGGCCTGGTCGTTGTGTGGGTCAAGCCGAAGGGCGGTCTTGGCGTCTGTGAGTCCCTCCGCGAATTGGCCTAGAGCCACGCGCAGCGCGGCACGATTGGACCACAGTCGAGAGTAATTCGGCGACTCGGCAATCCTGCGGTTCAGCAATTTCATCGCTTCGTCGAGGTTGCCGGTTTCTACAAGGAGCGCCGCAAGATTTGCGGCGCGGTAATCGTAGTCGAAGTCCGCAGGTGAGCTTATCTCGAGCGCTTTCCGCAGGTAAGCGAGGGCGGCCGGCCGATTTCCGCTGCGCAGTTCGAGCAGCCCCATGGCTTCGACGGCGTCGGGATAGTCGGGTTCAATGGCCAGGGCCGCCGCTAGGTCACTGCGCGACCGCGCGAAGTCACTCTTGCCCAACCAGACGATTCCGCGAAAGGTTCGCATCTTCGCGCTGTTGGGCACCGCATCCGCGGCCGACATATAGAGAGCTGTATTGTCGCGCCAGTCGCGATTGCGCGCCAAGGTGCGGACCGCAAATCCGGTTATGGCCACTGCCAACACTGCGATCGCCGCGAGCCGGCGACGATTCTCAAACCAGGCGAAGAATATCGCGACGAGAAGACAGAACCCAAGAGACGGAAGATAGGCCAGGCGCTCGGCAAAGATCGTCCCCGTGGGCGTGAGGATATTGGACGTTGCCGCGAAACCGGCAAAGTAGATGGCCCCGGCCAGCAGGAATGCCGGCTTGCGCCGGTAAACCGCGACAATCCACAAGGCCACCGCTCCCGCCGCTGCGACGACCGGCAGCGCCAAATGCCCTAAATTCCCATACATCGCGATCTGATTGTAGGAATAGTCGCAGGAGAGCTTCGCGGGAAAGACCAGCAGACCTAGATACTTCCATTGGATGCGCAGGGCGTTCAAGATCCGCAAGCGAGCCGGCAAGAGTGTCAGCGGATTGTCGAGCACCGAGACGCTCTGTGCGCCGAAGTGCCCGCCTTGCACTTTCCATAATGCGCCCAGATAGAGCAGCGTCAAAATGGCGATCCCGGCATAGCGAGTTGAAGGCTTGAGCTTTCCCTTTGCGTAGTCGCCCGCCAGTGCGATGGGCAAGAACCCGATCGCCGACTCTTTCGAGAGCAGGGCAAGTACAAACGCCAGCCAAGCCAGCAGCGAGCGATCCTGCAGGTGCAAGAGCCAAGCCGCGAGAAGAAATCCTGCGGCCAGCAGCTCCGATCTGCCGACGATGGAGCTTACCGCTTCGGTGTGAATGGGGTGTACAGCGAACAACGCTGCCGTAACAAACGAGAGGAAAACGCCATTGGACAAAGCGCCCAGCACGTGGCGCAGAACCAGTAGCAGCAGCAGCACCACCCCGGCATGCAGGAAAAGATTGACGAGATGGTAGCCAAAAGGCTTGTCGCCGGCGGCCATCCAATTGAGTGCCAACGTGGCGAAGGTAACCGGACGAAAGACATTGCTGGCGGCGTTTGCCTGGAAAAGCAGCCGCAACGTGTGTTCGGTGACTTGCGGATTCCGCTGAATGTACAACTCGTCGTCCATGGTGAAGCGGTTAGACAGCGAGTTGGCGTAGACCAGAACGATCAAGCCCAGCAGAAGGGCGATCTGCACACGGAGTGTGAGAGGGGAACGGGCGTCGACCTGGCCAGCCCGCAAACGGGACGAAGCGGACGCGAGATCTTCGACGGCCGGGACGAGAGGATCGGAGCTCACCTTACGAGCATACGGCCAGGCAGGCGGATCAACGGCGAGCGATCCCGCAGGGGTTGCCGTGAAGAAAAACGGCGCTCGAGCGGGAGCCCTGCGCCGCGAAATCAGGGATTGGGCTTTTTCAAGTGTGGACGGCCGTCGTCGGCCGCGGGCGGAGCAGCTTCGCCGGTCGGCTTGGCTGCGGAGGCTGCTTGCGCGCCCCCTTCGCTATACGGTTTTTTCAAATAACGATCGAGCGCTTCCTGCGCGCCGCCGGTGTTGTCGTTGGTCTGCTTGGCCTTGCTGTATTCGTTCACCGCGCGCTCGCGCTGGCCGAGCAAGTCGAAAATCATGCCCAGGTAGACGTGGCCCCAAACTTCAGTCCACTTCTCCGAGGGTTCCGGAACGCCCTGCAACGATTCGCGGAATGCATTGGCGGCAGCCTGGTAGTTCTTCTGATAAAAGAAGGCCTCGCCCATGCGGAAATTGGCGAGCGGCCGTCCCGGTTGGATGTTGAGCGCTCTTTGATACTGCTGGATGGCGTCGAAATAGCGACCGGTTTCGGCCAGCTCTTCGCCGCGGGCAATCGCTGCGCGCGCCCGCAAACCGGTGTTGCCCTTGAGGACGACGTTGTTCGGATCGATTTTGATGCCGCCCGGTTTCGGCCGGCCAAAGGTTTCCACAGTAAACGTGGACTCTGTTCCGGTCACGTCCACGGTCTTCATCTCCGGATTGCCTTCGGTTTCGATGCGCAACTGGATCGGCATCGAGAACGTATCGAGCGGCTGCGAAATCTTGCCAACAACGCGGAAGCCTTTCGGCGTTCGATACACCACATACTCGATCTTGAAGTCGGGAACTCCGGTCGAGTTCAGCCACTGCGCGAAGAAGCCGTTCAGGTTAAGGGGTTCCTGCCCCGGCTTGGCGGCCGCCTGTGCTTGCTGGACGGCCAGCTGTTCAAACTCCGCGTTGGTCGCCTGTTTACCGGAGTAGGTCGCATAGAATTTGTGCAGCAGCGATTTGAATGCCGTATCGCCGAGCTGCGCGCGCAGCATGTGGAACTGCATGGCGACCGTGTTAACGACCACCGAGCGATAGTCGCTGGTAAACGGCGTCAGGCGACCCGCTTGGGAAATGGGGGCGGCCTCTTCGTTCATTAACGCTCCGACGGCGAAATCGTCCACCGCGCGCAGGCCGGCTTCCTTGCCGGCGTTTTGCTCCGCATAGAGAGCTTCGGAATAACGCGCCAGGCCGTCGCTGATCCATACATCGCCGCGCGTCGCGGGCAAAATCTGATTGCCCCACCATTGCGACGCCGCCAGACGAGCGATCACGCGATCATTGATCTTGGGATCCCATGCGCGTTTTGACAGAACCAGTAGCCCGGGCCCGGAGAATTCGCGCAACCCCCCGTCAGGCATCTCGACCACGGTAAAGCTCGGATCCGGCAACGGTCCGAACAGATCGGAGAACGCGATAACGGAGCGGGCTACCGCATTGGCGAAGTCTTGCGCGTTTTTCGAATCCGCCGGAGTCGCATAGACGCTTACCTCCAAACCTTCCGCTTGTTTCGGGTTGGCCTGAAGCGGGCCGGCCACGAACGATCCGTTCGGTTGCGCATTCTTGCATTCAAAGGAGTAAAGCAGCCGGCCGCCTTCTGCCGCCGACTTGGCCGCCACCGGAGACGGCGACGACGATTTTCCGGTGCCGACTACGGCGAAGGTGTCCGGCACGATCAGCCGGAATGTGCCGGTGTAGCGATTGGTCGGATAAGCGGTCAACGGAAACCAGCGGGCGGGAAGCAGCAGATAGGCGCCGTCTTTGTAGATCGAGGCCAGCCGAACTCCGGGCACGGGGCTGTTTTCCTCGTTCGCCAGCAAACCGCTGTAGGTAAAGGTAAGTGAAACGGTAGAACCAGCGGCAACCGGCGACGGCAGGTTGACAACTACCAGCATGGGATTCAGCTGGTCGCGGTCGACGTTCAGCGATTTTCCCGCCGCGTCCTTGACGGATGACACATTCAGGTTGGGGTGCAGTTCGACGCGGACGATACTGGACGCATCGTGCGCGCGGAATTCCACTTTCGCAACGGCCGACAGGGACTGGCCGGCCGGCTCGATGGTTGCGACAACGTCGTAGTGTTGCGCTAAGAAGTTCTCTTTGGAAACGTCCTGGGCCGGCGTCGGGGCGGGCAGTAGTAAGCCAAGAAGCCATAGCGGGAGCAGCGCTGGCCAGGACAGGCGAAAAGGTCGGCAGAGAAGGAGCATCAGATCGAATTCCTTGGGAATGCCATTTAAGGCTCCCTATATAGGATAGCAGCGGGTCAGGAAGCGTTGCCAGAAGGCTTGGAGGGGGGCGCGAGCAGCGCGGCGATGGCGTCGGCGGCGCGTTCGACCGCGCCGGGCGGCCCGAGCCTGCGGCGCACTTCGGCAAGATCGCTGCGCATACCCGCTTTGGCCGCGGGGTCGCGAAGCAGACGCAGCGTCTCATTGGCCACCCGGCCCGGCGTGAAATCGTTCTGGATCAGCTCGGGAATGACTTTGCGGCCCGCAATCAGATTGACCATAGCGAAGTGTTTGGTGCGTACCAGAGGCTTCGCCAGCAGCGCGGTGAGGGGCGTCACGCGGTAAACCACCACCATAGGAGCGTCCAGCAGGGCGGCCTCTACCGTCGCCGTCCCGCTAGAAACGATGCTCGCGTCGGCGTGGGCCAGCGCGTCGTAGGTTTCGCCTTCGACGATTGAGGGCTTGAGTCCGGCCGGCCACGAGTCGCTAAGAGTTTCCGATCGCCCGGGAGCGGCGGCAACCACAAACTGCACTGGGAGTGCGTTGTGAATCTTGACGCAGGCTTCACGCAAAATTGACACGTGGCGCGCCAGTTCCGATCGGCGGCTACCCGGCAGGATGGTAACCAGGGGCAGCAACGGGTTGAGGCGATGTTTGGCGAAGAAATCGGCCTTGCAAAGGGCGGGCGCAACCCTGCCAACCAGCGGATGACCGATGAATTGCACCGGGACTCCGGCATCGCCGAAAAACTTCTCTTCGAACGGAAAAATGCAAAGCGCCAGCGCGAAGCGCCGGCGCACGATGCGCACCCGCCAGGGCCGCCAGGCCCAGAATTGCGGACAGATGTAATACACATTACGCACGCCAAGCGGCTTCAGTTTGCGCGCCAGGCGCAAGTGAAATCCGGGAAAGTCGGTGACGATAGCGAGTTCGGGCCGGCGCTCGCGCGCTTTCTCGACCAGACGCCGCATGGCGCGGACCAGTTGCGGCAGGTGACTCAAGATTTCCGTAATGCCCAGGACGGAGACTTCCGAGTAGTCGGTGATGACATCGACGCCAGCACGGCGCATCTGGTCTCCGCCCATGCCGAAGATGGCCGCGCCGGTGCGTGCCTGTAGCGCCGTGGCCAAGCCGGCAGCGTACATATCACCGCTTGCTTCGCCGGCCGAGAGAAGAATTTGCGGGGCTGGCATCGTTGGGCGCGTGTTCAGTCGTTTGCCGGCAATGGAGAAGGGAACGATGGCACGGGTGCCGAACCCGCGTGCGGCACGTGCAGTTCCTGTTCTTTATATTGCAGCTGGTACAGCCGGTAGTAGATGCCACGCAGGGCCAGAAGCTCTTGATGGGCGCCCTGTTCGCGCAGGCGGCCTTTATGGAACACCAGGATGCGGTCGGCATGCTGAATGGTGCTGAGACGGTGGGCGATGACCAGCGCCGTACGGCCGGAGAGCAGTTTGTCCAAGGCCTCGCGGATGAGCAGTTCGGTCTTGGTGTCTACGCTGGAGGTGGCCTCGTCAAGAATCAGAAACCGCGGGTTGTGCGCTAACGCTCGCGCAAAGTTGATGAGTTGCCGCTGTCCGACCGATAGGGTGGAGCCGCGCTCGTTCACCGCTGTAGCGGTTCCATCCGAAAGATCGTTCACGAAGTCGCCCAATCCGATTTTTTCGATGGCGCGCTGGACGTCTTCGTGCGAAATCCCGGGCGTGCCGAGCTTGATGTTCGACTCGATCGTGCCGGTGAAGAGAAAAGGATCCTGCAATACGATGCCAAAGTGGCGGCGCAGATCTTGCAGGTCGAGCAGGCGAATGTCCACCCCGTCGAGCAGGATCTGCCCGCGCTGGATGTCGTAAAAGCGCAGCAGCAGGGAAATAAGGGTGGTCTTACCCGCCCCCGTGTGGCCCACGATCGCGAACGTCTGCCCGGGCTCGATCCGGAAAGAAACGTCGCGCAAAACCCAGTCCTCGTCAGCCGGTTGTTCCAAGTTGCGGTAGCTGAACCAGACATTGCGGAATTCGATCTCCCCGCGCGCTGCGGCCAGGTGCTCGCAGTTTTCGGGCGATTCGATGGTGACCGGTTCATCCAGCACTTTGAAAATACGTTCGCTCGCCGCCATGGCCGACTGTAAAATGTTGAATTTTTCGCTCAAATCCTGAATCGGACGGAAAAATCGCTGTGCGTACATGGTGAAGGCGGTCAGAACGCCAAGTGTGAGGCCGCCGTGCAGGATACGGTTGCCGCCTGCCCAGAAAATCAGGGCAATGGTGGCAAAGCTCAGAAATTCAACGGCGGGGTAGAACAGCGCATAGGCCAGAATCGCGTCGCGCCACGCCAGCATGTTGTCCTTGTTGCGCAGTTCAAATTCCGCCACCGCCTTGCGCTCACGGTTGAACAGCTGAACGACGCTCATGCCGGAGATGTATTCCTGCAGGAAGGCGTTGATGCGCGCAATGGCGGTACGGATTTTGCGGTTGGCCTCGCGCACGTAGTGCCGAAAAACGAAAGTCACGATCAGGATGGCCGGCAAAACCGCGAGCGTGTCGATTGCCAGCCGCCAGTCGATCTTGAACAGCAACCCGGCCATGACCACCAGCAGAAACAGATCGTTGATCATGGTAACGACGCCGGCCGCGAAAAGGTCGTTCAGCGCGTCGACATCGGTGGTTACGCGAGTAACCAGGCGCCCCACTGGGTTGCGGTCGAAGTAGCTCATCGGCAGCCGCTGCAGGTGGGCGAAAATCCCCCGCCGCATGTCATACATCGTTTGCTGGCCGACACGCTGCATGATGCGTATCTGCGCGTACTGCGCCAGGAAATCGAACAACAGCACGAGAAAGAAAATGCCGGAAATGACAAGGATGCCGAGCCAAGCGGAGTTTTCCGCGATACTGTGGTTCATCGCGGGCACGAAATACCGGTCAATCGCGTTACGGAAAAGAATCGGCGGCGCAAGTGCCAGGGGCGTGACCACCGCCACCAGGCCCAGCGCAATCACTACCCACCACTTGTACGGCGCCATGTACTGCAAAAGCCGCCGCATCAGCCGCGAGTCGTATGCTTTTCCTAACGCCTCTTCTTCGTGCAGGTTACTCATGAAATCTTTTTCGCCGAACGCCGCCTAAGCTCGTTCCAGCTCTTCTTCCAGCAACTGCTTGTGATAAAGGTCGGCGTAATATCCGCCCGCCGCCAGCAATGCCTCGTGCGTGCCGCGTTCGGCGATGCACCCGTCGAGCAGCACTACGATCTGATCGGCGTCGCGCACCGTCGATGTGCGATGCGAAATCAGGATGGTGGTCCGCCCGGCCATGATCGCTTTCAGCCGGCTGAGGATCCGCTCTTCGGTTTGCGTGTCCACGCTCGACAGGGCGTCATCCAGAATCAAGATCCGCGGATCGCGCGCGACCGCGCGCGCAATCGCGGTGCGCTGCTTTTGCCCGCCCGAAAGCGTAATGCCGCGCTCGCCGACCATGGTCTCGTAACGCTTCGGAAATTCGTTGACGTCGCCTTCCAGGTTGGCTATGGATGCAGCTTCCACTACCATCTCCTGTTCGAGCTCCGGCAAACCGAATGCGATGTTGCCGCCGATGGTTTCGCCAAACAGGTACGTGTCCTGTGGAACGAAGCCGATCGATCGGCGCAGCGACGCCAGCGGCCACTCGGGCAGCCGCTTGCCGTCGAGATAGAGCTGGCCGTCGGGAGCTTCCCACAACCGCGCAATCAGTGCCGCCAATGTGGTTTTACCGCTGCCTGTTGGTCCGACGATGGCCAGCGTCGAACCCGCCGGGATCTTCAGGTCGATATCGCGCAAGACGGGATGGGATCCGTTTTTCCCGCTTCCGTTGGTTTTGGCTTTGTTCGAATCGCCGGAAAGCGTGGTGGGATAGGTGAACGTCAAACCGCGAAATTCAATTTCCCCTTCCGGCTTGCGCTCCGCCTCGACCGTCGCGTGCGAATCGTCAATCGAGGGCGTAGCGGTCAAGATGTAGTTCAACCGCCCCATCGACGCCGCGCCGCGCTGAAAGATGTTGGTCACCCAGCCGAGCGCAATCATCGGCCACACCAGCAGCGTCAAATAAGCGTTGAACGAAATCAGCGCGCCTAGCGAAATCTGCCCGCGCAGCAGCTGGTGACCGCCCTGCCACAGCACGATCAGGAATGTGGTCCCGATCAACGCCTGCAGCGAGGGCATGAACATGCTCCAGGTACGGATCAGCTTGATGTTGCGGGAAACGTATTCCAGGTTCGGTTCGTCGAAAGCCTTTTTCTCGGCTTCCTCTTGGGCGTAGGCGCGCACAATGCGCACGCCCGACAGGTTTTCCTGCACGCGGGCGGTCAACGTGGCCAGCGCGGCTTGAATCTTTTCGTAGAGCTCGTGGATCGTCCGCCCAAAGAACCACACCGCCACCGCGACCACCGGCGCCGGCAGCAGCACCCACAGAGTCAGAGACGGCGACAGCGCGATCATCACGGCGATCGCGAAAATCATGGTCACAATCGTCGTCGCGCTGTACATGATTCCGGGTCCCAGCACCATGCGCACCGCATTCAAGTCGTTGGTAGCGCGCGACATCAGCTCGCCGGTGCGGTTGCGCACGTAAAACTCCGGCTCCAAGACCAGCAGCCTTTTCAGCAAGTCGTTGCGGATGTCGAATTCGATGTCGCGCGAGACGCCGATCAACTTCCACCGGGCGGTAAACGACAACAAACCCTTCGCCACCACGCATACCACCACGAGCAGACAGTAGATACCCAGCGTGCGCCTGCTGTTCGGGGCGTAGTAAGGGATCGCTCGACTCAACGCCGGCCCGGTCAGCCCGGGCACGTGCGCACGCTCATGGGTCGTCAAGGAATGCTCGAACGGGACGGGATTGCCGGCGAGGGTGTCGGTCATGACGCCGGTCGCCAGGGGAATGATGTTGCCGATGACGCCCATGAGCAGCACCGTCACCAGCCCCAGCACGATTTCGCCGGTATAGCGCCGCAGATACGGCATCAACCCGCTCAAATCCTTTTTGGGAGGAGCCGGCCGAGCCTGGGCGTGAGTTGGAGCCGCTGCGCTCACTGCAATCGCGTCCTCACATTCGACAGCGCCGGCGATTCCAGCAGGAACTGTTGATAAGACCGATCGAGCGATTGATAGCGCTTGGTTTTTGGATTCCACTGCACCGCGATCGGCAGCACGTGCGAATCCGAAATGCCCTTTACTGGCGTTAAGTAGACCGTCAAACCCTTCACCGGATCCTGCTCGTGCTGAATGCGCCATGCGCTTACGGGCTCAATGGGTGTCATGCCCAGATAGCCTTTGGAATTTTTCAGATATTCGTCGCAAAGAAAGATCTGCATCCAGCGGCCCTTTTGGTTCTCGACAATGGCGGCGCGGGAAACGATGGTGCCGGTAACGTTGTCCTTGGGTGTTTTGGGCAGGATGTTGGCGATCAGGATCTGCTGCGCGCCGGTCTTCGCCAGGTCGCCATAGGCGAGCACCGCGGTTTCCGAACCGAGCGACCCCTCCGCCGCAGACTGAATTTCCACTGGAATCGGGGGCTCGGCCGGCCTCGCGGCTGCAGCAGGCTCACTCGGCTTCGCCGCCGGCTTGTTTTCGCATCCGAGCAAAAGCACCGTGGGCAAGAGCAGGAGCAGCGGGGGAAGGGAAGGCAGGTATCGGCGCAGCAGGCTCATCACCTTACCAGACGAACATCGCGACACATTGTAAGCGTCTGTTTGCATGATTTGACGTGACGTCGACTGTAAGCCGCCCATTACAGACTAGATGCGGCCAGCGTGATTTCGACCACACGGCCCGGCTCACCCTCAATGCCCACCGTGCAGACCACTTCCATGACCTGCGGCACATCCGGACCCGCCCAATCAAAGGCGTAATACAGCAATTCTAGCCGTTGCCCGCCCTTCGTGCTAGGACTCCGCGAATCCGGCCGGCCGTAGAGCTCCAAGGCGCGCGCCACCGTATCACCGAGACCCAGCCCTTTTCCGGTGGCCCATCTTGTTGCCGCGGCCTGACAGCTTTCCGATGGTTCCCGGTGTCCTGTAACCCGTATGGTCTCGATCCGACCGGTCGAATCGGCCTCCACCACCAAGTCCTGGCCGCAGCGATTCCACCGAGCCGAGCCGCTCTCCTTGTCTTGTTCTCGTGGCTTGCCGAGCACCGCCTCGGCGCGCGCCAGCCGGGTTTGCCCCGGAGCCAGTCCCGCCAGCCGGGATTCCGATGCGCGAGTGTTTCTGACCGGTTTGCGCATCGTCTTGGTTTGCGCGGTTCCTCCGGCTGTCGCCAGCGACAGAAAGCTAACGCTGGCCCAGAATCGCGTCCAGGCGCGCTTCAAAGTTTTCCTCTCCCTCGCTTGACAGTTCGTTTCGCTCAATCGGCAAGGCTCGCTCGACCGACTCAATCCATTGGAAAAGCTTCTGAATGTTTTCCCGCGTCTTCGCGGCATATTCGCGCCGGTTTGCTTCAACCGACATCCACTGCCGAAAGGTCTTCTCGACAGGATGATCCGAGCTGTCAAACGGATTGGAGGCCGCGCCCGGCGCCAGCAATCCCGCGTGTCCCGTAAAAAGGTGCTCGAATCCTAAATCCGCGCTGAAATTCCCGTCCGCATCTCCCGCGCGCGCGTCATAGAGCGGACCGCGGCAAATCAACTCGAGCGGATGCGCCCCCCGCTTCCACTTCAGCGTTTCGCTGTCGAACGTCCATAAATCCCACTGCGCCTCCACCATGTACGCCGTGTCTTCGTTGATGTGCTGTGCCGCGATCGCCGCCACTTCCGGCGCGCCAAACGTGCCTTCGCGGAAATCCCACTCCGCCACGGGCGTTTCCGTGGCATCCACGGCCTGCACCGTCAACTGATCGAAGCTATTGCGGGATTCAGAAAGCGGGGTCGTCGCCAGAAAACGCACAAACTGCGCAATCATGGTTTCGCTCGAAAAGTCCCTGGTCCAGAACCGCAAATAGGCTCGATTCGCCATGCAGGGAATTATACGGGGGGCTGTAAGCGGAGTCGAACGCGAAGCGGCTTGGCGGCAGAGGCTTGTCCGGCGCACGCGGGCCGCCGTCTCAGGCCGCAAAGAGCTATTCTCCTCTAGCTGACTTGCCGAGCTCCGCGGTGATTTCTTCGAAGCGCTTCTTCAGCGACTCGCCGGCGCTGGTAAACACTCGCGTGCAGGCCGCGCGCAGCTTCTCTTCCGCCGATGCCGCGATCCCCGAAACCGCATCGCGCGACTGGCGGTCGAGCTTGGCCACGGTCGCCAGAATCCAGGTATTGGAAACGTTCTCCAGCCGGGTTTTATATTCACCCGTAGCGTCGTTGCTCATGCTCAGAAAACGCGCGTGCAATTCATTCTGTTGCTCGAGGCTGAGTGCTTGCCACGATTCCAGCAGCGGCCCAAATCCCGCCGTAATCGTTTCCTGAGCTTCGCGGATCCCGCTTTCAAGCGCACTGGCCATTCCCGCCTGGAACCGCCGCAGGAAGTCTTCCTGCTCGGTTGTCAGCTGCTGCGCCAGCGCTTCGCGCGAAGCCAAAAACTCGCGATGTGTCTCCGCCGATGTCTGCTTCACGGCGTCCGCGAAGCCATCAAGTTCCCGCCGCCCGTGCCGCTGGATTTCGTCCATGAACGCCGCGGTGGTCGTATCTGCCGCTTCTGCAAACAATTCCCGCGCGCGGTCGAACGATTCGCGCAGCGTTTCCTGCATCTGTCCCTGCGTATGGCTCACAAAATTCCGGCTCGAATGATCGAGTTCCGCCGCAAACTCCGCCGCAACTTCGCCGGCTTTTTCGCGCAGCTCGCCCGCACCTTGTTCTGCCACCTTTTCCGTCAGCGAATTCAGCTGGGTCTGCACTTTCTTTTCGTACCATTCCGCCGTCTTGTAGATTTCTTCTCCGGCGCGGTGGCGAATGTCACCGGCCTTGCCTTCCAGTTCTGTGAGGTTGCGCGCGATTACACTTTGTGAAGCGTCGCTCAGCAACTGTTCGACGCCGCCCAGGTTCTCCCGGAAACGACCGAGCGATTCTGCAAAAGCCTCATCCGCCGAATGGCGGATGCGGTCCTGCTGCAGCGTCAGCGCCGCATCGAGCAAAGATTTGCCGCCGGCCAGGCGGTGCAACGCTTCGTTGGTTTGCATGATGTGTGGCTCCACCAGGCCACGCACCTGCTCTTCGAATTTGCCGACGGCCGCGAAGCTCGCTTCATCAAACGAACGGCGGATGCGCCCATTCAGCTCTTCAAACAGCGATTCGCTGCGCCGGTGCAGTTCATTGCGGTGCAAGGTCAGCACATCGTCGAGTTGCGCCTGAAAACCTTCTAGCGCCAGCTGCTGCGTGGTGCCGAGCCGCGAAGCCAGTTGATCCAGCTGGAACGCCGTCTGCCCCGCGCGTTCGGTCGCATGGTCGAGCAGTCCCGCCTGGCTCTGCAGCTCCGTGCGCAACGACTGAATCAGTTGCTGTACCTCCGCGACAACGTGCTGTGCGGCGTCGCGCAACGATGCCAAACGCTCTTCGGCTTCGGCGGAGACGCGTTCAGACAGACGAACCCGCAGTTCTTCGCCACGTCGCGCGACCATCTCGTCGGTCCGGTCGTTCAGTCGCGCAATCGCCGATTCCAGAAACTCTTCGATCCGCACCCGGCCGGCTTCAACCTTGCCGTGCAATTGCGCATTCACCTGCGCTTCGGCATGGGCGACCGTTTCCGCGATCTGGCGTTGCGCGGTGCCGGCCGTCAGATTCAGCCGCTCGTGGTGCTCGCCGAACGCGTCTTCCTGCTTCTTCCTCTGGCTCTCGAGCTCGGCCGAATTCACCGAAGCCTGCTCACCGAGCAACCGTCCGGCTTCCTGCGCTTCGGTCACGATCCGCCGCGCAACTTCCTGGGCCTCGCGGCAGAGCTGCTGCACTTTTTCCGAAGCTGCGCTGAACTGCTGTTCGTGCAGCGCCCGCTGTTCACTGCCCGCCTTGGAAAGCGAAGCGGTCAATTCACGCGTCAGCTCGCGCAGGTGCGGCGAAAGCCATTTCGGCAACTCTTCCTGCAATGCCTTGGTGGCCGCCGACTGTGCCTTGCGGCTAGACTCTTCACTCTTTTCCTGAATTTTCTCGAGCGAACGTTCGCCTTCGTGCGCCAACTCCTTGCGCGCGGCGGAAAACTTCTGCTCCCACTGCTCGCTGGCCGTGCGGTGTTCGGCGGCCACAGCATGGGCCGCGGCTTCCCTGGCCGCGGCGCTGATCTGCTGTTTCGCGTCTGCGATCAGCCTTGCTACCTGCCTGGCAAGCTGGAGCGAAGCGTCGGTCGTGCTCGAAGGAGCGGGCAACACGTGCAAGGAGGTATCGACGCCGATCGCGGGCGGCGGCATCTCCGGTTCGCTGCCGGCCGCCGCTCTTTCATCGGCGACGGCATGAATCTCGTCTTCGCTCGCCGGATGTGCTTTCGCTCCGGTCGCTGGCGTTAGGAAGCGCGTCCAGTCTTCCGGTGGAAACCCAATGCCCCACACGTTCCCAGGCACTTCCAATTCGAGCGCTACCTGAAAGAGCTGGCGAACCGTTCGCGGCCGCTGGATCCAGGCTACGCGGCCCCGCACTTGTCGCGACGGCTGGCCCGCTTCGGCGTGCGGGATCTCGAGCGTTACCCACATGTTTTTCAGCACGTAGTGCTTCGACTGGTAACGGCAGCCGTGGCAGTTGATGATCAGGCTCGACGTACGCTCGACAAACGGCCGGCCGAGCGCGTCCACGCCCTTTACCGTCAACGGCACGGCTTGCACCATGCGCGAACTGCGCCGCTTGCGCAGTTCTTCGCCGCTATGAATGGCGTTTTCCGAAACCATCTGCACTGAATTGTCGGCATGCCGATTGCCAAACTCGTCCATGTCCGACGTTCTTTCCCTTTGTCTATCCGATTGGTCCCGTTGGTGTTAGCGGTGCTCGCTTTTCGGTGCGTCAGAAGCTGCCTGTGCATGGGAACGAGTAAGGAAAGTCCATGCCTCTTTGGCCACCCAAATCGGACCGACCAGCAAATACACCGGCCCCTGAAAAAAGGCGGGGTGATTTCCCTCCACCTTGTGGCCTAAAAACAGCAGCATCCAGCCGCCTACAAACAGCGCGCCGCCCCAGATCCACTTCGTGAGCACGAGCAGCAAGATTCCCGCGAAAATCAGCGGAATTCCGATTCCGTGTAGCAGCTTGTTCCAGCCGGAAGCGTGTTCGTGATCGTACTGCGCCATGTAGTGCGCCAGTCCGGGCACAGCGCACCTCCTTGCGGGACATTCGATCCGCGAAACCGGCGCCTTTCTTGACGCCGGGTCTACTGGCAGAATTTTGACTCTATACCGAAAAAACGAAAATGGCCAGATTGAGCTAGGAGTACTGCCTTCTCGCTCTAGTACGCTTTCCGGCGCCGTCCTTGCTGGTAATCCCTGCCGGACGCAGGCATGGCGCGGGCTCGGGTGCTAGACAAACTGCGCTTACCCTAAGGTGCGGTTTCACCGCGCCGGCTAGAGGTCGCGCCGGCCTTCCATCGCCTTCAGCATGGTGATTTCGTCGGCGTATTCCAGATCGGCTCCGACCGGTATACCTACGCCAATCCGCGTTACCCGCACGCCGAGCGGCTTCAACAGTTTCGACAAGTACACCGCGGTCGCTTCGCCTTCGGCCGTCGGATTGGTGGCGATGATAATCTCTTCGACCGTGCCGCCCTTCAGGCGCTCAATCAATTGTTTGATTTTCAGCTGCTCCGGCCCGCGACCCTGCAGCGGCGCCAGCGACCCGCCGAGCACGTGGTACATCCCGCTGTAGGTGCGCGTTTTCTCTATGGCCAGAATGTTGGGCGCTTCTTCCACCACGCAAATCGTGCGCTTATTCCGCGTCGGGCCGGCGCAATAAAGGCACGGATCGGTATCCGTAATATTGCCGCACGTCCCGCATTCGCGGATTTTCTCTTTCGCGTCGCGAATCGCTTCGGCCAGCGCCAGCGCGTCTTCCGGGCTGGCGCGCAGCAGGTGAAAAGCCAGCCGCTGCGCGGTCTTCTGTCCGATTCCGGGCAGGTGCTTCAATTCGTCGATCAAGCGTTCTACAGGAGCGGCAAAATCAGGCATGCCTCTGTGTAGCACACCCGGCTCGCAGCACGCAAACCTCACACGCACAAAAATGTTCAGAGGCCACGGGCTCTTTCGTCTGCCGCAACTTCGGGCCGGAAGCAAGCCTTCATCGATTGCATACATTTGAGATGGTCCTAGGGACCTCCGCTGCGCATGGAATGAGACGATGCGTTCCGTCCGACTCAGCCGTGTCTGGCCTGACACGTACTTCGCGGGGACGAGCGAGTAAGTCTTCTCGTGTCAATAAGTTGGTATTGGCGCGTCGCCTGCCTTGGCCTTCGGTGTCCCTT
>Ga0126370_10000098_pt1 | contig 27628 bp, 19 predicted proteins | sample PanSoiMetaPlot_3_FD_92586 | JGI IMG/M metagenome (GOLD analysis project Ga0126370, IMG submission 92586) | Tropical forest soil microbial communities from Panama - MetaG Plot_3 | ecosystem: Environmental > Terrestrial > Soil > Tropical forest > Bulk soil | place: Panama | collected 2016-02-17 | reverse complement strand
TCTTCGCCCCAGTCGTAGCTCGATCCCTGAAACGACCACATGTCGTATGGCTGCGCGTTCGGATCGGCCTGTTTGGCGTTGAAGCGGTGCTCCTGCATCAGCACCTTGTCGAGTTGGAAATCCGAACCTCCACTATTCTTGTAGGTAGAGCTCACCAGGGCGAGATTCGGAAAATTGTCATAAGCTTCAAGTACAAGTTCGCGCTCAATCGGAATCCCTGCGGCTGCCAGAGGCTTCGCTGGAATCATCACGCGCTTGCCGGGGCCCAACTTTCCATTCGCCTCAAGCACCTTGGCTTGCGCAAAGTCGGGAATAAAATCGAGTTCCTTTCCATCGTGGATAATGGAATCACTGCCGCCAGTCGATCCAACAACGGGTTCATCGAGCGTCAGGCGTTTCCCGTCTTTCAGCAGAGTGGCCTGCACGAAGCCGGAAGGAAGAATCTGAAACTCCGACGTTTTCGTGGTCACGACGATCGGACCGCCGTCACGCACATCGACCTTGATCGCCGACGGTTGCGAAGGAGGTTGTTTTGGCGCCTCAGCCCTTTTCGTACAGCCAACCGTAAGGCATGTGAGCCCGATCAGCGCGATTGTGGGAAGAAGTGAACAATTAGAGACCGAGCTTCCGGAAGCAGTGCGATTCATAGTTCCTCTCGCGAGCAGAATAGTATATCGAAAGCAAAAACAATCTTTCGCACTCCTTCGCAAAAGGGCAGCTATCGGATTTCGGCCAGCGAATGCTCCAAGGCACCACGCTTCGGAGTAGGCATTGCGCCTACTTCGCTGGCGACCCATGCGCCTACGAGATTCGCCACCTCATTCATGAGATCTAAAGATGCACCGTGGAGATATTCATGCACGAGCCCTGCAGTAAAAGCGTCCCCAGAGCCAACGGTATCGGCCACACGGACCTTGAAGCCAGGATGCTGGCTAAGCTCATCTCCGCGAATCAACAAACTCCCTCTCCCGCCGCGGGTCACGCACGTGACTTCGAGATCGAACTCCTGACTCAGTCTCCGGGCAGACGATAGCTCGTCTTGGTGCGGAAACTCGTAAAGCTTCATGATTTTGGGCAATTCGTCGTCATTGAGCTTCACGATGTCGGCGAGTTTCATCGACTCGGCCAAAACGTCCCGCGAATAAAACGACTGTCGCAGATTCACATCGAAGACCTTCACTGTGTCGGGTGAAGTTGCTTTGACGAATTTCTGAATCGTAGCGCGGCTCGCCTCTGAGCGTTGGGCTAGTGATCCGAAGCAAACTGCATCCGCATTCTTGGCCAGGTGCTCCCAATCACGCGTCCAATGCAGAAAGTCCCACGCGACCGCGGGCTCGAACTCAAATCGCGCCTGTCCATTTCCATCCAGATCGACATTGACTGTTCCGGTGGGATGTTCCCGGTCTGTTTGCACATGATCGATGTCCAGCCCACGTTCTTCCAGCTTGCGCAGCGCTTCGAGTCCGCGCGAGTCTTCGCCGACACAACTGGCGACAATCCCTTGATCGCCCATCAAGGTGGTGATGTAGGCAAAGTTTGCAGGCGCGCCGCCAAGACATGCACCATGCGGCAACAAATCCCACAACACTTCCCCTAAGCCCACAACTTTCTTCTTCATAATCCCGACCCAAATGTAATGCGGAAACGTTTACGGATTTCGCAGTAAAAAGAGGGACCCCCGAAGGAATCCCTCTCTCGGTATGTACGACCCGAGCGCTAGAACATCAGCCTCAAGGCGAATTCGAGTTGGCGCATACCGGTGGTCGATCCGGGAGACGCATCGGCCTCGATATCGGTGATGTTGCCATTGCCGGAGCAGTCGATGCAAGCACCGCTACCGGTCTGGTTGTTGTTGAAGCCCAACACTGGGTGATTGAACACGTTGAATGCATCCATACGGAACTGCATCTTGACGCGTTCTGTGACCGAGAAGTTCTTCATCACGGCAGCATCAGCGAAGAACGCACGCGGCCCACGGAGTGAGAGCAACCCTGCGTTGCCGAGAGCTCCGCAGGCAGGCATCTTCCACCCTGCTCCCGAGGGACGCGCCAAGGTGCATGTGTCGGTCCCTACAGTCAGATCGGACGCACCATAGGCAAGTGTCGGGATGGGGGTAAAGAATGGCACCACATGGTTGACGGGATCGAACTTTCCGGCCCCTACATGGAAGGATCCACTCTTGTCAGGTCGGCACAATCCAACGTCATTGACTTGGCCGCAATTTGAGAAGCTCGGAGTCCAAGGCAGCCCGCCGCTCCAGTTGGTCGTGCCGGTAATCGTCCATCCGCCCACGAGCAGGTCTTGAAGCCGACTGGCATTGCCGGCAAACGTCTTCCCCTTGCCAAACGGCAGCTCATATACAGCTTCGGTCACCCAAACGTGCGTGCGGACCTGATCATCCGGGCCGTAAGCATAAGAGTGGCTGTCGGCAAAGTAGTTGCTGTCATATTTGTTCGCGCGAGCGAGTGTGTAATGCGACAGCAACTGCAGGCCATGCGAGAAACGCTTGTCCACTTTGACCTGGAAGGCGCTGTAGAAGCTGTTCGCGTCGTTGGCTAGATATCCCCCCAGATCCTGAGAGCAGCACCTTAGAGTACCCGTCGTGCTACTCGGATCAGGGAAACCTGAGTAGGTAAATTTGTTGTAATACGGTCGGCGCTGCTGTTGGGCGACGCTTGGCGAAAAGCTGGGTGCCGTCCCGGCAGTCGCCACAAGCGCTGTGCCAGCACCGATGAACGGTTGATTCGCGTTGTACGTGTTACCGTCTCCGGCAAATACGTTGGTCCCCTTATTGCCGATGTAAGCGACCTCAATCGACGTGGTGTTGTTCAACTGACGCTGAACCGTAACGTTCCAGGCGTCGATGGTTGGCAACCGCTGGTATGTCGGACGGATATTCGTCGACGTGCAACTCTGCGGCACAGTGTTTCCATTGAGAACAACGGAGCCGGCCTGGAAACAGTTTGGACCTGCCAACGGGAACAGGCCATTCGACGGAATCGCGGGGAACGGGAATGCAGGTGGGCCCTGATCCAGCGTGAATGCCGCGAACTTGTTCGTAACCGCAGGTTGTACGAGCTGATTCGCCAAGACGGGAAGGTTCTGGGTAACCGCGTGGCCGAAGTTGGATCCGAACACGCCCATGTCGAAGCTGCGGCCATAGCCCATCCGCACCACAGTCTTCTCGTTCAGTTGATACGCCATGCCCAAGCGGGGTGCAAAGTAGTTAAACTTGTTATCGATGTTGCCGTTGAGGCCGATCCCACCCACGCCAGCAACTCGAATCACCCCCTGCTGAAGGTTGGCGAATCCACCCTGCTCTTTGCCATTTACGTATTCGGGGAAGTAAACCTCCCAACGTACTCCATAGTTTAGGGTGAATTTGGGGGTTATGCGCCACGTGTCTTGGCCGTAATAGAACATCCGATGCTGTCGCTCAGCCGCGTTTGTACTCGTACTGACGAACCGGCTTAACTGTGTGACTTCGCCCAGCATGAAGGTAGCGAAATCCAGTCCGCCACTGCCGCCGTCGGATGTACCCTGATGGTTGAACTGGTACACACCCGTACGGTTGGAGTCGCTCGGCACGCGGAGGTTTTGTGCGTAGCGGATGTCAGCTCCAAACTTGAATTGGTGATTTCCCCTCATCTTGGTGATATTGGCGACCCACTGGAATTGCTGCTCGCTCTCAATCAACGGGCAGTTGCAACGCGCTACGCCTAGGCCATCGCCGAAATTCGTGCCCGTTCCGTCCATATCGAACTCACCCAATCCCGAGGTAAACCGGTCTCCCTGGTTCGCGTTCGGGATGCCGAAGTTCGTCATAGCGGTCGTGCCCTCATCCGGCTTGTGGGTCTGCGGGTTGTATTTGAAATAACCGAAGCGGAAGTCTCCCAGCAAATTCGAACTGAATGTCTTGGTTACGCCGAGGGCCAAGCTGTAGTTGTGTACGATAGAACTGCCGGCGAGTCCGCCGGGGCCGAAGCCTACACCACCTACGGCACCGAGACTCGGAGCCCCAGAAAGGCTGAAGTGGTTGAAACTGTAACGTCCGAACACTGAAGTACTCTGGTTTGCCGCGTAATCGATTCGGACGTCGAAACTGTTCTGGTTATAAGGACCTGCGCCAGCGCCCACGAAATTGTTCAGGCAATTTAACGCTCCGCCCAGGGCGCACGTTCCGGAGTTACTCGGAGCAGGAAATGCAGACAACATCTTAAGTGCTGCTGGAGAGATCACCTGCCGGGCACCAATCGTTATTGGCACAAGGAATTGGTTGGACGCGCCATTAGTAGTGCCGGTACAACTTGCCGCAGGAACGCTGCCCAACGGACCGCAGAAAACGTTTCTTCCTGTCCCATCCGAATTTTGTCCCGGCGTGAACGGGTCGTAAATAAACGGCGACCCGTTGTTGGAGAGAATCTGTCCGTAATCACTGAAGTCGCAGTAAACTCCTCCAGCGCAACTGCTCACCAACCCGGCGGTTGGAATTGTTTCCTGGTTGCTGATGCCATTCTTCTGCCTTGTCGCCTGGTAGTCACCGAAGAAGAAGAGCTTGTTCTTGATGATCGCTCCACCGAGCGTTCCGCCGATCTGCTGCCAGCGTGATGACGGAATCATGCGGCCGGTAACGGCATCGGGCTTGTATTGCGTGAAGGGATCGCGTGCCGCCAATGCATCAGTGCGACGGAACCAGAATGCGCTGCCGTGAATATCGTTACTGCCAGACTTGGTCTGTACCGTAACCACGCCAGCGACCGCCTTGCCAAATTCAGCGTCGTAGTTGCCAAGCGTGATTTTGCTCTCCTGAATCGCGTCCAGATTTGGATTCACGACAATGATTCCAAGAATCGGATCTTGATTGTCCGTTCCGTCCAATTCAAACGCCGTACCGCTAAAATGCTGGCCGTTCACGAAGATCTGCTGGCCGCCTTGCGGGTTCTCGGTTGCAGCGTGGCTCCAGCCGACCAATTTTTGTGTGCCCGGCGAAAGCAACTCGAAAGAAGTGAAGTTGCGGTTCAAAATCGGGGCATCTTCGATGGCCCGCTCGTTAAACTCGATCGACACATCGGCGCGGTCTGTCTTCAATTGGGGAGCTTCTGCAGTGACCTCGACCTGTTCACTGGTGGAACCTACCTGGAACTGGCCATCAACACGCGCGCCAGTGTCCGCCGAGACTTGGACATTCTTGTATTGGATGACCTTGAACCCCTGCCCCTCGATCCGCACGGTGTAGACGTCGGGAATCAGGTGCGTGACGGAATAGTTCCCGCTCTCGTTAGTGGTGTCGGTGGTTGATATATTCTTGGTTTGGCTCGTAACCGTGACCTTTGCTCCGCTCACGGCTGCTCCGGAAGGATCCGTCACTGTGCCCAGAATGCTCCCGTAGACTGCTTGCCCCACCGCAACCGGCACCCACGCACTGCACAATAATGTGAAAGCTGCAAAAGCCGCCCACAGAGACCTTCTCATGAACTTCCTCCTAGAACTGTTTCCCGAAAACGCGATTGCCCCAGAAATGCAGAGAGAACTGGTGAGACAGTGTGCACTCGTAATACAAAACAATTAACTGGAAAAGGTTTCACTAGGTTTGATACTGTTACGGGAACGAAGTTCAGCCCGTTCAGCAAGATACGTGAGTTTGTTACTTCCCCTGTGATATGGCCGTAACACACAGTTTCGTGGTTGGTCGAGAACAATGCTTCCAGCAAATAGAGAAGCTTACAAAAAGTCATAGCCTCCACTCCTCGGAATCTCTCTGCAAACTGCTTAAATATCTCGCCGAGCATTCGCTCGATCACCCCGGCGTTGCGTTGAAGGAGTACCAGATCGCGACGGAAGTCTTGGGACGTCCGGCGGGATTTGACCCCCAAAGTGATTCCACCGTTCGCGTGCAGGCCGGAAGGCTACGTGTGAAGCTGGCCGAGTACTACTCGCAAGAGGGCGCAGAAGATCCGATCGTAGTTGAGATTCCGAAAGGCTCATACACACTTACCTTTCATGTACGTCCGCCCAAGCCTGGGGTTTTGACCGCTCCTGCGGTGATACCGAAATTTCCGGAGAAGCGGATCGAAATCGTTTCTCCCGACCGCCGATGGGCGATCGCGGTGGTGGTTCTCTCGGTTTTGTTGGCGGCATCGTTTACGCTGAGCGCAATTCTGCTGTCGCAGCGAACGTCAACACCAACCGCGGCGGTAGCTACTGTTCCGGCGGCTTACCAGGTGTTTTGGAATCGCTTTGTAACGAGTCCCCAGCAACCCTGGGTGATTTTCAGCAATGGCAGCTTCGTCGGACGTCCCGAAACCGGGATGCGGTATTTCAATGCCGCGGTAGACAGCAACTCTTTTATCCTCGACCACTACACCGGAGTGGGAGAAGTTTTGGCAATTCACCAACTGGACCGGGTATTCTATATGCTGAACCGGCCTCTGCGGGTGAAGCGGGGAGCTCTGTTCTCTCTAGACGACGCGAAAAACAATGACCTCATCTTTGTGGGATCGCCGTCTGAAAACTTAACGCTCGTCGACCTTCCGGGTACACGCGAGTTTGTATTTCAGCGGCTTGACGCGGGGCCACGGAGGGGCGATCTCGCCGTCCTGAACGTTCATCCAGAAGGCGGAGAGCCGAAACTGTTTCTAGCCACTCCTGCGAATCAACCGACGGTTGACGACTACGCCGTTATCAGCCTGTTGCCAGGACTAGATCCCTCGCGCTCTATCCTTATATTGGCGGGAAATTCCACATTTGGCACGCAGGCGGCAGTCGAGTACGTTTGCCGAGAAGATTCCATCAAGGAACTGTTGCAACGGCTTAGGGTTTCGAAAGCCTCGGATCTAAAGTGGTTCGAAGCGCTTCTGCACGTGAAGATCGCGCACGGCGTGCCGGTGACGACGGAACTAATCGCGGTTCGCAATCGCTCGAATTAATCGCAGTGCAAGGGCTGAGCACTTTTCGTTCATTGAGACGGCAGGGTCAGCTTCGGATCCAATTCAGCAGCCTTCTCAAACTCTTTTCTTGCCTCGTCTTTTTGGCCGCTCTGCTGTAATGCCAATCCAAGCTGATAATGTGCCGCTGCATATGTCGGCTCTGAGTGAATCGCCGATCGGAACTGCTGAATCGCTCCATCGAGATCTCCGGCGCTCAAGAGCCGCCTCCCCGAGTTGGTCGAAACCTTCGCAGCCTGAAGATTATTGACAGATGCTGCGATCCTGACGCCTTCTTTGGCTTCTTCGGCCGCACCTTGCGAATCACCCAACTGCCGGAGTACTCCGGCGAGGGTTGTATGCGCTCCGGCGAAATCGGGCTGGAGCCGGATCGCCTCGCGCAATTCTGCCGTTGAATCTTGGAGTCTCCCTTGCTGTTTAAGGACTGTCCCGAGTGTGTAATGTGCCTCAGCGTAGTTCGGCTGGTTCTTGATTGCTTCGCGCAATTCCGAGACCGCTTGGTCGAACTCGCCGCGCTGCCACAATAGAACGCCTAGAGTGTAGTGCGCGTCTGCCAAATCCGGCTGCAGGCGCACAGCCTCCTGAAATTCCTGCGTCGCCTTATCCAATTGATCTCTCAGTTTGTAAGTAAGACCGAGGTTGTAGTGCAGAGAGGCATTCGCAGGAGCGATCTTCACCGCCGATTCCAGTTCGGTTGCGGCCGCGTCAAAGTTCGCCAGTTGCATGTATGCGATGCCCAGGTTGCCGCGCAGAGATCCATCTTGCGGGCGAAGTTGAACTGCATTCTTGAATAGCGGAATGGCTCCGTCTGCATCACCTTTTTGCAGCAACGTAAGGCCAAGATCATTCTGCACTTCGGGATCTTTGGGATTCTGCTTAATCGCCTGCTGAAAGGCTTTTGCCGCTGCGTCGACATCACCGACTCGCTGGCTCGCGATCCCCAACTCGACCTGCAAATCGAACCAGTCCGGCCGCAGGGTCGCGGCCTTCTGCAGTTCGGCCACAGCTTCAGTATTTTTCGATTGCGCCGCAAGCGTTTTTGCCAAGTAGTAGTGCGCGGTCACATCCTGGGGATTCAAGTCGACCGCCTTATTCAATTCCTTCGCGGCTTCCTCGAAATTCTGCTCTTGCAACGCTGAAGCACCTAAGTGGAAATGAGCAGGCTCGAAATTCGGCTGCAATCGCAACGACTCTTTGAAGGATTCCTTCGCGGCCGCAAAATCATTTCTCTGGGCCAGAAGTGTGCCCAATTCATCGCGTAAATCCGGACGCTTGGGAGCCAAGTCGACCGCCCGCCGCATCTCGGTCACGGCCTCATCACCTTGGGACTGGCTCAATATCTTGGCCAGCATGCGATGTGCCTCAGCGTTACTCGAAGCCACATTGATCGCAGCCCGGGCTTCTTGCTGTGCCTCTGCTTTCTTGCCTTGCTGCAAGAGAACGCTCGCCAGCGTGAGGTGTGCGTCTACCGTACTCGGCTTTAGCTGGATCGCGCTCTTGAGGTGACTTGCTGCCCCATCGAAATCGCCCTGCTGCGCCAATACCCATCCCAGGGCTGAGTGCGCGGCTGCGTCCTTGGGAGAAAGGCGTACGGCTTTCTCGAACTCCCTCCTAGCAAGGGCAACATCACCTTTGGCGAGAGCCTCTTGCCCGCGTTGCAGTGCGGATTGTTGGGCAGAACTGGAACCTGGTGATTTGGCCGGAGCCTGTGCGGTCACTGAAACGGACAAACCAAGCGCACCGACGAGCACGCAAGAAACCAGGTTGTATGAAGATCGACGCACGATCAATCGGGGTTTTTTGGTTAACTCGATTATATCCAACCGTGTGCACGCCCGTTGTGATAAGACTTAGGCAGAAATCTGTAGGCGGACTTCGTTTTGCGGTTAAAAGTGGCAATGTCGTTTACTCGACGCGCATTCTTGCATGGCTCCGTTGCGGTTGCGAGTGTAAAACCACTCGCCTCTCTCTTGTCCTTTGCAAGCAACTCCGAGAACGAGCCTTTGTGCCATAAGCTTGCGTCCGATCCTCTCCGTCCTCAATACCACCTTCTTCCCGCGCACAATTGGATGAATGATCCCAACGGCCCGATCTTTTACGGCGGCCGTTATCACATGTTTTATCAATTCAACCCCAGGGGTGCGGTTTGGGGAAACATGAATTGGGCTCATGCTACCAGTCCCGACATGCTCCATTGGCGTCACGAATCAATTGCGCTCTCACCAACTCCGGGAAGTGCCGACCAGGACGGCGTCTTCAGTGGAAGTGCAGTGCTCGACCGTGGAAAGACGACCGTGATCTATACAGGTGTAGCACCGCCTGGTTCCACGGGAGATGCGACTCTTCGCGATGGGGCCCACACTTGGCATGAATCGCAATGTCTCGCCGTCGCTCAGGACGAAAACCTGCGGACCTGGAAAAAGCGGCCCGATCCGGTTATCGCGACTCCACCGACCGGTCTCGAAGTCACCGGCTTCCGCGATCCTATCGTGTGGCGTGAGGACGATAACTGGATGCTGGCGCTGGGCTCCGGCATCCGCGGCAAAGGCGGCGCGATTCTACTTTATTCTTCGCCCGATCTCCTCCACTGGACCTACTTGCATCCGCTCGTCGAGGGACCAGCCAGCAGCAAGAATGCGGTCAACCCCGTCGACACCGGCGAGATGTGGGAGTGTCCTGACTTCTTCTCCCTCGGAAATCAGTACGTCTTGCTTATCTCCACGATGGGCAAAGTTCGTTGGAAGGTTGGCACCTATGCGAATCAGCGCTTCACAGCCGAGAAAGAAGGGGTGGTCGATTGGGGATCGTACTATGCCGCCAAATCCATGATCGATCGCGACGGCAAGCGAATTCTATGGGGATGGATTCCAGAGACCAGGACCGATGCGGAACTCGTCGCCGCCGGATGGGCCGGAGCGATGTCATTGCCACGAGTCATGTCCCTAAACGCAAATGGCGAATTACAGACCGAGATCAGTCCTATCGTTGGCAGCCTGCGAACCAATCACACCAGAATTCCCCCCGACCAAAACGCTGCGACTCGCGAGAAAGATCTCAACGAGCTCCGTATCCGCGATCTCTGCGCAGAGTTGGAACTTGAACTTCGCCCGAGAAATGACAAGTTTGGGTTGCGCCTACAGTCCGACGAGGGTGATTTCGTCACGATCTCGTCTTCAATTAAAGGCAATGGACGCCAACTGTGGGTAAATTCGGTCGCAGGTCCACTGTCCGGATCTCCGGAATCGCCATTTCGCCTTCACATGTTCCTTGACGGTTCTGTATTAGAACTCTTCGCTAATGACGCTACTTCGATGACTGCGCGTGTGTATCGAAAGGCCTCAGGACCTTTGAGCTTGAAAGTGGACGGCGCCGAACTGATTTCCCTCGACGCTTGGCAGATTCAGCCAATTTCCAACGATCGCCTCAGCGGCTCGCTTTGTTCTTCCTAGCGAGCGGGCCTCCTCTAGTAAATCTGTTTTCCCGATTGCGTACTCTCAACTCTTCCATTCACTACAGACAGCGAGTACTCGACCCCGCCACTCCCGGTCCACGACTTCAAATCGAAATGTCCTCCCCTCGGAACTCGATAAACAGTGACGTCACGAAAAGTGAGAGGCACACCTTCAGCACAAGCCTCTGGTCCGAGGGTTGGTTTCATAAAATATGCACCCCTGCCCGATCCAACGACTGTTGCTTTCCCGTTTGCCTCTACGAGCACGGCAGATTTCTCATCGACGGCCACTTCCCGCGGAGATGAACTCCACTCTTGCTTCATGATCCGTGCGAGAAATCCCAGGCTTCGGCCCATGCGATCGCGTTTGACGAAGTGTGAATCGGTGATCAAGTTCTCCAAGTGTGGGATCTTTAGGAAATCTCGAATCACGGTGACGCGCGTAAAGAAAGGATTATCCAGCACTTCTGCCGATGAGAGGTCTTTGTCGTCTGGCTTGTCCCCCAGGGCTCCATAGACAAACTCACCTTCAACAGCCAGCCCCGCGCTGGTCCCGCCGATTGGCTTCCCAGCCGCGACTCCTTCGTTGATTGCTTTCTCGACCGCAGTTCCTTGCCAACCGCGAATGTAGTTCGCTTGGTCTCCACCGGCGATAAACACTACTTCCGACCTCCGAATAATCTCCGCAACCGCCGGCTCTTGAGCTGCAGCGCGATCGGGGATAATCAGGGTCGCCACAGAATTCGCCTTGCACAATCCGTTCACGTACGAGTTGTAGTCATCATTCCCTCTCGCTCGCAGGATGAGGAAGTCGCCGCCGTTGCCTTTCTTACATAACCAGCGAAACGCTTCATCGAGGTCAGCCCCACCGCCCATCATGGCGATTCCAAAGCTCGGCTCTGCCTGCAAATCTTCTCTGCTTCCGAGCCGGAAATACTTGTAAGTTTGCTGTGCACACAATGGGGTTGCGGCTATCAGGCAGAATGCCACCAAGCCTACTCTGCGAATTCTTGCATTCATGATCACGCCACTATACAGGCTCACCGTTGGAGTGCAGCAAAGTGAGGGACTGAGCAGATATCGGCCAAGGGGATGTATGTCCGACTGCAACCCACGATGAGTCGCCCTTGAGAGCTTTCTTCTAGGGGTTTCCCTGTATAGAATCCCTGCGTTCGGCGTTCTTAAGATAGCAACACATACCATCGCCGCTTAGCCGTCCCTGGCCTTCTGATCGGCTTATAAGCGGTTGTCGCTGGACGAAGTGCCAAAAACATTTATGAGAGTCCTAGTGGTTGATGACCATGAAGTCGTTCGGCGCGGTGTGATTTCACTGCTGAACGTCCAGCCGGAGTGCGAAGTCTGCGGCGAAGCGACTCATGGACAAGAGGCGATAGAGAAGGCGGCGGCTCTGAAACCAGATGTGGTAATCATGGACGTGAGCATGCCGGTCCTCAACGGCCTTGATGCCACGCGGATTATTCGAAGCACTCTTCCTTCGTGCGAGATTCTCATACTGAGCCAACATGATGCTCCCGAGATGGTGCGTCAGGCTTTTACGGCAGGCGCCCGCGGATATCTCGTCAAATCATCCCTTGCAAAAGACCTATCCGATGCAGTTAACAAAGTGGCTCGCCACGAGTGCTTCTTCGACCCGGCGATCTCCGAACTGACTGGCCCATTGGATGTGCAGGAGATTGTTCAGCGTAGCGTCGCCCTGGAACGTGCCCTCCTCGAAAGTGAACAACTGTACCGGACCACGTTCGAGCTAGCGGGTGTCGGCATTGCACATGTGAGCCCCGAAGGCAGGTGGCTTCGCGTCAATCGAAAGCTCTGCGAGATTGTCGGTTATAGCGAAGAGGAGTTGCTACAACTAACATTTCAAGACATTACCCATCCTGACGATCTAGCGGCGGATCTCGCAGAAACAAGCAAGGTGCAGAGTGGCGAGTCGCAGATGTTCTCGCTGGAGAAACGCTACATTCGCAAAGATGGATCCCACGTCTGGATCAATCTAACTGTGTCCGGGCGACGAGATGCAGCGGGCAAGCTGATACATTTCATCTCGCTAATTGAAGACATCACCGAACGCCGGAAGTCCGATGAAGCTCATGCGCGTCTTGCCGCGATCGTGGCTTCTTCCGACGATGCCATCGTCTCGAAAAATCTCAGCGGCATCATCACGAGCTGGAACGCCGGTGCTACTCGCATTTTTGGATTCACGCCCGAAGAGGTGATTGGCCGCTCGATTATGCTGCTCATTCCACCGGACCTGCGCGAACAGGAGACTGATATTCTGAAACGGCTTCGTCGCGGAGAGCGCATCGACCACTTCGAAACCGTTCGTGTCACCAAGAGCGGCAAGCGCCTGGACGTATCGCTGACGATCTCACCGATTCGCGACAGCAAAGGGCGCGTCATCGGCGCCTCAAAAGTGGCGCGCGACATTACGGAGCCCAAACGTTTTCAGGACGCTTTGCGCGAAAGTCAGGCCCAGCTTGCCTTGGCTTTGGAATCTTCGCGGACCGCCATATTCGACTGGGATTTGATCGCGCTTCGGGGCAAATGGAACGAGCAATTAGCGGCACTGTATCAATTCTGGCCGTCCGGCGAATACATCACGAGAGCAGAATGGCACTCACTGTATCATCCAGATGATCTGGGCAGGCTAGTGGAAGAAGCGAAAACGGTGATCGCAGAAAAAGATCAATTCCAATTCGAGTACCGCACCGTTCGACCCAGTGGCGAGATTCGGTGGGTCCTTTCTCACGGCCGCATCGTGCGCGATGCAACGGGCAAAGCGATTCGAATGATCGGCACGCACACTGACATCACCGATCGCAAACAAGTTGAGGAAATGGCGAAGGTCCGCGAATTTACCGGCCAACTCCTGGCGGCTCAGGACGCCGAACGTCGCCGACTGGCGCGTGAACTCCATGACAGCGCCGGACAGATGGTGGCCGCGCTGCAGATGCAACTCACTCCCCTGAAGGCTGACGCCGGCAAACTGAGCCCCAAGCTCGCATCCGGCATCACCGAGAGTCTTGCCATTGTGCAGCAACTATCTCAAGAACTGCGCACCGTATCTTACCTTCTGCATCCGCCCCTGCTGGATGAACTCGGTTTACCATCCGCCCTTCGCTGGTATATCGAGGGTTTCGCAGAGCGTAGCAAAATCGACGTTCAACTCGAACTCGCGGAAGACCTGGGCCGCCTTCCCTGCGAAATGGAAACTACACTCTTTCGTATCGTGCAGGAGTCCCTCACCAATATCCATCGCCATTCCGGGAGCGACAGAGCCTGTATCCGCTTGAATCGTTCAGACGATAGTCTGTACCTCGAGGTACGGGACTTCGGAAAAGGAATTATGGCCTCGCGAAACAATGGCGCCTCTTCTACGCCACGATCCGGAGTTGGAATTCAGGGCATGCGCGAACGCGTTCGCCAACTGAATGGTAATTTTGAAATTCAATCAACCGCTGATGGTACACGCGTGAGTGTTCGCCTACCTGTCACAATACTTACACTGATTCCTGTTTAACGTCTCGGATTGACGAGACCGCGAAGAGGATCGAGTCTAGAAAGGCCGGGCTTATTGGTGAAAGGAGTGTTCGTCGCGTAGCTTCAGTGATCTTGAGCTGGTCCAATAATTCCGGGACACGCCGAATCTCAAGAGGCGAGTTGAGTGGATGCCCGGCTGAATATTTCGCCAGCTGTTTTCCATAATCACTCCAATCTCCATCAAACCAGGCACACAGAAAGCAAGGAACTCCATTTATCGTGCTCTCGACTGCAACGCTCGAGTTGACTGTAACCGTGAACCATGCCCGCTCCAAAACGTCGCTTGACATGGGACCTTGACGCATCTCGATGACCTCTTTATGTACTGCAGTCACTGCTCTATCAATCATGGCCTTCCGCTTCCGCAGGCTCTCGAACGGATGCAACTTCACCACGACCCTGCGGTTCGTGTGGGAAGCGAGCGCACACAATTCAGGCAAGATCTCGGAATAGAAGACTTGAGTACGTGCCGACGAAATCTCGTAGGGGGAGGAGAAAAAAACGATCCAGTCCTGTCTACGCTGTCTTTCCTGGAGGGCCAAGCTGGACCCGTTTTGAGGTGCTCCCATAACGACGCGGCCAGCGGAAAGCCCACACCACTGCACCATGTAATCCCGTGCCATGTCGCCCGATGCTAAGTAGAGTTCGGAGCACTGCTTTCGAAGTCCGAGGGTCATGTTCAAGGCGCCATGATTGCAGGATACGGTTTGCAGATTTCGCGCCTTAGCCAGAATGATGGGAAGTCTGGTGAATTCATTATTCTCATCGCCTGAAAGAACTGTCGTGATCGATTCCTTCGTGATCACAGCTCGCCATGCATCCCTGACTCTGAGGCCATTTTTTAGGATCCTCTCGAACAAATCGAACATATGTTGCTGAACCCCAGCCCCAAGCAGGCGATTTGGGACAAATCGTCTTGACTTTAACTGTTCCCACTTGGCCAGCAACTCCTTGCGCTCGACCTCTGTCGCCGCCGAGACTGAAGGCGCATAGGCAGCCAGAGATCGCAGCACTACGTTGGGCGGAAGTTTCACTCTGCGTCCGCTGAGCCGAGTCACGACCAGCAGAAACCGTCGATGAGGCAACATTTGCGCGTATTCTATTTGGATTCGAGAAACGTTTTCATAGGCGGACGGGAGCAACACGACAGGCTCAGACGAGTTTGACGGCCTGCGACTCACATGCCGCCGAAACTGATAATCCGCATCCCACTTGTCGAATGCAATTTCGAAAACCTGCGAGGGTCGCAGAACTGCGAGTTTCTTCAGGAAGGTTCTGGTTCTCGTCCTTATACTAGCGCGCCGATCTTTCGAGAGTGACTGGATCTCTCGCTGAAGCAGGATGCTCAGAGTCCGTGTTGCCCCGTTTGCACGCGTAGTGAAGATTTCAGCCTGCTCGGGAATCCTCTCGGCCAGAGCGGACAGCATCAGTAGCTGCCCAAGCGAGTCGTACAGACAAGAGGAGAAGACCTCCCACCAGTCGATCGACTCCGAATCAACCAGTTGATTCAATCCCACTGCGAGAAGGTCTCGCAGTCGATCTCGATGCGTGTCGTGATCCAGCAGTTCATAAATGCTAATGATGCTGCATCCTAAACGCTGCTTCTGCTGCGCGTAGGCATGCGAGCCCGACCATCCCAAATCGGCGATAAGATCCCAGGTTGTCTCAGCCCATGGCCCAACTTCCGCAGAATCATCGGGATGCACCAGCAGCATTTTCATGAATAAAGGAGATCAGAAGCGCTGACCAAACCGCGCCAGTCAATTTCAGGCGCGAACGGTGCATGATAAGCGATGTGCTCGAATAAGCGCTACCTGACGAGGCGATCGCTCCCGTCGCTGTGCGCCTAGAACCGCAAATAGCTACGGCCGCCGTTTCTTTCTCAGTAGAAAAACCGCGTCGACATTCGCGTTATCCAGGTACGGCAAACGCTGTTCTCGGACCAACTCCAGGTCCGGGAAGCGCCGCATATATTGTCGAGCAAAATCCATCTTCCACAACAGTTCGCTGTGATCGCGGTACGTAACCTGAGTGACTTCGGGCGCGTAATATTCAGTGCCCCAGATGTACTCCTTGGTCGTTCGGTAAATCTCATCCATAACCGTTGGGAGATCGGTGGGTGAAATATGGATGAGTACCCCGCAGGTGAACACGACGTCGAAGGAACCATCGTCCCAAGGGAGTGCAAGTGCCGATCCGAGTTTGAAAATTGCACTTGGCAAGCGCGAACGGGCAATTTCCATTGCGAAAGGCTGCAACTCTGTGCCCGAGAGGTTACTCCACCCCATCTGACTCAGCATCAAGAGTTGATTTCCAGCGTTACAACCCACCTCCAGAAATTTGGCGTCTTTCGGGATTCGGCTCAGGAATGACTCGTTGATCGTGCTTCTCGCGACACCATAGTTTCGGCGCCAAAGTTGATCGAGCGACGCGGTATCGACCGTATTTCGTTCGGTGTACTCGTGCCCAAAATCCCCTTTCCAAATCCTTTCTTGCTGAGTCTCGGTGGCACTTCGAATGGCACGATTCGTTGTGGCACTATCCATTTAGAATGTCCTCGTCGAACTGGTGTGTCTTGGAGATTTTCGGAGGGCGAAGCAATGTCGGGCACACAGAAGCCAAGGTTTCATCCACTGTTCTTAGGAGCAAGTAGCAGAGAATAGCATCGGGTGGCGAGCGGTTGCAATCCCTGACTGGCGCTGGTTCTCCGCCAATCCGACGCGATCGGGTGTTTATTCGAGAAATAATATTGAAACCTTTCTTCCGAGCGAAAGATTCGCGCTTCAGTCAGGGCGGGTGGCAATCTCGCCAAAAGAATAGGCATCCGGGAACTTCCAAAGCCAACGTCGTCCAACGGTTCGATCCATGACAGCTATTGAACCGTGAATGTTGTAGTCGCGGAATGCTGCACACCTGTCTGTGTTTTTCCGGTAACGGTCACGGTGTATTTGCCGGATGGAGTTCCAGTCTGTCCGCTTCCGCGGTTGCCAGAGGTGTTGCCGCCGCATGCTGCTTGGAGAAGGCATCCTGCAAAAACCAACGTGAAGGCCGCACAGGAAATGAGATTTTTCCGTCCGTCACGCTGAAGACTTACTCCGCCGAAGAGCACCATTGAAAGCAGCAGCGTGACTGCGAATAAGCCTGTTGCACTACTCCCCATAAAAGATGCGTGCGCACTGCTTGCATTTGTGTTCACGGTCAGAGTGGCGGTGCCGTTGTCATTCTGTAGTGAAACTGATCCTACGGCGCATGTAGGGGCCGGTGAGGCCGTAGCGGTGACGCTGCAACTCAAGGACACTAGCGAGCTGTTGAATCCATTGATCGGAGAGATGCTGATAGTAGAAGTCGATGGCTGTCCGGGCGTCACACTTCCCGGCGACATCGCGGACGCCGACAAGCTGAAGTCAGCGCTTACATTCAAGACCGGCGATGTACTTGGGTCGAAGTCATCGGCTCCGCCGTAGGAAGCTATGATGCTATGTGACCCGGCGGTCAAACTGGTGGTGGTGAGGGTTGCGACTCCACTTGCATTCAACGTAGCGCTGCCAAGTTGCGACGAGCCGTCCATGAAACTCACTGTGCCTGCGGGGAATGCGCCCGTTTCAGAAACTACCGTTGCGCTCAGGGTTAAGTCGGCCGTATCGGTTAGCGTGACGGTCGTAGTCGCTTTGCCGACAATTTGATTAAGAGTTGCGGAGGTGCTCGAATTGAAGTTCGCGTCACCGCTGTAAGAAGCGAAGACTTGGTGTGTCCCCATCGAAAGCGCGGGGCTCGACAGCGTGGCAATCCCGCTGCTATTTAAAGTGGCTGTACCCAGCGAAACGGTTCCATCCGTGAAGGTCACCATACCTGTCGGTGTTCCACTGGTGGTTGAATTCACCGTGGCAGAGAAACTTACGGATTTTCCAACTCCAATGGGATTACTCGATGACGCGAGTACTGTTTTGGTTCCTGCCGCCTCGACGGTCTGTGTGATCGTGACCGTATGAGATAAGAACGTGCTGTCGCCGGAATAAGAGGAAGAAATGGAATGTGCGCCGGTGGACAAAATGCTGGTGGAGACGGAATACTCTCCCGCGATCAATTCGCCTGAACCGAGTAGTGTATTCCCATCCCTGACGGTAACCGTTCCAGTTGGAAATCCTGATCCGGCCGCACTCGGTTGTACGGTGGTGGTGAACGTTACACTATCGCCGTGAATCGAAGGACTGCCGGAAGATACAACATTCATTCTCGTGCCTTCGGTATTGAGCAGGATACTGACTGTATCGCTGATTCCATTCGCGATCGCAAGATCCGGGGCCCCGTCGCTGTTAAAGTCTCCGACGGCTGCGGAGTACGCCTCTGAACCTGTACCGAAGACCGTCGGCGCCCTAAATGTACCGTCACCATTGCCCGGCAAGAGACTGAGGAGATTACCGGCTGAACTGGCTAGCGGAGTGCTTGTGAGAGCGAGGTCCAATTTCCCATCACCGTTAAAATCTGCCATAACCACGGATGAGGGGTTCGCACCGGTTGCGTACGCCTTTACAGGTTGGAATGTTCCGTCGCCATTTCCGATCAGAATACTGACTTGCTGCGTATGAAAATCAGCGACCGCGAGATCCAGATTATTGTCTCCGTTAAAGTCGCCAACTTGCACCGATAACGGATTACCACCTGCACCTGTCGAGTACGTCACTTGTGCTTTGAACGTCCCGTTTCCATTCCCCAACAGAATTCCAACGTCGTTCTCGGACTCATTTACGACGACAAGGTCGAGTTTGTGGTCTCCATTAAAATCCGCCGCCGCCACCGAAATAGGACCGTTCCCAGTTGCGTAGGAAACCGCAGATTTGAACGACCCGTCGCCGTTTCCGAATAACACGCTCAACGTATTGCTGTGAAAGTTTGGAACAACTACATCGGGGTTCCCATCTCCGTTCAGATCAGCGATCGCAACTGACGTCGGCTCGCTGCCAACAGGGTAGTCCGAGTGGGTGGGAAACGTCCCGTCTCCGACGCCTAACATGATGCCGATAGTTCCGGTGATGTAATTTGTGACGGCAAGATCCAACTTGCCGTCGCCATTCAAATCCGCTACGGCAACTGCATAGGGATCCGTATCTGTTCCGGTCGAGAAGTGTGAAGGTGCCTGAAAAGAGCCGTCTCCGTTCCCTAAAACAATAGAGACCGATCCCGGGCCACATGAAGGGTAGGATGGGCAATTACTGGTAACCACTGCCAGGTCGATGTTTCCGTCTCCGTTGAAATCACCAGTGGCGACCCAGTTGGGATTCGGTCCCACCGCGTAGTCGAGGCGAGTCTGGAAAGTTCCGTCTCCGTTTCCGATCACCGCACTGACATTGTTGCTGCCGGAATTGGCGACCACAAGGTCGAGTTTGTTATCGCCGTTGAGGTCGGCGACGACAATCGCATAAGGAATATCTCCTACACCCCAGCTGAGTTGAGGTTTGTATGTGCCATCGCCGTTTCCGAGCAATACGCTGACGGTATTTCCATTGCCGGCCGTCACAGCGATATCAAGGTAGCCATCCCCATCGAAATCACCGAGAGTGACACCCGTCGGGAACGGAGCGGTATTGTAGTCGACGTTTGCACTGAAGGAACCATCTCCGTTGCCCAACAAAACACTCACTGTGTTCCCGGATTGCTCCGCCACAACCAGATCCAGTTTGCCGTCACCATTCACATCCCCAGCCGCGATAGATACGGGATGTTTACCCGTTCCGTACTGAAGCTGGAAAGAGAACCTACCGTCTCCTTTGCCTAGCAGAATGCTGACCATGTCGCCGGAGTTGTTGTTGTTATTGGTCGTCGCAATGTCCAACTTCCCGTCACCGTTGAAGTCTCGAACCACGACTGACGAGGGGTTGAATCCGGTGTTGTAGGGTACAAAAGCCTTGAACGTTCCATTTCCATTGTTGAGTAGAACGCCCACGGAACCGTCCATAGCATCCGTCACCACAAGGTCCGGGTGGCCGTCGCCGTTGAAGTCTCCGGCGGCCATCCCGATTGGTTTATTTCCGGTTGCGTAATCCACTTTCGCTTGAAACGTGCCATCACCGTTGCCGAGAAATATGCTGACTTTGTTGCTGGCAGAATTACTGACGGCAACGTCTTTCGCCCCGTCGCCATTGAAGTCTGCAACCACCACGCCTTGCAGCGTGATGCCGGTCACATAGTCACTCTTTGTGCGAAATGTGCCGTCTCCGTTGCCCAACAGAATGCTCAGGGTGTCGCTGGTCGAGTTAATAACGGCTAGATCGGGCTTACCGTCCGCATTAAAGTCGCCCACGGCTACCGCTTGCGGGTTGGTTCCCACTTGAAATTGCGGCGCTTCAATGAACTGGCCTGTGCCTGCGGTAAGAAGTCCGACGAAGAAAAAGAGCACAACTCCGGAGACCAACTGCCTCGACATGGAGCCTCCTGATGGTTCAGACTCCGGGCGTCCGCGAATCATGCGGGGACGGTCAGAACCTTAGCGGCTGCCGGCACAATCGCCGGCTATCGGGGGAGAATGCTGCGGAGAGGCCGATTGTGAAACTACGTGGGGGAAAACAATTGGTGATGCCAAGAAACGGAGCGTAACCTACCGTGCAATACTCTCCAGTTCAATTACCCATTTGGACTAATTCAAATATGCAGCTTGGAGGCACATCATGTGCCTCCAAATCGCACTTCAGCTTCCACGAACTACTTTCCGCCGCCTGCGCCTGAAGCGGACGTTGTGAGTTGCTGCTCGATCACCTCTCTCAGTCCCGCGTAATCCAGCGCACCGCTCAGATAGTGTCCGTTGATGAAGAAGCTAGGCGTCCCGCTGATCCCTAGTCGCAGGCCTTCCTTTTTGTCTTTCGCGACAGCAGTCGCCTGTTCCCCAGAGTCCAGGCACTTGTCAAACCGCGCCGAGTCGAGCTGCAGAGCTCTGGCCTGAGCTTTGAGCTGGTCGACGTCGAGTTCCTTACTGTGAAATAGTTCGTCATGAAATTCCCAGAACTTATTCTGCTTGCTCGCGCAACGAGCAGCCTCGGCGGCCTTTTCGGCGCGTGAGTGATTTGGAAGCGGAAAGTCCTTGTACGTGAAAGCAATCCGGTCGCCGTACTCGTCTTTCAGCTTTTTCACATCGGGAGCTACCCTTTGGCAGTAGGGGCACTCGTAATCCGCAAATTCCACAAGAACCACTTTCGCGGACTTCGGTCCCAGAACTTGAGCCTCGCCGACTTCGACCTTGGCTTTCGGTGGAGCAAGCGCTATGGTGACAGACGTTTGAGCGCGAAGCTCCTTCACATATGCGGCTCGCACTTTATCAGTTCGCAGTTGACGAATCTTGTCAAGAATTTTTCGCGCACAGTTTCGTACGGCTGATCGGTCTCCAGACCCTCGTAGTAGACCTTCATTTGATCTTCAGTTGGATCGGTAATCTTCGATTTGACATCGCGATCAATCAGTTGATCGACGGTCAAGTTCTCGCTTTTTGCCTTTTGCTCGAGCAATTTCTTGTCGATAAGGTCTTCCAGTGCTTTGCTCTGAGCCTGATAGTACTGATAATGGGCGGCGAGAAGCTTTGCTGATTCTTCTTGCTCCAATTCACTTAACGTGACTTTTACTCCGCCTACTTCGGCTACAACAGTCTGCTCACTTTGGGCGAAAATGACGCCCGTGCCTGCGAAAAAAAGACCCACAATGAACGTGAACCGCGAAAGCTTGCGTAAAACTGACATGAGATCCCCCATCTCTGAAAGTGAATGAGAATCCGAAATCAAACCTCGCCGAACGGGCTCAGCCGTCCCCACCGCTCGGCGAGATATGTATTGACAACCTAGTCCCAGCGGGAAACTCAATTCGATTCGTGGGAAGCATATAACGATCTATCGCTTGATGAACTTCGGCAACGTGGTTGGGGATTCCTAGTGGCCAGCCCCTGGGCAATAAGCTGCGTTACCAGACTTGAGCGGCTCCGATATTCGGACTCGGCAACTGCGTCCAACTTCTCCACCACTTCCGACGGGATTGTGACAGTGACAACTTCTCTACTCATAGTGTTTCGCCTTCCATTCGCTTAGATGCTAACTATAGTGCGTAAGATGTCATGTCGTCAAGCGATATGTCGTATAACGCAATGTGCGGGAAGTTTTGGGGTGTGGCGGGGAGTCGATTGGGAAGGGAAATAGAAAACCGCCGCGCCAGTTCCGCACGAACGTGACCTCTCGCCGGGTGACCGATGTCACAGGAAACGGGTCGCTGAGGGTGCAACGATTTGGATGAGCCTCGCGTGATGGGGGAGTAAAAAGTATCCGCGAGGCGGCAGGTGGCCTCCACCTTCCCCATCAGGGGGCCACTCTGCTTGTTGTCCGTTCGTTGATCGGCTACTCACCTGCAAGTCGCCCACGCCCAACGCCCACAGCTCGCATCTGTACATTGATGAGCGTCGAACTACTCACCGCTGAGAATGTGTGTGTGATTGGAATCACAGAACGGACTCGCACCAAATGGAAGACTTGGACAGCCTCGTGGGGAGGGGGAGACGGCAACCTGGCCCCACGAGGCAGCGGTGGCTCTCAGTTGTGGCCAGCCGAGGGCCATCGCCATTTCCGTGCCCGCACAGGTTACGCATCATTGCTCTGTAGCACAGACAGGACTCGCGCCAATTGAGAGGATTTCGAGTGCGCCTCGTTGACCTTACTCAGCGAAGGCGGGCGATGACTTTCTTGCCCAGGTTATGTGAGGAGGTCATCGCAGTTTAATCCGACGGTTCGCATAACCGTTCTGAGGCCAACTTCTAAAGTGTGCAACGCCGTTGCACACTATGTTTCATGGTCACAATGGATGGTGAGAAATAAAAAACCGCCCGCTGGCTGCGCCTCCCCCGGCACAACCAAACGGACGGTTTTGTCTTAATTGCGGCGCCCCGATAGTCTCAGCGGTATCGCCCAGCTGCCACTGTCAGAACTGTCAAAGGCTTTTGTCTCCAGGACTTTCGGCCACGAGACACCGTTCCCAGAGACACAGTTCTCTCTGAGAAGTACATGCGCAAACCGTCAATGAGGATGCAGTGTCCACGGTCGTGGGTACTCATTAGTCAACGCCGTTGACCAATACAGGCGGGCCCTCGTTTTGGGTGTGCCAGGGGGCGCTTTTGCCAGGAGGTGGGGGACTTTAGGCAGTAGCGTTCGCCCTCTGGCCTGTAGGAGAATTGCAGGTATGGCAGCCCCAGATTTGGTACTCACGGATATGATCGGCGGTGAGCCTACTGCGTGGAAATGCTCGGCCTGCGATGAACCGTTTGACTTATCCCTCTATCAGGGAACGGCTGAACAAAAGATGGTCAAAATGCTGATCGATTACACTAAGCACTGCCGTTCTAGCCATCTCACTGAAAATGCGTAGGTTGCTTAGGCGAAGATGTTGCATCGTTCCATACGATTGGGCCCCTACCCCCAGTGATAAGTTTTCCAACGGGTCCCATCTGTCGCTCAGAGCGCTGATAACCGTCCCTTACCTGGCTGACTATCCAACCGCGAACAATTCAAAGCCTCAATCGTGGTGGGACGACGGAAGACATGGGGACATTCTGGATACGTGAGAAGGTGAGAGGTGAAAAACCGTTGGCGAGGCCTTAGGTAAGGTGAGAGGGACTGAGAGGGACTGAGAGAGCAAAAAAAATGTTGCCCTCTCAGTTGTAAGTTACTGCGAGAGAGATATTTATCCTTCTATTTTCTTTCTCTGAGAGGATGAGAGGGCAGAATATATAAAAAAAGTAGGAAATAGATAGGCGATAGGAAAGTTCTGAAATACAGCCCTCTCGCCTCTCGCCCTCTCACGCACGCGGACGGTCATTTTGATTTTAGGCTTCTGGTAGCCGTGTAATGGTCGCGCCATTCGTCGTTGGTGCGTTTATCCCAATCCGGTCCGTTGTTGATGGCATACACGACACGCATGAGGCCATCGACACGCATTCTACGGTCTACGAATCTGGCGTCGGCCAACTTTACGCCCATGCCAGCTTCCTTAATATTCTCCCTGCCTTGAGGTCGAACGCCTTGAGGATTTCGGCAGCGGTATAGAGGTCGGCCCCTTAACGCCGAGGATTTGTTCCGGTTCCTCCTTCAAATCTCTTACCCATCGCTCTGCTTGGCTTCGGCCGGCATCGATCATGTTCTCCCGATCTTCATCGACAGGCGCGTCGGCGTCGGGATCATACGCGGAGGTGTCGAGATGTAGAAGATGGTGGAATAGGAAGCTAGCTCCGTTCTCCCGATCCAGCCAGTCATAGTATTTCTTAAAGTAACCAAACTCGGGCTTTCCGCAGCGAACCTCATGCACAAAGAATCGGCGGTCCGTATCCTCGAGGAAGAACGCGTTGCTGCGGTTCGAGTTGAATATGTAATTCATCGTGTCATCGATGCGGTATTCATCGATGTACTTCTGCTCTATAGAGACCTTCTCCCTTGTGATCATCGGCTTCAGGAGATCGGCTACTCTGCGCTTGTCTCCCTCTTTCTCGTTGCCCGTGATCTCGTCGGCGAATACGAACTGCTTATCAAGCATCCAGACGTTGAAATTCTTCGTCAACTGACTGGCGGAGATCGGCGAGGCGTTCTCACCGTAGATCCGGCAGAGGCTGTTCGCTACCGTCCCTTTGCCTGTACCGGTTTGGACGCCCCAGAGGTCGACGCATTGCTTCAATTTCCTGCCAGGATGCTGTAGCGGGTATGCGGCCCACTGCTCAAACCATTGGCGCTTGGAGATTTTCTTTGCGCGGTGATCAATCGCAACGGAATCGCCAAAGATGCGGTCAAGTAAGTCCTTCCACGGGCCGACGTCTCCGGGAAGTGGTTCGCATCCCCATTGTTGCCAGCGGTTCAACTTGCCGTCGACAATGCGGCCCTGCCCTGGCTTGTATGTCATCTCAGGAACTTCTTTACGACCGTTCCACTGTAGCCATGCCGGCGCAATCGGCTTCTTAACTATATTTCCGTCCTTGTTTCGTTGGCCTGTGCTGTAAAAGCGATTGGCTGTGAGTTGCTTGAATTGGTCCACGGTCAAGGTGTTCATATTCCGCAGATCGATGATTGATTGGGGCTTCCGCACAAAAACAAACTCCTCATTGAATGCGTCTACGGAATCAGCCTTCTTTGCTGTCTTCAACACTTGATAGAACAAATTTGAGTCGCGTCCAATGAGGTCATCCGGCCCGTTTACGCCCTCTATTTGAGGCAGGCGGCAGATGCGGACATCGCAGTCCCTGACTCGCAACTCAGCGGCGAGATCCTGCTCAGCGAACCACACCTCACGCCGTGTCGCCACATTCGCATCCAACATGATGTAGACTTCTCGGCCCTTCAGTAAGTCGAGTTCGTGCAATACTCCCTTCTCCGGCTCATAGCTGCCATCCGGCTGAAGTTCCTTTCCGGTCTTTCCGCGAAATCCCCAGCAACCTCCCATTCCGACGGGCATAAACTCGCCGTCATTTTTGCCCATCTCCGACACGATGGACAGCACGGTCTTTTCAGCCTCAACCAGAATGACCTTCCAGTCCGGTCGGTGTTTGAACATCCACGGGAAATACAGGTGTCGTGGGTCCATCGCGGACGCGAGGTACTTGACCGGTTTGCCCTTCTCGTCTTGGAATGGCTTGTCTAACCGAAGACGACGGCTGTTGACGTATCCGGTGTTCGGATCAATATACGGAAAGAGAATCCCATCAATCGGACGCAAAGAGTCACTATTGCGGGAGAGAAGTTCGCAGGCTTCAGCATCCGTGACACGGCAAATCTTTGCCATTTCTAGGACGCCTTCACTTACACCAATTTTGCGGAATAGCTCTAGCTCTTTGGGCTCAAGGTTTAAGTTAGGTTTGGGGGACATTGGTTCGGTCGGTTCCTTTCGTCATCTGTCGGAGTTTCAGTGCAACTTCGGTCAGTACGTCACCGGGCAGGGATGCGAGTAACTCACTTTGACTGCGTCGTGTCACACACCCCGTATCGGTCGTTAGTTGGCGCAAAGCTAAAATCTTCTCTACTGCTTCGTTTGCGGTCATGTCGTCTCCTAAAGCGGAATATCTTCGTCACTAATAGGCTGTCGGCGCTGTACTTCTTGAACTGTGCGTGTGAGCTGGGCGACTTGCTTCTCTAGTGCCGTAACCCTCTCCTCAACTGTGGCCGAGAAATAATCGGGCTTGAGTGGTGGCGGGTTCGGAGTCGGCTTCGGCTGTGCCGAATCGATGCATTTATGAAATGCACGGTGGTCATCCGCTGAATCGGTCGGGTAGTTCTTCCCCGTCTTGGATGACTTGTGCCAATAGATGGTCTTTCCGCACTTGCGGCATTCGCTCGATCCGTTGCTCATCGGGTCGCCTTTCTCGCTGGAACGATGCGATCAGCGATGTACTGCTCGAGGTCTGCTCTGCGCAGACGCACACACTTGGACAGTTTCACGTAGGGGATGCGACGCTGCAGAACCCAAGCTCTTACCGTGACCGGCTTGACTCCCAAGACTTCCGCCGCTTCGGGAACAGTCAGTAAATCCGATGTCATTGCTGCAATTCCTCCCTGCCTAAAAGATTTTCAAGCGACGCGGCATCTTTGGTATGGACACCTAGTACGCTCTAGGGTTACTATATATGACGACTTGCTGTTGATAAGCCGTTATCCTCGTAGAGGGGCCACATGAAGGCATCAAGTAGAGCTAAGGTTCAGCGCTTAATGGACGTCGTCAGAGGCTTTGCATTTCGGGGGACGACGGACGCCAAACAGGTGCAGCGAGAATTCCAACAGGTGCAGGCACAGTTGGATGCGCTGACCCAGGAAGAGGCATACACGCTCATTCAATCGATCTCTGAGGTCGAAGAGGCCCAGACCGCGGCTTATATAGCCTTACTGGCGAACACCGAGAGCATTGCTGACTTCCGTCAGGCCCTACCCAACCCGCCCGTATTCGACATAGCAAAGGAAACCGATGCGGAGTTGCTCAAGTTCCGCGATGAACTGAGGACTGTATGGGAAGGAACGGAGTCCGAGAAGATCGGCGTCATCGTGGGCGCGTGGATTAAGAGATACCCGCTCGATGATGCTAGATTCTGGCTCGTTAACCACCCGAGCAGATCTTTTATCCCGCTGTCAAAGAACACTCGTGCTATCGCTGCCAACATTTGGTACGGCAAACGACACCTGTTGAATCGGTGTAGCAATCCAGAGTGTCGCCAGTTCTTTATCGCTAAAAGGGTCGATCAGAAATATTGCCTCGATGACGACTGCTTGAAATACGGCGGCCGCGTCCGCGCATACAAGCATTGGAAAGAGAAGGGACGTAAGCAAAGAAGCAAGAAGGGAGGGCGCTAATGTCGATCTACAAACGCGGTGACGTGTACTGGTACAAGTTCATGTGGAACGGAAAACTGGTCCGCGAGTCCACAAAGCAGGGGAATGACAAGACGGCCCGCAAGATGGAAGCAGCCCACCGGACGCGCTTAGCAGAGGGACTCGTCGGCATACGTGAGAAGAAACCTGTTCCGACGCTCAAGGCGTTCTGCTCTGAGAGAATCGAACCCTACGCCAAGGCGCTCTCCCCGACGAAGTGGATTTGGTATCGAGCTGGCATCAGGGCACTCGAGAAGTACGCCGCACTCGCCAACATGCCTTTGGATGAAATTCGCGGCGAGCATGCGGCAGGCTTC
>Ga0126370_10000097_pt1 | contig 27740 bp, 21 predicted proteins | sample PanSoiMetaPlot_3_FD_92586 | JGI IMG/M metagenome (GOLD analysis project Ga0126370, IMG submission 92586) | Tropical forest soil microbial communities from Panama - MetaG Plot_3 | ecosystem: Environmental > Terrestrial > Soil > Tropical forest > Bulk soil | place: Panama | collected 2016-02-17 | reverse complement strand
GGGTAATTATTGGGCCTTGGGCGATCGCGGTTTCGCGCCATTCCAGGGTGGCACCAACGTTTTCGCAATCTCCGATTCCTTCGACATGATCCGCGGCAAGCACAATATTCGCGTGGGCGGTGAAGTTCGTGCTCAACAAATGAACGTTGAAACCAATGCCTTTCAGGATGGCTTCCTAATTCCTTTCGGGGTTACCGGTGACACATCTGCCGATATCTTGCTGGGCCAGGTTGGCTTGGGGATCCACGATCAGACTTTCCTGGGCGCAACCACCGGCCGTAGATGGAAGCTATTCCGCCCGTTCGTGCAGGATGACTGGCGGGTTACTAATAATCTAACCCTGAACCTCGGGATGGCGTGGGCGTTTGTAACTCCGATCACAGAGGAAGCCAATCGCCAAGCTAATTTCGACATGGCCAGTGGCAAGTTGTTCGTTGCCGGAGACAGCCCGGCTCTGGCGGGATGCAACATCTGCGTTCGTTCGGACTCAACTGTCGGTATTCAGTTAGACAAGACAGCTGTTGAACCACGGATCGGTTTTGCTTGGAAGCCCTTCGCCTTGCAGAACACCGTCATCCGTGGCGGCTACGCCATATTCCATGACTCGTCGTGGAACCAGGGTGCGCAGGGGCTTTGGGAGAATCCACCGTACTTTGCAGAGTCCGACAATTTCAACAATTTCTCTACCTGTCCCTTCGGCAACACCACCGTCAACTGCGGTGTGCAGCGAGTGTTCCTGCCGGTTATCGCCACACCTCCGAACCCGACCAGCTTCCCAGGAACGGTTTACTCTCAGAATCGGAATTTCAAGCAGGGGCGAGTGCAACAGTTCAATCTGAACCTTGAACGCCAAATCCCGGGAAATATCGTTCTAACCGCCGGCTACGCTGGCTCGCGCAGCTCGCACATATTAACAGATGGCCTGAACTTGAACATCACCTCCCCGACAGCCTGTGGCTCGGTGCCTGGTTACACCCTTGGCTGCGGGTACGCTCCGCCTTCATCTCCGTTTGGCGTCATCTCCAACCAGAATGACGTAGGACAAGCAACTTACAATTCTTTTCAAGTTAAAGCCGAAACCAATAGTGCGCGACATGGAATTTATGCCCTCATTGGTTACACTTACTCCCATACCTACGATTCGGGAATGCCGGATGGGTTGGGAACGTTTCCCGGAGCTCCGTATTGGCCATTGCCGAACACCCGCCAGGCAGATTGGGGCTTATCGCAACTAAATCTCAACCACCAGTTCACAGCCAGCGTGACTTACGAACTTCCGTTCGGGAAGGGCAAAGAATACGGCAGCAATTGGAGTGGTCCGGTCAACGCCATCGCGGGCAACTGGGAAATTGATGTGATTGCACGAGATCTATCGGGCTTTCCTTTGTTTGTCGTCGACAGCAACAATACGTCTGGCGTGAACTTCCAATGGAACGGAAACAGTCTGAACCGGCCCGACATGGTTGGCGATCCCAATAAGCCCGGGCCTGTAGCCGCCAATCCCGGTTGCACTGCTCCGTCCGAGATCCACACGCTTTCTGCCTGGTTCAATCCGTGTGCTTTCATGCCCGCGGCTGCAGGAGAGCTCGGGAATTCTCCCCGCGCGCCGATCTCCGGGCCGCGTTTCATAAACACGGACACGTCGTTGATCAAGCACTTCCCGATACGCGAGAGTATGCGGCTTGATTTCCGGGCAGAATTCTTCAATGTGCTCAACCATCCGCACTTTTACTTACCGGGCGGCGGAAGCGGCATGCAGGACATCAATGCTCCCTCCAGCTTTGGCGTAATCAACGCCACGCTGAACGATCCGCGCTTTATTCAGTTCGCTCTGAAGTTTGTTTTCTAGAGTGGACTGCGCGGACGATCACCGAACTTAGGCAGAGTGGGGAGAGATATTGGATACTTCCAAGGACCTGCCTTAATTTTCATCAAACGCAACTCTTCGAGGCTATCATGCGTCGCACTTCGAAGTTAGCCGCTTTGTTGTTGGCGACCCTTGTCGTTTCTTCTGGTTCTCATGCTCAAAAAATCAAAGTCATCGTTGACCAGGATGCCCGCGGGCCCGGGACCAGCGATCAGCAAGCCATACTGGTATTTCTTCAATCTGACAAGTTTGACGTGCTCGGCATAACCACTGTCAGCGGTGATCAATGGGTGAAGGAAGAGACCCAGCACGCCTTGCGCATGGTCGAAATTGCCGGGCGCACCGATGTCCCGGTAATCGAGGGTGCGGAATTTCCTTTGCTCAACTCCAAGGAAGAAAGCGAGCGCTGGGAAGCGATGTATGGGAAGCTTGAGTACAAGGGAGCCTGGAGCAGGCGCTTCGAGCCCCGGCGATCCATTATTTACGAGATGCCCTATCACCCGCCCGACGTTGTGCCGCCGATGCCGGAGGGCGAGCCACACACCAAACCGTTGCCGGGCACCGCGGCGGAGTTCATTATCCAGATGGTGCACAAGTATCCCGGCGAGGTTGTGCTGTGGGCGGGCGGACCTCTGACCAATTATGCTTTGGCCCTACGGCTGGATCCCTCGATCGTGCATCTCGCTAAGGAGTTTGTGATGATGGGGGGCGGGCTGTACGCCGACAAAGGAGCTATCGATCCCGGCGCGATCGATGCACGGCGGGAGTTCAACTGGTGGTTTGATCCTGAGGCGGCGCGCATCATTCTGCGCGCGCCCTGGAAAAAGACAACTATTACGCCTGTTGACATCTCCGTTAAAACCCGCTTTACCCCGGAGATGAAAGCCACGATCATCAAAGCGCAAACCCCCGTGACTGAATACCTGGACAAGTATTCCTTACCCGGCTACATGTGGGACGAAATCGCCGGGGCCGCGCTGATCGATCCATCCCTCATAACAGTTCAGAAGCAGCTTTACATGGATATCGACACCGATCACGGAGCGAGTTATGGGAAAACGCTCTTCTGGGATCCCAAGACCGAAGTCCCACCGTATCTCCGCCTGGCCAATGTGCAGTTCGATATCGATGGCGAAAGATTCTACAAGCTCTTTATCGATCTGATGACGCGGCCTGCGCGTTAATTTGCTGCGTGGAAAGCTTGCTGGCGGTGTCTCCGTTCGCCGTAGAAGCCCTCTTTGGATTAAACCTAAATACTCAGAGCTTGGGAACGATCGGGAATGGCTCAACATATGCGACAAGGCCCGCTCCTTAGGAATCAAATCAGTTCCAACAATCGAATCGAATCGCGTGTCCAGCCAATCCCGCTAAGACTGCCGGTATAATAACTTTCTCCCCGTCGAACCGGCGTGAGTTGCTATGAGCTGTAGTAAGGTCGTTTATTTGCTTGCCGTGCTTCTGATCATGAGGGCTTTCGCCCGCTCTCAGCAATTGCCTTCTGCCGGTGAATCTTCCGTTACCACAGAAGCACACCTGGGGAAGGGCTACCAAGCGTTGAAGGAAGACCGGTATGATCTGGCTGCCAGCGAATTTCGTGCAGCCCTGGAGTTAGATCCCAGGCTGACGCTGCGCGCTCGGTTCCCCTTGGGTGTAGCCCTGTTCGAGTCGCACAAGCCAGACGAAGCGCGGCGTGAGTTTGAGACCGTACGGCGCGAGCTGGGAGATCATCCGAACGTTGCCTATTACTTAGGCAGGCTTGCTATAGAAGATCGGAACTTCGACTCTGCTATCCGGAACTTTTCCAAGGCAATCGAGAAGGCGCCCTTTCCAGATACTGCGTATTATCTCGGCTTTGCCTATTCCAAAAAGGGTGATTGGTCGGCGGCTGAGAAGTGGCTGAAGGAGGCCCAGCGGGCTATTCCCCAGGATGCGCGCGTTCCGTATCAATTGGCCTCTGTGTATCGCCAGGAAGGGCACGCCGAGGAAGCCGACAAGATGTTCGCTCTGTCGCAGCGTTTGCACCACGAGGATGACAAAGAGAGCCGGCTTCGGGTGGAGTGCGCTCAAAAGCTGGAGCACGGTTCGCGGGAGGAAGCGCACGCGGTCTGCGATCAGCTCTACGATCCGGAGAATGCGGGAAAGCTCGCCGCGCTAGGCACGATCTACGGACAGCACGGAGATACGGAGGCAGCATTGCCACCGCTGCGCCGCGCAGCCGAGCTGGAGCCAGAGTCGCCGCAAATGCAATACAACCTAGCGTTGGCTTACGCGCAGCTGAACCGGTTTCGGGAGGCACGTGCCACGCTGGAACCTGTGGTCCAGCGTTGGCATGATTTATTTCCGATAAACGCCCTTTATGGCACGATCCTTTCGAAACTAGGCGAACTCGGTCCCGCCTACGAAGCTTTGAACCACGCGCACAATTTGAACCCGGAAGACTTGGGCACACGGGATATGCTGTACACGGCAGCGCTCGCAATCGCGGATGAAAGGCGCGATGTGCAGCAGTATTCGGATTCTCTCAAATATCTGGAGACGGCGACAAAACTGCGGCCTCAGGATCCCGAACCCCACCACCGCAAGGCCAAGATATACAGTCTGATGGGAGACCCGACCCAGGCAAAGGCGGAAAGCGAAAGGGCCGACCGGCTCGCGGAAAAAGCTCGAGTAGGTCACGATTAGCGGGCACCGTTCGGTGCGCATTCTTAGGGTAGAACAGCACCACCTCGTCTCTCGCGGGCCTTGAGGGGTCGGTGTTGCCCTTCATGGAGGCTCCCCGCCAGCGTAGCCAAGGTCCGGTTCAATCGAAATGCCAGCAGGTTTGATAAGCTCTACATCGACCAATAAATCGGGCTTCCTGCTAATCATGAAAAAAAGATTGCTTCCCTTCACCCTAGCTTTTCTCCAGCTGGCAAGCTCTTTCGCTGTCGGTCAACACCCCCACAAGATCATCATTAACGAGGACTGCTCGGGTCCGGGTGGAAGCAATCTGCAAACGGTGGCGCTACTGGTCGAATCTCCGCAAGTTCAGGTCCTGGGAATAACGGTGGTCAGCGGAGACCAGTGGCGCGATGAGGAAGTTGCACACACCCTACGACTCCTCGAAATCATGGGCCGCACGGAGATTCCAGTTATTCCGGGAGCGGTTTTCCCGCTGGTCCGCCGCCGCGAGGAGTCGCTACTGTGGCAAGCGCGCTACGGCAAAGTCGCTTATGCTGGCGCATGGGATGATCGCTGGTGGCACGAGCCGTTCGTGGTTCCTCCCCTGGCGGAAGGTCAACCAAAAACCAACCCCGCCGACGAGGACGCTGCGCATTTCATCATCCGCATGGTTCACCGTTATCCGCACGAAGTCACGATTTATGAGGGTGGCCCGATGACCAATCTCGCGTTGGCTATCGGCATCGATCCTGCTCTACCGCAACTAGCCCAAGGACTTGTCTTTATGGGCGGAAGCTTGACCCCCGCGACCGACTATCCGGAATTCCAGAATAATCCTCGTCACGAATTTAATTTTTGGTTCGATCCCGAGGCGGCGCACATTGTGCTGCGCGCTGCCTGGAAAAAAATCATCTGCACACCCACCGACATCTCGATTAAAACTATCCTGAGTCCCGCCCTGGTGAAACAGATCGATGCTGGTGGCACTCCCCTGGCGCACTACATTGCGCGTTATTATCAGGATGCTCCCGGCGCCGATTTCATGTGGGATGAATTGGCTGCGGCTGCGTGGCTCGATCCCACGATCATTACCAAGCGGGAAACTCGTTACATGAGTGTGGATATCGACCATGGGGCAGGATACGGAAACACCTTGACTTGGATGGAAAAGGATAAGCCGAACTTGATGGTGCAGCCGGTTGAAATCGAGCTCGAGCTCGATGCGCCGAAGTTTTATCGCATGTTTGTGGAACTGGTGACTGCGCCTGGCACTCTGGCTCACTCAGCTTATTGAGGTTTGCCCGGGGAAGACCGCTCTTGAAAGCGATAAACGAATTGCCGGATTTCGCGCCGCTCTCGTTCCATCTCGTCCGCCTTGGTTTTTGCAGTCTCGCGGTAGCGCTCCATCTCCTGCTGGCTTTTCCGTACTTGCCCACTGGCCCTGTAGGCCTGCGCTAGCCGGTAATGCGCCTCTTCGAATTGGGGATCGATTTGAACGGCTGTTTTGTAGGACAAGATGGCGTTCGTTAAATCCCTGCGCTCCGAGTATAGAACACCCAGTTGCAAGTATCCGGTTGCCAGCTGCGGGTCGAGGTGCACGGATTTTTGCAGCAAGGATTCGACTTGTGCCGCAGTTGCCGCGTCTTCGGGCCCTTTGCGACGCTTCCAGAGGGCAAGCGCGTAATAATAATTAGCCGACGGGCTTTCCGGTTGAAGGTGCGCGAAGCGTTCGAGTCGGACCAGAGCCGCATCGGAGTGGCCGTTGTCTCGATTTTGCATTTTGCCCAAAAGCAGGTATGGATTTGGATCCTCGGGATTCAGATCGGTGGCCGCGCAGGCATAGCGCAGCGCATCTTCGTACGATCCGCGATCGTAGGACGCTACGCCGAGTCCGGTCAGCATCTGGGCAGAGCCCGGGAAGCGGCGATTGCCCCTGCCGAACACCTCAAGTGCGGGCTCAACCGCATGATGCCTCAGCAGTTCCATGCCCCAGTCAAACAGGTTGGTTAGGCTTGAGTCGAGTTGCGCCGCTTGCTGGTACTCCTCTACGGCTGCGAGGGGGTTCCCGGATTTCTCCTCGACCTCTGCGAGAAGGTGATGCCAGCAAGCGCGGTCTTGCGCACTCAACCCACTTTGAATCAGCGTTCGCGCGTCGCTATATGCCCCGGCTCCCATGTATGCCCGCGCCAGTTCATACTGGCTATCCAATTCGGCGGGTTTTAGCCGGGAGGCGCGCTCGAGGTAAGGTACCGCCGCCTGGGCTTTGCCATCGTTCAAGAGCAACTTCCCGGCTCGAAAATTTGCCTCGAAATCTTTAGGCTGCCGCTCCGCCCTGCCGCGGAGCGTACGCTCCAGTACGCCATTTGATGAGGGCGCGCCGGTGGCGGGGCTGAGTGAGGCGATATCGTTCGCCAGCGATTCGGCAGGTGGTGCCATCCCCGACGCATGCCCACCAAGATTTGTGGTGTCCTCTACACCCGCAATAGTGAATTTAGGCGGGTCGAAAAATTCCGGGGCGCCGAGCGAACCCTGCCGCTCAGGCTGCAGTATGAGATCGATGCGTTTCGCTTCCCCGCTTCCGAGCGTGAAAGGTCCAAAAATTGTGTTCTGGTATCCCGCCAGTTCTGCGCGCACGACGTACGTACCGGCTACGATCGACGTAAATCGGTAGTTTCCAGCGGAATCGGTCTCGGTTGACAAATTTCCCTCTTCATTTTCCCCCTTGACTTCAATTCTGACCATTGAGATTGAGTGCCCCTGAGCATCCGCCACGTGACCCTGCACGAGGGATGGCACCTTGGACTTGGCAGTGGGTTGCGACGGGCCCTGGGCCACTGGAGAGAAGAGACCGAGAACGATTACGATCACACATGCGACCACTTGGTCCCTTTGACCAGGGACTACTCGATAGTCCATGCGAAACCATGCACCAAGAAAGTTATGGAGATGCATTATTGTTTCTCAATCATACCCTCGACGGTTCGCTCTCTGGCAAAACGCTGGTGAAGCGTTCAGGTAAGGTTTACAATCCCCCTGCTTCATAGGTCTCCAAAAACTAGATGCGTTGTCGGCGAAACAAACACGAAGACGGATCGAAATCGAGGCACGGGCGCTGTGAAACCGGTCAAACCACACCTTTGTTCATTCTTCTGATTGAGGCCACGCCATGCATGCTCCAATCGAGGTCGAGCCCTCCGAAACGGCCATGATCGATCCTTCCAGCATCGGGGGCCAGCAGGATTGCTACGTCGACATCGGCGTTCGTCAAGGTCGAAGTTACGGAGAAACTTTACGACCGGTACATTAAATAACCGAGTCACCCCAGCATTCTCCGTAAGTAAATAGGAGCGACCGCATTGGCCATGACAAGACGCGAGTTTGTTGCAGGCTCGACCGGCGCATTCGCGGCGAGCCGCCTGATCACGGCGTCGGCAGCGTCCCCCGATCCGTCGAACCCGGCTCCCCATCGATCTCGCGTGATCATTGACACTGACCCCGGTGTCGACGATGCCCTCGCCCTGTTGCTCGCTATGCGCTCTCCGGAACTGATCATCGAAGGCCTCACGGCCGTAGCCGGTAATGTCCCCCTCGACCTCACCCTTCCCAATGCTTTGCGCATGGTAGAACTAGCCGGCCGGACCGACATTCCTGTGGCAGCCGGGGCCGGTCGACCTCTTGTGCGCCAACTGGTTACGGCAACCTATGCCCATGGCGAGAATGGCCTGGGAGGAGCATTCTTTCCGGAGCCGAAGGCCAAGCCCACCGCCCAGTCTGCTGCCGAATTTATCCGGGATGCTACGAGAAAACACCCCGGAGAAATTACTCTGATCACAATAGGTCCGCTGACCAATATCGCCATGGCCTGCACTCTAGATCATGAATTGCCCCGTATGGTTCGCGGCCTGGTCATGATGGGCGGTTCCCTGTCCGGGGGCAACATTACGCCGGCGGCGGAGTTTAATGTGTACGTCGATCCCGAGGCGGCCCGCATCGTCTTTCAATCCGGAATTCCGATCAGCATGGTCGGGTTAGACGTTACCCGCCAAACCACCTTGACCGACCAACATGTGCGAACTCTCGAAGCCGCCCAAAACCCAGTCAGCCAGGGCGCCGGCAAAATTGCCCGCAACGCCATTAAGCATACGCGTGAGCAAGGATTTCTAGTTGGACCGAATATGCACGATTCGCTTGCTGTCGCCGCCTTTCTCGATCCATCCTTGCTCGAATGGAAGGACTATTACGTCGATGTTGAAACCACCGGCGAGCTGACAGCAGGCGAAACGCTGGGTTATAGTCCGGCAGCAGGCGATCTCCGCCGGACGCCAGAGATGGAGAAACAAGCGGCCCTGACTATGGTCATTCGTGGGTCCGCGCCTACACTGGCGACGATGAAAACCTCGCCTGTAGTCAGAAATAGTTTTGTTCCTAATGCCAGAGTGGCCGTCGGCGTCGATTCGGCTCGTTTCTTCGATCTGCTGATTGGAAGATTATCAGAAACCACCAAGCAGCTCGCGCGAGATTGGCGAGACTAGAGGTGACTGCTGAGGCCGTGGTTGCGGAAATAGGTTGAATCGCGGTTATTGGGTGCCGCCACCCTTTTCCTGCCCAGCGTAGTAGCCGCTGCGAGTGCGCACAGTCAGTTTGCCATAACCCTTGGCACGAGCATCCACGTGGATCGCGCGGTAGCCGCCAGCGCTCTTGGGCGTAGTCGGCTTGTAACCAATCGTGTACTGATTGCGGATGTCATGGGCGACTGTGCTGCTGATCTCATCGACTTCATTGAGATCCTTCGGGAAAAACGCGACCCCGCCGGTCCGAGCCGCCATCTCTTTCAAAGCGTTGCGCGCTCGTCGCTGTCTCTCTTCGCCCAATAATCCGATTGCATAAACAGTGGGTCCATTTTCGGCCTGCAAGCGGTGAATCGCGGTTTCTAGCGACTCCCGGCTAGCATTGTCCTCGCCATCGGTGACCACGAACAGGACTTTTTTCTCCAGCTTGGCGTTTTTCTTGAGGTGGTCGGCGGAAGCAACCACGGCGTCATACAAAGCAGTTCCGCCCCGCGATTCGACCTTCTCCAAAGCTTCTCTCAGCTTAGGAACTGCGCCGGTGAAGTCCTGATCGAGGTAGTACTCATCATTGAAATTGACCACAAATACTTGGTCTTGCGGGTTGCTGGAGCGCACCAGGTTGATCGCCGCTTTGTTGACTTTATCGCGCTTCTCGCGCATGGAACCGGAATTGTCGATCACAATCCCCATTGCTACCGGAATATCTTCGTGGCGAAACGAACTGATCGTCTGCGGCTGGTTGTTTTCGTAAACCGCGAAGGCGTTCTTTTCCAGATTGGTCACCAGCCGCTGCTTATCGTCGAGCACGGTAGCGTGCAGAATGACCTCTTCCACTTCCTTGCGGAAAATGAACGCTCCGCCTTCCTGGCCGCTGGGCGCCTGACCTTGAACCTGCCCACCACCCGCCGTGCCCTCCTGGCCGGTTCCGGCAGGCTGCTGAGGGGCTTGCTGCTGGGAATTGGTTGTCGGTGTCGCAGGCGCGCCTGCCGATCCGCTCCCCGCCGCAGGCTGTGAGGTTGCGCTCGCCGGAGGCTTCACCGGTGGCGGCGCCTGCGGTGGCGGCGCACCTTCTCCGATCGATACGCTCGGTGGTGCCTGCTGCTGAGACGCGCTGGGCGCCGGCTGGGACGTTGTGCCGGCAGGGGTTACCGTCTTTTTGATGGTCGTGGTCCCTCCTGCGTCAGCGCCCGTCTGGGTTGAGCTATTCGGTACCGACTGCGGCGGAGGAACCGTTGCCGGGGACGGCATGCCGGAAGACGGCTGGGAGCCGGTCGCAGGTACGGAGGTGGGCGGCGGCACGCTCGAAACTGGCGGCTGCGGGGGAGTTTGTTGGGAGTTGTCCGAGGTCTGCACTCCAAACGCGGCACTCAGCAGTAACAGGACAAAAATAAAGTGCAAAACAGCGGAAGAGCGGTCATTCCGAAGGTGCATAGTATCCCGTCTTGGCATAGACGCGTAGTGGCGGCAGTCCCTTGGGAGGCACCAGCTTTACTTTTATCTTACGCCATTTACCGTCTCGTACAGGGTTCTTTGGACGGTAGCCAAGCACATATTGGTTGCGTAGCTCGATCCCAATTTTTGTGGCTACGTCCGCCAAGTCGTTGGGATTATCGATGGTAAATGCACGCCCTCCAGTAAGTTCCGTGACTTCGCTCAACAACTGCGGCCCCAACCGCTCTTCTTCGGTGGGAAAATAATGATCGTAGATGCCGATGGCATAAATCAGCACATCGGCTTCCTTGACCAGATTCTTAATCTCGCCCTCGGTATAGCGGCTGTGGTTATCGCCGCCATCGGAAATGATCAGCAATGCTCGTTTCGGATACCTTGCCTGCCGCATCTTGCTGACACCCAGATAGATCGCATCCAGCAAGGCAGTGCGACCCTTGGGAATGGTATAGACCAGTTTGCCCTGGATGTCTTCGACCGATTGCGTGAAATCGGTCACCTCATCCGGTTTGTCGGCGAAGGTGATCATGAAGAACTCATCCTGCGGGTTGGCTGTTTTAAAGAATTCGATCACCGCTTCGCGGGCGCGATCGATCTTGCTACTCATGCTCCCGCTCATGTCGAAGATCACGCCCAGCGACACGGGTGCATCCTCGCTCGAAAAGTGCTTGATATCCTGCGCCTCTTTGCCTTCGAAGACCTGAAAATTATCGCGATCAAGACCCGTGACCAGGCGGTTCATGGGATCCGTAATAGTTACCGGCACCAGAACCAGGTCCACATCTCGTTTGATCGGCTTGGTGTTGGTCCGAAGAGAGGGATTCTCGATGAGCGGTTTCGCCTCCGGCGCCTTAAGCCGCGGGGCGAGATGCACATCATCCTCGATGTTCTGCGCCCGGGGAGCAGGTGCGAACCAGGCAGATACAGCAAAAAAGAAGACAATCAGGGAAAAGAAGGCTGAGGGTTTCATACCGAGAAACATGAGTTTCCTACGGGTCCTCGACAGGGCCGTATCGCGACGCCCGGATTTCAACCTGGGCCGAAATGACCCGCGCCCACGGTGGCGGGCCATAAAGACCTCTCTTGCGCGCGATAATATCACAGTTAACAAGACGGATTTCTAGCCTTTTTGTTAACGGATTTTTCGCTGTGCGGGTAAGGCAAATTTTTGCCGTTTCCTGCCCTTGCCTGGTTCTCCCATCTGATCCAGCCTTAACTTGTTACAATCTCAGGTTCCGGAAAATAATGGCCTGCATCGCACCTTTTCGCGCCCTTCGTTACGATCCCTCACGAGTCGATCCTTCGAAAGCAATTACCCAGCCGTACGACAAGATCACACCTGAGATGCAGGATCGCTATTATGCAGCGACCCCCTACAACGTGGTGCGCATTATTTTGGGGAAGCGTACCCCCGACCAGCCCAAAAACAATGTGTACACCCGGGCGGCGGGCTTTTTCCGTGACTGGCGTCGTGATGGCATCTTTCTGCAGGATGCCCGCCCTTCCCTCTACGCCTATTCTCAGAGTTTCACACCTCCGGGAGGCACAGCGCCTCTCGAGCGCCGAGGATTTATTGGCCTGGGCCGGATTGAGGATTACTCAGCCGGAGTCGTATTCCCGCATGAACAGACTCTGGCCAAACCGAAAGCAGATCGCCTGGACCTGTTGCGCGCGACGCAAGCTCATTTCGGTCAGATATTCATGCTTTATGACGATTCTGCCGAAATCGAAAGCTGGCTAAAGCCTCAGGTGACACCGGACATCGAGGTGAGCGACGAATACGGCGTTCTGCACCGCGTTTCGAAGATTTCCGACCGCGACGTTATAGCCAGGGTCTGCGAGCGGATGGCGGACAAGAAATTGATCATCGCCGACGGACACCATCGCTACGAGACAGCACTTAGCTATCGCAATGAGCGACGCCTAGCAACAGAAATGGTTTTGTCATCCGGCGCCTCACGGCAACGAAGAACCGTGCTGCACGATGATTGCGACCACCGAGGTCAACCTCACGACTGGGTAATGATCACCTTCGTGAACATGAATAGTCCGGGTCTGGTGATCCTGCCCACGCACCGGGTAGTGCACAGCTTGGCCTCATTTTCGAGCGCAAGCTTGGTGAGGCGTGCGCGTAACTATTTCAAGGTAAAAGAGCTCGACACAATAGTCGACGCCTCCCAAGCCACGAGCCTGTTACAGCAAGCCGGCCGTGCCGGTACCTCACTTTTGGCCGTTACTCCGCATCAAGATCTGCTCTTGCACACGCCTCGCGCTGACGGAGCTATATTCGAGGGGCTTTCACTCCGGCAACAGAGTCTTGACGTCGTGCAGCTGCATCGAGTGCTTCTCGAACGCGTTCTCGGTCTTTCCGCGGAGTCCATTCGCAACCAGGAGAACCTTGCCTATGTGAGGGATACCGGGGAAGCAATTCAGCGCGTCCGCGGCGGTGGGGCTAATGTAGCCTTTCTCATGAATCCGGTGCGCATCGGCCAAGTGCGCGACATCGCTTTTGCAGGCGAGGTTTTGCCCCAGAAATCAACCGATTTCTATCCCAAGCTTCTGACCGGCTTGACCATTTATGCACTGGACTGAATACAAGACACCAGAGGAATCGCAAGCCCTGGGTTTTGCGCGGTTAACTTTGCTTTGGACTGTTCATGATTTGGGTGAAGTCGACCCTCGGGCCCGCTCTACAAACAAAGAAACACTGCAGCGATATCCCGTTGAGGTGGGTTTCTGACTAGCAGACAAAAAGAGCCTAACCCCACGGGCGTCTCCCGATGAATCATCGAGTCATTCACGCCAGTCGTCGGAATCTTTGCTTAACGTCTCTTCTCGCAATCGCCTTTGGTTGCACGCTCCGCTTAGCAGGAGACGCGTCCGATCAGAAAGTGATCTCTGTTTATTCGCCGCTGGCGAACTATTCCCTGTCTTTGGTTGAGCGAGACGGGAGCGATTACGTGAGCTTGCTGGAAATTCTTGAGCCGCTGGGAAAGGTTAGCTCCAGAGTGGACGGGCAGAATTGGAGGCTTCACTTCAACAGTACGGATGGCGTTTTTCGCAACGGTAGCGCCCGCGTGCACATACATGGAAGGAATATCGACCTGCCCGCTCCATTCTTCCTGGATAACGCACGCGGGCTGCTCCCGGTAGACTCGCTTGTTAGCGTCCTGCCAGCGTTGCTGGGAATCCCGGTCGTCTTTCATTCCACCGCACGCCGTCTCTTCATTCGGGAGGACGGGACCACATATAGTGCGCAACTCGGCAACGGAACCGCTCCCAAGCTGGTTCTGAATTTCACAAGCCCTGTAAATCCGAAAATAGCGACCGAGCCAGGCAAGCTGCGGATGACATTTACCCGCGATCCGGTCATCGCGTCGGGACCGCCGACCGTGAGTTTCAATGCCACATCAATCTCTTCGGCCAGTTTCGTCGAGAGCAACGGAGCGGCAGAAATCACGATTAGTGGCGGTGTGCCGTTGCTGGCCAGCTTTGGCAATGACGGACGAACCATCACGATTGCCCCGGCGCCATCGGCCGCACCGGCGCGCCAAACCGCAACCGCAATCCCTCCGGCCAACTCTCAGCCTCAGGCTGCGTCCCCGACCGCCGCTGCCGGTTCGACAGCTCCAGCTGCCGCTCCACAACCTGCTCCCAGCCAACCGGTTTTCGCGGTTATCGACGCGAGCCATGGTGGGACCGAAACGGGTGCAACTCTCAGCAATACCTTGCTCGAGAAAGACGTGACGCTGGCCTTTGCGCGCCAGCTTCGCCAGGAGTTCGAATCCAAGGGGTTTTCCCAAGAACTCCTGCGCGACGCCGACATCACACTTTCGACCGATCAGCGGGCAATGGCGACAAATGCCGCTCGGCCCGCCCTCTATATCAGCGTCCACGCGTCATCAGACGGCAAAGGTGCCCGCCTTTACACTCCCTTGCTCTCCCCGACGGGGCAGGACAACGGCCTTTTTGTAGCTTGGGATCACGCACAGACAAGTTTTCTCGGCTCCAGCCAGCTAGCTGCCGCCAGCATCGCCGCCGAACTTGGCCAGGATCTGCCAACCCGGATCATCCCTGCTGCGCTTCGGCCGTTGGGAAACATTGTCGCTCCTGCCGTCGCGATTGAAATCGCTCCTCGAAATGGCGACATAACCGATCTCACCGCCACGGATTATGAACAGCAAGTGGCAGCCTCGGTAGTGGCAGGAATTGCGGCTGTCCGGGATAAGTTGGGAGCAGGCAGGTGATTCCCCGCTATCTGCAAATCACCATGGCCTTGCTGTTCGTGGCCGTGCTTGTCCTGGGTTTCTACGTCCGCCACATGCGGGGCAGGGTAAAGGAGGCAGTACGGGTAGTTGCCGGCCGGCCTCTGGCCCCGCCAGCGTCGGGACCGACTGAGCAGGTTACACTTTATGTCGCCTACGACGACCCCGGCGTGCTGCATGCAGAGAGCGCTCGCATAGCGCTCTCGTCAGGTCGACAAGAACGCGCTCAGGAACTCGTGCAGGCTCTGCTGGTCAGATACCTCGATCGGCAGTCAACGCACCCCTTGCCGGCGCGAGCCGATGTGCGCGATGTTTATATGGTTGACCCCGGACTGGTTGTCATCGACTTGAACTCCGCCTTCGCCGACGGACATCGTTCCGGCATCCTGGTGGAGGAGCTCACGGTCGCTTCCCTCAGCGAGACACTGGCTGCTAACCTGCCAGGTATTAATCGAGTGCAATTCCTGGTTGACGGCAAGCAGAGGGACACTCTGGCCGGCCATGCTGATTTATCCGGATACTATGACAGCGGTGCGATCTCCAGCCTCACTCAAAAACTGCAGCAATCGCCGTAGTGCCGCTTGCTACAATCGCTGTCATGATTTATCGCAGCGACAACCGCGCTCCCGACCAGCTTCGCCCGGTGAAGATCGTTCCCGACTACATCACTATCGCGGAAGGCTCGGTACTGATGGAGGTGGGAAACACACGCGTAATCTGCACGGCGTCAGTCGAGGAAACCGTACCACAATTCCTGCGCAATTCCGGAAAAGGTTGGATCACCGCCGAATACGGGATGCTGCCGCGCTCCACGCTGACCCGCTCCGTGCGTGATGTCACCAGAGGCCGCGCCAGCGGACGAACACATGAGATTCAGCGGCTCATTGGCCGCTCCCTTCGAGCGGTCATCGATCTTGGTAAATTGGGGGAACGCACAATTCTGCTGGATTGTGACGTTATTCAGGCCGACGGTGGTACGCGCACCGCATCGATTACCGGAGCCTTCGTCGCTCTGGGCGTGGCGCTGGAAAAACTGGTCGAGTCCGGGACTTTGACTTCGGTCCCTTTGCGCGATTTCGTTGCTGCCGTCTCGCTCGGTATTGTGGACGGCGAACTTATGCTTGACTTGTCTTATGAAGAAGATGCACGCGCCGACGTGGACATGAACTTCGTTATGACTGCCGGCCATAAGATCGTCGAGATCCAGGCGACGGCCGAGCACCGCGTCTTCGATGAGCGTCAGCTCCACGAAATGATTGCTCTGGCCCGCACTGGTATCGACACGCTCATCGCCAAACAGCAAGCTGTTCTTAGCCGACTGACGCTGCGACAGTAAGCGAGCAGAAGTCAGCTGACATCGATCCGCGGACAGAGCACCTGCGAAACTCATCAACCGAAGCGGCCAGAAGGGGTCTTGGTTCTCGGCTCGGCAACCAACGTATTACAATTGTTTGTGTCCCTTTTGTCCGGGCAATTCGTGTCTGAACTGTAGCGCTATCATAGGAGGAGTTATGAAGCTTACCCCAGGGAAATTGCGAGGTCTAAAGGCTGTTTCCAATGATCGCGGCGTAATCGCAGCCGCTGCCATGGACCAGCGTGGATCGCTGCGGAAAGCGTTGGCCAAGGAAAAAGGGGCCGAGGTCAGCGATGCCATGATGGAAGAATTCAAGTCGCTTGTCACCGAGGTTCTGACCCCGCACGCCAGCGCTATTCTGTTGGATCCGGAATGGGGCCTACCCGCATCCAAACGCCGCGCTCGGAACGCTGGGTTGTTGCTTGCTTACGAAAAAACCGGCTACGACAAGACCGGTCCGGGGCGGTTGCCCGACTTGCTGGACCACTGGTCGTGCCGTCGGCTTAAAGAAGCTGGCGCAGATTGCCTGAAGATTTTGCTCTATTACACACCGACCGATCCCAAACCTGTTAACGACATTAAACATGCCTGGGTGGAGCGCCTGGGCGACGAATGCCGCGCCAACGATCTTCCCTTCTTCCTCGAGTTTGTCGGTTATGAAGAAGGGGTGGACGAAAAGGGTTTCGACTTTGCCAAAAAGAAACCCTACATTGTCACGGAAAGCATGCGCGAATTCACCAAGGAGCGCTACGGCGTCGATGTGATGAAAGTCGAGGTCCCGGTCAACATGAAGTTCGTGGAAGGCGCGCGGGCCTATGGTGGACGGCAAGCGTATTCCAAGCAAGAGGCCATGAAATGGTTTCGTGAGGCGGCTTCCGTTGCGACCAAGCCGTTCATTTATTTATCGGCGGGAGTGAGCAATGCCGAGTTTACCGAGGCACTGGAATTAGCCGGCGAATCCGGAGTCAAATTCAGCGGCGTACTATGCGGCCGCGCCACCTGGAAGGATGGCATCCCTGTGTATGCCAAGCAAGGCGCGGAAGCCTTCCGCAGATGGCTGCAGGACCAGGGGGTTAAGAATATCAACAACGTGAACGACCGTCTCAAAGCTGCCAGTTCCTGGCATTTGATCTACGAAGCCGAGCCTACGATGGTAGGAGTTTCATAGGAGTTTCGCAGCCATCGGCAACGGATTGGCGCGCTACTACTGTTTCCCTCGAAAAATGCCGGCAGGTGGTCGTGAAGCTGCATGCATCGCAGAACCGGTGAAGGTATTTGGATCGAAGAGCGGGGACCTCCGCCACACTGACGAAGGGCAGGCCGCCTATGCGTTGCTGAATCTCTTTTAGTGCTGATCGGTCCGAATATTTTTTTTCACTCCCACTCAATGGTGCCGGGCGGCTTGGAGGTGATGTCGTAAACCACGCGATTCACCCCCTTGACCTCATTGACGATCCGGCTGGAGATTGTCTTGAGCACTTCGTAAGGCAGAGGAACCCAATCAGCGGTCATGCCGTCCTCGGAATGAACTGCACGAACTGTGCAGGTGTAGGCGTATGTACGCTGATCCCCCATCACGCCCACCGACATAACTGGCAACAAGACTGCGAAAGACTGCCAGATTTTCCGGTATAACCCCGCATTCTTGATCTCGCTAACCACAATCTCGTCACACGCGCGCAGGATGGCCAACCGATCGGGCGTAACTTCACCCAGAATGCGCACGGCCAGGCCCGGACCGGGGAACGGCTGCCGCTGCAGAATTTCCTCCGGCATTCCCAAATCACGACCAATTCGCCTCACCTCATCCTTAAACAAATCCTTTAAGGGCTCGAGCAGCTTCAACTTCATGGTTTCAGGCAAGCCCCCGACATTATGGTGAGTCTTGATGGTCTCGGAAGGACCCCGGACCGAGCGCGATTCGATGACATCGGGATACAGGGTGCCCTGTACCAGCCACTCGACGCTACCTTCCTGCTTTTCAATGCGATGAGCTTCTTCGTCAAAAACCTCGATGAACTCGTTGCCGATGATTTTTCTTTTTCGCTCGGGATCGGTCACTCCCCTGAGCTTGCCCAGAAAGCGCTCGGTAGCGTCTACTGCGACCACCTGCAACCCCAACTTATCTCGCAAGCTGCACTGCACCTTTTCGAACTCGTTCCGGCGCAGAACGCCATTGTTAACAAATACGCAGGTCAACCTGGAAGTGCCCGCGTCATCGCGCAGCGCGCGGTCCACCAGAGTTGCAGCAACCGCCGAGTCGACGCCGCCAGAGAGAGCACAGATCGCGCGGCCAGCGCCGACTGTCCGGCGAACGCTGGTGACAGTTTCCTCAATGAAGCGTTGCGCCGTCCAGTTGGGTTTCGCGTAGCAGATGTCCAACACAAAGTTACGCAAAATGTCGGTTCCGAGCGGCGTGTGATGAACCTCGGGATGAAACTGTACCGCCCACATCTTGCGCTCGGGATTTTCGATGGCCGCAACCGCGCTGGGCGACTTGGCGGTCAGGCGAAACCCAGCAGGAAGTTCCACCGCCTCGTCGCCATGCGACATCCACACGGCCAGAACCTTGGGCAATTGCTTGAACAAACGAGAGCCATCCTGCACTTCAACCTTGGCATGCCCATATTCCCGCTTCTCCGCCGGATGAACCCTTCCACCCAGAGCGTGCACCATAAATTGCAGCCCGTAGCAGATGCCGAGCACCGGAATTCCCATGTCGAAGACACTTTTATCCGCGTGGGGTGCGCCCGCGTCGTAGACGGAACGGGGGCCGCCTGACAGTACAAGGCCAACCGGCGAGTAGCTGCGAATCTCTTCCAAGCCGGTGTTGAACGGGAGGACAACCGAATAGACATTCTGTTCGCGGATGCGGCGCGCAATCAGCTGCGAATATTGCGCACCGAAGTCGAGGACGACAATGGATTGGCTTTCCACGGATGAGTGTCTCAAAACGGAGAGGTCAGTGTAAAGGAGAACCAGCTTGCGAGCCACTTCCTTTCGGCGCCATCCAACCGCAACTTCGTCAACCCCAGATTCGTGGGTTCTCGCCCGTGGCAGTGTCAGGCCAGTACGAGTAGAGCCTAGCTCAGGGCGGAGCCCGGGTAAGAACGGTCACATGACCATTTTGTAGCTCATGACATTAGACCGGTTCTGGCGGCCGAATCACTCCCGGAATATCGCTCGCACTTTCGTCCTCTGATCGAGGGCCAGGAACCGGTGGCGTTCTTGGCTGGTGACTGACAAGCGCTGGCTGACCGCTCTGCTCGGGCAGCGCCAGAATAGCGATATAAGCCGCCAGCTTCGCGACGTGGAGAAAATCAATAACCGCGAAGTACACAAGGATCAACAATACAAGCACCGGCACAATGACCCGGGCGGGAAGAATGCCGAGGAACGTCAAGGGCACGGAAGCAATTGAGCTGGCGGCGAGAAAGGCAACCAGGTGAATTGCGGCAAATGACGTGCCGGCGCCAACCACAGCGCGTTTTCGCTCAAGAACAAATCGCGTGGCGGAAGAGACTGATCCAAGCGTGCCGCTGCCATTGCGAATCGTAAAGATAGGAGCAATCGAGAACACCCAATCCAGACATCTCCAGAAACCTGCAATAAGCAAGCCAAGCGCAAAAAGTAACAGGAGTACCAATCCGGATCGGCGATTGGAACCGGAAGGCGCGAAACCGACCAAAGATGCCGCGCACGTCCATGCCAGCACGGCGGCGGTGAACAGCCCGACACGCAGGCAGTGCAGACCGAGGAGCGAGCCCGCTTCGTACTGAATGCTGCCTTCGACTTCAGCGCCCGGCCGAATGGAGTCGAGCACAGCTCTGATCAGGGCCGCCCGCCCGAGCGAAGCCGCAAAAATCCACAACACGCCAACCGCCGAACCAACGATGAGGGCCGCAGCGGCAAAACGCCCCGCCCCGGACATAAGGATGCGGCGCACGCTTGCCATCACCAGCCAGGGTACGCCGCTGCGCAGCAGCAACAGATCTCCTCTGGTAATTGCCAGCGAGTCGATATATTCGATGACCAGGAAACCGAGCAGCAGCCAGGCGGCGGTAGCCACCGTCCAACGCCACGCCACTTCGGCCAACCCCAGAACCGGCTGACGATACACTAACCGTAATCCGTCCATGGCGGGAGAGTTCGCCATACATGCACAGCATATCGCACGCGCGAAGTCGCGCCGACAGTTTTGTAGAAATAGATCGTATAACGATACTTTTTCGCAACCAATCCATTTGTACACGCATCTTTCTAAGTGAGCGCAAGTAAACAGCATTCGAGTTCAGAAGGAGTTACATGATGAGCTGTGCTAACTATCTTGGACTGGCAGCAGCGTTGCTTTTATTGCTACCTGCAGGCGCGTTTGCAAAAGAAAAGTCAGAACATAGTCTGAAGTTGGACGAGGCGGTTCAGGTCGGTTCGGACGCAACTGCGACCCGGGAACTACAAGGTGGAATGGAATGGTACGGGCCCAGCTGTGTCCATCAACTTTCTGCAGAATGGCAAAAAGCTCCTGTCCACCACCGGCCGATTGGTCGAGAAAGATAAACCAGCTGAAGCTGACGAAGTCACGACGCGGAAAACCGCCACCAACCAGCAACGCCTTGAAGAATTGGATTTCGGCAATCGCAAGGAGGTCCTATTATTTGCGCCGTATGCCCCTGGCATGTAGTCGCAAAAAGTCAACTCAAGTCAAAGGCCGGGCGTTTAGCCCGCCTTTTTTTGGCACCCCCAGGGCAAGAGATCCGCCTTATTCGCCGGTACTTTTGTTACTGGTTCTCAATCAAGCCTTGCCGTATCGCGAGCAGCACGGTTTTACAGCGCCGATTCAGAGATGAACCGAGCGTCATGATTCCACGAAGGCATCCGCAAACGTGCTGGACCACTCACGCGCCGCCAAATCGAAAAATTGTCCTCCGGTCACAGCACGGTCCAGTCGCTCATAGGAGAGGAACCGCTTAGGTTTCTCACCGACAACGCGACGTCTCTCGGTACGGGGGGAATATGACTATCTTGGTCCGAGAAGCTATTTAACCACCACATTCACCAACTTGCCGGGCACGATTATCACTTTGACTATCTCTCTGCCGGAGATGGCAGTCTTAATCTTCTCATCGGCTAATGCGCGTTCGCGCACCAGTTCTTGGCTAGCATCGGCAGGGACAGTTATCCTTCCACGCAGCTTCCCGTTCACCTGCAGCGGAATTTCGTTCTCTTCTTCTTTGGCCAGCTCGGGGTCGTACTTCGGCCAGCGCGCACGCAACAGCGTTCCCTTCTCCCCGAGCATCTCCCAGAGTTCATGGGCCAAGTAAGGAGCGAAAGGTGCCAACAGCAGCACCAGGCTTTTCTGAACTTCTACCAGCAACGCTGCCGGCACGTTGTGGATTCGGTCTTCGACGCCATACAGCTCATTCACCAGTTCCATGATGGCGGCGATACAAGTATTGAAATGCCAACGGCCCTCAAAGTCGTCGCTCACCCGCTTGATCGTCTGATGGAGCTTGCGCTGGATTTGTCTGGCCTCCGCCGATAATCCGGTTCCATCCGAGCTGCCTGCCTTCCGATTTGCCGGCGATATGTTCCGTACGAAGAATCTATACACTCGGCTTAGAAAACGCTGGATGCCTTCGATGCCGGAGTCCTGCCAATCGAGGTCACGATCGGGGGGCGCCGCAAACAGGCTGTAGAGGCGGGCGGCATCTGCACCATAACGCGCCACCATCGTGTCAGGCGTGACCACATTGCCCAAACTCTTCGACATCTTCGCGCCATTCTTGATCACCATGCCTTGGGTGAAGAGGCGCTCGACCGGCTCATCGTTCTTGACTAAGCCCATGTCGCGCATCACCTTTGTCCAGAAGCGCGAATAAATCAAATGCAGGATCGCGTGCTCGACGCCGCCAATGTACTGATCGATGCCTGCGCTTCCGAACCAGTAGCCCGCGATCTGGCTGTCGAAGGGAGCCTGATCGTTGTGTGCGTCGGTGTAGCGGTAGAAATACCAGGAGGAATCGACAAACGTATCCATGGTGTCGGTCTCGCGCAACGCTGGGCCGCCACATTGCGGACACCTGGTATTAAGAAATTCCGGGACTTTCGCCAACGGAGACCCACCACTTAGCGTGATCTCGACATTCTCCGGCAAAAGAACCGGCAAGTCCTTTTCCGGGACAGCGACAATTCCGTCCTTTTCGCAGTAGAGCATCGGGATAGGTGTGCCCCAATAACGTTGCCGCGAAATTCCCCAATCTTTCAGGCGATAGGTGACGGTCGGCTTGCCAAAGCCCTGTTGCCGCGCGTATTCCGCCATTTTGCCGATCGCCTCTTCACAGCCCAACCCGGTGAATGACCCGGAGTTTATCAGCACGCCGTCGGTCGTCGTGAATGCTGCCTTCTGCACATCCACTTCGCCCTGGGCTGTCCCGCTGTCCGGATCTGAAGCGATGACCTGCCGAATCTCCAAGCCGTACTTTTTGGCAAAATCGTGATCCCGCTCGTCGTGAGCGGGCACGGACATGATCGCGCCCGTGCCGTAATCCATAAGGATGTAGTTGGCCACCCAGATGGGTACCTTCTCGCCGTTGTAAGGATTGACGGCCCATCGCCCGCTGTTAACACCGTGTTTCTCGATTTCGCCAATGTCGCCCACTTCTTTGGCTCTGCGCTGCTCAGCCATCATCTGGTCGACTTCGGCGCGCAACTTCGGATCTCCGCTGGTCAAGTCGGCGACCAGCGGATGTTCGGGAGCCAACTGCACCGAGGTCGCACCGAAAATAGTGTCGACGCGTGTGGTAAACACGGTAATCTTCGGCCCGGCCTGTCCTGACGGCAACTCGAGCTTGAATTCCACCAGCGCACCTTCGCTGCGTCCGATCCAGTTGCGTTGCATGGTGCGCACTTTTTCCGGCCAGCCCTTGAGTTTGTCTAAGTCGCGCAGCAATTCCTCGGCGTAATCGGTGATGCGGAGAAACCACTGTTCCAGGTCACGCTGCTCGACTGGCGTATCTTCGTGCCGCCAGCAAAATCCACTCGCCACCTGCTCATTGGCCAAAACTGTGGCGCACTTAGGGCACCAGTTGACCTTGCTCTTCTTGCGATAGGCCAGCCCTCGCTCATACATCTTTAGAAAAAACCACTGGTTCCAGCGATAGTAATCCGGAAAGCAGGTCGTAACCTCCCGCGACCAATCGTAAGCAAACCCAAGGCGCCTCATTTGCGCCTTCATGTTGGAAATGTTGTGCAGGGTCCACTCGCGCGGTGGGGTGTTATTGGAAATGGCCGCATTTTCCGCGGGGAGACCGAATGAGTCCCATCCCATGGGATGAAGCACGTTGTAATCGTTCATCCACATGTAGCGGGCGAGTGCGTCACCGATGGAATAGTTGCGCACGTGCCCCATGTGCAGCGCCCCGGAGGGATAAGGCAACATTTCGAGAACGTAATACTTGGGTTTCGGGGAGCTCGGTTCTGCCATATAGAGCTCCGGAGCTTGCTGCCAGCGTTCGAACCACTTCGTCTCGACGCTGTTCGCATCGTAACGCTCGTCACGAGCCGTTTTATTCTCTTGCGTTTCCTGGGGCATACCTAAAATTCAATTTTACCGTAGAGACGTAGCTTGCTACGTCTCTCTGCGCGAAGACATGTGCCGGTCAACAAAACAGAGGCAAGTTCGATGAATTACTTGGGGCGGCCGTCGGAATGTAGGCAATACGGGTGCGTTCACAACCTGGGGGAACGTCGTCACAAAACGAAGGTAGAAGGCGATTCCTGCCACGAAAGGGTAATGAAAATTCAGTCATCACATAGTCGATCGAGGCGAAAGAGCCTATTAATAAGAGGAAAAAGCCAAATGCCGGCCAATCGAGCGGAACGATTAAGACCGCACCGTATTCAATCACCATTGCAGAGCCGGCATATCGAGGAACCGAAAATCGCCTAATCAGGATACGGTCCAGAGGCGGCTTGGACCGCGAGCAACGAATGGCAGCTTTCACGCATCCCTAAGACACTGCGCACGTGTCTGAAAAACAAGGAGGACGCAATGCCAGAGTCATGCCGTATCCACAAAGAACACTCGCATAAGCACGGTCCCAAATGCGGGCACACCGCTGTCAAGCATGAAGGACATACGGACTACCTTCATGATGGACACCTGCACCACGCTCATGAGAATCATGTTGATGAGCATGTGATCGCAATCGACGCGAAGCATCCGGCCTCAGTCAATGCCCCCCACGATTGCGGAGGCCACACCAGCGGGCACAAGCACGCACCGGGATGTGGGCATGAAGCGGTTCCGCATGGCGACCATACCGACTATCTAGTCAAGGGGCATCTTCACCATTCGGAAGGCGGAAAATGTCATGACCACGGATCCATAGAAGTTATAGAAGTTCAGGCCGCGTGATCCCGTCGCACCGGCGCTCTCGTCGCGATCATCGCCAGCGTCGTTCTTGGTCATCGAACGTACCTGCAGCCGAGTCTGGCATGTTGGCTGGTCGATTCGTTTCCGTACATATTCGCCGGGCCTGGTGTCAAGCATCCCGATATGGCTGAATCCATTTTCGTGGTGCGTTACCACCATGGAGACGAAGCGATCACTTCCAACATGGCTCGGGGACATCAGAGGTGGCAGGCATGGAAATCGGCGGAGCGTCCCGAAACTGGTCGAGGCATCGTTATTGGCCTTAGATAAAAAGCATCCTAATGTACTCGACGTAATTTAGTCTTTATTGCTCTCGGCCCGCAAAGGTGTGGCCGATAGAAAAGCTGGCCCGAGGGTCGGCCTTCCTGACAGCGAAGTTGTTAGATCGGGCGATTCCAGAGTTTGCGTGACTTTGCCATGGGCCGGAACTGTATCGCTCAGATTGCTTGGAGCCCAGACATACATCACGGCCTGGTCTCCCTTCATTGGCGTGGTATTAGCTATGAGATCTCAGGGATAGTGGTCGACACCCGAAGCGCCACTGAAGGAGGCCACGAATCCAAGCAGGTTGTTGTTCGACTGGTTTGACCGGACCGTCAGACCATGGCTCTGGCCGGCGCTTGCCGGAGAGTATCCCCACCCAGAGTCGGCTGCGCCGTCGAACCAATCATTTCCGGCATCGTTAATATTCCCATCGGGATCGATGTCAACATAACGTGTGAAAAATGCAAACCGGCCCACGGGGGTGTTGTTCGTCCACGAAATTACCACCTTTACGTAAGCATCCGCCGTATTTCTGCTGAAGGCTGCTTAATGGTCCAGCTATTTAAGCGCTTATGGGTAACTTCGTATGGGGGCTCAAGTTCAATCGCAATAGATTTCTGATGACCACGAGTGCAAGTGTCATGGCAACGTCGTTTCCCGATCTGTTTGCTGTACGAGCGGAGAGGACCATGAGAGGAACTCAGACACTAAAACCCGAATTGGCCAACGTGAAAGCCTGTGTCTTTGATATATTCGGCACCGTCGTGGACTGGCGTAGTTCCGTGATTGCCGAGGCTATTACCTGGGGCAAGACAAAGGGTTTGAATATTAACTTTGTGGAATTCACCAATCGCTGGCGCAGCGGATACCGGCCAGCCATGGACAAAGTGCGCAAGGGCGAAATTCCGTGGACAAATCTCGACGATTTGCATCGCATGATCCTCGAGGACTTGCTCAAGCAGTACAAAATCGAGGGGCTGAACGAGGAGGAAAAAGTCGAATGGGTACACGTCTGGCGACGGCTGAAGCCTTGGCCTGATTCGGTTGAGGGGCTAACCCGACTAAAAAAGAAATGCATCATCTCGCCGATGTCGAACGGCAATGTTGCCCTTATGACCAACCTGTCTAAGTTCGCTGGTTTGCCATGGGATGTGATCCTGGGCTCGGACATCGTTCGACACTACAAGCCGGACCGCGAGCTGTATATGTCAGCACCGTTTTATCTCGACCTGAAGCCAGAGCAAGTAATGATGTGCGCGGCCCACTTCGGTGATTTGCAGGTGGCCAGCAGTTATGGTCTGCGTACAGGTTTCATCTACCGGCCGAACGAATTCGGCGGTAGCGGTCTCAGCGTGCCGGACAAAGCTAAACCGGACGATTTTGATGTTGTTTCCGTAAGCATCGTCGATCTTGCCCAACAAATGGGGGCGTAATTGCGACGTGGTGTCTTGGGGTTTGTGATTTATTTAGGATTCCGGTCATGTTGATCTGTTTACTTTAAAGAGTCGCCCGACTCGGGCCGTGAAGGGGTTCAATACAGTTTCCAAATAAACTCGACAAATAAGAAGGGCGTACAGAATGTACTTCGAGCAGCGCTGCCAATGCATGTATAAGGCACTGCAACGTCGAAATTCATTCACGAAGACATTACGCCAGCGTTTGCACAAGCTTGCGCCGGGCTTATTCCCCCCAGCACAAAGGCGATAACATCAACCGAGCGCTTTCAGAATTTGAATGCATTAGAATTCGCAACAACGATGAAGCGATTCATTGTTTATCACTTCTTGTCTTTCAGTTCTCATTCCAGGCTTGATGTGCGGCAGTGAGCTTAACGTAGGTGTTTTCGCCCATCCTACGCTCAAAGGGCAGGCGCTCGAGGTACACGTGCTGGTACGGGCAGCACTTGCGAAACTATTAGGTCACGTAATGCCATTTTGGATGGCAACGTCCACACTGCTGAATTTAGCTCTACTGTTACCGGTCGAACGCTTGAATCGAACGGCCTGGCATTTCGCTGCTATTGCCTTCGCTATTCAGGTATTCGCAGTGCTGTTCTCCATCGTTTTCCCTGTTCCAATTAATAAGCGGATCATGCGTTGGACCCCAGCAAACCTCCCGCAAGACTGGAGAACCCAGGAGCGTAGCTGGGATGCGTTTCATTCGTTTAGAACATTGGGGCTTGTCGGCTCATTTGCGCTGCTGACATTGAGTCTCGCGGTCCGTTAAGCCTGCGCAAGGAGCCTGGATTGGACACCTAATCCCACCGCAGTCCTGATGGGTTGCCAGATGTACCGAGAAAGCCCTTGTGATCGCAAATTATGTCAGCTCGCGGTTTGTCCTCCAGCCGGAAACCACGAAAGGGAGTTGGTCAATTGTTGCAATATCGCCATGATGAGAATTGACCTGGCGGGGGGCTCGAGAACTGGAGAACAAATAGCGCAAGCTTGCGACATCTGTTCTCAACCGTGATCTACAGGGCTTGCCGAAAATGACGAGGCGATCGCAACGCGCGTTATTTTTTTCGAAATTCGAGGAACTCGATCGGGGCACCGTTTTCGACGATAAATGCAACCCTCACACCATCAGACGGCGAGTTCGGCGGAATAATGATTTCCTTCCCTTCAATTTCCGCCGCCAGATCATCTACCTCGAAGGCAACGTGCGGCACGGTGCGGACGAGGTCAGGAACGGATGCCTCAGGCTCGAAGCGCATCCATTCGACTCCGTATGCGCTGGTTTCATACCCAGATACGTACGTCGCGTACCCTTCAATGAGTCTCTCACCTTCACGGCGGTCGGTGGTCGGGATTCCGATGTGGTGGTATCGGCGCATCGGTCTGTATTCTATCGCAGCAGGCTTTTGCCGGACTACATCTGG
>Ga0126370_10000096_pt1 | contig 27814 bp, 25 predicted proteins | sample PanSoiMetaPlot_3_FD_92586 | JGI IMG/M metagenome (GOLD analysis project Ga0126370, IMG submission 92586) | Tropical forest soil microbial communities from Panama - MetaG Plot_3 | ecosystem: Environmental > Terrestrial > Soil > Tropical forest > Bulk soil | place: Panama | collected 2016-02-17 | reverse complement strand
TTTCTGCAATATATGATAACGGTACGCATTATGTTGCTAATCACAGACTAACTTCAGAAATGTTAGAACAAATATGTAAAGATGAGGATGTTATAGAAGTTACTGGAGAATACACTGGTGGTAAAACAAGGCTCTTTCAAATTAGAAAAAGAAAGAGAACAGAAAATCAACCATTCTACAGGGGCTTTATGACTCCGGGGCAAAGAGGTCTTGTCCAAGCCATCTAAAATTGTCTTGCGACATGGGAGTAGACAATATTAGCATCATTTACATCTCCTTTGCCAGTGAACTTGGATATCATTGGTAAGGATAATCTGGAAGTATGCGAATCACTTTTTCCGAGGCATTGTTTGGGTTGCAGCCCGTAAGTAGAATCTGACCTATGGCCTTGTTTCCAGTCGTACTTGTCTGTATCATTGGTCTGGGGGCCGCTGTTGCTACTGACTGTCGCCACTGTACTGGATTTATGTAATCTTATTAGGTGTGATCCCATATTCAACCCATGCTGTGATTGCAGTTGCCATGTCAAAGTGGCTTAGACCGTATCCATTATCACAGTAGTATGCGCCGTGGAACATGAATAGTCATACAATTGATTGCATATGACACTCCCATTTGTTTGACTACATCTGCCTAATAAGGAAGTGGATCAGTGAGTACCATTAATTGATCATAGACTCCAAGATACATGATAAGCTTGCGGCTATGTACTTGGAACTTGCTTAGATCAGGATTTGTAGCGTCGAAGATACTATATATTGGGAGGAGAAATCGCAAATACAGATGGAAAAATAATGTATTGAGACTAAAAAGAAATTACCCTAACTAATTCTTATATCTTTTAGAATGCCGTATTAGAAGTATCTATGTTGATGTTAATATGATTACTAAGATAAAACCCCAAGAAGCTAGAGTGGATTTTTCATTCAAGAGAGAAGTGTTCTTCATTATTGCTGGTGGTATAATGGGGGCATTGGTTATGGCAATTCCCTTTACTTTCTTTTCTCCTGAGGGGATATCTAGAGCATATGACCTTACGTGGGTAGTATTTGGCCATATAGTTGGAGTTCATTCGCCTATCTCATCTGCCATTATTGCTGGAATGACTATTCATATAGTAGTGGGAATCTCAATTGGAATAGTATCTGGTGTATTTCTATACAAAACTAACCTTTTGAATATAAGCAAGCCATCAAATGGTTTGAGATATGGATTGTTTGTGGGTGTACTTGTATATCTAATCTTTTCTATTCCTGTATCACGCTTTGTTCTAAATCCAGAATTTAGGCATGACTTAGTTGGTAGTGATAATAAAATTAACAAAAGCAATAATGACAATAATGATAATAGCTATAACAACAACACCAATAATAATAGTAATAATATAATATTGTCGAATTTTCAAATCACTTCTATCCTATATCCTATTTCGATCAATCTTTTGTTCGGAATTACATTGGGTCTGTTTTCTTCTTTCTTATCAATCAAGTTTGGCGCTAGATACCGATGTCCTAGCTGTGATATATCATTTTCAAGAATTGATGTTCTACAAACTCATTTACTATTTGTACATTCCACTAATGATGATCAGAACCAGCAGCAGATTACAAATAGGAAAAGAATAGTTATATTGGGAGGAGGTTTTGGAGGAGTAACTGTACTAAAAAAACTTCAAAATCATTTTCAAACTGATGTAGATATAGATATAACAATGGTTAGCAAAGATAACTATCTTCTTTTTACTCCAATGCTTCATGAGATAGCATCTGGTATGATAGAAACAAGACATATTGTAACACCGATTAGAGAGTTTTGCAATAGATCACGATTCTATTGTGCTGCTGTAAAGAATATCGATTTGGAGAAGAAAAAGATTTTAATTAGATCCTCTACTTCCTCTGAGTCTGCCCTTGCTGGAATTATGAGGAGAAGTGGTGATCATTTGTCAACAACAACAACAACAACAACAACAACAACAACTACTACTAATCTTTTAGAATCAAAAACCCAATCATATCTATACTATGACTATCTTGTTATAGCACTCGGAAGTCAAACAAAATTTTTTGGAATGTTAGATATACAAAAAAATGCATTTACAATAAAGACTTTGAACGATGCAATAAATTTAAGAAATCATATAATATATTTACTTGAACAGTCTGATCAATTATTATTCTCAACAGTTGGTAGTAATAATATTAGCAATATCTATGATCGTAAAGATAATAACACAGATATGTTCGGTGAACTTCAAAAAAAGTTATTGACTTTTGTTATAGTGGGTGGAGGCTTTGCTGGAGTGGAAACTGCAGGAGAAATAAATGACTTCATTAGAGACTCTATAAAAGAGTATTATCACAATATAGATATCAAGAATATTCGAGTTATAATAGTTCATTCAGGTGATCGGCTCTTACCTGAAATGAGTAAAGAGTTGGCTGAGTTTGCATTAGAAAGGTTACATAAAAGTGGAATTGAAATAATTCTTAATCAACGTGTAATAGGAGCTACTCCAAATACTGTTAGCTTAAAGGACGGAACTATGATATATACAAAGACAATAATATGGTCTGGCGGTGTAGCTCCACCTTCTTTACTTAATAACATTCCCTGTGAACGCGATCATAAAAGTGGCAGAATAATTGTAGATAAATATTTGGAATTGCCCAATTATAAAGGGGTATTTGCTCTTGGCGACTGTGCATATATAATGGAACCTAATAGTAGTAAGCCTTATCCGCCAACAGCACAGCATGCAATAAGAGAAGGTGCAATAGTGGCAAACAATATTATTGTATCAATAGAAGAAAGATTAGAAGATAGAAAAATATTTGCTTACAAAACAAAAGGGATGATGGCAAGTATCGGAAAACGAACTGGTATCGGTAATTTATTAGGCATAGAAGTTCAAGGACTCTTAGCTTGGTTGATATGGCGCAGTTATTATTTGGTTCATCTTCCGACATTCCAAAAGAGAATAAGAGTGTTAGCAGACTGGATTTTAGATATGTTCTTTAAACGTGATGTAACAACGCTTAAAGCATTTGTGGAAGAGGAAGAAGAAATAAAAGAAGAGAATAATACAGATCATAAGCACAACTATAATACTTGAGTATGTTTTTATAAATAGGAGACGATCCAACCATATCAAACTGAGGTGGTATTAACGACTTATGTCACAATAACTTATCTGTTGTATTGACATAGAGATGGAGGACAATTCAAAATGAGCATCTTTAAAGGAAATAATCGACATATCCATAGAATTGATATTTATACATTTTAATAGTTCCTTAAACCTCTTGTTCATTTATAGCAAAAATCCTCGACAAATGATACATTAATTGTGCATGTGTATACATTGATAGGATTATGTAATTTAATGAATATCGTACACTTTATTAATCCAAATTAATTTCGCCTTAATTGATGGAGCGCCCTGTTATGATCATTTTTTTATCAAATTATTGATCAAATGAATTTGATGTCCAATCACACTCTTTTTAGTGAGGTTACCCAACTCCTATTGGAGGACGTTTAGATTCACTATGCTCCAATAATTTGTGGTAATTGAGTATATACCAACTCTCAAATGTCTTATTACATACATTGCATTCAAACTTTTGTTCTTTTGCAGCAGATTTGATTTGTTCTGCGGCAGCCATACAATTTATACGAAGAGGTAATAATTAAGGTTTGCAAAATGCTCACAAAAAATGTGTATGAGTATTTATTCTGAGCTAGGAAGTCCTTGTGAATTGAACCTTCTAATATAATACATTATTTAGGAATGTAGATATTTCAAAATCAATTTCTACTACCAATTAACTTGAACTCTTTTGTGCTCACGCCTGACATGTGCTTGAATATCTTGACATGTTCTAAATTTCAACCTGCATAGTCTAGGATAGTCGTCTTGCTTTTAGCCCATTCATGTAATCAGTTTTGAGATCTGCATTACTCCTGTATTCTTCAGCATAAATAAGGTCGCCATCTTCATACGGTTTGTCCTAGGCAGCGATAGATGTTATCATGACAACATTACAAAGCTTGAAGATCTCCACAACATATAAGCGGTATGCTAGTTAAAATAATATAAAGATGGTATGGACACAAGGCCTGCGATACAATATATATTATGTGATTTAAGGAGATGGCGCATAGAGATGAAAGACCTGTTCACTATCTTTTGTATGAAATGAGTTAGAACTATACATACATGCTATGAACTCTGACAATAAGACGGAGAAGATTTTACTTCTTTATTCAAATAATTAAACACTACTAGCCATAATAAACAGATTATCGAATTAATGGCAATATGATTATGTCGGCAAGACTAGTGGTAGTTGCGTTATTGACTTCAATTGTATCAATCACAACCATTTCCATCCAAACGATCACAAATACAGCTTCAGCAGAACCTCAACAAAACCAAGAACAACAACTGCAGCTCATAACGGTAACAAGTAACACTAACAATACTAACGGAAATAACAACAGTATGTCAATATCGTTACCTGCTTCTTCATCTTCACCTTCTTCTACCATGAATATCCGTCCTAACATACAGACAGATTTCAATCCAAATGCGACCTATCCGAGAGTATCTAAATTTGCATATATTGATCCTTTTGCGCTAGTTATTGGTGACTGTGAAATTGGAAAGCTAGTGCTAGTTGCACCATTTGCAGTATGTAGAGCTGATGAGGGAATCCCTATTCACATTGGAGACTATTCTAATTTACAAGATGGTGTAATTTTACATGCTCTTGAAACAATGTCTCATGGCAAGAATGTGGATGATAGGCGATATTCAGCAGAAGGATCTCTATTGAAAGGTAATAGTAGTGAGTTTAAGAATGGTTTTGCCATATTTGTTGGTGATAAGGTCAGTTTAGCACATGGAGTTCAGATTCACGGACCTGTATATATTGGAAATGACACATTTGTAGGTATGAAGAGCATGATCTTTAATGCTAAAATTGGAAAAAGAGTAGCAATAGGAGTATCTAGTACAATAACTAACGGTGTCACAATCCCTGATAATAAATTTGTACCACCCGGATCAGTTATAACAACACAAGCGCAGGCAGACGCATTACCATCCAGAGTGGGAAGTCCATATGAGGCGATAAATAGTGCTGTTCTTCATGTAAATCAAGAGCTTGCAAAAGAATACGATGCGCAGAAAATTCAAAGATTAGCTACTGAGATGGAAGGTACACTAGAGGAGAATGAGATGTTTCAAACATGGAGTCCAACAGGGAATGCAGATGCAGAAGTAGCTATAGGACACTAAGAATACATTTTTATGATGTGATATCACTCTTTTTTTTACATGTGCAGAAAAATTAATTTCTGTTGCATATTCTTCTAATCCTACAAAAATGTCATTTAATTAAACACTTTCAAAGTTATAAAACTTTCAAATCAGTCAAGATGCTGGGCTGCGGTCCATGATTTCCTTTTAATTAATAATATGGAATATGTTAGGTGCTGCTTCCTATAAGTTATCTTCATTGCTTTGTGACTAGCACTTATATAACCTACATGAAGGCCGCGTAAATTAGTAACAATGAACTAACAATCGTAATCACAGCAGCAATCACCATCTAAATTCTAATCTCAAATGTGAAAAATGTTATAGTAAATGACTTATAATAGTCGATCTTGAAAGTTTAAGGATTATTTTACTATATTAGTGTTGCCGCTGTACTATGATGTGCTGCGGTAACGTGCTGATGTGCACAATTATCCGTAATTATCCGGTTGGTTGGAAAGGCTCCATCAACCGACCGGATTATCGAAATAGGCGAAGCTTTTAAGAAGCCGAGCTAACATACCAATCTGGCATACAAATGTGTCTACACTAATTTCTACTACGTAAATTAGTATTTGTTTACCAATGCCAGTAGATGCTGATAGTCCTGCATCTGATTCATGTCGAACTTTTAGAGGTCTACTTGTTTTTTCTTCTTTTGAATTTCTTTGTAAATCATTTTCTTTATATCGTCGACCGTCAGTTCCATTTCTTTTCATTTTTACAATTATGACATTCTAAAGGTAGCGATTTCTATAGTCTGAGTAACTGTAGGTAGAGGGAGGATGTTTATAAAACGGACTATCCTTGATGTCTGAATCATAATTAGGATTCACAACAAGACATATACTGTTCTTAAAAGATAAATATCTTTGACTTTCTGTTCCTGATGAAAAATTAGAGCAGTATCCACATCGCCAGTACAATAAATAAGAAGATACATTTAATGAGGCATTAGCTAAAGGCAGTGCACAGCCACCCTCTTGCTCATTGAGGCTAAGACTTTTAATAGGTTAAATAGAAATCAGGTAGGTAGGTCAAGTTATGTTTATTGCCATAGTAAGATTTCCACCAATAAATCCAAATCAGGATGAAAAATTTAGGGAATGGTTTGAGTGGTCTAATCAACTGTTAATGAAATTTCCAGGATTTATATCACGAAGACTCCTAGTAGGAAAGGATAAAAGCTATGCAGCAATAGTTGAACATAAAGAATACGACACTTTTACGGCTATGCATTCAAGCAATGAACACAAGTTGGTACATGAAAGAGCATTACCTCTATTTAATGGAACACCTAGACCTGAATTCTTTCAGGTAGTTAGTACATGAACTTGATCTGTATTGGAATGGTTTTTCTGAAAAACTGATATATCCTTATATGAAGCTAAATGCCAAGAATGAAATCGAATTGAGCATGGCCATTAAACTTTGATATCTTGTATTGATGATGTTAAAAAGTATGAGTGAACAAGAGTGCAATTAAAAGTTGACCAGACATATATAAACATACGAAATACTGATCTACCCAAAATTACATTTACTTCTTTGATCAATATCAGATATTACGAATGTATTGCAAACTCTTACTGGTTGTTATTTGGTAGCACTGATCTATAAATTGACAAATGATAAAATGAATGATAAAGAACAGGTAAGGAATGATCATCCGGCAAGAACAACTACTATAACATTTAGAGTCAACGAAAACTTGATAAGGAAATTGAAGGAGGAAGCAGAAGGTCGTGAAATTAGCCTTAACACTCTAGCAAACCAAATTTTCAAAAGATATATTGAATGGGATAGTTACGAACCAAAAGTAGGAATGATACCTATAGCAAAGCCCGTAATGGTTCAACTTTTTGAAAATATTAGCGAAGATAAAATAGTTGAAATCGCTTCTAACGTAGGCAGGAGTGCAGTGAAAGACATAGCATTATTCATGAAACACAGAATTGACATAGATTCATTTCTTGAGTGGTTCGAGACACGAATGAAAACAACATCTGTAGAATTAAGTCATCAGAGGGCAGAGGATAATAATAACAATATAATACATTCCTATATATTAAAACATGATTTTGGTAATAATTGGTCCATTTTTCATAAAACCATTTTTGAGTCAATACTCCAAGAAATATTGGGAAAACAATTGAAGAATGTTTCCGTTACTCCAACAATGTTTAGTTTTTCATTTGAGGAGTAACATTATGTCAAGCACTTGTCTATAGGAATAGATCAAGTTATATTCTGTAATCCTGTATTAGATTGAATTTTAATGAACAAAGATGCGGCCGAATATCCATTGGAATGGGTATGATAACACAACTGCAACGTAGCAGTCAAACTAGTACCTAAGTGCATGGAATTCTGGTAACACAGCCTTGGGTCTGAATCTAGGTATTACTACTGCTATTGGACAATGGTGACTTTGAAGAAATGAAAACCATCTGTGACAAGTATGACTTAACAGACGATCATTACAAGTCCATTAACTGGACTTGACGCCGATGACCGTATGAATACTACTTTTCTGGTTGAACGAAGCAACAACATTATGGACAATATCCCTTATTAAGGTTACAAAAGCTGCCGTGAGAAATTCAATTACTCGGCATGCATAAAGGGTAATTGGTTCACAATCATCTCCCATAGGTGTAGTGGTATCTAAAATTGTTTCACTTTTTTGATTGATATGTAGTTCACATCATAATCCTGATCGCAAGTTATGATAATTTGATTATTAGTATTGAACCTACATATGAATAGGCGAGAACCCATCACTAAAACTACCATACCGATCATAATGGAATCCAGTACCTCTCCTTCATCAGTTCTGGATTCTATTGTGGATCGCCTGTGTATAATAATTTTGGTTGGATGAGCCGGACCCTTAGCACACAGTCATGCTGCTAGTATTATGCCTTAACGAACAATGTTCTACCAATATTTTTATCCAGACCTGTCATAGTTGCAATAGCAATCGTTAATCGCTGGCGAGCATTTATTGCAACTGGGCTCTCGTTCTAGCTCGTGTCATGTTGGTTGCAATACCAGTGACTCATTTTGTAACTGTCATTAGTAGAATTCGACAGTATCTGAAAGGAATGACCAACTGCACTCCGAGCCTAATGACAGATATGAGATATGATACAAGTATCGCTTGGCCATCGTATCTCAAGAGTTAAAAACGAATGTCAATGGAGCAACTTAAGCAAGACAATGATGATCATTGAAATCCAGTTGTTGGGCTAAATAGACTAACTTTGTATGTAATCATCCTAAATTTCATTAGTCATATACAAAGATATATTATACTTTATCTGCAAAAATTATACCTGCTCTCTGTACTATAACAAGACATATGGCCACAATTGAAATCACAAGTAATAAGCTAAAGAAGTTGTCATGTTCAAGACCGTGTAAGAAAGTCCTAAAACCAAACGGCCTAAAGGCAAGTATGACAAGGGCAATCAAAATACAAATGAGTACATAACCCATTATTTTGCCATCTTTTGTGCTACTATTACTACTGCTGTTTCTAACGAATCGACTCATTGAAGACAGCCTTGTATATTATAAGCATATCATATTTATTAAGAGTTTAATGAGCATTAATCAAATAAAATTAATTAGTTGTAAAAAATAATGGTAATAGGAGTATTGTTAACTCGTTATAATCTAAAATATTTTCTTATTAATAACTTAATTTCAGAATAGACTATCATTTTCATGAATTAAAATTCTAGTTAAATTATGTGTTAATAATCATTAATCATAGTATTCTGATTTCTAGTCTAATGCAGATATGTAGAATATTTTCCATTCTACTAATAAGAATCAACATAAGACTTGTGTTGCACTGAGTCTGAGTATTGCAATTTGGCTATTATTGGTGATGATACCCATTACAACACTAAGTCCTACTCGATATCAATATCAGTAACACTCCATTATTATAAGATTACAGATCATTAAAGCGAATTAGTCTCTCTGTTTATGTAACTATATTACTATCTTAATTATTTAAGGTTATTTTTTAAGGAGTAAAGCGATAGTCGACTTTGGCAGCTAGTCATTAGTAATAAATTACAGATTAACATGATGTCTAAGGAAAAGGTAAGTGTGAATAACGCATGATTGTCATATTGTTAATATTTTCTTGTACTGTCGCGTCAGGACCCAAATTTGAGCATGTTATGTTTGAAGGTAATGCATTATTTCCACAATTATTAACTTGCTCCTCTGCTTTATGTTTGTAAATCTTAGCAAATACGTTATTGTAAGTATGGATCCATATTGTCGATGAAAATAATCCTGCAGTTATTATCGATAAAATAATAATAGATCTCAGAGCAGGTTTATTGCTTATCTGCAAACACTAATCAAGAAATGATTTATTATTTGGTTTATCTACGTTGGGAGATATTTTATGACACGTTAAATCAGATATTTGTTCTGTAATATATGGACTATTCAAACTGATCAGATTAGTCGATAGCATTAGTTCATAATTAATAAAGAAAACAGTCTAGTAATAGTTCACTATTTTTGCCAAGAAAATAAAAAAGAAAATCCTTTTTCGAGATTCTGAATACAGACATTAGCTAGTACCATTTTTGATAATTTCTTGAGTATTAAACAGAGGTTGTGTGCTGCTATCTAAGATATTATATGATCTGTTGTTTTCTGGTCAGACCAAAATGCTCCAAGACAATATTGGCTCGTGGCATAATGAAAATTAAATGTGCTTAGTATATTGGATCCATTTCCGGACATTGTTCTTTATAATATCCAAATCATCTAGAATATCTTTCTCCATCTTTATCTTTTGTATACCACTTAATTCGTAGGTGCGTGGAATTCATCAACTATAAGATTACTACTGGTCTTTGATTCTGAGCTTCTGTTAGATTTTCGAATCATCCAATTATATGTGCTATCATGTACTGTGTAATTACCAGCTTTTATAATATCGATATATTATGTAGTCTTGTTTCTGGATAAATTTTCAGCCAATCTTTAATAACATAAATCAAGATATTTTGGGGCGGATTAATTATCCTAATCAAAATAAGCCAATTATCGAAGATATTGTTTGTGGTCATATGATTGGCTAATAAACACAGTGAAACAATTTTTCTTATTATAACCTTATCAGTATTATTTGTTCTTTCAACTAGATCACCTATACTTGAAAATGTATTTGCGAAAAATTATAATGCAAACATGATTCCTACCGAAGATAATTTGTGTAGATATCAGTTACCTCAAGCTAATACTGTTTGTCATGCTTACAATCTAAATATTCGTACCCATGTAGATAGGATGAGCGAGCAAGATTTCAATTTTGATAATTCCACCACTCTTGGCGGATCATTTCTAAAGCACTATGATGAAGATCGAGCAGAAGAATTAGGATACGGTGATAATCTTTATCAAAGTGATAATGCTTCGGGTGTGGGGGATGTTAATAGTAGTGGGAATGTGATGCCAGCATTCGTGGGTCATAGTCATGGTGGCCAGGATGGCGGCCATTATGATGTAGGTAACCATCCAGGTACAGGGGATGGTAGTGATGGAGGAAATGGAAGTCATCATAGTAGTACCAATGATAGGAGTGGCAATGGTAATGGACGCAACGATGGTAGTAGCCATAACGGAAATAATGATCGAAATAACAAACATGGCGGAGATAGCAATAAGAACAACAACAATAACAACAAGAACGACAACAACATACGCCAATGCATACCAGTAACTCTCAATGACTTGCCTGGTCAAACTCAACCATTAGAACCTTGCTTAGTCATTGGTGTGGATACAAATGTCGCAACTGAAATCGGAAATGCGACATTTACCTTAAATCAGTCAAGTGGAGGTGAATTCAAATTAACAATTAATGGATTGAATAGCCAGACCCAACCAGCGATCATAACCACAAAATCAGGTGTGAAAACTCCTATCATTGTCCCTGGATTGGGAACTGGAAATGTTCTCATTGGAGTTTTTATTTCTTAATTCTAAATATAACAATATCTAATGGCCAGTTCACATGAAAATGGAATGGGTAAGGATCTATCTGGTATCAAATCCATCAACATAATTTAGATGGAAACAAGGAGTCAGCAAAAAGTCTTAGACAGACCTATGATGAGTACAAGTCTGGATCTTTGATGACGGTGATCCAGACTTTAACTCGGGGTAGTATTGTGAATAGTTGCCGCCTATATCCTTTGTTATGTACTTGCTAAATTGTCTGCAGTAACAAAAAGGTAGATGTTGCATTCAAAGAATGGTGTGTAGATATATAGGCATATGTGTAAATATTCTCTTCACTTTTTCAAGATTTCAGAAATTTGATTGCAATACCGATAAAGAAAGTAGATATGTCTTCACTGATTCTACGAGTCTATAGATCTTAATACTTGATATCTGTCTATTTATTTCTTAGCATATGTTCCCATGCCTGTAAAATCTATTGCAACAAATGGCTCCTCTCCAACTACCCATGCATTATGACCAGAAGGAACATAGCCAATATCCCCGGGACCGTATTCCTCCTCGGTTCCATCATCCATCTTGACTCTCATTCTACCTGATATTATGTATTGTGTATGAGGAGCTTGACAACTTTCAGTTTGAGCGATTGGTTTTACACATTTTTCCCAGCTCCAACCAGGCTCAAGTGATGCTTTACCAACTACAGTGTTGCCAATATTTACGATTTCAACTTTTCCCTTATCAAAAGATCTTGTCTCGTCTGGAGAAGACATACTTCTTCTTTGTATTTTTTCTACCATTAGTAGAGTATAATGCTACTGCCTAGTATTTTTATCGGTCTATAGTTAGACAATCTTATTCCAACATGGATTTTAAATTAGCGAGTTTAATATGACCTGTATGGTTTGACGACACACGTTTGCACAAAATTGTCTCACTATATATTCATTGGCAAGACTTCGTATACTAATTCCACATACGTACTTTTATCAATTGACTGCGTGCTTACATTTAGGTAATTGGAATGCTGATTCTTGATCTCAATTTTCTCGATATTATATCCATTAACTGTTCTACAAGAAATAATTTCGATGACTGCTCTGAACATAAACCGCTTTGACTATGCTGTTTCTCAGGCTTCTATCATCACATTACAATTAACAGCATTTAACTATCAAATCGTTCCTGATGATAATAAAGTTTAGTATGATGACTACAACGAACTATCATTAGTATGCTCCAACACCAATTTTTTATGATTTGATGCAGCTATATTGGCAGTCATACTATTATCATCGTCTTTGTTTTGACTTTTATTAGATTTTAGTATGTGTAGAACATTTCGGATAGTATCAATGAAAACTTGCTTCAGTTTGTTAATTTTGGTATTGTTATCACAGGTAGATTTTATTATTGGTAAGAACTCTTGATTGCTATCTGATGTTATTGATAGTTTATCTTTGCTTAATTCCTGTGTATTGCTATATGTAATATGTAATTCGTGGTATGTCATGTACGAGTACAATACCTGTATCTGAACATGAATTCTCATGCATTTCATAATTCTGGAAAGGAACTCAAAGTAATGAACCACTCTAGATGTCAAATGTATTGTCGATGTTGCAAGCCACTCTCTAGTTGACATGAGGGTTAATATTTCTAATACCAACTCATTCTTATCTTTATTCAGATTCACAATACCTGTTCTAAGATTGTGATGTTCTCTCAAATTTGATTGAAGATTATCATTGTTGATAGTTTTATTTTCCTGACCAATATTATTATTTATAGTCTCTTTGTCAAGAGACTTCACTAGATTTATTATATCGTCGGATGTAATGCCCATTGCCCACAGTTTTCTGATCGAGCTTGTGACATTGTCCATCTCAGCTTCTGATTGATGCAACATTGTCAAACCGACTTCTGCATCCTCAGTCTCACTTTTCAATTCTTCAAGTCTTGATTCAAATCCACAAACCAGGTTGTAATTTTTAGTGACATCATCCATGAGTTTGTTGACGGCCATCGATTCTGAGAATCCATTTCCTTTAGCTAGCTCTGTGATAGTGTTATGCAGGAGAGTCAATTCTCGAAGCCCAAATCCCATATATTCAAGCTGTCCATATACATAGCTTACCTGAATATGCGTAGAGGAAAATTGTTTTAGCATCTTGAGCTGTCTACTTTCATTTTCTTTAAGTTCTTGCAATCTTGAAATCTCGCTTTTAAGAGAATTTGCTTTAGTCTCTAGATCATGTATTTCAAGAATTTTGGAAACTATTTTTTTAGCATCAAAGCCTAACGCATAAAAATCTTCGATGGTATTCACCAGATCAGTAATACTCTTAAACTCAAGACCACGTTCTGCAAGCTCCTTTTTCAGCCAGTATGCCCATCTATATTGTGAACTATCGATGTTATATTTTGAGAAAGCGTTGTCAACTTGAGCTCGTGCGTCTTTTAACTGGGTTGTGACCCTTTCAAGCTCTTGTTCTGATTCTTCCCGCAAAGATATATTCTTATGTATATGATTTGAAATTTCATCCAAAGGTACCTTTTCCGTCAAGCCAATTAGTTCATTAATGTGCAGTGCAATCTTGTCGGGCTGTAGACCAATATTTCTACACATTTTGTATGTACTTCGCACAAACTGTTCTGTATCCTCTTCAGTAAATCCTAATTCATGTAGAAGGTTTAATATTCGAAAACCTTTAGCACATTACAGGGGTGTAGTACCTGTCTTCCGTAAAGCAACTCCTAATTCTCTCAGCTCGTCAGCTGCCAAATTACCGACTTCTTCTTTCCACGTATTTATAAAACTACTAACAGTCCCGGTACTGAGACCGGTCTCTAAGGCAATAGTGTTACGTTGTCTGCCATTAAGCCATTGTTTTATGACAATTTCCCTTGAAATCGAGTAAGTCAATACCCTTATTTCTTTGTCGTTCTTATGTAGGGTAAACTGGCTATTTAAGCTTTTTATGTCATCTGCGTCAAATTACCGTCATCTGCGTCAGGAAAACCGCCAGCTATGATATACTTATACTATTAGGTATACTATAGCTATGACAACAGATAAGACTTTTGAAAGCCTTGCAAGAAATGTTATTATTGAAACAGACCTACAAAGCATATAAAGAAGGCAATATTTTAGAAAATATGATATTTGTGTATCTTGAACAGACAGACTGGACTCGAATATCCAATAAGTAATTATGTTATAATCCTAATTAATGATAGATTTATGTCAATAGATATCTGAAACTCGTTCGAGTATGATAAAGACTGATCATGTGAGTATCTCTAAAACATTTACTTGATTAGTGTACTGGTTTTACATAATACTAGTCTACCGATGATTTATCCTCTATAAATATAAACTCGTTCTGCAAACCCATACCAGTAGCACGTTTTCCTCAATGTGAAAAGTGTTGTTTGATATGCTTACATGGAATGTGCGTCAATAGACGGTAGAATCAATATTGCAGCAGTACATCAAATATGTATTATAGCGCATCTTCTCTAATCTCATTTGTCATCTCTTGCAAGTCTTGATTTGAATATTTTAGAACATACGATTTTACAATCAATAGACTTCATGTGGGTGTAAATGATGTCCCTTTTACAATATAATGATTAAATATGGATCGATACAACTAGTTATATTCAATATTCAATGCAGAAATCAATTTATAGTAGGCAGACGTGAACTAAAGAAAATAACATTATTATATATGTATTTCAAGATATAAGATTCAAGCCAATCCAAACGGCTGTTTACAAAAGTTCAACTATTTTATCATTTAGTTTGACCATGAAGCTAGATCTAAAATAATCTCTATTATTAACAGTAATCTATAGATATTTGTTAATTCGTAATTTACGAAGTTCGAATCGATAAACATGAATAAAATGAGTTTGGATCAACTATAATAGATAGGTTAAAGATAGACAATATGTATGGAGATCTTCTATATTGGTATATCTTGCAGTTTGTAGAGCGCGAAATTTTACTACATCTTTTCCCAAGAAATTCTCAATAATGATTATAGTATTTTCCAGCACGGGTATTTTGGGATTGTTTCTCCAGAACAATGATGGTGATTATTTCAATACTTCTTTATTTTCTCATAATTATTATCATAATGTATTTGCATCGGCAGCCACAAGTAATGTACATTTTGTCCATTATGTAGATAAAGCTTTAGGAATCGAAATATTAATACCTAGACAATGGCTTGATATCAATAAATATAACAACTCATTGTCCTTGGCTGATCCTAATTTAGCTCAGTTTTTCTCTCCATAAAAGGACGCGCAACTATTTGTTACAGTATATCCTTTATCGAGTTCAAATATGTCACTTGCTACATATGATAAGCTATATAATATGTATAGCAATGATCCTACTATTCGTAATCTTGTATTAGGAAATACCACGTTATCAGGAATGCCTGCTCATAAAGCTACCTTCACTTTGAACTATTCTGGAAATTCTTATCAAGTTATTCATGTGTGGACTATTAAAAGTAATCATGTCTATAAGATTTCATTTAGTGCATATGGCGAGGCTTTTGAAAAATATTTATCATCAATAAGGATAATACTAGATTCATTTAATATTACTGAAAATAGATTATCGTAAGCTTGTATTGATTATTGTTTATTCTATTATATTTATTCAATTCTTTTCTATTGTGATGTATAAATACTGAAGAATTTGCTTATACCTCAGACTACTACGATTTGAATAAATTAGAAGTTACCAATATAAATTACATTCAATAGATGAATTTATGTTTGAATATGGACACCGTAATATAATAATCTGATCTAGTCTATACTAATATTATATTGGTAAAAACCGCACAGATGTATTAAGAAGTAAATTGTAGTGATCTATTTTATTTAAAGTCTAGATTCTAGGTATGACATTATTTAAAATAAATCTGTTACAATTAATTTATTTAGTTTTAAGGAACAAACATTGTTTCTTACCATATTTTGCATATATTTGTTCATATGACAGAAGTTTTTCTTGAATGAGTGTTTTTGAACTATCGTACATTCTAATGAAGTTCGCTCGCAATACCAAATTTCCTTCTGAATCAAAGAATCTTATGCTGTAGCTTTTTCTGTCATCAGTCATATTCTCAGTTACAAATCTTGCCTCTTTGGTATTGCTAAGGTTAACATGTATGTGCCAGGGTCTGGATTCGTCGCCTATGGTGGCATATTGCTCACTAACGCGGAATGATGTGTTCTTTTCTGATTTCACTTCACATACAGCACCATTGCTTCTTACTGAGAACATAATGTTATCATAAGGAAGTATATCTCTTATTATGTTTTCAAAAGTGATGTCTGAATCCTTGCCTACTGTTGATGCCATTTGTTATTTAGATTATGTGCAGCGATACATAATAGTATATTGAATATCAGATGGTTAGTAATTAGATACTCTTCTCAATTATAGATGAGTATCAATACCTAACAATTCATGATATTGAGTAATGAATGGATATATTATCGAATGCATATGCAAATGCAAAGCTAATCGTAATTAGGTCAAATTAAACTATGTACTTTGTAGTGCCTTGCATTTATTGGTGCTTTGGCCTCGTCAAACCTTTTTCCTCTGCATCTCTCTAATAAAATTCATCTCCTCTCTTATCATTTTATGCATTTCACTAATCATTTTATGCTGCGTATCGATAATTTCATGAAAATTACGGTCTTGTCTTTTGTCTACCACTAATATTAATAAACCAATACCTAAAGAGATGATAATGTCCATCTCTCTGTTCTCTATACGTTGCGGTACCAGATCTGTGAGATAGAAAAATATCACTGAGAGAGTCATCGCTATTAATCCTATCAGAACCAACTGAATTTCCTTCATATTCAATTCATTTACTTGGCTGTATTTTTATGTCTTATGAATGTCCTTTGTATTCGCTTTCCAAGAATGGGTTCTTTTTATATTGACCAACTTGACCTACATAGCTTGCCAAAATCCCAAGCAGAAAAATATCGATTTGAACCTTTCCAGTCTTCTATAATAAGGCTTTATTTTCTCACTAATATACCTAAATACTTGAATGGATTGTGTTTCTTCGAGTTAATGTATAGGTATAAGTTTTCGATAATACTTCTTCTGACAACACTAACACTAACTCTTATGGCTACTGCGGTGTCTGGAGTTACTTTTATACAACAAGCAATGGCTTCTGCGTCATATGAGCCTACGAATTCCTCTGCAACAATTAACAAAGAAATACCATCGCCAGTCAAGAGTTTCATACTTAATCAAATAGTTAACAAATCTAAAGCAGCTATAATTGTAGGCTTTGTAGACCCTAATGGCACTAGAATATTTAGCTTTGGAAATATGTCCAGTGCCCACAACATACCTGTTAACCAAAATACATTGTTCAATATAGGTTCTATCACAAAGACGTTTACCACCCTTCTTTTAGCCGATATGGCAACACAAGGCGTAGTCAATCTAAATGATCCAATTGATAAGTATCTGCCAGCTAGCGTTAAAGTACCTGAATTTAATGGAACCAAGATAACACTTGAAGATTTGGGAACACATACTTCTGGACTTCCTGAATGGCCTTCTAATGTTTGGTTAAACAAAATTGGAACATTAAACCTACACTACAATGCAAGTCTATTGTATCAAGCGTTGTCAACCACGAATCTGACAAGAGAGCCAGGTTCAAAGTTTCAATACTCAAGCTTTGGCATTGGATCACTTGGACACATACTATCCATGAGGGTAGGTATTCCATATAACCAGTTAGTTAGAGATAGAATTCTAGGTGTGTTAGGAATGAATGATACCAAAATCACTCTTTCACAAAGTGATATTAAAAATAGATTTCCTGTTGGTCATCAAGATGGAAAAGAAATTAATACACCAACGATACCTACAATAATGGCAGATGCTGGAGCATATCGTTCAACTGCTGCTGATATGCTAAAATATGTATCTGCTAACTTGGGCTTCTTGCATACTAAACTAGACAACGCCATGCAATTACAACACTTGATAAGACATTCAGGTATATCAAGTCCGGCCAATTATAGTGGATATATTGCATTAGACTATCGAGTACTAACCAATCTTGGAACAGAGACCTTATCTCATACTGGTGCAATTAATGGTTGGAATGCTAATATAGCATTTACTCCTAGCAAACAAATAGGTGTTGTAGCCTTATGCAGCTGTGATACTACTGATGCTGATATGGCTAGCCTCAATTGGGTATTATTACGTATTATCGGACCAAAAAGTCTCACTGCAAACAGTGAAGTTGGAATTCATACCACTCCAGGCCTAAGTTAACGCCAACGGACACAGATTAGAATAAGTTGTCTTGTTGGTTTAACTTCGATACTAAGAGAAATATGGAATACTGCCACTAATACTGAGGATCAATGAGAAAAGATACAAGTATTGTCATTAGCAAAAGGGGAAAAACTGACGCACATTAAATTATATTCATAAGAGATGTACCTATAAAAATAGTCAAGTGCTCACTTTCAATTCCGCTCGTGCCACTTTAGCTACGATATCTAATGTCTTGTCATTGCTAGTATCTATTAGTGATACTTTCCATGATGCATTGAAATTAGGATCTAAAACTTTATTTAGATGTTCTTTCCAAGACATGGAATCTCCTGGATATAACCTTTTGAGCATATCATAAACTTGATAATGCTCATAGCAATATCTATCAATGTTGTCAATAGTTACCGCCTCTTTTCCATCATTTGCAGCACACTTCATCAGATTTCCCGTTAGGACTGGTTTGCTTTAACCTTTATTGATCAGACTGTCAATCCTTGGGGCTTGTGGTAATGAGACGCCGCAAGGACCTCTTATCATTTGGATGACTTCAAATATAAAATAATGTAGATGTCTATTAACCGTTATTATAATCCATATTGAAAACCAAAATACTCAGTTATCCCAAGATGATCTAAATATATACGAATTTGGTGTTTATCTTTAACTAGATATGATTTACCTTAGTGTGACTAATGATGTTGGATCCTCTTTTCTGCCTCGAGATATGGAGAACTGATTGTAATAGGATCAAACAAACGTATCTACCCAATTAAACATAGTACCATAGAAGTTAATTCCCACCTTGGATGTGAGTACACTGTACTGAAAACTTAGTGGATCTCTGTAGTCATGGATCAAGTGGGATATCGATAAGACAAACAAATGATTTACCCTAAACCTAACTAATACTTGAAAACGATCTATAAATAGACATAAGTTATTTACATTCTTTTGTAATACCGTCAATGTATATGCAATTCTAGTCTAATGATTTTTAATCATTTCAAAAATTTCATTATTTTATCGGCAAAAGATTGTTGGTAGTTATAAAAAGATTCCTCTTGTATGCTACATTCCTTACATATACAATATTTTGAAACTGTCCTTGCTTCACACTTTTCTAAATATTCGCATTCATTGCAACCTGTTTTCTTTCCACAAACAAAACATTGTAATTCAGCAACTGGTTTCGATTTTACAAACTCATGATCCACTTCCATAATATCTTGTAATACTGAATTACCCTTATCCATTTGAATATTCGTCTTACCGCAGGATAAATGCTTTGCAGCTTTTGCTGAAGTAGACCAAAAGGCTTTTCCGGGTAATATGTATTTACCGCATTCATTACATTTAGTATTAAACGTGATTGTAATTTCTATCCAATCAATAATTGTCATAATTTTCACTCAAGGATCTAACTGGTCTTTTATATTGTAATATAAATTCTAATACCATGTTTTCTTTGATTTTCTTCCATTCTCCGAGGTTAAAATGTCAGCTGTCGTTCTAAGTTCATGTTAATTGTAAACTGCAAATTTGCTAAAAAGATTTTCAGTGCTCTAGTTGATATGCGATCTTAATACATTGACAAAACCTGTTAACATAGGTCATAAGGGACATAACATGCCCAAAGCATTGACAGTTAAATGACATATTTATCTACCACGAAAACTGTAGTAAAATATTAATATTTATACCAAGACTGGGAGCCCTTGAAAAGGAGGAGATGACTTTACGTAACGACGAAAACTATGTAGGTAGCGCTATGCAATCATCTGAATTAGGATCTTGGCCTTTCATCACTTGTGAAAGGAGATAATATCTGATAATAACAACTATAAGTCATATAGATCTATCCGCTCTAAGGAAGAATTTTGTTATGATTACGCAACAGGAAAGGAATAAAACCTTTGTTACTACTAACAACGAGCAATTAGTATCCAATGAAATAGATAACCAGAATCACGATATTAGCAATTCAGTGGATAAAGTCAGTTCGATTAATAAAGAATATCCCAACATGATTGATATCGATAAAGCAATAATAGTATCTGATTTGCATCTTGGATATGAAAAGTGTAATTCAAAAGCATTTTTAGATTTTCTTTTAGAATGTATTTCTAAAGGATCTTCAAAAGAATATTCCTTATTTATTCTTGGTGATTTTTGGGATCTTTGGCGAAAACATGATATCATCTACTCAACTGAATCTGATAAAATTTTGTCCCTAGTAAATCAGTTCAAAGACGTATATTATCTTCCTGGTAACCATGATCATATTACACTAGACACAGCACACAATCATCCTGATTTTAACTGTTATAATATTAGTCGATACTTTAGGATTAAGAGTGGCCAAAAGAATTTCTACCTTGTTCATGGGCATGAGCTTGAGGTAATTTCAAAGTTGATATCTATGAAACTATCTGAATATGAAGAAATCTCAGACCAGCTATGTAGGATGAACGATACAGAAGGAAATATCGCAAGTTATCTACATGAAATGTTTCACAGGGTATTTACACGAGGACAACCTCAAATTACCGATTTCCTACAGACTGCTGAACAACGAAAGGGGATGGATGCAATAGACAAATTTGCAAAATCAAAGGCCAGATATCCACTACTAGGAATGCAATTAGACGATATTCTGATTTTCGGACATACGCATAGACCTTATATCGATTACGAAAATAATGTAATCAATACCGGAGCATGGATATCTGATATGTTAGTACCCAAATGGTTTGAGGAAGAATATGGACAAGATAAGATATGCTCTGGCTGGTATGTAGAGATCAATAGCAACGGGGAATATAGACTAGTACCATATGGAATACATCAAAAAACAAAGGAAGAACTGATGAATTCTGAATTAAACAAACAGCAACGTCAACAACAAGAAGAAGAATACGAACGAGAACAGAATAAAGATAATAACAATGATGAAGATGAAAATAAAGACAACCAAAAGGAGAACATCATTAGCAAAGTTGCATCTCAAGTGGGCGATATGGTAAAACAAGTCAAGGAAGTAGGAAGCAGTGCCATCAAAAATGACACATGAAAAACTTGATTTGAGGTATTTAACATCAACATCATAATAATAAACTCAAAGTATAGTTTTTCTTCTGGATGAACTTAGGATGAGGATGTTATTTTCCTATTTACGGGAAAGATGGCCATTGTCTTGAAGATTAGTGTATGATACAACTCAAGGTTATAACTTATTCTATGCCAGATTGCCTCAGCCTCCAGATACATATACATAGCTTTCACATAGTGACGATTGCATTTGCTACTCTTGATAGTGCATAAATTCAAAATTGAAGACAGGTGCAGAAAAGTTGCAACTCTGCCCGCTCAATCAAGTACGGAAATGGGAATAGCACAGGTTTTAAAACTTGATCCAAATTAGGTAATTCACTGAAAATATCGTTTGATCATGTCACTCGATTAGTTTATTGTGCGACGATATTCACTGTAATGGACTACTTATATCTATTTTCAAGATCGTTTCCATATTTCTGAATTAGTTTGTGTACTTTGGGATTAATGACAAAACTACAATATGGAGCATCTTGATGATTCTCATAGTAATTTTTGTGGTAATCCTCTGCAACATAAAAATTTTTAAAAGGAGTAATTTCTGTCACAATGGGATTTTTGTAAACATCAGCCTTTTCAAGGTCTCTTTTTGACTTCTCAGCAATCTCTTTTTGTCCTTGATCATGATAAAAAATTGCAGATCTATACTGTGTACCAATATCGTTGCCTTGTCTATTAAGGGTAGTTGGATCATGTGTATGCCAGAAAACATCAAGGATTTTTTCATAAGATATCACTGCTGGATCAAATTCTATTTGAATTGACTCTGCATGCCATGTTTTTCCTGTGCATACTTGCTCATATGAAGGATTTTCCACTATTCCTCCTGAATATCCAGGTAGAACAGATTTGATGCCTTTGAGCCTTTTAAAGATTGCTTCGCTACACCAAAAACACCCATTAGCAAGCGTTGCTATTTTCATAGTCATGTTATTATCATTGTTATAGTCGTTATTATTCATGTATTATTCTTTAGGTATCTGCATAGTCTGTCTTAAATGGTGATTTTTCCCATTGGCAATATGAATAATGTCACTGAAAAAACGTCTTCTCAACATTTGAGGACTCTCATCTAGCAGCATCAGGGTGCTGGCAAAACCAGGCCCTATCTCGCTACTCGCTACATCCTGATACTTTCATAATCCTTCTAATTTTATTGAGCCAGTTTGATCCGATGAAAACTGCTAAGTGTAGAACCGATAAATTGAAATTATTTTCAAAAATTTTCTTCATGATTCAGAATTTGCTTTGCGAATATTACGAGGTTCATTCTCTTGTCTCAGTCTACTCCAGAGTTGAAATAATTCCTAAATCCCACAATATTAGAATAAGCAATAGCAAGCATGACTTTCAAGATCTAGAAAAAATTGTTAGTCTGAAAACACCACCACATCACACCAGAATTTACTCAATGATAGGTTAAAAAATAGACCATGCTGAGTTGGAATACCGGAAGGCATGATCAAGAGGATATACTAATGAATATAGAGTGTTGTTGCCTCAATCACATTATTGACCTATATAGAAAAGAAATAGTTGAAAACCTATACCCAATGCTTTGCTGATAAGAGGATCTGGCCCAAAAGCCACATCAAAATCAGAATCAAAGATTAAAGCCAACAAGACTATAAATAGTGTGTAACTAGATTGGAGTCTGAAATCTTCATTTATAGGATAATAGTTGCCTGTTTAAATTGATAGGGGATAACAGACAGGGTCATACATACAATAGACATGAACGTATCATTTGACATATATGATAATAGTGTTTCCTAATACTATATTTAATCATAACATTATGTTAATATCAAATCTCATTCCACTAAAATAAATTCGATGATCATAGATTAGTAGAGAAATGACACTATTCTGAATATATAAGATATAAAAGATATATGATACAAAATATATCATGTCCAAAGGTAAGACAGATGAAATATCTAGGACACTAGTTCCAGACTTTCACTATAGTTTCAAATACACAGAATCAGAAAACCAAACGAATAGCTACTTGCTTATTTCATATGATTCAAAAACAAGACTTCTAAAATCGTCAACGGATCTTAGTGGTACCAATGTAAGTGAGAAAGCTATTAATGATGCAGACAATAACGAATTGTCTAACTCCATAAGAAATAATAGAGATGACTTCTTTGAATCAGCACCTGATTACTCTAAAAATGATTCTAAGGAGGAAGATCAGAATACTGTATTATACAGTCTAACAGTTACGGTTAAAGATGACGTACATACAACAAAATGGGCAAATGCGTCTAAAGGTTTGCCAGATAGCATTGTCAAGATTGTTGATGAAATTAAGAAGCTATCTATTGAGAAGAAAATAATCTAAATCTAAAAGTAATGACAAAAAATATTACAGCTAATATTTATATTTATTACAAGAAACTATTTACGGTTCTAAATAACGACTATAAACAGCTTTTTGTCTTCACAAGAGCGAATAAGGATTGAATTCCATGAAGTTTTGATTGATTAATTTCTGATAGGCTTTTATGGATTTTTCTGCATTAGATCTAGTGATATACTCCTAGCAGATTTCACTATGTAAAAATTTGCCATCATCTTTTTGTCCTTTTGACTGAAGAACTAAATCTCACCTTCGACTTGGTTCAATGGCTGAATATTTTTGTGAAACCAATTTATCATGAGTATCTCCAATATTCCTTATTTCATTGATATTCATTCCAGGCGCATTATGATTGTTATTATTATGATCAGGTTTTGAAATTTTATTTTCTATCATTATAACTTGATCATGATTCTTATCCGTACTGTCAGTTAGATCTTTGTTGGTAATTTGATTTGAGTAAATGTCGTTCTTAGCTGAATCATCACTAACACGTAAACTTGATTCATTAAACGTACCTATTACATTGTTATGTATAGAATTGGTAAATGATCGGTCGAATAAATAAATTCCGTTATTACAATTATTTACTTTATTATTGTATATTTCATTATCATGTGATTGTGATATGAAAATGCACTTGGATTCACTATACACAATATTGTTTCTAGCTATTGAATTGTGCATATTCCTACTAAACATAATACCTGAACCAGAGCTATGGAAAACAGTATTATTCTCTATAGTTACATTATAACAGTTAAGAGAACATATGATACCCATTGCCCCATGATCATGTACCGTATTATTTCTAATCTCTATATCATGAGTCCCTGTGTGAGGATCCAATCCATACATGAAATTGTGATGTACAATATTGTTTTCTATAAGTATATTGCTTGCATTTACTGAGTAGAACCCAAATCGGTTGTTGTGAATATCATTGTTTTTGATTATGTTTAGATTGCGATGATCATCATCTTTGTAGTTATCATGTGTATTGCCATAGTAGCTAATTCCAGAACAGCCTCCACCACATTCGTATCCCAAATAAGCAATTTCAGAGTTAGTGATATTAGTGGTACCTGCTGCATCTTTATCAATTATGATATAAGGTCTTGGAACGGCATCTATACCCGTGTGCTCATGTTCCTTGTCCTGTAATATCTCAGAATCAAATTTGACATAGTCATTAATATTCGGATCCCAAGATGTAATCTTAACAGAATCTATTAGTAAGCTACCAAGAACAGTAATAGGGTGTGCCACTTTTAGATCATCTACTATTTTCAGCCATCTTGTATCTTTTGGATCGATTATTAGGGTTGATCCCTTTTCTATTGTGATCCCTGCGTTAAGTATCCAGACTTTGCTATTATTATCATTATGTATTTGATCTTCTCCCTTATCCAAAATGGTTCGATCTTTAAGTTGATTATAAATGCCCGACAAGTGAGCAACTTTACAAGTTAATTTAATGTCTTTATTTCGAATATCATAGCTTACACATTGAGATGCTCCGTCAGAATCAACTGCACCAAATACTTCAGTAAATCTATAACTCCTGTCTTGGACTGTCAGAAAAAGGACTAAAAGTATTAATAATAATAATACATTCATTAAGTACGGAATTCCAAAATTTAGCCTTAATTTGTTCAACAGGAATTAGAGAATAAGTTAGAAAATATCACTTCCGAAACAGTTTTAGTATAAAGTTAATTTCTCGACGATTTTGCAGCTTTACATTATAATTTGTTATCTGTCGTTTATTATATAAAATGGTATGAGAATTGCTATACTGAAGTGTTCTTAAAGCTGTTTCAAATGTGCTAAATAGGCTCATAATAGATATCAAAAAATTAAGACTATTCTAACGAGGCCTCATATAATTAATAATATCATCTATTGGTAGATTGTGGATTGCTAACACTTAAATATTTAGATATTAGATTTTGTGACCAGCACATCTTCTCCTTGTATAATCATATGATGCTAGTAAAACTTGATGCAGAATGTTTAGACTCCGCATATAAAAGTATAGTATTTGTCAAGGCCAGTTAGGTATGAGACAAATCTAAACAATATGTAATAGGAATATGGGACTAGTAGGTTTATTTACATCATAGGTACAATATCTTCTTCTTATTTCCCATTGCTATTTTTTATTATTTTTTTATTGCCTTTTCGTCCATATATATTATCTCCCAGATGTGATTATCAATATCTTCAAAACTACGTCCATACATCCATCCATGATCTTGTGGCTCTCTAGATTCTATGCCTCCAGATCCTATGGCTTTATTTATCATCTCATCCACCTTCTCCCTACTGTCAGCAGATAAAGCAATTATCGCTTCTGTATTTTTTATAGTATCGCATATTTCCTTTTTAGTAAAGATTTTAAAAAACTTTTCAACTAATAACATTACAAATATATTTTCATCAACTATCATACATGCTGCATTCTCATCTGTAAACTGTGGGTTAAACTTGAAATCAAGTTTATTGAAGAAGTCTTTTGCTTTACTTAGATCCTTTACTGGTAAATTGACAAATATTTTTGTAGTCATCGCATCATGATAAATGTTAAGGATAATTAAATACTTCGAATTATATTCATTATTAATATGTATGCTGAAAATTAAAGTAGAAAATTGAACACAAAAATTGATTAATAAACATGTTGATATGTTCAGAAATTACCATGAAATAGATCTTTGTCCATAACATTTAATCCATATAGTAATTGGCCACTATTATGAGATCATTCATACTATTATTAATGACTAGCAAAATTTGCTGGAATGTGTAATACTATTGCTGCCAATTTTGTCTCGTTAACTGTCTGTGTTCTATGATAGTTATTTTCAATCGTATTGAAGCAATTTTATTCTTAAATAGTCACGAAGTAACTATACTTTTGATCCCTTGCATACTTATTAACTGTACATGGTAACTATATTCTATGAGTAAATACAAATTGACAGATATGGAACAAGGTATTGGTAGTGAGGTCGACCACTTTATCTATCGAGTACCAAAAAAGAATCATGATACAATGGTACGTCTCACTATGCGCTTTGCTGAATAATGAAAAAATACGATGCTCTGCATTTAATTTTCCAACTAAACAGTGTCGAAGAACCCATGGAAGGAATTACCAATATATCCAAAACTGTCTTGGCTAATCAGGACGACGAGGTGTGGATGGAATTGATAATTTACAGGGATAATAAACATAAAGATGAAGTATCTGCAAAGATGCGAAATGATGAAATTATGGGCCAACTTTACCAACAGTCATTAGATCTAGTCACTCCAGGAACAGGCTTCATAATGGGGGGATTTAGTCGTCTCAAGATATAGGCAAACAAGTTGTGAATCAAACACTAACAGTAATATAATCAATTCCAATTATGTGATATTAGATATAGATATGAAAAATGTGTATCCACATCCTCATTTAAAGTAAAATGATCGGTATGGAATATCACATAAATATAATTTAAGCAAGCATAAATGCTAAAATTGCATATAATTCAGCATATTGCATATTTCACATCAATAATATCTTGGTGACATCATTATTAATATAGATAATTTATGGCACAAACAGAAATCAAGAAGCAGCAGCAGTATGCTC
>Ga0126370_10000095_pt1 | contig 27967 bp, 32 predicted proteins | sample PanSoiMetaPlot_3_FD_92586 | JGI IMG/M metagenome (GOLD analysis project Ga0126370, IMG submission 92586) | Tropical forest soil microbial communities from Panama - MetaG Plot_3 | ecosystem: Environmental > Terrestrial > Soil > Tropical forest > Bulk soil | place: Panama | collected 2016-02-17 | reverse complement strand
GCGCGCCAGTTCAAGCTGCAGCGGCAGCGTCTCGACGCCGTTCGCGACCTGCACAAATCGTCGCACTATCGCATTCTCCGCGCGCGTATCAGGCCGGCCGCCGACACTGTGCCGCTGAACGCCGCCTGTGCCTGCAGCGACACTGCGGTCGTGCTGGTGACGTTGTAGCGCTGCACCGCCGTCACCATGGCCTGGTTGATGGCGGTGGTCGGAAACGTCGCCTGCGTGACAGCGTCGCCCGTGCTGCCGATCCCGATACCGAAGCTGAGATGCGTCCCTGCGCTGGCGCTGAACGTGACCGCGCCTGTCACATCCCAGTCGCCGGCCGTGAGGTTGAGCGTCGCAAGATTGGCCGTGACCGTATTGGCCAACGAGACAATGCCGGAGGTGGCCGACATATATTCGCCGATATCGCCCGCCGCGGCTTCCGAGCCATCGGTCACGCCCTTGCGGATCTGCGCCAGCGTCTTGGAAACGCTCGACAGCCAGTCGTTGATTCTCTGGTAGTAATTCGCCCAGGCATTGGTCGGCGCCCCGGTGCTCGAGGTGTGCGCCTCGTTCATCGGCGCCTGCAGCGCGACGCTGGTGTCGACGGCCACCTACCAGGAGCCTCCCACCACGTCGACATCGACGCCCAGCACGGTGGCCCGGTGGGTAAAGCTGAAGCGCAACACCCGCTGACGGAAGCTGCCGAGTCGGGTGCAGAACACGCGCCCGCGGTAATCGCCCGTCGTGCCGGCGTACATCGTGCGTGAGCCGGTGTAGTTATACCCGCCGTCGTCGGACCATTCGAGCGTCACGGTGCCCGGCGGGGTGATGCCGCCCACCTCCATCTCCACCTCGAGGCGGGACATGAAAGCACGGCGCGTATTAGCCCAGATCCCCGGCAGGGTGGCGATACGCTTCGGCGACACGCCCATGTCGGTCTCGACCGAGGGGTTGGGCGCTATCAGGTTGCCGGACAGGCTGTCACCGAAAATGACCTGCTCGCCGACCTGGGCAATCGAGTTCGGTCGCCACGCCGTGCTGCCGTCAGCGGCGCTCGACCGCTCGTGCCAGACCTGGGTGACGAGGTCATAGACCAGGGTGCGCGCGCCGTAGGTCAGGCAATAGAAGGTGTGGCCGAGTTGGGTGTAGCAGAGCGCATACTGGATATTCGCGGTGCCCTCCGAGCGAATGATCTCCTCGATGGCGTGGGTCGAGATGCGCTTCGCGGTATAGCCCACGCTGCGCATGACGATGCACTGCTCCGACACCCAGAACAGAGAATTGTCGGCCACTGCGCAGCTGCGCATGGAGACGGCGCCGAACTGGATCACGCCGCCAGACTGGCGCCGGAACGGAAAGAACGAGGTCCCCGGCGTCGTCTCCAACCCGGACGACCCGGCGTCATACCAAATCTCAATGCTCTTATCGCCGATCAGCCATAGCTCGCCTTTCACCGTCACCACGCGCCGCAGCACGTTTGGCACCCCGTCGGCGAATGCGAAGTCCAGCGCGTCGTAGCTCAATGGATCGAGCAGCAGCGAGGAGAAGAAGTTGCTGGTGAGGTCGACCGAGGTAAACACGAAGTAGCCATCAAGATAGGCCACGCTGCGGGCACCTGGAAACGTGCCACCGATCTGGTTGACCGAGGTGGCGACATGGTTACAGGTGAAGGCGTTAGGCGGCACGCAGAACACCGCCGCATTCACCCCGACCGCAATCGTCGGCATCAGGTTATAGGCGAAGTCGGAGCCTGCCGCGGTGCCGACCGCGCCCAGATCGGTGACACCGGCGGAGGTCACCCGGTAGGCGTGCGTGCCAGCAATCCCGTAGATCGCGCCCGGCATGTCACTGTTCAGGGCAAGCACCGGGCCGGCCCCTAGCACATTGCCGGTCGGGACCAGGCCGGGCGTCGGGATTAGCGCCGCCGCACTGCGCGCATCGGCTGGTTCCTGCTCGGCGTAGAAGTTGAGCAGCCGCTTGGCCGAGATGATCTTCTCCGGCTTCTCGTAGCTTTCCAGCGGGATCGGAATGCGGCGCATGCCCTGCGCCGGCTGCGCTACCTGTTGCTGTTGCTGCGCGCCCGACATCAGGCGTCCTCGAGCACCGCCAGCCGCGCCTCAAGCGTCTGCACCTTGGCTACCAGCGCCCAGAACACCTTGGTCGCGTCGACCATCTGCGGGACGATATTGCCGTCGGCGTCGACCGCGTCCTTCTCCCCGGTCACGGCCCACGGCGCGACAGCCTGCACCTCATGCGCCAGGACCATCGGATAGCGGACGCCGGGATGCGATTTGAACTCCGCCTCGTAGACCACGAGGTCATCGATCAGCGCGCCGTCCGAAACTCCATAGGTCACCTTCAGCCGGTAGTCGGAGGTCGTATTGTAGAATGTCGATGCGCCATCAGTGGTGATCGAGCCGACGGCGGTTAGGACACTCTCGAAAGCAATCAGATTGGCGGCGCCGCCAACAGTCACTCCAACCAGCGCGCCGTTTTTCGTGTTGAAGATGGCGGCGCCGACAGGCGTGTAAATATTCAGATCAGTGCCGTTGGTGGTTAAGTTGCCGACCGCTGTTCCGCCATGGCTGAAAGCCAGAAGATTTGGCGTGCCGGACGCTGACACGTCGAGCAGCACGCCGTTAGTTGTGCCGATGATCAGGTTGCCGGTAGGTATGGTCAGGTCCAAGCTGGCGCCCGCCGCCGTATGCGCCGCCTGGATGCTGATCACGTGGCTGGCGTTGGCGTTATCGCGCGCGGTCAGGACGATCGGCTGGCCATCGCTGTTCGGAGTCCCTGCCTTGGCACCCAGCCAGATGCCGTTATTGGCCGCGCCGTCGCCGGTCAGGAAGCCGTAGCCCCAGGGTGAGTTGAGCACCGCGAGCTGATAACCGACTGCCTGTGTGGGCGTGCCGTTCGGAAACACACCAATCATGTTGCTGCCGATCGCGGTCGATGCTGGATTGAACGCGCCGACGTCCCATTCGGCTCCGACCACCGACGACTGGACGCCCGCGGTGCCGACGTTGGTCTGATCGGTGACCAGCACGTTGGTGCCGAACACCGTGCCGCCGGCTACCGTGTTGCGGCCGTAGAAGTAGGCCGCCGACGCACCGGCCGCGAGCGTGCTCTGGTTCTGCACGTAGGCGCCGAATGCGTTGGCGGTGTAGCCGCTCGATCCTGCGGGCACGATGATGCCGGCGGCCAGCGCCTCGGTGGAGTAGTGGCCTGGATGCGACCACTGGAATTCGGTCCTGCTCGACGCGCCGTTCAGCATGAAGCTGCCGATATCGTGCATCGCCAGGTCATCGACCGGCGCATTGCCGCCTGCGGTGATCGCCCCGCCTGCGGTGATCGTGCCACTGGTGGTCACGGTCGTGCCACTCAGGCCGCTGCTGGCGTTGATTATCCCGCCTGCGGTGATCGTACCGCTGGTCGTCACGGTCGTGCCGCTGAGCCCGCCGGTCATCGTGTCGCCGGCCTTCGCCACATAGGCGGCCAATGTGCCGCTCTGCGCGTAGGTCCTCAGGTTCGCCGCACTGATGCGTCCTGTGCCAGCGTGCTCGGCGACGAACTGGGTATCGTCGGTGACGGTGCCGAGGTCGGGCAGCGACGCCACCGTGTTGGTGGCAATCGGGAATGTGGTGATGTCGCTCATTTATGCCACCAGGATGGTTGCGCCCGCGTCAGTCGTTAGTGCGGAGGAAGCCGGCACCGCGCCGAACTGCGCACGGCGCACATGCAGGATGCCGGCGCACAGCAACTCGGAGCCCGAGGCGCTGTCCCAGTCGAGCTGCAGGCCGTAAGCGACCCTGCACGGCCACGACGCCAGAGTGCCGACCGGCACCACCATGTCGAAGGTGCCGATCTCGGTCTCGGATATGGTGCCGTTTCCGGACCACAGGAGCGTGCCACAGGTCGGTGTCGGCAGGCCGTAGTCCCACGACGTCGGATAGTCGCCGACCGGCCACACGGCCATCCGCAGCGCCGGGCCGCCGATGCCGCCGGTCAGCGTGATCGCCTCGGCGGACGGGTCGTCGTATTGGATGACGCTGACCTGCAGCCAGACATTGTCCGCAGCCCCGAGCACGAGGTCGCGGCGCGGAATGTGGTTGGGCGGCCGGTCGTAGGGAATGACCAAAGCGAAGGTGGTCACTTTTCAGCTCGCCGCATATCGCTCATGGCATCAAAATCACTTCGTATTTTTCCAGCGTTATCGTTTCAGCCGCCGACGCCAACAGCCCGGTGATCGTCAGGTTCTGGTTCGCGGTCGAGTCAACCGCCATCGTGGTCGGCACGACCGCTGACGCTGTGTCGGTGCCGTCGCCGACGGTCGCCGGTCCACACGCCTGCGAATTGGTCAGGCCGCGATTGCGGAAATTAAAGGAGATCGGCATCGACACGTTGGCGGCCGTCGCGGTGTTAGCGTTGTGCGCCGACGCGCCGCCAAACCGCACGCGGAATATCTTGTTGTTGGTGCTGGCAGGGAAGGTATAGAACAACCGCACAGCTATACCGCCATCGACACCGAGCGCATTCCCAGGCACGGGAATCGTCGCATAGGTGAACTCGACGACATCGCCGGTATGAGAGTTGGCCACCGCCGAGCGGCCCAGTGTGACCGGGTGCAGCGGCTTCCATCGCGTGCCATCGCTTGACCAGAACGACGGACCGATGCCGACGTCGGTCACTGTATAGATTTGCCCGGAACTCGTTGATGCGCTCGGCAGGCTGGCCCACGCCGATGAAGGAAAACCTCCGCTGCCGCCGGCTCCATTTGATGCCGCTGTGATCCGGCCCTTGGCATCGACGGTAAGGTTCGTGTTGGTGTAGCTGCCTGCGGTGACTGCCGTGGTTGCCAGGGCCGGGTTCGGGTAGGTCCCGGCGAGGTCGCCGCCGGCCGGGCCACTGGGCGCGCCGCCACCACCGCTGCCCGGATAAGTCGTCACCGGCACATTGGGCGAGGTCGCGGCGATCGTGTTGTTGACCATGACGTTGGACGCACCGAGCCACCAGTTGGTAATGGTGCTCGCAGCGCTGCGCACGTAGACGCCGTATTTCTGCGTGTGTGTGGTCTGAGTATCGCTGAAAATGTTGTTGACGACGCGGATACTATCGAAGGAGAAATTGGTCGCGTCCACTGTGAGGCCGCCGATCCAGGTCGCGCTGGTCCACTGGCAGCTATTCTCAATGACGTTGCCGGTGACGAGGATATTACCCGACCCCTTCGCGCCCGATGGATATCCGGTGCCATCGAACAGGCCGATGCCCGCACCGCCGCTGAACCGGATCGTGTTGCCGGTGATCGTCATGTCGTAGTTACTAGCCGCGTCGATGCCCTGTCCAGGCGCCCAATTGATGACGTTGCCTGCGATTACGATGTCCGAGGAATACTGTGGAAATATCGCTGACGAATAAGCGCTGAACGCTGTGTTGGCATGCTGATATTGGCCGGAGCAGTTGAAAGTATTGCCAATGATCCTAACCTCATGGCAGTGGCTCGCCTGCACACAATCGAGGCCGATATCGGTGAACAGACAATCCGTGACGCTATAGCGAAAGCCCAATGTCACATCGTCACCGGCCGAATGAACACAGGCTTGTTGCCGGTCATTCACAAAGCCTGTTGTCTTGTAGTGGTTGCCGACGTTCCGGAAGATGCAGGACCGCACCGACATATCGTTGTTGCCGGAACCCTGCAACGCGATGCCCCTGGTGTTTTGCCAGATGCAGTTATCGAAGGTGATCCCGTTCATGTGATAGGCCACGGTGACGTTGGAGGCGGTCGCAAAGTCGGGACCGCCGCCATCGAACGTGAGGCCGTAGACGACGACGTTGGAGCCGTTGGCGCATGACCATAACAGGCAGGCGGCGACGTTGCCCGGCGTCGGCTTCAGCACGACGGAGCCAGGATAAGCAAACCACGTGGTATTCGATGGCGCTCCGGTATTCTGGCTCAGCATCATCGGCGTCGTGCTGGGCGGGAAGAAGATCACCGAGCCGGGCCGCGTGCTGGCGTAGGTGGCAATAGCATTCAGCGCGGCGTAATCGTCCGTTACGCCATCCATCCTGCAGCCCCAGTCTTTGACGTTGATGACCTCGCCGAAGTGATCCTGAAGGCTGCGCACCGTGTTGCCGCCGGTCGCAGTGGCATTGAGCGGCCCGGTCATCGTCGTGCCGGTGGTGAGCGCACCGCCGACTGCCGTCACGTCGCCAGTGTTCAGCGTCACCGCGCCAGTGCGGGTATTGAATGACGTCACCCCGCCCGGCGGTATGGCTGCGATGGCGTTGGCGACGAATGATGTCGTGGCCAATGCTGTTGAGTTGTTGCCGCTGGTTTGTGTCACACCGATTGCGCCAATCGGCAGGCTTGGCGTTCCGCTGAAGATTGGCGAAGCAAGTGGCGCACCACCTACGCCGGTCACGTCTGCCAGCGCTAAAGTTACGGCGCCCGTTCTCGAATTGAACGACGTAACTCCGCCAGCCGCGGTTATTGCGTTATGCACAAATGCTGTGGTTGCCAGTCGCGTGCTGTTATCGGTCGCCGGCGGCGGCGTTCCGACAATAGTCGGCGAACCTGTGAAGGCCGGCGAGGACAGCAATGCTCCGCCGACGCCGGTTATGTCAGCCGCAGCAAAAGTCACCGCTCCTGTGCGCGTGTTCCATGACGACACGCCGGCATTGCTATCGACGTATGCCTTGGAGGCTGCCTGATTCGGGTCGGTCGGCGATCCTGGAACCAGCAAAAGGGCTCCCGTCATAGCGCCGCCGCTTAAAGGTAAGAAGGGACCATTCGCGACATTCAGCGCATCGACATAATTTCTGGTAACAGCGTCATTGACGCCGGGCGAGACGCTGGAAAGCGTCAACGCTCCGAGCATCGTTCCGCCTGACAAAGGCAAAGTTGGCACCCAGGTAGGCGTGACGCCGCCACGGCCATAAATCTGGCCATCCCCTGGCGCCTCGGGGAAACTGCTTCCAGTTCCCGGTGGTCCCTGTGGGCCTGGTGGGCCTGGTGCCCCGGGCGCTCCTGGCTCGCCACGCCAGTCCTCGCCCGTGGGGTCGGGCGGAACGTCCGGCGGCTTGATGTAGCCGTCGAAGTCAGGATCGCGCGGCATCGGCCATCCCACCGTTGGGGCGTGCCGGCATGTGCTCGGGCAGCGCCTCGGCCTGCGCGGCACCCATGCACTGGCTCTGCACTTGCCAGATGATCTGGCTCACGAGCCGGAATGGGCCTTCGCTCATAACTTGCAAGACGGTCTGCCACTGCTGCGCAGTGAGCGTGACCGTCAGCCGCGCGTCAGGGGGTATCTGTGTGTCGCTCATGGTTATGCCGTGCTGCTGTCAGTGATAAGGCCGCAAGGCTCCAGCGCGGTCCGGCGGCTTGATGTAGCCGTCGAAGTCAGGATCGCGCGGCATCAGGGCGTCGCATCAGGCTGCACCGCGGCAGCCGCTTCGTCCGCTTCAATCTGCGCGATCAGATCGCGTAATCCCGCCTGCCTGGTGTGCAGCTTGTCGGCCAGGTCTACGATCAGTTCCATCTGATCGGCCGGCATATCGGTTGCCCTGCCCTGCGCGGCGACAGACGCCGCCTGCTGCCAGAGCCCGGTCAGGAAGTCAGCTTCTTCCGTCAGGCGCAGCTTCACATCGACTGCCATGCCAATCCCCTCAGATGGTGATGCCGCGCCGCGCGAGGCTAAGCCGCACCGAGGCGGCGATCGTGGCCATCGTCGGCACGCTCAGCACGCCCGACGCCACGAGGCCGAACGCCACGTCGACCGAGTTATTCCAGCTAGCGGTATCGGTTGAGATGCCACCGAAGCGCGGCGAATAATTGCCCGAACCGATACTAGCCGCTGTCCATGGTGTGGCCGGCGCGCCGGTCGTGATGTCCTGAGTGAACGAATAGACCGTGCCAGTGCCGGCCGCGCCTCCGGTGTAGGTCAGCGCCACGAAGTGCCAACTCGTCGTCGGCACTGTGGTTGTGATGGTGGCTCTTACGCCATTGCTGTAGAAGTTGATCTTGCTATTGGTCTGGATGTTGATCGCCATCGACTGCGTCGGCGCGATCGTCAGATAGTCCATCACGACATGCGCATTGCCAGCACCTGACGCGCGCGCGACGGCGCACCACGTCCAGCCAGACGACAGCATACCGGCGGTGCGCAAGTTATGCGTGTCGATGCTGTCGAACCGCGTCATGCCGGCCTGACCGCCGAGCGACACGTAGTTGGCCGAATGCACCGGCGTGCCCGACAGCACCGACAGCGCCGGTCCACCAGGGTTCCGGTTGGTCTCGATCGCATCGCCGCCAGTGCCGAAATACACCAGCGTCGAAAGCCCCGGGATCGCCGGCAGCGCTTTGCCGATAGAGTTAGAGAAGGTCGGGCCGACTATGGTGAATGCGCTCGGCACGGCTAAACCAAGGCTAAGTTCTGCGACGCATACATCGGCTCGATCACCTCATTGCGCAGCCTCGCACCGGGATGCCCACCAACGCCGCCTGGCGCATAGTCGCTGTTATTGTCCGGGATGCCGCGCAGCTCCCACGGCGTTGTGGTGGGTTGGAATATCTCGGCCTCGTCCACCCAGCTATTGCTCAACGCGATCTGCTGTGAGCCGCCAACATAGAGCGCCGGATAGAAGGTCTGCCCGAACCGTTCGATCGAGCGGCTGACCCGCAATTCCGGGATCGGCGCCGGTGTCATAGTCGGGTTGTAGCCGAACAGCATGTCACCGCCGGCAATGCCGATCTCGAAGATTCCGGTGTTGGTCGCGCTAGCGGGCACAAAGCGGGTGTCGAACCAGCGCACGCCCATGCGGCCCAGGAACATCGGCACCGAGACACCGGCCAGCGACTGCGGCGCGGCATCGACCATCGTCACCTGTGTCGCCGAGGTATAGCCGCCCCAGTCCACCTGGGTGGAGAAGATCGTGCCGTCCGGCAGGAAGATCACGATGTCGGTCATCGCCTGCCCGTCCAGCGCCATGAAGGTTTGACCACCGACCGTGATCGTGTTGCCGGTCGTCGGCGGATTGATGCCGGCGGTGCAGAACATCCGGTCGTAGGTCATGACGTTACTGCTATCGAGCACGGCGCGGATGTAATGCCGTTGCGGCTGGTAGGTGCTGCCCTGGGCGTCGCCGGTGGGCGCGATCATACACTGCCCGGTCATACCGCTGGTGAAGATCGCGCCGGTGACCACGGACAGTTGCGGCGTATAGGTCTGCGCGTAGATCGACTGTCCGGCGAAGGATGCCGGCGCGCCGACAGTAAGCGTCTTGCTTCCGGCGTTCATCGTCACTGTGGTCGGCGTGGTGCCGCCATGTGCCGCCTGGCCGATCCAGATCGTGCCGGTAATCGCGCTATAGCGCATCATCACCCTGTTGCCGACATGCAGCGAGCATTGCAGATCGATCTGCTGCGCCGCCTGCCATCCAGCCAGATCGGACGCGGCGGGCAGCGCAAACCAGGTGGAGAAATCGCGGCAGTTGAAGGCGAACCAGTAGGGCGCTGTGGGTGTCGGCGTCACCGTCACCGATGGTATCTGCCGCATGTTGCGTCGGGTCGGGTCTTGCGCGAAGCACGCGCGCTGCACCAGGGGCGCGTAGTCGAGGCAGCCATATCCCATGTTGCGCGACGCGGTGCGATGCATTCCGGTGCAATACTCGAACCACCACACGTCATTGCCGGCGTCGCCCAGAACAACCCCGCCATAAGCGCCGACGTTGTTGCACTTATAGGTGTTGATCTGCTCGGTGCTGATGATGATGTCGGTCGGCCCGTAGCTGTCGGAGTGGGTTGCGTGGCGCAGCGTGTTGATCACCGCTTGCATCGACAGGCCGTCCATCACGTAGCTCTCGGTGTGGATGATGACGGCAATGTCGGGCACGATTGGCGCCCCGACGCCGGTCAAGTTGAGGTTGGTGAAGAAGTCCAGATAGGGCCGCACACCACCGACGAAGCCAGCGATCGGCTTCGGCACCGTGGCATATGCTACGAATGGTGTGTTGTTATTGAACTTGAAGTTGGGGTTGATCATCTCGGACCATCCCATGCCGCCGACGCCGAAGGCATAGAAGTTGATGGTCTTGCCTGGGTTCTGGCGGGTGAACTCCTGCATGAAGCGCACCGCGCCGGTGACGATGCCGGCCTGCGACTGCGGATTGAGCGTGGACAGGCTGTCGCCGAACAGCGCCACGTTGATCGGCAGCCCGGCGGCAGCGAGCTGAGCGCAACGCGGCATGGTCTGCCGGCCATGCACCGAGCGGATCACGCTGCGCGACGGCAGAGCACCCGGCTGGGCAACGCGGTGCAGGGTTCGCGTGCCGCCATTGTTCAGCGAGGTGACGCGCACATTGTCGCCCTGCCATATGACGCCGTTCAGCAGCACGTTGGTGTTGGTGGCGTAGGCGACCCAGGGGTTATAGGAGGCACTGGCGCCGCAGACGCCGAGCAGAAGGTAACCGCGCTGATCACCGGAGAACCAGATTTTGCGCTTGCCGCTGTCGAACGCCGCCATCGCGGCCCTGGCGACTGCGTCGGTATCGTTAGTGCCCCAGCGAAGCCGCGCCGGGCGGCTGGTCCAGGCAAACGGGAACGAGCCGCTACTGAGCGTTATCTGGTTGGGGGCCGCGACTGTGCCGATCAGCCCCATCCATACCTGCTGGCCGGTCAGCGTTACGGTGTCGAAGGTGCGGACGTTGTTGGATGCACCGGAATACCAGATATCCTGGCCCATGCCGTCGATGACCAGATACTTGCCGGCCATCGACGAGGCCACAGCCGGGCACGTCACGGTACCGGCGACAGCACTCTGCGGCGTAATACCGGCGGCCGACAGCGTGACGTTCGAGCCATCGACATATTGCAGCACGGTCGCAGTCAGCGTGTAGCCGCTCACCGAGAGATAGAGCGTTGCCCCGGTATGCGATGGCTGGAAGGCCCAGCCTGACCAGCGCGCGTTGGTGATCGTCAGCAGTGCGACCGAGGTGGTCTGCTGCACCAGGGTGATGGTGCCGCTGAAATTGACCAGCGTCAGCGTGCCGCCTGAGGTGGTCACCAGCGCGTCGTTGGTCGTCTCGTCGCCGGCTGCACCGTAGGGCGCGGCGCGCACATCGATCGCATCATAAGGGACGACGGGAGGTGCAGCGTTGACCAGAACGCCGTTGATGCTCAGGCGGACGACGTTCAGCGTTCCATCAGGGCTGTAGGCACTGACGACGTTGCCGCTGCTGTCCTGCTCGTAGCCGCCGGCGAAGTCGGGAGGTTCCAGGGCTCCCGCGTCCTGCCGAACGTCACCGCCAACCGTGAGCGGCCCGGTGAGGGTTCCACCGGAAAGTGCAAGGTATGGTTGCGTCGAATACGGCACCCTGATCCACGCGGTGCCGGTGTTCTGGAGTTGGTCGCCCAACGCCCACGACGCATTCCCGTCGATCGACGTCGTGCCGGCTGTGGTGACGGTGAAGATGTCATTCGCGGCGCCGCCTGCACCACCGTTCCCCAGCGTTGGGGTGTTCGTGGCGGCATTCCAACCGCCGCGGACGTTGAAGACGGAGGAGCCTGGAGGGCCAACTGGACCGGGTGGCCCGGGAACGGTGCTGTCAGCGCCAGGCGGTCCAGGAGGCCCTGGAGGACCGCCGGCAGTCCCAGGAACGCCCTGTGGTCCTTGTGGCCCCTGCGGGCCAGTCGCCCCAGTCGCCCCAAGCGGCCCCTGCGGCCCAATCCAACGCTCAGGATCAGGCGGCCCGGTGTCGGTGCCCGGGTAATCCGTATAGTGCAACTTGTAGGACATGGCTTAGAAGTATTGTGCCTGAACTGTTTGCCCTGACGTCGGCAGTGCGATGATCTGGGCGAGCGCCCGCCACGCCATCGTCAGGTCGTCGTTGTCCACCTGCTTGTCGAACTTGGGTGCGCAGTAGTCGGCGGCGATCACCTCATACGATGGGGCCGCCCACTCGGGGATGTCCTGCGACGACCAGCGTGCGAGGCCACGCGCGAGCAGGTTGTTATGCACCGCCATCACCGCCTCGACGGCAATGTCGTGGCCGGACAACTCCATCGCTCCGCGTCGCACCCGCGCCTCGAGAAACGTCACCAACTGCGGATCGCCGCTCTTGCCGAAGGACGACGCCGCAGCCTGCGAGGTCAGTTTCGTATATTCCTCGACGAACGCCCGCGGCACTGCGGTCGCGTCCCACCACACGAGGCCCTGCGCATCGAGCGCCGCATGGACGCTCGCCACCTTATCCAACGCCAGCGCCTGGTCACTTGCGCTTGGTGTTTCATCGGCGGCGATGACGCCCAGCTCGGTGAGCGCCATCGTCGCGATGGTGGCGACCGGCACCATCTCCGTCATGACGGGACTGTCGTCCAGCGGCACGATGGACACGCCGAGACGACGCAGCGTGCGTTCCGCGATGGTGGAGACGGAGACGGTCATCAGGTCTGCCTCTTGCTAAGCATGTAGAGGTAGCGCAGCAGCAATGGGTTCATCTGTGCTGAGGCTGGTAGCCAGCCGCTTACCTCTTGCCCTGGCGCCTGATTGAGATTGCCAAGGTCAACGTTCGGCATTGCATAACCAGGATCAATGTATGGGTTCGCAACCATGTTCGGGTCGGCGGTGCCGACAGCAGGTGGCAGTCGCGACGTGAAGTCGTTGATAGCTGGGACGGCCCCCGGCATCAGCGGATTGAGCCGCCCCAGCATTGCCTAAACGCCAGTCCCGCCGCTGGTGGTGTCGTTCCCTGCCCCGCCGGTCACGGTATCGGCACCGGTCGTGCTTGCGACAACGGGCACGATCGGCGCGGGCGTATCGGGCGGCAGGTCGGTGAGTTGCGCGCTGGGCCCGAGTGGGTCGAGGTGCGCGGCAATCAGCCCGGCGTTGCGGAAGTTGGTGTTTTCCTCGATGTTGCTGAACGCGCCGCCCTTTGCGCCGAGGGCGGCATCGCTCTTCGGATCGAGCACGACCTGCGCGCCTTGCGTTGCCTTGGCGCGATCCGGATCGGGCTTGGGTGCTTCGGACGTTGTGCCTGACATGGCTTGCTCCTTATGCGTCTGGCGGAGTGCTCACGAAGACGGTGACCACACCATTGTCCACGGGCTTGTTCTCATCCGTTGTCGGGTCGACACCGAAGCGGAGTTTGCCCACGCCGCGCATCTCCTGGATGCCGACCCCATGCATGTAGCCATAATCCCTCGTATTAGTTGTGCTCGTGGTTCGCTGTGCGTAGGCGATGCCGAGTGCCTGTGCGCCGCAGAGGTAGCAGGCACCGACGTCGGACGGGCCGGAGCCGACGCCGGTCAGGATCGGCAGTTCGGGGATTTCCCTAATGATCACGCCATCAAAAAGGATATCCCCTGCCGTGAACAGCGGGTTGTCGCTGCCGCGGTTCCACGCATATTGCAGCGCGTTCGTTATCACCGTGTCCTTCATCAGGTCGCGGAACGCCAGCGACGGGACGAACATCACATACCACTCCTCGTCGTTATTGATGCGGAGCGGGCGGATGGCTGGGCTAGCGGTGCGGGCCATGCGCTTGGCCAGCGTGATAATGGACGAGCTGAGCAGGTCGGAGGCTGGTGCAATCGTGGCCAGCGCCGTGGCCATGACGTTGGACGATCCGTTGGACTTCAGATGTCCATAGAGCACGCGGTTGACCGGCGAGACCCAGTTGTTCGTGGTCCAGGTGTTGCGCTGGGCTGCGGTAGCCGCGCCGTAGGAGACCTGCAGGTAGGCATCTCCGGTGATCGCACCGAGACTGCTGATGATGTCATTGCGGAGTTTTGCTGTGCTCCAGTTGATGAGCACGGTGCGTGCGGCGTTGCGCAGGTCGATGACCGACTTCTGGGTGTCCCAGTCGGACACTGCGACCGCATGACGGAACGCGGTGACGGTGAGCTTCAGCGACCGGGCGTTGAGGATTTCCTCATTGCCCTCTAGGATAGTATTCCCAGTAACCCCGGCTCCCACGAGGTTCCGGACCATCGGGAACATCACACTATCGCCGTTTTTCCTTGTAAGGTCCGTCTGTAATTGTATCATGGCGTTCTCGGTAGTCCCAAAATAAACCGAGAACTGATTTCGTCTAATATACTCAACCCAGAATTCGCTATCCCAAATAATTGGGGTTAGATTAGGTCGGGCCGGTGTAACATTCATATCTGCCATAGGCAGGGCACTCCTGTATTTGGTTGAACTTTCAGGATGCCCGATTCAACGACCCGGACGGTGGTCGAAACGCCCGCTTATTACGAGGCGGCGACCCTCGAAACGCCCTTAACCGAGGCGACCGGTAGGCACGGCACGGCTACCAGCGATACTGACCGCCCTTGCGCTGCTGGATCGGTGCAAGCACGTCGGCATCGGACGGCGGCCCGCTGAACGACGGCTCGGAGCGTGACGCGACGCTGCGCACATTGGCGAGCGACGGCGGCAGGTGGGCAGCGGGCGAGGCAGGAGCAGTCCGGGAGGCGGAGGTCACCTCTTGCTCCCACTTCGCCCGCTCCTCGGCCACGATCTTGGCGCGGTATGCGTCGGGGTCGTTGCCGATGTCGCGATGCATCCGCCAGGTATCCATCTGGCGCATCAGCCACCCGTATGGGTTAGGCTGGGAATACAGCTTTTTCCACAGTTCCGGATCAGCCTCGGCGGCGTTGCGAAAGTCGCTCACATACGCGTCCAGCTTCTCGTCGCCGATCTTATCCCTGATGAATGCCTCGCTGATGTTCAGCCGCTCGTTGAGTATCTGCTTCTGCTGGGTTTCGACCATGTAAGCCAAATACCCGCCCGGGTTCTGGTTGAAGTCCGGCGGCGGTATGTATTGCGGCTGTTGCTGCTGTGGCGGCGGCGGTGATGCCTTCTGTGCTTTTTCAAGCACGTCAAGCCGCTTTTGCCTTTCCTCTGCAAGTGCTTCAGCCCGCGCAAATTTCTCCTTCCACTGCACACGGCGGTGGCGTTCGCGATCCAGCGCCTGGCGCGGCACGAGGCCGTTCTGGTCTTCGACCTGCTCGGGCTCGTCGTCCTCCAGCTCCGTAGCGGGCTTGGGAGCCTCCTTGGGCGCCTCGACCGGCTTCTCGGGCGTGGGTGGCGGCATGGACTCTGGCGGCGCCTCCTGCGGGGCCTCCTGGGCGCGCGCTTGGGCGTCCTGCTGGACCTCCGCGAGGAAGGTCTCCAACTGCTCGTTCTCTTTCGGCATGGCTACGCTACTCGCACCATCACGGTGCTGCCGTTCCTGTAGGTCTGGCCGATGGCGACGCCGCCGGTTGCCGCGGCTGCGTCATTGGCGAAGTTCCCCAGCGGCGACTGCCCGGTCAGGTATTCGGTGGCCGCACCGCCGCTGCGTGTCGAGCCGTCTGGTTTGTTGCCGTCTGGGTTGGTGCCGGCGGCGTGTGAATTGCGCATTGCGGTGTGGTTGGCGTCGAACGTCGGGGCATAGGTTCCGCGGGCGATCTTCTGGTTGTCGCCGTCGAGCACCACCTGTGCCCCGCGGGTTGCGGTTGCTGGCATGGTCTGGTCTCCGTGGTGTGGTTAGGGCGCTGACTGCCCAGGCTGTGGAATAGGCGTGCGCGCCAACCGGTTAGTCTGCACCATCGTGTTCGCCGTCTGGTGCATGGTCTGCGGTATCTTGGCCGTCGTCAGCGCTGTGCTCGCCTGCGTGTTGGCGATGTCGGCGCGCTTCTTCGCCAGGTCGGCCACTTGATGGGCCAACGCCATGTCCGGCGTCATCTGCTCGGGGTCGAATGGGGGTTGCGATGCCCCTGGCGGATTGTCCGGCGCGACCCATGATTGCCCGGCTGGCGGTGCGGTAAAGTCCGCATGCATGTCGTGGATGTTGCGCACGCTGTTGACGTTGCGTTCCTTGGCCAGTGCGAAATTCGCCGCAGCGGTTGATTGGTCCTTAGCGGTGGCCGCGTCCATCTTGGCGCCCTGCTTCTGCGCTGCCTGTGCGGCCATAGCGCCCTGCTGCTGCTGGTGCTCCTGCATCCGCTTCAGCAGGTCGTCCTTGTTGCGCAGGCTCGAGGCCGCAATCAGCACATCGCCCGGGATCAGCCCCGGCTGCATGCTCGCCAACTGGATCAGGCTCTGGAACGTCTCGGCCTGTAGCGTCGGCACGTCCTGGCCCTCGGCCACGGTTATGTCCACGTCCAGATCGGTGATGTCGTTCTCGATGCGGATAACCTGCTGGAGACGCGGATCGCCCGGCACCAGTTGCATGTTCTGCATGACCATGGCGCGGTTCGGCGCCGGCATATTGGCCAGTTCGTCCATCAGCCTGATCGGCACGTTGACGCCGACCCAGCGCAGCGAACCGAGATCATCGGTCACGCGCACCCACTTCCCGCCGGTCCAGAACTGCCGCACCGCCTGCCACGACATTTCATACACACGCCGTGCCCACATGCGCAGGCTGTCGGCCAACGGCTCGTTCTGCACCGCACCGCCCGCCTGCTGCGCCAAGATGGCCCTGCCCGACAACTCGCGCGGATCGGTGCCAGACATCGCCGCGTTCGGCCCGGCGAGCTGCATCTCCTGTGTGGCATGTTGCAGGAGTTGCCACTGTCCGGTCGCCAGGTCGTTGCCACGCTGCACCTCGAACTTCAGCCCGGGCATCACCTCAATGTAGCCATCCGGCCGCGCCACCTCGCGCCGTGCCTTATCGACATCCGTGACCGCGCCCTGTTCAGCGACCACCTGGGCGACTGATAGAAGATGCAACGCCTTGGAGCGCCGCTTATTGATTTCGTCTTGCAGGCTGATCCAATCGCGCACGGCGCCGTAGCGGTTGTTCTCCTGATCGACATAGGCGCTTTGCAGCACCAACGGGCACCCGCTCTTGCCGCGCTTGTCTTTGAATGGCGAGCGCCATGGATCGGTCAGATAGCCGATACGAGTAAACGTGGCACCCCAATGCGTGTCCCCGTCCTTCCAGTAGCACTGCACCACGCGGGTCCGTCGCCGGCGCGTATCGAGCCACGCCACGTCATACGGCCGATCCTGATACTGCCCGGTGGCATCGCCCTGCGCGAATGTATCGTCGATGAGGCCGCCTCGCTCCGGATACATGTCGACCAACTGGTCCTTATCCATCCAGATCACGATCCCGACGTATCTCGCATCGAGGAAATCGGGCGAGCGGCTGTGCGGGTCCCACCACAGGCGATCCCACGGCACTTGGGTGTAGGTGATGTTGGCGCCCCCTCGTCCGTCGTCCTCCAGACTGATCTCGATGCCTCCCGCGCCTTCGACCAGGATGTTCTCGAAGACCGCCGACCTCAGCACCTGGAAGTCGTTGTCGTCGGCGACGTATCGCAATGCCTGTGTCGCTGCGTCCGCGCGGTCGTCTTCCGACGGCGTTCTGGCGAATGCTTTGGGGTCTGTGCGTGCCTTCCGCTCCAGTCCGCCCAGCAGGTCGACTTTCCGCCTGATCCAGTTGACGACGATAGCGGGCTGGCCGCGTTTCTTCAGCTCCTCCAACTCATCCGGTGTCCACTGCTCGCCGTCCAAGTATGCACGGTCGCGCTCAGCTAACTCACGTGCCTCCATGCCCGATCGCTCGGCTTCCTCGAACCACTGGACGAGGCGCTTATGCTGCTCGTCGGGATCGCGCGGGAAGTCGTCGGCGCCCGCGTCGAGGTCGCGCACGGCGACCGGCCACTGGTCGCCCTGGTCTCTGCTGATGACGGTAAGCGAGGCGCTCATGTCACTGCGGCGAGCCGTGCCTCAGCGCTCTTGCTGGCATGGTCACCACCTTCGGCTCAGCGTGCGCCCGCATCTCCACCAGTGCGGCGTTCATCTGCTTCACCGCCGCGCGCAATCCGTCGATCGCCAGCAGCATCGCGTCCAGCGTCTCGGCGGTGCGGTCGGGCGGGTGCATGCCGTTGCCGTGGTAGTGCTGCTCGGTCAGCTTCTGCAGCTTGCGCCGCGCCTGCTCGGCCGCGAAGGGATTGGCGTATTGCTCCTTGAGGTGACTGTCGGTCATGGCCGACTACGCCCCGCGCGCGACGTCTTGCGTGCCTCGTTCAATGCGATCGCGACCGCTTGGCGCTGGTTCTTCACCACGGGGCCTTTCGCCGACCCGCTGTGCAGATCGCCTTTGCCATACTCATGCATGACAGTGCTTACCTTAGCCTTGCCCTTCGGCCCGAGACCGGCTGTCGATTTCGCCATACCGTCCTCCTACCAGCGTCCTGCCGCGGCATCCGGATTGCTGCCGCCCCACGGGTTAGCGCCTGGGTTATTCTGCTGCGCCAGCATCTGCTGGAACTGCGCCAGCGCCTGCTGTGCGGTGATGTTGGGGTTGGTGACCGTGCCCTGCGATATCTGTGCGAGGTAGTCCATCGTGGTACGCGGATCGCCGAACATCGGAAACCCGGCGCTGCCGAGAATGCCAAGTTGCTGCTGTCCCGCCGGTGTCGTCGGATCGACCCCATACGCATTCTTGTTCTGCGCATTCGCCCACTGCGTCACCGCGTCCGTCACCGACATCGGCTGCGTCGGCGCAGCCGCGGCTGGTGCGGCTCCAGCGGGCGCTGCGGCCGGTGCCACGGTGGGTGGTGTGCCACCTGCCGCAGTCACCCCGGCATAACCATATGGCGTCCCCAGCTGGTTCGGCGTGGTCGAGTAGATGCTGTCCGGGATGTCGCCGTTGAACAGCGTATTGAGCGAGCCGCTCATGATCTAGGCCGTTGATTTCATGCCGTTGTGTGAGCCTTGCCGCGGCGATCTGGGCCAGTTCGGTTCGTCTGTCGGTGCTATCTCAAGCGCGCCAGCGTGAAGCCGACGAAGGCGAGGAATGCGATGAGAATTATTACGTCCATTAAGTGCGGTTTACGGACATCAGCGCCGCGGCTGATAGCTGCGCGGCGGCTTAGGCAATGGCCACGGATCGCGCGGGCAGCAAACCTCGCCAGCCAAAAGATACGCCGCTTCTAGGTCATCCATGGTCAATTCGGAGTATTTCTGACCAGGGTCCAGGCCGACCTGTTCAGGATGCACGCAGAGGCTCAACCAGCCGCGCAATTGGTTCCGGTAAATCACGCTTGGTCGCCGTCTGCGTCGTCTCATGTTTCGCTCCCGGATGGCTCAGGCGCCGATAGCTTGCCTTCACGGCCCAGCCGGCCGACGAGGGACCAAGCCGCCTCCTGCAACCGGCGGTCGCCCGGATTGTCAGTCAGCATACGTGCGAGGATGTGCGCTTCCAGGTAGTCCGCATCTGTCAATCGCTCGCCCGGTGTCATGTTTCGTTGCTCATGTGGATCGCGTCCATAAATTCCAGGTAACAGACATCATCCCCTGTCCGACGCGTCGATTACGCGTCTGAGGCCACCGGCGCATGGACTGCAGCGAACGCCCTGATGCGCGCCTCGAAGCGCTCAAACTCTGCCCGAAACGCCTCGATCGCCGCCTCGGGACAGTCGGCCGCCGCACGCTCGAAGCGCAGCAGCAACTCGACGTGGTTCAGCCGGCGCAGCTCGTTCTCGCTCGCGATCACCAACGTTCTCCCTCAGGCCGATACCGCCGCTCGTCGTCTCGTGCTGCCTGGATCACATCGGAGAACCAGTCGCGCAGCCGTGCCAGCCGGTTCTCGCGCGACGCCAGCGGACCCATTGCCTCGTGCTCCTCGCGCTGCAGGAACGCCTCGGCCCAGCGCTCCGGATCGCAGCCGACCGCGTGCTTGAACTCCCCGCCGCTCATCGTGCGATAGTCCGGGGCGTCAGTCATCCGATGAGCCGCTTGCGAAGCGCCTTGCGCTTGTCTTGCTGACGCATCTGCGTCCGTGCCCTATCTAACTGCTCTTCTGTCGCACCACGCTCGAGCATTTTACCAATCGACGGACGAGAACCGGGATGCGGCGTAACCTTTGCCCCAGCGAACTTTATGACATCAGGATCGACCTCGATCTCCCGCGCAGACTCATTGATTGCGACATACTGCTCATGCAACAGCATGCGGCTGGCCGCAAAGCGAAACCGCTCCCCCAGCGAAGAACGCGCCGCAAGAATAATCTCCGCGCGGAGGTCTCCAAGCTGCCGTGCCAGAGCATCACGCCGCACCAAAATCGCCTGCCGCTTGAGTAGCAGACCTCTTTGTTCCTTTGGGTCTGATGCCATCCGCAACGCCCAGTTAGCGTCGCTGAGTTGGCGCATTGCCGTTTCGTAATTCTCCACCGCAATCCGACGCTGTGTGCGAATATCATTAAAGATAGCCGCCCATGGATCAGCGGAAGGCGGCAACACATCAGCACGTCCGGTTGCCAATGGCTTCGTCGCGTGACTTCCCGTGCGAAGAAGGTCGTGCTGCTTGTCAGAGGCTGTTTTATACATCGCTCTTACGCCACTCGCCAGTCAGCCACATCTCGCTGTGCTGCCGCACGCCGGAATGCGATGTCCCAGGTATCGACCAGAGGCGGCCTCGGCTTCTCTGGTGCCATCTCGCGCCACGCCATGGCTAGATACCGGAACGCGTCAGCCGAGTGCGACGCCCAATTGTGCTGCGGCCTGTCGTGGAACGTCTTGGCCTTCTCGTCATACTCAGCGCGATAGGCGCGCAACGCCTCGAGCCCATCGTGGCACTTCTCAGCATCGAACCATGCGCTTCCAATCGTCACGCGAGCTGCGTTGATGCCGTCCATGACGTTCTGCTTCGGCAGAATGCGCGGCACGCGATTGGTGAGCGCGTTCAGCGTCTCCCACAGTGACCGACCGCTGCCGAGCTGACGTGCCTGTGCATCGTGCGGCAGATAGTGTGTGCCGTAGTCGTAGCCGCGCGAGGCAAGCACCGCGGCGTAATGCGGCAAACCATAGCCGGCCGCCTCGTAGTGGTCGATGACACGCACGCCATCACGCGAGACCTGAAAGAACCAGATTGCAGTTGAATCGCCGATGCCGAGGTCCCAGGCGGTATGCACCGGAAGCACGTCGTCGTATGGGACTTTGCCGATCCTGCCGGCAGCCTCGGCCTCAGTCAGCTCCTTGCCGAAGTAGGCGCCCAGGATTGCTGCATCGAAGCTGCACTCCAGCTCCTGGTCATACTGCTCCGGCGTGAGCGTCGTCCGCATATCGTCGAGTTCGGCCTGGCCTAGCAGCCCAGTGCTGCTGGCGCGCAGCACGAGCGAGAACCACTCCGGCGTTTTCTCTGCATGCTGATGAACGCGCCAGAAGTCGTTGCGACCGCGCGGCGTGCCGATGAACACCGCCCAACCCTGACGGTCAGCGAGTGATGGACGCAACACTTCAGGCCATGCGCGCGGATTGATGTCGGCGTATTCATCGAGGACAAGACCGTCGCTGTATATACCACGCAGACGATCGAAGTGATCGGCGCCGTATAGACGAACGCGACTACCGTTAGGGAACACCACCATCAGGTCGCTTTCGCGCTGCTCGACGCCTGGTATTTCTGCGGTGAAGCGCTTGAGATACTGCCAGCATGTGTCCTTCGATTGTGTATACGTCGGCGACATGTAGGCGAAACGTCCCTCTGATTTTTTGCAGCGCAGTGCTGCATCTATCAGGTCCATGACACAGGCGACGGTCTTGCCTGCGCGACGATGGGCGACGATGCAAGCCCAGCGTTGTCTACGCGCATGGAACGCCTCGAACTGCGGGCGTGCGCGATAGCCGAGATCAATGCGTCTGGAAGTCGTAGGTTTCGCCATTGTCGTAGGTTAGCTGCGGAGTTTGTGGCGCTATTTCGTCGGCTTCGCGCAGAACGCCGGTCACGACCATGACCGGTCCGCCATCTGGTCCGGTATGCGCAGTCACAGCGAGATCGGGAATGGTTTTGCGTAATAGACCGAGCGCAGCACGAACCTGGTCGCTGGACATTTCCAGCTTCTTATCTGGGTAGCACGGATCATTTTCACCCAAAGCGAAGGAATTCAGCCGCTTGCAGAGCTGTGTAGTTTGGATTGCGGCGCGGGCTCTTTGGTCTTGCCTTGGATTAAGTCTAGCTGCCACAGGTTCAATCTCGTACCACGAGACAAGCGACAGGAACGCTGACCTGTCTCATGTGTCCGAGCCGCAAATAATTCGTATCGTGCCGCACTTTTCCCTTGATTCGTGCCGCACGTTTCGCTATATTCTGGTCATCGAACAAGGAGACACGACGATGAGCGCTTTGAACTGGATCAGAAACCGGACGCAGCCGGCCTACAATGACGTGATGGTGGTGACAGACGAGCAAGCTACGGATGATTGCCCGGCCGGGACCTATGACATTGTGTCGGTGAAGTTCGAGGGAATGCTGCCTTACCGGATGATGCAAGAGGTTAAGCGCTCGGTGCGTGACCTGATTAACACTGAGACGGAAGTTGAGGTGCTGCGGTTGGGCAACGGCTACGTGAGCGGGCAGAACATCTGCCGCTACTCGCGGACGACCTACACGAGGCGGGCGGGGGCGTAATGCCCCGCCGGTTGATTGGCGATCGTGCGATGACGGCGACGGAGCGGAGTGCGCGTCGTCGTGAGCGTGAGCAGGCGCTGCGGGTGGCGCTACGGCGTATCGTGGAGGAGGCGGCGACGATTGCTGCGGCGCGGAAGATCGCATCGGAGGCATTGGCTAGCCTTCCCGTGCCACGAGACAGTCGATTGGCACGGTAACGGCGCGCATGTGTCCGAGCATGATGAGGCTGATGGTGGCGGTTGAGCCTCGGACGTCGGTGACGACGGCGTCCACGTCCTTCAGCGCACTCACGGCGGCCCTGCAAGGCATGCCAGGCGCCCAGGAGGCGTTGTCGGGTGGTGGAGTGGCCCGGACGGCCTCGGTGGCTTCCAGCGTCTCGACAGCGCCCCTAGCGACGGGCTGTGGCCAACCCTCGGCATCGAGCAGGAGTTTGAACACGCCTGGGGCGTAGCGGACGGGGTACCAGGGATCGCGCAGATCGAGGCGGACGAAGCAGTAGGCGGAGAACAGCGGGATTTGGACGGTGCGTGTCATGGTGCGTGTGACGCGGTCGCGTCGGGTGACGGCGACGAGGGGGAGGTATGGGCGATAGCCGCGCTGGGCGAGGCTGTGAGCGGCGTGACGCTCGGCTTGGGGGTATGTGGCGACGACGAACCAGCGAGGTCCACCACGACATCCGCTAGGCGTGGGGGCCGAAGCGCGGAGTGGCCCCGTATCCTGTTGGGGCGCATCTAACCGGGTAGGGGGTGGATGGTCAAGGGTGAGGGACATGGCAGCGTGCGACGATTTTGCGAATGAAGACGGCAATGGGCAGAGGCCCTGCTACGGTTCCCTTGCGACGGTTGCTACGGTTCGCTGCTACGGTTCGGGCTGCGACGGTTGACGCTACGGTCCCTTGTCTACGGTTTTTCTGGAAGAAAAAACCGTAGCAACCGTAGCAACCGTCGCATTGCGCTACGGTTGCGCTACGGTTCGGGCTAAATCTGCTACGGTTCGAGGGGGTCACGTTGGCCTCAGCGTGTCGTTTACGGCAACGCCTTTGGTGTTCCGGCGCCACTTCGGGTGGTAATATTCTTTCTCGAACAGGAGGCCGGATCGGAACCAGAGGCCGAGCATTTTTGCGGCCTGTTGCTCCAGCACCTGGAAGGCGTCGCAGAGTAGTTGGCCGCACCAACGGGCGCTGTCGCCGCGTTTTGAGCGAGTGTAGAGAATACCAGGCTCGGGACCGGCCTTGATGGCATCGAGGACGGTATTCAGTTCTGAATTTGGTGCCTCGGCGAGTTCGTTGGCAGGTGGCTGCCACGGCATGATAGCGCCGACACTGTCGCCGCGGGGATATGTGGGATCGAATGTATTGCCGAGCGGTACGGTCTGATGGCGGAACCAGCGGGCCTTGGCGGCAACGGCCATGTTGCGCTTAGCGTCGTCCAGGCGGACGTAGCTGAGGCGGTCGTCCTCGGCGATCTGAAACTCTTCGGCCTCAGAGGCTGACATCACGGACATCAGCAGTCCGACGCGGGCGCTGTCGGTCAGGGCCTTGGCGCCGCGGGCGGCGTCGATATTGGAGATGTCGCCCTTACGGACGTGGTGGACGAGGAGTACGGCGCAGCTGGTGACACGGGCGATATATCGCCAGACGCCAGCCGCCTGCACCATCTGTGGATTGCTGTTTTCCTCCAGCGTATGGCTTTCGGCGAACGGATCGCAGACCAGCAGCCCGATATTGTTATCTCGGATCAGATCGATGAGGGCGTCCTTGTCTGGGTTGGCGACGTAGAAGCCGTTATCGTCACGCGCCATGGCGGCCAGCGTGAGCCCGTGACCGTCGCAGTCCTCGAGGAACAGCCGGCCCTGTAGGTCTTCGCGGCGTATTTTGTGGGCGAGCATGACGGCCGCGAGGCGGCGCTCCAGTTCGTCCATCGGGTCATCGAGATTGATGTATGCAACGTTCAGATGGCTGAAGATGTGGTCGGCTAGGAGCGACCGGTTAGAAGCAATGGCGGCAGCCACAGTCATCGCGTAGGCGGATTTTCCGGTGCCGCCTGGCGCCACCAGGACGGTCACGAACGAGCGGATGAGCTGGGTGCCGTAGAGCCATCGCCGCGGCGGAATGGTGGCTGGGTCGGGCAAACGAGCGGCGCGCAGCTCAAGCGCGCCATTGCCGCGCCCGGAGCGGATCGGCACGACCTTGGGCTTGGTTTCAGGCTCAGGGGGGCGGAACTGGGCGGTGAAGTTGTCGACGCGCGCCACCTCGTCCATTTTGGCAACATAGGCGGCCTGCTCGGTCGGGCTCATCTGGGAGGGGTCCATCAGCTGCGCCTCCCTGCGAAATAATATTCGCGGTCGACGAGACCCGTCACCTCCGGCTCGGCGAATGGAAAGCCCTCGGCGCCGTTGCAATCATGCGCCTCAGCGCGCACCTGATTACGCGGGCGTTTGGTGGCGATCAGGGGCCGGATGCGCTGGACGATATGCAGCGCGCAGACGCTGCGCTTGGTCTCTAACCGCTTGATTTGGCTGGCCAACAGGAAGCGGCCGAAGCTGATGACATGGTCTGGGTCGTAGCCCAGGCGGCCCGCCCGCTCGGCGCGCGCGGTATGGACGGCGATGGCGCAGCGGGCGTCGTGTGGCGTGAGGTAGCCGCGCACCACAGGACGGGCCAGGGAAACGGCGAGCTGATAGGGGAGGTCACTCATGGGCACACCTCGGGTGTTGCGGTCCGAGGCCCCATGTGCGAGAAGGGAATTGTACGGTTCCTTTCTCGTCCGGGTGGCACCGGACCGGTTCCAAAGTTACAGTTCGGCATCGTTGGCGCGGTGCCGATTCTGTATCTACCGTGATTCGATGCGGTTCGGAAGTCATGCGGCGGCGTCCGCCTGATTGCCCCATACGTCCCAGCCAAGCCGTGGACCGCGGGCGAACAGCTCGATCGCCGGCAGATGCGGAAACATCTCCTCGATCATCTCGGCGAATGCCATCGGCTTGGCGCTGTGCTCGCCCACGGCCGCCTCGATCACGGAAGGGAACTGCTCGCCAGGCGCTGGCGCAGGGATGTCGCCACGAACACCAGTCAGCAGAAGCTCATGCCGGTTGCGGTACCAGAACCCGGTGCCGACGTGCGGCTTCAGCCATACGGTATGAGACCGATAGGAGAAACCCCATACCTCCATCACGGCCAGCGCCTCGAGCAGCATCGGCACCGTCGCCCACAGGAACAGTACGCAGTCGTCGGCCGCCGGCACTGCCAGCGCCTTGATCTCGTCCAGCGTCATGGTCGGATAGTGGTTGTCGGCGGCGCGGTTGAGCCCAGTCTCGCGCGAGTATGGCTCAAGGCGCCATGGCGGATCGGCATAGATCACGCCATAGCGCTCGTCACCGAACGCCCTGATCTTAGCGCCGAGGGCCTCCTCACGTTCGCCGCGGCGTATCTGCTGGATGCGTGTGCGCAGTTGCTGGATCGTCGGCGTTTCGTCGGCGTCCCGACACCATTCCAGCAGCGGCACAGCCAGATCGTCCGACAACGGCGCAACCTCGGCATGATGCTGGAAGCTCAGAAGTGTTACCCTGGTAACACTCGGGAACCTGGCCGCAACGGATCCAGCCTTTCGACAGAGCGAATGCGTCGGCCCCGTCCAATCGCCAGCGGTCACCACCTGGGCGCGCTCGCCGTATGCCTCCCCCTCATTCCACCAGTCGCCAATGTCCCACATCAGCGACTTCGCCGACCGCTCGCGCTCGCCCAATCGCAGGCCCTCCGCCCGCCACTGCTCCAGCGGCGCAGGGAACGGCAGGATACGTGCTGCTTCGCTCATAGCGGCTACTCAATAACCGGATGCGGCTCGGCGTCCGTCCACCTCAGCTGCGTGCTGCGGAGCGGCGATCCAGCGCGATATGCATTCCACATCATCACCGTGAACGCCGTGGCATACTTCTCATTCAGTCGGCCGCCGTTGTCGCGCCGCAGGTTGCGCAGCCGCGTCAGCAGCGTGCGTCCGCCACGCATCTCCTTCTCCAGATCGTGGGTGAATATCCGGGCGGTCTTGGCATCCTTGCGGTCGAACAGGTACAACATCGCTGCCAGCGAGCCGGTCGGGATCGTCTTGGATATCTTCTTGGCATCGGTGATCGCCCGCTGCAGCGCATCCCGGCTGGTCCGTTTCTGGTAGTGCTCGAACAGGTCGGCGTTCGCGACGCTCAGGCCGCGGTTGACATCGGGCGTGTCGAAAATCATCAGCCAGCGTGTGGCCTTGCCGGCAACTTCCCAGTTGGGCACGCCAGCGACCTTGAACGTGTCGCCCATGGTGCGCGTGGTGCCGCTGTCGAGATACTTGAATGCCACCGGGTCGATGCCGAACACCATGTGCGTCCGGAACGTCACCCCAGAGGTCACCCCAGCCCGCAGCCGGTTCTGACCGTCCAGCAACTCGCCGTTGCTGCCGAACTTGATGGTGTCGCCGGTCACGATCCAGCAGGCGTTGCTCATGTCTTCAGCGAAGGTGTTGATCTTCTTCGGGCGGTGGTTGCGGTTGTTGTTGTTGCGCTTTTCCAGAATCTCATGCGCAAGTTCCGGGGTGACGTCCACCACCACGCTCGGCGTGCAAGGCGGCGTCGTAGTAATCAGCTCGTCCAGCGTGCGGACCTGCTCCGCCAGCGCCATCGTCGCAGTGATGAGCGTGGCAGCCGATGATGATACGGCGGTTGTCGTCATGTATGGGTGACCTCCGGATTTGATCGGCAGCGCCTCGAGTGGTGCCGGCTCAATGCCCTGGTAGCGCGGCAGACGCTGGAATTTCACATCGATGATGCGGCCGGGGTTCTCCCCGAAAAAGGCCGCAATGTCGTGCTGCTTATCCCCACGCTGGAGCATTCCAAGAGCGATCGACGCTTGCTCGCGTGTCAGCAAAACTCCCTCCCTTTGCTCATGCCGCAATCCTCACCCGGTGTGCTCGGGGAATCCTCCATTGATCGATGATGGCCAGCACCTCGTCCGCATCGCGCGCGACACCACAGCGACCGCCAGCCGCAAACAGCGCCGCAATCACCTCGCGCTGCGGATCGGACAACACGCCATCCTCGGTCTTGATCTCGATGAAATGCGACTGCCCGCGGAACAGCAGGAAGACGTCGGGGACGCCAGCGACGCAGCCGCGCGCTGTCCGCAACCCAGGCGCCACGCCGGAGTAGGCCGCCATGTCGATCGAGTACCAGCACACCCCGTGGCGGCTGAGTTTTCCTGCCGGCGCGAACTCCAGCGTCAGCGTCTGCGCGATCCCACGCTGGCGCGTCGCCTCCGGCACCTTCGGCGGCTTCAGCTTGAACGGCCGCGCGCTCATGCCGCCCGCCTCCCGATCCGCCGCCTCTCCTGGCCGCTATGCGCCATGCGCACCAGCCGCAGCTTCACGCGTCGCTGCTTCACCGCGCGCGGCAGCACGTTGAGCGCCGTGCCAATCGCACTGTCGTCCGCGCCGGTGGCGTAGAGCCGCCGCAGCTCGCGCACCATCGCATCGGTCCACAGAGTGCGCGGCCGGCGCGTCATGCAGCCGCCTCGGCCCACCTGGGGATCCGCTGATAACAGG
>Ga0126370_10000094_pt1 | contig 28326 bp, 29 predicted proteins | sample PanSoiMetaPlot_3_FD_92586 | JGI IMG/M metagenome (GOLD analysis project Ga0126370, IMG submission 92586) | Tropical forest soil microbial communities from Panama - MetaG Plot_3 | ecosystem: Environmental > Terrestrial > Soil > Tropical forest > Bulk soil | place: Panama | collected 2016-02-17 | reverse complement strand
TTTTGATATCTTTTCAACTATGGATAGTAGACCATCTATTTGTGGAGAAAACATGTCATCTGGTTTGTGCGTAGAAACACAGATAATAAAGACATCAAATTCACTAAAATCATATGCATTAATGTTATTATTAATATTACTAGTATTATTATTACTAGAATTACCAATACTTCCATTACCTCCAGGTCTGGCGCTTCTAGTAATCTCGCTATCTCTACTATAATCCCCAATTTTCTTTATTCCAGCTATTTTCTGTGCACGGTCTATTGCCTTTGTACTAATATCATAACCATACACATCAAATCCTCCTCGATCTTGGACGTACTTTGCTACAGGTAACCCTAGTTGACCCAAGCCTATTACAAGAACTTTCAAACTAGGACTAGTATTCTTATAACGCTCAGTACTATGTCTATACCTACCTGTACTAATCGTTGATTTAGACTGCTTCGGTTTGTCAGTTAACAATAATCTCTACTTAGCCTATTATTTTATATGTAGTGAGAAAAAGATCTATAGTACTCTTTTACTTCAGTAAGGTAATGGGCAAATTGCCTGATTAATTATCTGCATTAATTGATGAACGCTCAGAACTAATTACATTGAGAAATAATATGCCGTGGCGTAACGATAATCAGCACGAGGTTATTGTTGAGTACATTAGTATCTGTTTCCAAAATATCAATCTAATTTAAAGACTGATCAAATCCTTTACATTTGTACGCATTATTTTTAATACCGATTCGTGATAGATATCATCGAAAACTATGCAATTAGTTTGACTAAGTATTAATCACATGGACAACTCAAAATGTTCGTTTTTAATGTGCTTCTACGAAAAACACGTAACGTCCATGAATTCAAACATTACTAAATTGTTCATAAGCTAGTTTACTAATCACGTTATTTTACTTTTCAGCTATTGTGTCTTGATTATTGTACTTCAATCCACAAAGTCATTCATCCTTTATATTTCCCATTCACAACCATCTTCAACAAAAGTAATTCATCCTCTTCGATATTGAACTTGTGATACTCATTCTCAAATGACGCTATCAATGATAATACCTCTAAAGTCGAATTAGCTAGCATTAGTCTTTTCTAAATATATTAAAGTTATACCTACTTCTGGCAATCCCATAATAATCATAAATTAGATATCGCGTTCGAATTGAAATCAAGGATTTTCGTACACAGAGCCTTTATATTTGGATCTTTGATTATTTCTTTTATAAACTCATCTGCAACGACGATAACTTCTTTAAAATTATTTCTGGATAAGAATTTTTCTAGTGAAACCTTGAACATTGGATAGTCCTCAACTTGAGATGGCAATACATAGTTCTTGAGGGACAAGTTATGAGCAGCTGGAAAAATATCGGAAATTTCGGCAGGTATGATTCCCAGAAATCGATTATATGTACATACTTGTGCGTCTGGCAATCTTTCCTTAATTAGACGGTATTGCGTGGTAGCATAGAAAGGATGAATATCCACTTCAGGATAGAGTATTAATTTATTAGTGTTGGCTGGTTTGAAATTAGACACAATTCCTCTAAATCGCTCGGCTTCTGGCCTATATTGATCAAAAGGTTCAAACAGAAAGATGGCTCTTTTCTTAAATTTTGGAGTACCATCTTTCATGATTTCTAAATTCTTAAAAATACGTAGTGCAGCCATAAGTTTAGGATGAGCTCTACCCTTCTCTAACACGTGTTCCCACAATCTACCATCAATAATTGCCTGTTTTACTGCTGAAACTTCCGCTTTGATAACATTGAGGTTATGCAATCCAAGTTCAATTATTCTTTGGTTCTTATCAAGTTGCAACAGCTCCTTAGATGTGAATTTACTACAAACAGTACATGAACAAGGAAAATAGGAAAGATCTTGTAACTTAATCGTCCCGTTCGAATGCATATAACGATCCTCCTTAGCATATAGAATATACGACGCAGAATCAAACGTATCACATCCCAATGCTACAACTAACGGGATAGTAAGAGGGTGCCCAGCTCCAAAGAGATGAAATGGCTTGTTGGGGACAGACGTCTTCGCAGATACAATCATTTCAGACAATATCGAAAATTCATACCTTTCCATTACTTCGACAGGACTTCCAATTGCCATAAGCTCATATCCCATCTTATCTAGCGATTCCGCAGAATACTTCACTAAATCAAGATGTTCTCCGCCTTGAACAGGCCCTACCCAAATTGGTTCTATTTTATGATAGCTTTCACGATTGATGGTATTACTTATTGAAACTTTACTATTTACCAATTCAAGAGTCTCTTTAGCATTCTTGAGAGTGTCTTCTACATACTCTTTGGCTTTTGCGTGTTCGAGCCTGAAACCTGTGGGTTTATCTAAGGGTACAGCAATGTCACTTTCAATTTCCATTTCAAAACATGCAATTGTTTTGGGCTCTACATTTATCTTACCATATTCGAGAACTTGATATCCACCAGAATCGGTCATTACAATACAGTCACTATCTATAATCTTGTGTATACCTCGCTTTCTTGCCTCATCGCCATAATGTTTCAATGCAAGATATGCATTTGTAATAACCGCATCGAAACCTAGCATTTTCAGAATTCGCGGGCTAATGCTTTGCCTCACTGGATGCACTACTGGAATAAATGCAGGAGTTTCCAAAATGCCATGAGGTGTAGCCAGCTTTCCAATTCGTCCGGCTAGGTCAGAATGTCTGACCTCAAATGACAAATCTATTTTTTAGTCTCCCTGATAAACTCATCAAATATTGCTTTTACTCTATCTGCGGCTAATCCGGAGCCCTCTTGAATTCCATCCTCAGTCACTTTGATTTTCTCCATTACAATTATTGCACCCACATCTTCTCTAATTTTCACTAGCCCAGGAAACACTCTTGACAATCTATCAGATAAAGCCTTGTAGTCAAAAGGCTTTTCCATTAGTTTAATTTCTCTTACGTATGAGCCGTTAACTATCATTTTCAATATACCCTGACCTTCTATATTATCAAGTACCAAGTCGAGTTTTTCATCAATGCCAGTTAAAGTCCCAACATAGATCTTCTGGTCTGAAGTTTCGACTGATACTTTCTTGCCCAAAAATTGAACGGTTTCTTCGCCAAACTTACGTAAAAATACTGCGGACATTTGAATCCATGGAACTAAGGCTCCTCTGTAATATATTTGAATTTCATTAGCTATGTTTCTTTAACTGGACTCGTTTGTTGTTAAATGCGCCATAAATTCACATACAAGATATTGTGGAAATTACTCAAAAGATGCTCGTTTTGCCAATTCATTATTTATAATTTCAAAAACTTGTTCGAATCTCCATTCTTACAAATTAGCGATATCCAATCAGTTGTTCCTATCTTTCGATCGCATTTTTTGAAGAGTGTAGATTCAATTATATCAGCTACTTCGACAAGTGCCCTATCACTAGTATCTATTTCGGTAGTCTTTGCAGCTCCAAAGATTTTCAAAGTATCGAAGAAGGATACATCAAGAATCTCACTCACAACATTGTCATTGACCTTGCTGATGGAATAGCCTCTTTGCTCTAGAGTTCTTGACAAATGATATGGAGATCGTCGTAATACAGCAGCTAAAGTTACATTCTTAGGGTTAACTACATATGGTGCGAGATGGCCAATGATTATACATCTGTCATTTAATTGGAATTCCATTTCGATTAATTTAGACAATTTTTTCAGATTGACCTCATCTGTTCTTTGTCCATTGATATTTAAGAAAACATCATGTCCAAGCGCCACCTTATTAATGTCGATAATAGTAGATCCCACTAATTTTTTATTTAGAAACGTTGCAGTTGAATGCTTACCAACTCCCGGTGTTCCAGTGATAATTACTCTATATTGTTGACAGGCTTCCAATCTCCGTCCAGACTTCAGTTATTTAATTGCCTCAATTATTTGTTATTTGCTATATGTTACTCCTAGTATCACAATTCGGTTAATTCTGTGAACATCCTACGAATCGAATTTTGTAATAGCGAGTTGAGTGTCATTACTATTTTTTATTTTATCGAATTTTACCAATTACAAATAGTAGCTAAAATATGTTATACAGTTTAACTAACTTTTGAATTTCCAATAAAATAGTATATCAACGAGATTGAATTCTACCTTACAATTGCAGAATCACACTAGCTGAGACTTTGGGTTACTCGTATATTTCCAATTGAGGAGATACTATAAGTTGATTAAAACTCACCAGTATAAAGCGGCGAAATATTGAGACCTTTACTAATCCATGGTTAATCCGAATGATAAAAGGAATAAACATATTGATGAAGGCATACCTATGCGCGTCCAGAGAGTGAATATTAAGTTAAATCATATAGATGCATAACTAAGAAAAGCACGTCGCATTACCTTCGTATAATCAACCTCATGATCACAAAAAAGAAAGTTGAGTGGCTCTAATGTTGTAAAGCTTGCTATCTGCTTATCCTTCTTCCCAACCCTTATCGAACACACCGTTCTTATGTAGAGGCACTGGCTGTCCTGCGGTATATTCCATAGGTCTCATCCAAAATATTGCGTGTGTTGGACAAACGCCTATACATGCACCATCAGATATACATCTTTCTGGGTAAAAGATGAACGCCTTACCTCTTTTCCATCCCTCAACGGGCTTTACTCTAAGAACGTCTGGACCAAGAGCAGTGCATATCTCTACACAGAGAGCACAACCTATACATCTTTGTTCATCAACGTCTGGAATTATAGCAATTGGCACTTTTAATTCACTAAAATTGCATATGATTGAAACTATTTAAACCCTATGCCACTTACAAAACGGTGTTATAATAAAAGTTAAAAGCAATTGACTTGTAAAAACTTTTAAATATTTGAAGTATAAGAAAACTGAAATTCCTAGCTAAAAATAGAAAAATGTGAACAGTTATTTTTTAGTCATTCTTAGCACATCTACTTGTCCGCTGTGAAGCCAATCCTTCAGTTCTTCATGACTAGGTTTTGCATCATGTTTTCCCGCCAAGTGTAGATGTAAAAGAACATAGTTAACTTGATTCAGCAGTGGCTTGTTTTGTTCATCGCCCTTTCGGCTTTTACTTTTGAGATCTTCAGGAACGGTAGCCCACCATTCGTCGAATTTTCGAACCATATCTCAAGACTATGATCGAAGTTAATAAGCCTTTTGGGTTTTTAGTCTTTGTGTAGCTGGAATAATATACCACGGTCTCAAAGGCATAGTGTCTGAAGCCCGTTGCACAATAGGACTAAATGCAAGCAGTAATGACAACACTGCAGATGCCATTTGATCTCAAAGAGTTATTAGCAGCTCATTCTGCATATCAACGTTTTATTGCACTTGGACCCAATCCACATCATCTGCGATACATCTTTCCGCTGTTCGAAGGAACTTACTTCGCATATAGAAAAATTGATGTTTACCGAGTAGCGAATATAGCCAAATCAATTTCAAAGCAACCTTTTTTTATAGACATTGGTTGCGGCTATGGAGATTTCCTAAGAAAAGTGAGAGAATACATTTCTAATGCAATTGGAATTGAGAAAGATACTAGCTTATTTTATCTCCTTAAAAAACCAAAACCAGATTATATATATTTAGACTCGATAGAATGGTTTGATAGCAAGGACATAGATATTGCATTTGTTGGCTGGATGGAACCAGGCGTAGATTTTCGCAGATCTGTTGCCAGTATAGCAAAATGTATTATAACAACCTTCGACGAAGGTGGTCAGTGCGGAATTAGTGGAGGTTGTGAATATGAGGAATTTGGATTTCAGCGAATGGCCTATTGGCGAACACCATCTTGGATAGACGTAAATACAGAGCTAATGAATGAATATTATACTCCTTCGTTATCGCATGACACGAGGTCTCAACTTAGGTCAGTTCGCTCAGCTCACAATTTATGGTATGTGTATGCAAGAAAAGATGTAGTGGACCGTGTCCGAAAAGGGCTATATGATAGTATACTAAACGGAGAAACTGCTAGCCAAGTATTCGATTTTGAAACAATCCTTGATGCATGTGGTTACCACATTAAGGAGACTCTACAAATATCGACCGCAAGAGAGCCATTGTGGGAAGTTATTTTTGATAACGGTCCATCTAGTGTAGTTGGATCTTCTCACAAGCACATCATTGATAATTCTAATGGTAGGGATCAGTAAAAGCGATGCATCGACGTGATCAACAATTTTTCCAGACTCATTTATTGTACTAATTCACCTAATTTGAGCGACAATAAGATTATGACTAGTAAGGTACACATTTAATTAAATAAAATTGCTGCATATATTCATATTTCACTATTCAAGTTAAAATTTATTATATCTTCTATGTTATTTTTTAAATCGTGTAAATGCATGTAGGAATTACGATATTAGTTCATATTGAAGTGATATCCACGGTTCCAAGTTTGTACCTCTATGAAATCAAAGGAAGATTAAGTTCGCTGAAACTGAATGAATATGAATCGAAATCCTCGAGCTAGACAAATCCCGCACATAAGAATTGACAAAATCTTATCAATAGACTCGAAAAGTGGTAGACAACTTCAGAACTATAGATTAACAATAAACTCTTATTAATTATAACTTATGTTCGGTAGCGTTATAAGCATCTTAGAAGTCTAGTATCAAAAATTGAATACATTATACTGGAACCTAACATGGAACGTGAATTATACAGAAGAATAATAGGGATTATTGCTGAAGGATAATATTATAACTCCACTTCCCAAAGGGCTAAGATTAAGCAGTTTGATCCAATATTCTATTACAACTGTACATCAGGTTATGAATAAAGGCATAGAATGTTTCTGAAATAGTCAATTATCAAGATGGAGATCCATCTCTATCAATAGCCAAGTGTGACCATTGTCCCTTATTCGTGGGATCCGAAGACAAATTTTTCAAATTTGTAGTCGCCTTTCCTTCTATTGGGTTTGGGGTTTCTTCATATGCAAAATCCTCTAGCCTCTTTATTGTATTGAATACCGAATCATAGAATCCTTTGTGGAACTGGCTCCCCAATTTACAATAAGGGTGTCCCGCTACCAAATTGTGATTCGGATTATGGCAATCACCAAATATAATCTTCTTTTTAAGATCAACTGTGAGCCACGAAAGACACATTAGTCCAAGAATCCAGAAGAAAGGCTCAAAATGGGACTTCACGTATATCGTTGGATTGTACGGATCACATTTATCCTGCTTTTGCTGTCCAACATATTCCTCAACTTTTTCCTGTATTTTTGAGAAGAAAATATTCATAAATTCTTTGTCTAGTGTTGGTCTAGTACCGATTAATTCCTGTATTGAGTTGTAGAACGATTCGACATCTATATCTTTCTTGAGCCATTTTGTATCACTCATTTTGCAATACGCTATAAAACAGATCACATAGATAAACTTATTATTATTTCCTTAATAATTCGCCTCCAGACCTAAATAATACTGTAGGAGATTTAATGAGTTTTTCATATATGGGCAATTTATAACCAGCAGTTGACTACAGTACTAAGTTAAGTAGTATATAGGGAATTACAAATGACATATGGGTAATAATCAACCTGTAGTATCGAGGACTCACATTTTTAGAAGAGGATAAGATGACTTGTATAATAATTTCCGGTTTATTTTTACATAAGCAGTTAAAAAGGGGGGACGACAGGAAAGTATTGAATGCTATCAAGAGCCGTTATTTACATTTCAATTACCGTTATTGGGATTGCGATTGTGGCTGTTGGGCTTAGAGTGTTATTGAGTAACTATTATCAAACCTATGTTGTCGCCAGTGGTAGTATGGTTCCGACATTAAACATAAATGATTTTGTCATAGTTAGCAAGCTCACACCATTTCCTGAACTGAAAATTGGAGACATTATTGTTTTCAAATCTGTGGGCTCATTGATCCCTCATGAACTTCATGAAACTATAGTTCACAGAATTAAGCAGATTGATTCCGGACCGAATGGTGATAGAATTGTCAGAACTAAAGGAGATGCGAACCCAAGCTCGATCCCTCTCATCGATTATCCTATAGAAGAACATAATTATATAGGCAAAGTCATCTACGTAGTACCCAAACTCGGCGTAATAAGTACAGTATTGAATCCACCGACTAACTATATCATAATTGGCGGAACAATCCTTTTAATAGTCATTTATTACACTAGAACTCTGAAAAGAGAAGAACGCACTAGAGCGTAGCAGTGTAGATGTCCGGCCCACAAAGATTGTCTGTTACCTAATTGACATATGTCAAATCCGAGGATGATATATTTTCAAGTGATCTGCTATTTAGAAGAAACATTGCGACAGTGGTATATAGTAATAGTAACGATTAAATATTAATACGTCATGAGTATAGTACAGAATATTTTTCTGTATTGATTCAGATTTATTTATTAGATATTATCAGAATGGCATATCTATAGTTTGCAAAGCATATCCAACCAATTTGTAGTTTTATGATCTCATTTTGCAGATATTGCAAACTGATTACCTATCGTCAGGGTGAAGATCATATTTTAATCTTAATATTAGTTTAAACTTGAAAATAGATCGGATCCTTCAATCGATTCAACTCAGTTTTGGATATACATCCAAAATTTGAATATATTTCTATTCTCTACTTAATAGAAATAGCTTGTGTAACGCCGAACGTGTTGTATATCAACTAACTTGATTATTTCTTTTTATGTCCATAATCCCATGTAGAATAATAATCTGGAGTAATTTCCAAAATAACTGATTCTCCATTTTTTACATTTGTCATTAGGGATGTTGCCATCGGATGCGCCAAACTTCCTAGGTACCTGACCATAATTTTTTCGGCCAATGGGATATTTTCACTTACATTTTCATGTATTCTTACCTTCCCCTTTCCTCTAACTCCCTTATATGGCTGATTCGGATCGTCTACGCAGTAATAAATAAGATCCCTAGAGTTTAAGTTTTGTATCTTTTTGGACATCCTGGAAGTCTCTATGTAAAACTTTTTGTTTGCAGAATCAAAATAATACCATGTCGGATGTATAATTGGCTCTCCTTTTTCGTCGAGAGTGGCTATATGAATATTAAGCTTACTATTGGTCAGAAAACTTAGAATTTCATCCTCAGTTAGTGTTGCTCCTAGTCCAGGGCTAGCATTCATAATTCTCATAGATTAAATGCAGTTAGAAAACATTATATATTTATGATTGTGCTGTTATCAAAACAACCAAAATCGGAAATACCGCAGGTTCTGCATTGTTGTTTCACTATTCTTGAACTGAGATTTCGATCTTCATGATTCTTGACACAGTTGATGAAGCAAACCTTGGAGATTCAACACTATACGTGTTATTGGAGGGTTTGAAAACAAACAAATACATTGTAAATTATAGGCAGTTAATTAGAAGTGTCACGCAATATACCAATTTCAACAAAAATCGAGGATTACTATTCAAGCATGAACAGCATCGTTGTTATGCCCGATTTCTTTTTAGACAGAATTATTCGATTAAGATCAAAAGAAGAATTTTTTAATGGCTTGTCTGAGAAAGCAAGATTTGGAGGTGGTAGCTTACGCGATATCCCTACCAAAGATATCAAGGGTGGGAATGCGGTGAATATTGCCTATAGCCTTGCAAGATTAGGAGCCAATGTCGTATTATTTACCATCGGAGATGAAATTGCGTCTGCTGTTCTTCACCAAACCTTTTTAGAGTTCAAGAATAATGTAGATCTCTTTATAGCACCTGGGAACCATGGTCATACAACATCCTTGGAATTTTTGAGTGAAAAAGATATCACATTCAATCTGATGGTGAGTGATGTTGGCGACAATGCAGATTTTGGACCTGAAAAAGTTAATTCTGAAGAACATCTCAAGAGATTACACGATGCTGATGCGACTGTAATGGCGAATTGGGGTAGCAATATGAAGGGTACCCAATTAACAGAGTACGTATTTGAAAATTCATCAAAAGCACTTCACTTTATAGATCCCGCTGATGTAGAATCTAGAAAAGAAGACTTTCGAAAATGTTTAGAATCGATTTCAGATTTTACTGATGTGCTAAGTATAAATGAAAATGAGTGCAACTCTTTAGGGAATGCTTTAGGTTTGGGTAACCTAATCCCAGAAAGCTACAATCCTGAGCAAGTAAAATATGCAGCAAAGGTAATTGCTGATAACGTTAAGATTAGCACAGATCTACATACACGAAAGGGGTCAGCGTGGTCTAATGGTAAAGAGGCGGAATTTGTTCATTCTATTCGGGTTGAAGCAAAAACGTTAACGGGTGCTGGTGATGTTTGGGATGCTGCTGATGTAATAGGGTATCTAGCAGGTTTAGATGCAAAGGAAAGATTAGTCTTCTCAAACTCCTGTGTTTCGCTATACGTGAGAAGTTTGTCCTCACTACCTCCAAGATTGGATGAAGTATTTGATATGTTAGAAAGAATTGGCGCATAACACACAAAGAGCAAAATAATCTAATTGTTTGGACCGTAAATTTCACGTAATGGGGTGATATAAGAACGGAGATTAGAATCGAGCCTACTTTGAAACAGTTTTGTAAGTAGGTGCAAGATCTTGTATGATGCAATCATTGCATCCACCTTTTCTCTTGTAGTTATGGCATTGCTCTCGATTAAAATATAGTCGGACATCACTCTCAAATTTACCTGGAACGGTGATGTGATATTGGTTGTAGTATCGTTTGGACTTGAATGATTTCCATTTTCTATACTAACCCATTGCAGAATGTACAATGATCCCTCATTTGTCATACCTGCCCACCTAAGTTTGTCAAACCATTTACCGACCAAGTTTTTTACCATTTCGCTAGTTTTCATCATTATCGGAACGTATGTTTGTAAAAGGGGAGCATACTTTCGTTGAATATTCGAACTGCTTATTTCTTCTTTAAAATCATTAACAGAAGCTATCGACCGTCCATCCTTAGTTAGTCTAATTCCAGAGTGAGATCTTTCTATCAAGCCCAAATCTACTAGTCTATCTAAAGCTCTAGCAAGGCTCTGTTGATGAATATTAAGACTTCTCATTAAACCTCTAAAAGAATAATTAGAGTCGGAATCCTTTCCAAATAGAGAAAGAATCCTACTGTCATTATGCCGGAGATCAGAAGTGGAAATTGCGTTAGTATCCTTCACTAATAACTGACAAGCCCGTTCTTGATTAGAATTTGTGTTCTCATGGCCATGTTGGTAATCCTCTATGACAATTTCATCTATACGATTGTTATCCACTAATTCGGGCTCTTTGTTATCTATGAATAAGTCACTCTCCAAATATTGATTGTAGTGAATATGGATAAATCCGGATATAAATCGTTATCAAGCATGTGCAATGTCTTTTCGCTTCCTTTGTCTTACTATATATCCGCACTAACTGATATTGACTACCATTAATGCAAATTAGTCACACGATATCAAAGTACTAACTAGCCAAGTCTATAATGCACCACATACAAGATACTAGATCTAAGAGACGACAATACAGTGCATAATTGAGATTGATCCCAAATGCAAGTCTATTAACTTCGCATAAGTCACAAAATATGATTTCTAAACCCTTAAATTCAACTTTGGATCGCTCGATAGAAGCTTGATTTTAGTATCCGAACTTATTTTGCGGGTTAAATTTATCTTCTCTATATTATCGAAATGCATTTAACTATCCATGTTCGACTTTGATTGATTGTATGTCATCAACTGATTCTCAAAATATCTTTCTCTCACCTCGATCCATCGCGGTGATAGGTGCATCTGAAAAACCTGGCGTTGGGAAGGCCATATTTTCAAATATTGTCAATGGATATAAGGGAAAAATCTATCCCATTACACCTTCTAATGAATTTGTTTCTGGTCTCAAAGCCTACAAAAATGTCTTAGAAGTACCTGACCAAATCGACCTAGCTGTAGTTGCTACTCCTAACAAAATAGTCCCAAGAATAATGGAAGACATAGGTAAGAAAAAGATTAAAGGAGCGATCGTTGTCTCAGCAGGTTTTAAGGAAGTCGACGAGAATGGGGCTAACCTAGAGAAAGAAGTAGGTCTCATCGGGAAAGATTATGGGATACGTATCATCGGGCCAAACTGCCTCGGTATAATGAGCTTATCGCAGAAAAGCATGATGAATGCTACTTTCTTAAAAATAACCCCACGATATGGCAACATTGCACTAGTGTCTCAAAGTGGTGCGATATGTGCAGCCACAGTAGAAGATGCAATAGCACAGAATATCGGCTTTTCTAAGGTAATTAGCATGGGAAATAAGGTCGACATGGACGAAAACGATATCCTTGAACTCCTGGCATACGATGAAGAAACCAAAGTAATAGTGATGTACTTGGAAGATATTCATGATGGCAGAAGGTTCATGGCAATTACGAAGAAAGTTACTAAAGATTTGCAAAAGCCCATCATAGTACTAAAAGCAGGAAGAACTCCAGAGGGAGCTAAAGCTGCAATGTCCCATACTGGTGCCTTAATGGGAAGTGATGAAACGTTCGATGCATTATTCGAGCAATGCGGGATCATTCGAGTAGATACTATGCAAGAATTATTCGAACTTGCAACTGCATTTTCAAAACAACCTGTTCCCAAGCTTAATTCTGGTATTGCAATAGTGTCTAATGCAGGAGGCCCCGCTATTATTTCAACTGATGCTTGCTCTAAATATGGACTGAGAATGGCTGATTTAACAGAGTCAAGAAATTTGATAAACAAATTGATCCCGCCACATGGTTCTTCAAGAAATCCAGTTGATATTGTAGGAGATGCAGATTATGGTCGATTTGAAAAAGTGCTCCACGAAGTATTGTCTAATAGCAATGTTGGATCCGTGGTTACAATGTGCACACCCTCAGCAACACTGAATTACGACGACTTGGCTAGAACCATCGTCAAGACATCTAAAGCAATGGGAGAAGGTAAGACAATGGTTGCAGCTCTAATGGGGTTGGCTGAAGGCCTCGAAAATAAACAAATACTATCTGATGGCAACATCCCACATTTTATGTACGCAGAGCCAGCTATTCGTACGCTTGAAGCCATGTATGAATTCAGAGAATGGATCGAAAGACCATCTGATGAACCCAAGAAATTCAATGTCGATCAATCTAAAGTTAGACAAGTATTCAGTCGTGTTAAAGATCAGTCTAGAACAAATCTGTTAGAGGAAGAAGGATATGAAGTTCTTGAGGCGTATGGCTTTTCCATACTGAAAAAACATCTGGCGAACAGTGAAGAAGAATGCATAAGAGCAATTCAAGACATAGGCTATCCAGTTGTAATGAAAATATCTTCCCCAGACATAGTTCACAAGTCCGATGCCGGTGGAGTTAAAATTGGATTAAAAAACGAAAATGAGGCAAGACAAGCATTCAGGACAATCATCGAGAATGCTCGAATGTACAAACCAGAAGCAAAGATTAACGGGGTACTCGTACAAGAAATGGTAATACAAGGAAAAGAGACGATCTTGGGCGCAAAATTCGATCCAATATTGGGTCAGTTAATCATGTTTGGCCTTGGTGGAATTTATGTAGAAGTTCTAAAGGACGTTGTATTTAGACTTGCCCCCATAGAAGGAAGTGAAGCTGCAAGAATGATCGAATCTGTAAGAACAATAAAGCTACTTGAAGGTGTTAGAGGAGAAAAACCACATGATCTTAATGCCATAAAAGAATCACTGCAAAGACTGTCCCAACTAATCACAGACTTTCAGGAGATCGAGGAACTTGATATTAACCCATTAATCGTGCTAGAGGAAGGTAAGGGCGCAAGAGCTATAGATATCAGGATAAGTCTCAAAAGTGATAACGTATAATGAAATACAAGATACTTCAATAGTGATTCATTAATGTAATGAACAAGCTTCAGATATAACTACGCAGATAAAAATAAGCATAACTCGGGTCGATTATTCTTGACGGTTTAATTGTTGCTAAAAGTATTCAAAATCATGGGCTCGGATTTTTTCATTATGTGTTATAAACTAGGCTTTAAAAAATAGATACCAGTGTGCGATTGTCCGCTGCGTTAATTTTGCATTTTGTTAATTCAAGTACTATCGTTATAAATTATATGTTATGAACTGAACATCACAACCCTCTATCAATACAAACACAATAAAGTATATTATAATACGGAATTCCTACAAAAAAAGGAATTAAAGTAGTTGCCAGAATTAATCCATATCCATACCGCCCATACCGCCCATACCGCCCATACCGCCCATACCGCCCATACCGCCCATACCGCCACCTGGAGGCCCAGCTGGCATCTTGGACTTGCTCGCAGCGATTACGTCGTCAATTCTGAGGATCATACAAGCTGCTTCCGTTGCTGACTTTACTATTTGTTCCTTAACAGCTACTGGTTCTAGAACATTTTGTTTATACATATCAGTAACTGTAGTTGATCTTACGTTCACACCAGTCCACTTAGCACCTTTGCTTTGCTTTGCCCTGAGTTCAGTCATAGTATCGATAGGATCCATACCAGCATTTTCTGCCAAACCTAGCGGTATAGCATCAAGTGCATCTGCATATTTTTGCACTGCTAGCTGAGCGCGGCCTTCCATATTGCTTGACCATTGCCTTATCTCATTACTAAGATATATCTCTGGAGCTCCACCTCCGGCAACGATTGCAGGCTTCTCAAGAACATCTTTCATTACGTAGAGGGCGTCGTGTACTGATCGATCTGCTTCATCCACTACTCTTTGTGAGCCACCTCGTACAAGTATTGTAACTGCCTTAGGGTTTTTGCAGCCTTCTATAAATACCCATTTATCGGTTTCGACCTTGCGTTCTTCTACCAGATCGGCAGATCCAAGATCTCTTTCTACTAAATCATCAATATTGTTAACTACTCTGGCACCTGTTGCCTTCGCTAACTTGAACATGTCACTTTCCTTTATTCGTCTGACAGCTAGAACACCAGTCTTAGCTAGATAGTGTTGAGCAATATCATCGATTCCTTTCTGACACAGGACTACACTTGCACCTGCTCCTGATATTTTATCTACCATGCCTTTTAGCATTTTGTTCTCTTCCTCTAAAAACATCTGCATCTGCTGCGGATCACTAATTCGAATCTCGGCACTCATCTCTGTTTTCTCGATCTCAAGTGGAGAATTGAGTAGGGCAATCTTTGCTTTTTCAACTCTCTTTGGCATGCTTGTATGAACTACTTCCTTGTCAAGTACAATACCTTTAATCAGCTGTGTATCATGCATTGATCCTCCAGCCTTTTTTTCGACTTTAATATTATCCAAGTCTACCTGAAATCCGTCCTTATCTTCAATCTTTTCGGCAATTTGTTTAGTAGCGTTAACCACTATTTCACTCAGAACTGGGCTATCTTCAGAAACTAATTTAGAGTCCATACTTGTTCTTGCAATTTTTATTAACAATTCTTTGTCATTTGTATCAACCTTGACAGCAATTTTTTGTAGTAATTTCAAGGCCTGATCAGCAGCCGAATTATACCCGTCTACGATCACTGAAGGATGAACGTCTTGGGCTATTAATTCCTCCGCTTTTTCCAACAGAGCAGCTGCAAATACGACAGATGATGTGGTTCCATCTCCAACTTCATTATCGACGGACTTTGCGACTTCCACCATCATTTTCCCTGCTGGATGCTGGACATCGATTTCCTTTAAGATAGTTGCACCATCATTCGTTATAGTTACATCCCCCAATGTATCAACAAGCATCTTATCCATGCCCCTTGGTCCTAAACTAGTCTTTACAATCTCACCGACTATCTTGGCCGCAGTGATATTATTCTTTTGTGCTTCCCTTCCCTTGTTCTCTTTAGTACCCTCTTTCAATATTATTACTGGCATTCCACCAGCTGTAGTTTGAACTGCTGACACTCTCATTTTTCACCTAATAGAATAATACACGTGTCATCAAGCCTCTTTTATAGTTTTACCAAAAGATCGTAGCATCAATGTAGATTTTTTTGATTCAAATTTAGATCTAAATTTTGGGATATTAATTATGAATCTTTCATGTTTTCCTGATCCAATCTTCTCTAATTCATCTGATGCCTCTACTTCAAACATAATCCTTCTGTTATCAACTGATATTACCTTAGACTTGATCAGAATCTTAAATCCTATTGGAGTTGCAGCTGTGTGTGTGACATTCACAAGAGTTCCGACCGAGTCCCACTCTTCATCATTTAGGAACTGCTCCTTTAGAAGAAGTCTACAGGTTTCCTCCATTTCTGCAATCATAGACGGAGTAGAGAAGACATTCTCGCCGTCCCAGAGAAATGTTGTTGTTTGGGTTGAATTGGATGTAATCTTTCTTTCTAATGTGGATCCAATCTTGACTTCTTGAATCATCTTTTTATTTATAACTACATGAGTCTTTAGACTTTCTGACTTGAAATCAATTCTATTTATGTTTCCTTGTCTAAAAACGATGATTCAGCACACATTTTGAATTCAGAGACGTCAACTTCAAATTAATTTGAAATTCAGTGAAATCTCAATAAATAAATTGGATTATCCTCAACGCTAGGGTAACATCACCACTGGATAGTTGGATTTGACTTAGCTTATGATCAAAATGAAAAAGAAAAAATTATTGGGGATTCACTTATCTGGCCCGCCGTGCAGCGGATGCAATAACATAAGCCAAACCTACAGCCAACCCGAATGTCAATGGAATCCACACACCAAAGCTATCAACACTGAAAGGCACTATTTGCTGCAACAAACTTTCGAATACCATTATTCAAGGAATAGAGCAATTAGTATATTAGATTTACTAACGCCATAAGGTATATAGGACTACAAGAATGAAGCTAATTTGATTTTCTCCTTTAGGATACTTTAATGTACAGGATTAATGTCAATAACAAATCTAAATCAATTATTACGGGCGTTGTCCTTAAATTACGGCTAAATGGAAACATACATATGAAAATGAAAAAGGAACTAAATAAATTTTGTCCAAAATGTAAGAAATTTACAGTTCAAGCTGTTGCAATTTATAAAAAAGGCAAAGATAGAAAAACTGCGGAAGGCGCAAGAAGACATGCTGAAGATAAAAAAGGTTATGGTGGACAAAAATTTCCAGAGCTCAAGCGTACTGCGAAGACGTCAAAGAAAATTACATTGCGTTATACTTGCAAAAGCTGCCAAAGGAAAACAATGAAAAATGGTATGAGAATACGAAAGTTGGAAATCGTATCATAGGTGTAGTATATAATGCGAAAGAATAACATTATGGTTCCAACGCCACAAAGTAACTTTCTCTCAGTTCAGTGTTCAAAATGCGGAGAAAATGTCATCATCTTTACTTATACTACTACAGATATTGAATGCAAGGCCTGTGGTGAACTTGTCGCAAAAAGAACTGGCGGTAAAGCTAATGTTGTTGGAAAGGTATTGTCAGTGCTAGATTAGTTAGAGCACAGCGTCTTTGCGAGTTCAAGATCTTTCGTTGTGTTTACGTTAATTGCAATTTCTTTTTCGTTCATCAGAACATAGGTTTCCAGAAACATTCCGCTCTTATCTTTTACTCCTGCGGAATCAATTAATGTTATTCCAGAATGGCAATAGTCCAGGTTATCCTTACGAATTATAATGCTGGGCTTTACACCTAGATCTTCTACAAATTTTCTGTCCAAGATCACCGAAATGCATGGAAAATCCCAGTCACAGATTTGAATTATTTTCCTTATTATTTTTGTGTTGATGAGTGGGAGGTCCGCGCTTAGTACCATTAATTTGGACGGCATCAAATATTTGACAAGACTCCTCAAATCATGTGAATAATCCAGACCTGTCGAGTCAAGAATCTCCACGTTATCAAGACTATTATAAATATTTTGCACGTATTTGCTCGTAAAGGGAGTGTTAGGACTTGGAACTATTACTACTTTCTCAAAAATTCGACACGCCACCAAAGCGCTTACAACATACTCTATCAAAGTCTTTCCTCGTATCCTTTGCAGTGGTTTCTCAGTCATAGTTGAATCATCCATACGTGTTCCTTTTCCTCCACACATAACCACTGCAATCATATCGTTCTCGGTCTATAGTGGTACGACACTTGATAATAGTATTAAAGACGATAGTCTAGTGAGCTCGTTTGAAGCTCCAATAACGTCTCCAGATATTCCTCCGAAGCTCTTATTTGATTGATATCTTATAATTGCAGAAATAGCTATACATAATCCTAGAGCTGCTAAGCCCCAGTATCCTCCAAATAAAAATACCAATGCAATAGTCATAGATGTGGCGAGTAGAAATTTTCTTTTGTTTTTCATTGCGGTAGTGAAAGGGGTACTGAAACCTTCCCATGCGGATCTTCCACAGTAAGCCTGCAAGACCATCACATACTTAGCAATCACCTCTGCAACGACTATGCTAGTGAACAGTCGTATAGATTGATAAAGACTAGAAAGTGCAATTACCATTCCCAGAATATACAAAATTAGTGCAAGCGCACCCGCAGAACCAATTGCAGGATCGCGCATTGCCTTTTTCTTGACTTCAGTTCGACCTTTAGTTGCTAATCCATCAGCAAAATCTGCTAGGGCATCACTATGGCTAGCTCCAGTTATAATAATTATACACGTGCTTATTATGAGACCCACCAGCTGCGCCTGAAGATGAAAAGAAATTCCGTACGCCAATAACCCTATTGTTATCCCAATACCTGCACCTACTAGTGGAAAAAGATACATATTATTTGCAGTATAGTCCAAGTCTAACATTCTTGTAGGGATAGACTTGTGATAAGACGGGAGTATAGTTAGAAATGAGACTACAGCGCGTAATGGTTCAAGTACCAAATAACATACCCCACCAGCCCACTGCAGAAAGTATGCTTATCAGCGGAATGAAAATAAGAAAGCAAGATAGGATCGCAGTTAGTTTCATTATGACAATTGCACGTTTACACTTCTCGATCGAAAGAGAATCATATGATTCACCCACTGAATAGTGGTCTACCTTTTCAAGTTTTACACGTAATGAGCCAGCCATTGAAGAAATTGGATAGCCTGCATTTAGGCTCGATGTTTTATTATGATCCCTCTTCATGGTGCGTATTGAATTCCTCCAATCTGTTGAAATTATTAATGAAGAGATCACTATTAAAACTCCCGCTATTCTAGAAGGGACATAGTTAGCAATCGTGTCCAGTTTAGCAGACATCCACCCGATATTTTCATTATATTTATCTTTGTAGCCAATCATGGAGTCTAGTGTATTAACAATTCTAAAAAGAAAAGACCCGATTGGACCAAATAAAGAATAAAAGAATATCGGCGAAACCACTCCATCGACAGTACTTTCGCTTATACACTCAATTGTTCCTGAGAGTATTAGTTGCTCATCCAAATTTTTGGTTTCTCGGCGTACAATCATGGAAAGACAGAATCTTGCATTATCCAGGTCTTTCTGTTCTAACGCATTCATTATTCTAACACTATGCACTTCCATTCCCTTAATTGCAATGGTAATCTTTAAGATTATTGCATAGACAATAATCATAAGAACAGGACCCATTAAATTTGAACCAATAAACAGACATAGTTGTAAACTAACACCGAATACTCCTAGCAGACAGAACACGAAAATAGTTCCCTTTATCTTTTCAATTAAAGCATAGCGTGATTCTTCAGGAAGATCATCACTTGGTTTACTTTTGAGGTGTGGAACAAAGTAATTTATTAAATTTCCTAGCCATCTAACAGGATGGTATTTGTTCTTTGGATCCCCTCCGGTCATATCTATGACTATAGCTACTAATAATGCTACAATGAGTTGTTCACCTATCATGGCAAATTAAGATTTATAATTCCTCTTATCATTGTGGGAATGTCGATAGACCGTCGAACAACATCCGCTATAGAGTCAATGGTATTATCCAATGATTGTATTGAAATGGTATCTATATTACACCTGCTACCATCCAAAGAATCTTCATCGGGGATCTCCAAATCCACCTTAGGAATAACGCCCAATATTTTCGTATGAACCTTTTTTCCAATTGTTTCAAGAGCTGGAAGCAAAAGTGTAGTGTCTCCCCTGAACTTGTTTATGATAAATCCCTTAACGAGGTTTCTATGACGAGGAGGTAAGAGGTTCATTGTTCCTACGATACTCGAGAAGCAACCCCCTCTTTCTATATCTGCAACAATAATCACTGGAGCTGACACCCTTTCCGCAAGCAACATGTTTGCTATATCGTATTTTGAAATATTGATTTCAGCAGGGGATCCCGCACCTTCTATAACCACAACATCATTTTCATTCATTAAACTTCCCAGGGAATCTAGAACTAGCGGGAACCCGCATGGTAATACAAAATTTTCATAATATTCTCTCGAGGTTAAAGTCGAGTTGAACCGACCAGACAAAATAAGTTCGCTCTTGTAATCTCCGACCGGTTTTAGTAAAATGGGATTAATTCTCGTATCAGGGAGTTTTCTTGATGCAACAGCTTGCACTGCTTGTGCCTGTGCTATGACATCAACAGTTCCGGAAAGAGTGTGAAGTTTGGATGACATGTTCTGTGCTTTGAATGGAGCTACAACAAATCCTTCATCCGATAAAATTCTGCAGATGGCTGTAGTTATGATACTTTTTCCTGCGCCGGAGGTTGTTCCTTGGATCATTAACAATTTTGCCTTCATGTGTCTATCGATTCCAAAGCTTGAAGAAGTCGTGCATTTTCATCATGCTTCTTAACAGAAACTCGAATGTATTGTCCAGATTCCAATCCATTAAAAGAAGCACAATCCCTTACAAGTATTCCATTACGCTTTAACAGAAGATCACGTAACTTGGTTGATTTTATTGTTTTGAGTCGTATTAAAAAAAAGTTCACATTAGAGCCAATTGGAACAAAAGTTTTAGCTTTTCGTCTAATATAGCTCTGCATATATTCTCTCTCCCGTTTTATTAGAGCTTTGGCCATGGCCAAATGATGACGATCTTTAAGAGCGCAAGCAGCTGCCTTCTGTGCAATTCCATTTACATTCCAAGTTATTTGATAAGATGACAATTTCCTCCCAAGCTTCGGGTTACAAATGCAATAGCCTATTCTAAGACCAGCAAGTCCAAAAGATTTTGTCAATGATCTTATGATCACAACGTTATCAAATTCCTCAATCCTATCTAGCATCGAGTCCGATTTGCCCCTATTGGTCACCAATTCTATGAATGATTCATCCAATAGGACGATAGTAGGCTTTGATACTGATTCCAATATTTTTCTAATATTATTAGACGATAATATCCCCGTGGGATTATTCGGATTGCACAAGTATATAACATCGGCGTTCTTTGCCTTCCCTAAAATAGATTCAGTATCCATAGTCAAATTCTTCATGTGCACAAATGTGATTTTCGCATTCATTAATCGGGACGCATACTCATATTCACAAAATGTGGGAATTGGAATAACCACCCTTTTACGTACGAACGCACGAGCAAAATTGTGAATTATCTCTGTCGCGCCATTTCCGACGTTTATCCAATCAGAATCCCGATCCAGATTCAAATACTCTAGTATTCCTTTTTTTAGTTCGCTGCATTTTGGATCAGGATAGATAGAAGATAGCGAATCGATATTTTCGTGTATCGTATTTAGGACGAACTTCGAAATGCCTAATGGGTTTACGCTGGAGCTGAAATCTAATTTAACTAGGTCAGGATCTACAGAATAAATCCCACCATGAACACATCTATTTGACATTTTCGGTATACAATACCAGATACCTTATGTTTGTCATTAATTTTACTTGGACAAGAGCAAGTAGCAGGCATTTCCATCTTAAACATTACTGAAATGCATCAAAAACAGAATTTGAAAACGATTAATAAATGTGAATAGGTTAAGACCACGTTATGCAAAAAATAGCTGTATTAGGAGCTACTGGTGCGGTAGGGCAAGAATTTGTGATGTCTCTTAATAAGCATCCATGGTTTGAGTTAACAGAGATTGCATCATCTGCTAGATCTGCTGGTAAGAAATACGTAGATGCACTACGCGATCCTGTTTCCGGGATATTAAGATGGCATAATCCGGAATCAGTACCAGAATACATTCAAGACATGGTGATTAGTAAAATAGAGGATGTAAATCCAGATAAATTCGATCTTATATTTACAGCACTCAATTCTGATGATGCTCAGACGATAGAACCTGGTTTTGCAAGGTCAGTTCCCGTGATTAGTACTGCTGCCGCATTCAGATATGAAAATGATGTCCCAATTTTGATTCCGGGTATTAATGATGAGCATACAGAATTACTGGATATTCAGAAAAAGAATAAGAATTGGGCTGGATTTATAGCGCCACTGCCAAATTGTACTACAACTGGCCTTGCCATTACTTTAAAGCCTATCATTGATAAATATGGGGTAAAAAGTGTATTTATGACGTCATTGCAGGCTTTGTCAGGTGCTGGTCGATCACCTGGCGTCATTGCTCTAGATATCATGGATAATGTTATACCATATATTCCAAAAGAAGAAGAAAAAGTGCAGATTGAGACGAAAAAAATTCTCGGAAAATTGAACCAAAGATCAATTCTACCAAACAACATAAAGGTCAGTTGTACATGCATGAGAGTTCCCGTATCAGATGGTCACACGGAGTCTGTATTCGTAGAGACAAAAGACCCTGTTGATCCAGATCTAATAAAAAGGGAAATGTTAAATTTTTCTAAAAATGTGTCAATCAGAGAATTGCCTACTGCCCCAGAAGACTATATTCTAGTACATGATGACCCCACTAGGCCGCAGCCTAGAGTTGATAGAGAGATTAATGATGGGATGTCTACCGTAGTAGGAAGACTAAGGAAAGATACCGTTTTTGAAAATGGAATCAAGTATGTTCTTCTTTCACATAATGAAAAAATGGGCTCGGCAAAAGGAGCTGTCCTACTTGCAGAACTACTAAAAAGCAAGAACATGATTTAGCTCTTTTATTATAAAAAATTGGATTAAATTTGAAATTAATAGGTTTATTAATCACTCAATTAGAGTTATAATGGTATAATAAATGGGAAGGATAGACGATTTAGATCTGAAAATTTTAAGCGAGCTTGCTAGGGATGCTAGTATATCAGTACCAAAGCTTTCTAAAAGAATTAATGTAAATGCTTCAGTCGTATATAGCAGAATTAAAAGACTAGCAAGAAGAGGACTTATCAAAAAATTTACTATTATGATAAATGATGAGGCTTTAGGTTTCAATGTAAAGGCCCTTACAGGTGTCAACATGGATTCAAAAATGAGAGATAACGTTCTAAATGAGCTATTTAAGATATCTGAGGTAAGGGAAGTAGCAGAAGTTACGGGTAGATTCGACATTCTTGTAACCATGAATGCTAGGTCTCTAGATGAGATGCATCAATTGATCTCAGAAAGGGTAGGTCGGATAGAAGGAGTCCAGAAAACAGAAACCTTTATAGAAATGAGAAAAACTGTTCGCGAAATTCTTTATGCTGCACCGATATCTAAATAGATTGTAGTTTATTTTGAGAAGGTATATGTAATTTATTGGGACAATGCCTTTTATAACAGACTAAAGAAGATCCTACATGGGTACTTTAATCCCTCAGCTAGCTGTGCGGAATTTGTTAAAAAATTATTATGAGCTAACTAAACCCAAAATTTGGTATCTTTTAGTTTTCACCGCATTTGGTTCAGCCCTTACTGCTTCATTCTTATTTAATATTCCAATCCAAGCTTCAACCTGGCTGCTACTCATTGTAGGCGTAGCCGCAGGTTCGGCTGCAGCTGATACCTTAACCGGCTATAACGATCGAGATATAGATGCAATCATGGAAAGGACAAAACAGAGGCCAATTCCGTCAGGTAGAATATCGCCAAGAAATGCGCTTGCCTTTGGATTGATCCTGACCGCAATATCATTGATCTGTTCATGGTTAATCAATGTCTGGGTTTTTGCTTTGATGATATTTGGACTATTTGACAATATCATCGTATATAGCAAATGGCTGAAACGTACTAGTCAAACTAATATTATATTGGGAGGATTTTCTGGCGGTGCACCGGCAATGATTGGGTACGTTGCCGTAACTACTCAAAATATTGAAATTGGTCTGGTCATGGCAGGTCTAGTCTTTTTGTGGATCCCTACACACATATGGAGTCTGGCCTTACATGTCAAGAAAGATTACTTAAAAGCAAAAGTTCCTATGCTACCGGTAGTCGCTACCGAAAGGAGTTCAGTCAGAATAATTGCAGGAACAACCCTTCTTATGGTTTTGTTCAGCATTTTTCCATTTTTCTTTAATCAATTTGGCCAAATATATTTAATCACTGCCTCCGTATTTGGGGCAATCATGATTTTCCTCTCAGTACGTCTATTAGCAAGACCTAGCGAAGAAGCTTCATGGCTTGTATTCAAATTTTCGAGCCCATATTTGATGGCACTATTCATCGCATTTATCGTTGACGCATATTTTCATTAATCAGGTGAACTAATGTATCATTGTTAATACTACCTTAGCGTGTACGATTAATTGATATCAAGTGCTTTTTCACATTCGTAAAGTATCCTAGCTATAACCACATGAGATTCTAAACTATAATTTCCAATTGAATAAATACGATCACACAATCTTGTTGTATTTTCGGCGAAATGACCTCTTGGAAAACCACCCACTACAAATGCACATTGATAAGAATCCTTGTTTATGTGCGTAGAGACAATCTCTTTAGGAGAACTCGGTATGCCAACTCTAGTTAGTCCGATTACCTTCGATGGTTTTATTATATCATTTATTAGTGAATCGAGGGAAACGTTTCTTTGTAGCTTCAGAAGAGTAATTTCACTCTTTTCTTCCTTTATATGATTGTTTTTAAATAAATCAATAATTAAACCTTCGAAACGTGAATAAGTTTTTGGTATACGTAAGTTTTTACCAATACAAATTACTTGATTACATGGTGTTGAAACATAAACTTGTAACAGGTGATTTAAGAACAGCGGAGTAGACAGTGCTTCAATTAAAGCGAAATGTACTAAGTCCGGTCTGCCACGTTTCCAGGCAAATTCGAGTTTGGAGCTCTGCATGGCAGCGTGATGAAAACTTCTATCAAGTAGTGTCTCAGATGGTTTCTTTCCGAGCTTACTAGCGTGGTTTGTAACTGATGGATGATGCAGAATATTAGTTGGAATTAGTTCGAGCGCCGCTTCAGAAATCACTAGTGATATCATTATAGCCACCTACTCTAATAAACACTAAGTGCTCAAAATTCTTTCTTCTGGACTAATAAGATCATATACCAAATTGCAATTGAATTTAGACAAAGACAGTCACTCAGCACGTTTCTTTGCGTGTACTAGCTTCTTCAACTCCTCGGTAGAAGAGATCATTTCTTGACGCGCATCGTTCTCATTTCCTATATCAATGAGTATTTCACCGGGTCCAAATTTAGTCTTATTGATATTGATTGGTATTTCGACATGTAACAGTCCAGATAAGAATTCGAAAAGATTTGGAAAAGCAATATTATTAGTATAAAAGAAAGAAGTTGTTCCCTTGCTAACTATTCCCTCTCTCTCCAATGGAAATGTAAATGATGGTGAACAGATAGTCTCAACGATTGAAGTTGACATTTTTTCCAATTCTGATTTCATAGTAGCATTGTGTTTTAAGTCACTATATCTTTTCGAGATGGATTCAAGCTCAGCGATTTTTTCCATCAAGTGGTAACTAACTTATCCCAACTAATATATATACACCGTTAATTTTTCAATGTCTATAATATTGTGATGCCAAAATCTGGTATTTGCGTCATCAGATCTAATACTTGACAAACAAGATACTAAGTGATGATGGGATTACATTGTTATATTTTTCATCCTAATCACTTTATAGTTTTGAGAGTGGATTTTTCTAGTTCTAGAAGACACACTTGTAAGATGGCCTAACTTCAAAGTAGATATCACTGGTTTATTCAACTCACAAGTCGAATAATGTAAATTATTGGTTGCGTGATCTTAAGAGTGCGAATGTGATTTTTCAATTCAAAATAAAACGAGCACATCTTGTTGAATATGTTATGAATATTTATTATTTGATTTACATGTTTAGGGCATAGATCAAGAGAAAATCATTAAATTCACGAAGTTAGAATACATTGCAGTGGAGAAATCTAAATGGTGTGTCCAAAATGAACACGGAGTATGTGGTGGAGAAATCATCGACCTAGTAGACGGCTCCAAGATAACAAAAATTTGCACATGCCAATGTCACAATAGTATGTATCAACTTCTACGAAGAATGCATGCTTCCAATGAAATCGAATAACAAGTTCTCAAGGACTGGTCTAATAGCAAATTATTTGCTTATATAATGAATTTTGTACCGTGATACAAACTTAAGATAATCGTGTACATCTAGAAATAGGCCAGGTGGCGGCAAAGGATTTATTCCTTTTTCTACCACTAACTTTATTCACGTGAATCGAAAGATTACAAGACAAATTGGAAGAGAGAGGGTAGATATTGTGATAGCCAATGCTTTGGCCTATTCTAAATCCAATATGGAACTTGCTAATGCTCAAGCTCAGTTGGCAAAAAAAATTGCAATGCGAGTTCGATTAAGGCTCAATTATGAAATACGTCAGCTTTATTGTAAAAAATGTAAATATTTCATCATACCTGGCAGAAGCTGCAGGGTCAGAGTTGGCAGATCTAGGGTGAAAGGGATAAGAATTACGTGTCTTAGATGCGGTCATGTATATAGGAAAATCATTTTGCAACAAGCCTTCAAACAGCCGTACTTGACAAAAAAAGAGTTATAAGGGAAATATAGATTGATTAATCAGTATTATTATGGCTAAAGCTTATGATATTCCAGCAAACCATTTGATCGTTAGGCTAGCAGAGCAGTTAAAAAAAGATAAGAAAATTGAGCAGCCTAGCTGGGCTGCATTTGTAAAGACAGGATCTCATGTTGAGAAGATCCCTCAGAATAAAGATTGGTGGTATGTCAGATGTGCATCATTGGTAAGGAAGGTCTATATGCGTGGTCCTGTGGGAGTTTCGGACCTAAAAAGCGCTTACGGTGGACGCAAACGCATCGGATATTATTTGGATCATCATAAGGATGCAGGAGGAGCGATTATTCGTAGGGCATTACAACAACTAGAATCATCAGGATATATCGTAAAAAAAAGCAATGGTAGAATCATCTCCAATGAGGGCATGAAAAAAGTTGATAGACTGGCAACCGAGATTTACAAGGATATCGCAGGGAGTAGGCCAGGGTTGCAGAGATATGCTTGATCCAAATTTATAGGAGGGCGTCAATCTACGTCACTACCTAATTCTCAGCAACCAAGTGATGAAGACTCAAAGAGGCGCGAAGCTGAAGCAACAGCCATGCGACAACGTGTATTATTGGTACTTTTGGATCCTAACGCCAGACAACGTTTGGCAAATATAAGAATGGTTAAGCCCGAACTTGCTATGGCAGTTGAGAATTATCTAATCAATGCAGCTTCATCTGGAAGACTAAATAGACCATTAAACGACAGCGAATTGAAGCAAATTTTGCTAAGTCTGCAGCAGCCAAAAAAGGATTTTAAAATAGATAGACGCTGATCATATTACTGACTTCAGTTACAAGATTAGTGAAAGTGATTATCATACTTTAGCCGAGTTAACTATATTAAGTATAAGCCGCGCTTCAATGTGCATGAAGGCAGCCGTATTCAGAGAATATAACAAAGATCCAACAAAAGTTGTCAAGATAGAAGATGTAGATATGCCGAAACTTAAGCCGAATGAAATTATGATTAAGGTAGAGAAGGCGGCATATAATTACAACGATTTATGGGCAATTTGGGGCGATCCCGTCAAGACACCTCTCCCACACATTTCTGGAAGCGATGTAGCAGGCACAGCTGTTGAGGTTGGTGAGGATGTTTTGCATGTAAAGGTAGGAGACAGGATTGTATCTCATTCCAATATGAGTTGCAGGGTATGTGACATGTGCACATCTGGCAGAGAATTTGATTGTGCTGATAGAACAATCTGGGGCTTTCAAACTGGACCATTATGGGGAGGTTTTGCTCAATATACGCACTTACCAGAAGTGAACGTAGCAAAAATTCCAGACAATGTATCCTTTGATGCTGCTGCGGCGATTTCGATGGTAGGTATGACAGCGTGGCACATGTTAGTCGGTAGAGCAAAAATAAAGCCAGGTCAGATGGTTTTGATAATGGGAGGCACAAGCGGCGTAGGTATGGCAGGGATTCAAATTG
>Ga0126370_10000091_pt1 | contig 28759 bp, 21 predicted proteins | sample PanSoiMetaPlot_3_FD_92586 | JGI IMG/M metagenome (GOLD analysis project Ga0126370, IMG submission 92586) | Tropical forest soil microbial communities from Panama - MetaG Plot_3 | ecosystem: Environmental > Terrestrial > Soil > Tropical forest > Bulk soil | place: Panama | collected 2016-02-17 | reverse complement strand
TGGCACTCTAAGCCTGAGCATCAAACTAGCAAAAGCATTGGCAGGCATCTAGCGCCTACACCTGAACACTCCTACATTGCAGAGGCAAATCCATGAAACACGATACTGAAATTCGCGATTGGATTCTGTGGATTTTCGCGATGGCTGGCTGGTTGGTATTTGTGAACCTGTGCGTTTGGTTCCTGGAATAGAGGTCAGCCGCTAAACTGAACGAGGACAAATGCCTTCTTCGCCATACCCGTTTTGTAAAAGGCCCACCGGCCCGGAGCCGTGCGGAGCCGATGGGCTTTGAGCGTTGTCCTTGCTCAGGAAGCGTGGACAAAATCGTAAGTCCGAAGAGAAACGGTAGTCAAGATTTATGTGTGGCGGTCATCAAGGGCGAATTGAGGCGCAATCCGACAATCGGCCTTCCTTAGTGTCCCGAAAGTAAAGCCGCGCCACTTCGTCGAGGTGAGGTGGCGCGCGCTAGGAAAGGACGTGGAAGACCCTGCATGGCGATCTTCCCGCGTTCTCGAATTTGCGGCAATTCTACACTCGAATGCCCGATAGATCTCTGACCGAATTTGCTGTTCGATTGTCAGGTGTTCCATGCGGGTAGGTTATTCCGAATCCGTGGGTTTCGCCTTTGAGCCGCCACCTGAACCACATTTCGGAGTCGGTGAGTGTAATGAGGATTTATCACAAACCATGAACTCTCTTGGTTGGGTCACGGGGCGTTGCCGATTCTGTTCATATAGAAGGTTTCGTAGAAGTTCAACATGCGAGTGCAAAAAAAAGCAGTTGCCCAGATGAGTAAATTTGTCGCAATGTCAGCAACTTAATAGATCGGGTGGCGCGAGAATCGTGGCTTCGGTCAAGTCTCGTGCGACTTGCGATCCGTCGCCACCTAATACGGACGTGCTGGCCCGATTTGTGGTGCGCGCACTGGCTTCGCCATGCCGTAGAACACGACGACACCCTGGCCACCGCATCGGGTTGAGAGTGCCTCTTTGGGTGTTCCGAGGCAGCTGTCGATGTCTTGCCAGTTGTTTGTCGCCCAGATATCGCCTGCTGGATCCACTGCGATATCTACCAGCATCTGGAGGCCTCCTCCCACATAGCCGCCGGGCGGTGAAATCTGCTCGCCTGTATGAATTCCGGGCGGGCAGTGCTCGGTGCGAACGCCGCATAGTTCCACAATTGGACTGCTGACCATGGCAAAATTGGAAATCCAAATGTTGTCGTTCCCGTCCACTGCAACCGCCCACGGGCCGGGAAGTCCTCTGCCAGTGAAGGGCGAACCGGGGTAAGGGGTGCCATCCGGGCGTAGCATGGTGACGCTGCCTCCAGTCTTTCCGCCCTTCTGTTCGGACATCGTTTTAGTGAGGTAGTCAGAGGCCGATGTGACACCTTCGGTTTTCAGGCGTACTCCCATGTCAACAAGGTGAGCCATACCGACCAAACTGTTACCGAGGCGGTTGGTGATCCAGACGTTGCCTTGGCTATCGATGCCGAGCCCGCTACTACTGAAGCCCGTCTTGAATGTCTTCACCTGACTCGGATCAGCAGCGGGGAAGCGCGTAACGTGATCTATGCCTGCATCGGAGACCCAAATCCGGTCCTGATGATCAATGCCCAGATGAAACGGCGCTTTGAATGACTTGCATGGCTCCCCACTATCACCCTCGCAAACGATTCGGCCGTTACTCAAGTCTCCGTTGGGGAACTGGACCAGTTGTCTCTTCTCTATCCCTAGCACCCAAACGTCTCCGTTCGGCGTTGCGATGATTCCCTGCATTAGTCCAAGGCGCCCCTCGAAGTTTATGCCCCGAGGTGGTGTGAGCGGCTTGCCACTCTTGTCGAAGACAGCGATGGCTCTGCTGCCATACGTCGTAAACCAGGCATTGTCCTTGGAGTCGACTGCCGCGCCGAAGGTGCCGCCCTCCATTCCGCCGCCAGTGAATCCTGTGGTGTTAGGCGACAGTGGTTGGCCGTTTGGTGCGAACTTGGTGGCATTGCCCTGCCACAACTTGTCATTGCCCTGCCAGCCGATGCTGAAGTTGTCGCCCACCCAGAGATTACCTTTGCTGTCGAACATGCATTTGCCGCCCGCGCGGTAACCGCCACCGTCAAATTTGAGCGGCAGAACCCAGGCACTAGGTGCGTAATTCAGGTACGGCATGAATGGAACTGGGCGCAAGTTCTCTCCCGTGGGCACTGGGTAGAACTGGTCGAGCAGCGCATAAAGTCGTTCTGGCTGATACCACGGAAACAGGGCGATGGCTTCGGACGTGTTGGCTGTGTCAGTGGGCGCACCCCAACCTGGAGGCGTAGATGCCGCAAACAGACTGCTGCACGCATTCGGCGTCACACGAGTGACACAACCGGAGAGCAAGTCGGCGAGCGTGGCGAAGTTCGCCATAGTTGGCGTTTGGCCGCCGTTCAGCGGGCTCTGGATCGCATCGCCCCATCCGCCGGTTGAGAGATTAACGAAATTGGGCACATTGCCGGCTGCAATGCGGAGTCCGAGCGAAGGACCTTTGAGCGTCGCGCCAACCAGAAATTGCGCGTTCGTCCAGACCGACGCCACGGTCGTCATCTCATTAATGACGACGTGAGTCGGGGGTTTGCTGCCCAAAACCGCCAACAGCGCGATCGCGGGGTTGTCTCCTCCGCCTCGAACCGTGGGTTCGCCGCCGAAGGCAAAGAGATAGAGACTGGAACCAGAGGGCGCACCAGTCACGCGAACTTCAAAATGCCCTTGATTGTCAGTCTTCGTCTGAGCAAGTTGTTTCGGTTCATCGGCGGTGGCCGCATACAAGGTCACTTTTGAATTGCTGATCGGCGCCCCTCCGCCAAGCACGCTACCCTTAATATTTTCGTCAGCAAACGCGTGCCCAACGCTGAACGCGCTTGATAAGGTAAGCACCGCCAATATCTGCTTTTGACGAAGTTTTCGACGATTCATTAATCTCGCCACCGACGAAGCGTTGTTGATCAGTGCATCCAAGGTCCCACTAACGCGACTCCACCGCACTGACATCTACAGTCCTGCAAGATATCCAACATAAAGGATGGCAAAGACACCATCCCCGATCGCAAGAGTAGTCATGCCCCTCGTCCGTTTTATAGGCCCGAAAAAGGTCAAGAACCCTATCGAAAACTTTTCAATAGCAGCAGCTGCCAAGACTGGAGTGCGAACTGCCGGGACGTATGCGCTATACACGATCAGTGCTGCAACCACAAAGATCAGAACTCCCCAATGCCGGACAAAGAACTCAGAACCGGGGGGACAGTCGAGTCCAAAAGCTATCCACAAGAACAGATGAGGGAAAAGAAGCGCGGCCAAACCGGCCCCGGCAGTGACAACCCCGGAGGCGACGAGAATCCATCCGATGGACGATGCCAACATCTTAAATGTTCCTCGAAACCTGGGCGTACTGATCTGAAAGGTAGGCGGTCGCTCGGTTGTCAAACAACTAGTAAGACTGACAGAAAGCTAGAACCGGAACGGTTTAAGTGAGCACTCCGGTCAAGACGACTCCACACGGGCCTTGCGATATTCCCGATACGTCACCAGCGACGACCTGTTACTCCTAACAGTTCTCACTCTGCAGCCGCCTGCCCATCCTTCAATGAAAGGAGGCGCGATCATGGGCTATGACCATAACGACCCCACTCTCAGAACCGGAGCGGGCGGTCTTACCGTTTGGGTTCTTCAGGAGATGGCCAAAAAAAAGCAGTTCAATGAACTGAACAACCTGTTCAACAACGGACTGACCATGAATTCATTGCCTGTGGGCCTTGCGGCGGGTGCCGCTGCTCGCGTATTAGATATCGACAACAAGATCATTGCCGATGCGCTAGATTCTCTCACCGGGAAAAATTGGCGCGGGAAGGTATTCTTTCCGTCGAATAATGGGAGAGTTTCCAAAGGTAGAAACCGAATCAAAGCTTCTGTGCTTCTTCCAAACTCTCCGATCGTCCCAATGTGCAAATTCGATACGATGCTTTTGGACAGCCATCCGCTGGTGCCAGAGGCCAAATCGAATGTCGTGATTCTAAGCTATCCTGACCCGGAAACGAGACCGTACTTGCTGGAATTGGCTTTCACGAAGGTTCAGGTCTACGACATTCAAGTGGCAGTCAGAGGTAAACATGGACCTGTTTATATTGGAAAGACTTGGTTAGGAAAATACGATAAACAGGGCGAATTTACTGCTTCTAACCCGGACAAGCTAATCGCCTTGTACTTCATCGATTTCAACGACGGCGCTCTCAAAGAACAACGGGAAGAACATTGGGACGGCAGCGATGAGGAATTTTTGGATCCCCTACCGCTCGTTGCCTAACTGAATCAAGCTGCCGAGTCCACTTTGGATCATTCGATGAGCACGCCCGATTTCGACGCTCTCCTATCTGGTCACCGAAAGTACTTCCAGAGCGGTGCGACCCGCCCTGCAAAGTGGCGAGAGGAGCAGTTGATTGGGTTGCGGGCGATGATGAAAAACCACTGTGAGGAGTTCTATAACGCGCTGTGGACAGACCTTCGTCGCAACCGTACCGATTCGGATTGGACCGACGTGAAGTACATCAGCAGCGAGGCTAACCACGCGATCGCTCAGTTGCGGCGATGGATGAAACCATTGCCAGTCCATACTCCCCTGGTGCTCACGCCGTCCCGTACACAGGTGCGGTTCGATCCACTGGGTGTCGGTCTAATTATCGGCGCATGGAACTATCCCGTGATGCTGACGTTGTCTCCACTGATCGCCGCGATTTCTGGCGGAAATGCCGCCGTCATTAAGCCTTCGGAAGTGGCCCCGACCACGGCTGAGGTGATCGCCAGGAGACTCCCCGAGTACCTGGATCGCGCCGCATTTTCCGTCGTCCTTGGCGCGGTGCGCGAAACTACCGCTCTGCTGGAACAGCAGTGGGACCACATCTTCTTCACCGGTGGAGCGACCGTCGCCAAGGTGGTCATGACCGCCGCGGCAAGAAACTTGACACCAGTCGTGCTCGAACTAGGCGGAAAAAATCCGACGATCGTCCACTCCTCGGCTGACCTGGAAGTGGCAGCGCGTCGCATCGCCCAAGGTCGCTGGACAAACGCTGGCCAGACCTGCACGGCACCGGATTATGTCCTCGTCTTCAAGGACGTCGCCAAACCATTCTTGGGACATCTGAGAGAAACGATCCTTCGCTTTTACAGCAATGAGCCGCAGAAAAGCCCCGACTATGGCCGGATCATCAGCGATCGACACTTTGCTCGGCTGATGGACCTTCTCGCGAGCGGAACCATTTATCACGGCGGCGAACACGACAGGACTGACCGCTTCCTCGCGCCGACCGTCTTGGTCAATGTGTCGCCAAACTCGCCCGTGATGCAGGAGGAGATCTTCGGTCCGATTCTCCCGATTCTGGAGGTTGGCACCATCAAGGAGGTGATCGACTTCGTCAACGCGCGGCCGAGCCCTCTTGGTCTGTATTTGTTCGCGCAGGATCAGTCCGTGACGGAGCAGATCCTGGCCTCCACCACATCCGGGGATGCTGTGGTTAACGACTGCGCCGTCCAGCCGATCATTCACGACTTGCCTTTCGGCGGTGTTGGTGGTTCCGGGATGGGAAAGTATCACGGTGAGTGGGGGTTCCGCGCATACACGAACACACGCGGCGTTCTGTATCACAGCACGAGCATCGACCTTGGTGTCCGCTACCCACCCTACGACCGTAACAGGATGCTGCGGACAATCATGGTCCGGTCATAATCGTAAGCCTAGTCAGCGTCGATTCACTGTCGCGAGAGTCACCCGATGGGAGGTTTTCCGTTGTGAGCATCTTTATAGTCCTTCAAAGCTCGCTGGCAGTTAACTGTCATTTCACGCGGCCGTGTCTTGAGATTTGAATGTGGGGACGACGCCAAGTTGCTCCATCAGACCAAGGGAGTCCCACTCCTGCCACTCCTCAACGATTCTTCCATCGGCGATGCGATGAATGGATATGCCAGTGATAGAAGCCCGTTTGCCTGTAGGGGCAATGCCCATGAACGGTCCCTTATGGGTACCGGTGTAAGTCCAGCGGGTGACCACGTGAGTATCGTCAGCGAATTGGTCGTTCACGATTCGTTGGGCGTCTGGAAAAGCCTTAAGTAAAGAGGCGAAGAACTGCCTCAGAGCTTCGCCCTTGAGTTCCCCTACCAAGGGCAAATGGTAAACACAATCAGAGCAAAGCTCCATGAAGGTCGCTAAGTCGTGGTTATTTAGCTTTTGGAACAAGTCCTGCACGAGCGCCCCGTTGGAAGCGGTCATCGCGGACCTCCTATTATCTTCAGTCCACGATCCGGCCACTAAAATGCAAAACAAACTACCAAAAATAGCAGTCAAAGCGGAGGGAATTAATGAAAGCAAGATCGCCTCTCATTCCATTGATGTAGGCTTTCTTAGTTGATGAAATCAGAGCCAGAAATGCCTTATCCATTGCCGGATGGGGCGAAAAAGCATTGGCGAAGACTCGCACCTCAGCTACTCAAAGAGCGCGTGCTCACGCTACTCGACGGCGATACGTTGGCCGCTTTGTGCATCGCGCTCTGGCAACTGCAGGATGCTGTAGCGGAGGTCAAAACGGAGGGCCAGGTGCTCGGGTACGACGGCCGACCGATCGCGAATCCAGCCGTCAAGATTGCTTTCGAGTGCCTGCGTCGCGTGCAATCTTTGGCGGCGGAGTTCGGCATGAGTCCAGCATCCCGCGGACGCGTCTCTACCGTGGGGAAAACTGACGAGGAAGATCCACTCGAGAAACTCCTATCGGCTGAGTACAGCGACGAGGTAATTGTCTGATGGGAAAAGTGAACGCACTGACTCCCCGGCAACAGGCGCTCACCACACTCGAGCAAGCATGGCTCTTTTACCTTCCGAATCACGAACCGCCGAACCTGCCGCGCGTCTGCGGATGGCTGCGCACTGCAAGCCTGAGACGAATCTTGAGTCTTATCGAAGAGGTTTCTCAATTGGAACATGTGCAGTCGGCCGACGGTTAGATCGGCGCGGCGATTCAACGAAACGCAAATCACGCATGAAATGGTGACCGAATGTAAATGAACTATTTCTTGGACACCCATCGGTTTATCGAAGCCGTTCACTTGGCGACCCGCCGAAGCAAATCCCCATCGAAGACGACGAAGAACGATGATGGTACCGTTCCAGTCCCGTAAATGCCCTGTGCGCCACGCGCACACGCCCTAATTTTCAAAATTGGGGGAAGGCTGGTGGGTCTAGGCCTTGGTTTTCGCCAAACGCGCTCTAACGGCATGGGCGCTTTAGAGTCGCGCCTTGGTGGCGCCGAGAACTCGCTGACCCAAAGGTCAATGAGTGTAATGATTCCATGAACAATGTCGGCTTTCAGGCCCGAGTAAACTTTGGAGGCGCAAGCCAACCAAAGGGCTCGGAGGAAAGGAGCCGAACATGCTGATTATAGGGGTGTGATTATCATCCGGGCTGGTAACCGACTGACCTGGTTTTTTGAACTTATGTTCTGCTCGCCAATCCGTTGCACACAAACGGAACACTGATTCGTACCCAATGGGAATTGAGAACATAAGGAGGCTTGATTGCTGTTTCCTCAATCCTTCCGGCTGAACGTCCTTAGTTTTCGTATACCGCTCAGCAGTTCTCAACTGATCCAGCTCACAACCTCGACTGACATAAGATTGAATGCCCAAGGGGCAAGGGCGACATAGAGTCCCTGATCAACGGTTTCGGTTCCATCTCGCGGTGAGTAGCTCTCGCCGGAGAGCAAATCGTCGAAGCATAATTTTTGCCCTCGGATGTCGCTCCATGGTGTACGAATTCGTGCCTGACCGTTCCAGTCGGAAAGATTTATTGCCACCAGGTATCGGCCGCCTGCGCTCTCCCAACACCAGGAGACTATATTGTGGAAGCTCTGGTTGTCGGGCCATCCTTCTTGTTCACACAGCCTCCATGTTCCGCGCCGCAGGTCGATTCCTCTGACCAAATTCAGAAGTTTACGATAGAAGGTACGCAACTCTTCGTCTATCGGCTCAACAGGCCTGCGGCCCAGATGAACCGACAAGTGCTTACGATATCCCTCCATTTGCCCTTCATGAAGAAGTTTGGCACCGGGCAGCGTCATAAGCGCTACCGCAGCAGCGCGATTCTTATAAGGCGGGAACACAGCGGCAGCACGCGGTTCGTCATGATTTTCGAGAAACCGAATCATGTGGAACTGGTAATCGATATCGGCCAATAGATGGGCGTGAACTGCCTCGGCGGAGTCGTGCACCAGCCTGTCATAGAGTCGCTTGTCGTAGCAATAATCGAATCCGTTCTGAATCAGTTCCCACTCGAGATCCCAATATGCCTCGGCAATGAACGCGAACCCCGGATGCTGCTTGTGTACGCTATTGATCACATCTGTCCAGTATTCGCTCGTCGACGCACTGTTAACACGACTAGCCCAGGTTCCGGCGAATACTTTGTTTAACATCAGCATCGCCATATCGCATCGCACTCCATCACATTGGCTGGCGATGTCGTTCAGGGTGGCGACTGCCGCGGAACGCAAGCCCGGATCAAACGCGTTCAACTGAGCTGTGTCGGGCCAGGGCGGGAAGAACGGATCGCGACCACGCGCGATGATTGCCCCATCTACCTCGAAAAAGGCTTTGCTGTCGGCGCGGAGAGACTCAGCATCGCCCTGCACAAAAAAGTTAGGATGCTCCGTGAGCCAAGAATGATCCGGAGCAACATGGTTGGGGACGAAGTCGAGCAGCAGACTCAAGCCTCTCGAAGCGAGCTCCTGGCGCGCGATCGCTAGCGCCTTCCTCCCTCCCAGCCGAGGCTCAACGTCGTAGCTGCGTATGCTATATGGGGATCCCGAAACGTCTGCTTCGGAAAAATCCGGCAGAATCGCTCGATAATTGCGGTTCAGGTCAGGATTCTCGATTGAAATCTTTCTTCCCGCTGGGCTACGCGCCCATACCCCCATGAACCAAACGCCATCGATGTGGATATCCTTCAAAGCGTCCCATTCGCTCGAGGGGATCGAGCCTAAGTCAAACTTGGAGCGATGTTTGCTCTCAAGGTAAGTCAGCCACGCCCACGCGTTAATTTGATAAATTACCGGCTGTTTCGGAAACATCCGTTTATCCCTCACAAGCAACGTCTAGTGAGCTACTGTCTTGCCGGTGACCTTTTGCAAAATTGATTCTGCTTGGTTTTCCAAAAGACGGCATTTCCGGCAAAGAGGCCTCATTCAAAACATCCAATAAGGGCTTGGTCGTGTGCGATCATCCTGGCGAAGTCCGGCCACGCATCGCTCTCGGAGAGAATCGTGTAAAAGTCATCTTTAATCGAAGGTGCTCGTTCGACAGCTATTCTCCATTCCTCTTTCGAAAAGGGATCTTTCCGCACCGACTCCCAGAAGCCTGTTCGTGCGAATAATTCCTTGATTCTGTCGTGGTGGTCGCCGCTCTGCAGGCTGCTGACGAGGTAGGCTGCTGTTCCCGTCTGAAGTCCGTGCAGCCGCTGCCTCGCCCCCGACACATCAAGCGCGTGAGAAATGAGGTGCTCGCTGCCACTGGCGGGCCGTGACGACCCAGCGATCTCCATGGCAACGCCGTTCAACATGAGGGCAGTAGCGAGAAGCCGAATTCCTTGTTCGTCCGGCACCGGATTTGCCATGAACTGAAAAACGCTGGCATCGGAGATTAATGCGGCCAGATCATTCACTGGAACTTCCCGCTTTTCGTACGCCAGCTTCCAGTCCGAGACCGCCGTGAACTTAGAGCACAAATCGCCAACTCCAGAGTGCCAGAGCGTCTGCGGTGCCCGTTGACAGACTGCGAGATCGACTACAACGGCTTCCGGAAGGCCGGTCGGCAATGACCGGCGCTTGCCTTCCAAGGTCAAGCTCGCCTGTGGCGAGCAGAAACCATCGTTGGAAAGGGATGTCGGGACCGCGAAGTAAGGCAGTCCCGCCAACGACGCTGCGTATTTAGCGACGTCGAGCGCCTTGCCGCCACCCAGCCCGATCAATACCTTGCATGAAGATGGGACGGCACCCAGCAAGTGCACCCCTTCTTCCACGCTCGCCTGCTTCACTTCATGGACCAGAGCCGCCGCGATCCCGTGATCCAGGAGACTCTGTCGAGCCACGTCGAGGATGGAGTCCAACAGGCCTTCGCTGTGAAAGAGCGCGACGGGTGACAGGCAGGAGCGCGCCAGGTATAGGCCCAGACGATGCAGTGCTCCGGGCTTGATGCGTACAAGGCAGGGCACGTTCATTTGTGCATTCTTCATGCCAGTTTTCTCGCAATCTCACTCCAGCGCGAGAATGGCTGAAAAGCCTCACCGCGGTCCCGCAGTTGCTCGGCTAGAATTCCGCGAGCGAAGCGCAACTCCGGCCGGACGAGCAAGGCCGGTGGCAAGTCAGGCGGGCCATCACCGGCGAATACCACAGTCTCCGCGAGGTGGAGGGCATGCTGAACTACGGCCGATTTGTCCACGCCCATCGATGCCGAGTGATATGGGGACGAAGAGTCCAACTTCCCCAAAACAAGCCCGCGCCCGTTCTCCAGACGTCCTGGGTTCGAATACACAGTCGCGGCCACACCGGCCCCACTGAGAACGCGCTCGATGTACCAGCAGGAGCCAGCCGAAACGACCCACAGTTCCCAACCGGCGCGACGGAGAAGCGTCGCTGAGGCTCCTAGATCCGGATCCGATTGGCTGGCTGCAAGTAGCTCTTCGAGCCGCGTTTCCTCTGTAGGCGCAAAGGCGAAGTATGCCGCCATCGCCTCAAAATGAGAGATTCGTCCTTCTCGGTACTGAGCGAAATAGTCAGGTGTATCCACGGGAGCATATCGCTCAGCGAGCAGCGAGTAAGAATCTTTCTCGGTGATCGTACCGTCGTAGTCGGAAACGAAGATTTTGCGCATTTATCCTTACCCTTCAGACGTTACAAGTACGCAGGCAGTTGCGGTCAAGATGCTGATTTCCTCTCCGAAGTAAACACATTGCAACATTGGACAATTACATCGATTCTTTGGCACGCTTGGGCACCTGCCGTACTTCCGACCACAGGCAACGCAGCCCCACCTGCTCGAAAGTTTCACAGTTGGCATCCGGTCCCTTTGTTGTTCTCATTGACATGTCGAAAGGGTGGGTCAGAAGCATTTACTTAGACCGCTTGCACCGAAGAGGCAGGCTGTACGGAATCCAAGAATTCTATGGAGTAACTGCTGAGGCATGCGTTACGAGTGAAGTAAGGATGCGCGGGGGGCTTTTGCGTTATGCCGACGAATGCGCCAAAGAGTATCGCAGAAATCGACTTCGCCAACTTAACCAAGCGTCCATATACCCCTTCGCCAGATTGTTGGGCAGACCAGATTCTCTACTTCCTGATGCTGGATCGATTCTCGGATGGCAATGAGAAAGGTGGTCACGGTGACGCTCGTGATCAGCCCGTCACGAGGGGAACGACCCCCCTCGCCAGCAACGATGACATCGGATCTGTATCGTACTCGGAGTGGCTAGGCCAGGCGGCAGGCTGGCAGGGCGGGACTCTGAAGGGCCTGAAGTCTAAACTTGGATACTTACGTCGGCTCGGGGTGACGGCGATATGGATCAGTCCTGTTTTCAAACAGGCGTCATTCGAAGCGACGTACCACGGATATGGCATTCAGAACTTCCTCGATGTCGACCCTCACTTCGGAACACGCGATGATCTTCGCGACTTGGTCGACGCGGCACATCGGCAGGGCATCTACTGCATTCTCGACATCATCATCAACCACGCCGCGAACGTGTTCGGCTATCGCGATGCGCGATATCAGACGAGCATCGGAGAAGATCGTTGGATACCCGATCCGAAGTGGGACGGGCATTCTTACCAAGTCGAAGGATTCCGCGACCGCGATGGCAAACCCATACTGTCATTCGATCCGCCGGATCCGGCGGCAGTTGATGCGACGTGGCCTGACGGAGCGATCTGGCCTAAAGAATTGCAGGCACCGGGCAGTTTCGTGCGCAGAGGCAGGATCGTCAATTTCGACTTTTATCCAGAGTTCAGGGAAGGTGACTTTTTCGATTTCAAGAAGTTGAACTTGGCGGTGGATTGGTCGGCGAAATACCCGACACCGTCAGCGACACTTCAGCACCTTATCCACTGTTACGAGTACTGGATCGCATACGCCGACATTGATGGTTTCCGCATCGACGCCGTTAAGCACATGGGCCAGGAGTCCACGCGCATTTTCTGCGCCGCAATTCACGAGTTCACACAAAGTCTGGGGAAAGAGCGATTCTTTCTTGCCGGGGAGGTGACGGGCGGGCGCGGCCATGCGTGGTCGATGGTCGACACGACTGGACTGGATGCTGCGCTCGGAATCGAAGATATCCCCGGGCGGCTTCAATCGATGGTCAAGGGCTTCTCGGAACCTGACGAGTACTTCTCCCTCTTTCGAAATTCGGCATTGGACGACCACGGCGATTTCGCCTGGTTCGGCCAGCACGTGGTCACAATGTTTGACGACCACGACCAGATCCACAAAGGAAACGAGAAACGCCGTTTTTGCGGAATGGCCGAGTATCGAAAGCTGGTATTCAATGCGCTCGCCGTCAACCTGACGACGGCCGGCATTCCTTGCATCTACTATGGCACCGAGCAGGGGTTTGACAGCGGCGGCCAGCCATCGGCAAATGACAAGGTTCTCCGGGAAAACATGTTTGGCGGGCGCTTCGGCGGAAAACGTTCAAAAGGCGTTCACTTCTTCGACGAGGATGCCCCGCTGTTCAAAGCTATCTCTAGGCTGTGTGAGCTGCGGCGTAATTGGATTGGGCTGCGGCGTGGGCGTCAGTACGTACATGAGATCTCCGGGGACGGCAACCACTTCGGGCGGCCGACAAAGTTCGGAGACCGCTTGCATACGCTTGTTTCGTGGTCGCGGGTGGTGGCGGATCACGAATTGGTAGTTGTCTTCAATACGGACGAGATCAACCCGCATGAGCTCTACAGTACGCTGAATCCCAACCTGCGGACAGAAGGAGATGAACTTCGCCTCCTGCTTTCGTATACACCCGAAGAGGGACTCGAACCCATGGAAAGTCCCCGCTACGCTCTACCCAAGTTGAAAGTCGAACGGCGCAGTGGCGTGCTTTGCGCCAAGCTGGCGCTCGGTCCTGCAGGTTTTGCCATTTATGCCGCAGAGCGATTTCCGCGACGCGGCAGTAAGTGAAGGAACGACGGCTCAAACTGACGCACGGATTCTACGAATGATTCGTCCGAGGCTCAACAGAGTCATTCGCTAAGGAGCCAGCTCTGATGACGCTTCCCGAGAACAAAACCAAAATCGTCGCCACCATCGGACCAGCGTCGGAATCATCGGAGATGCTCGAACGTCTCATTCGCGCGGGGCTAAACGTCGCGCGGCTTAACTTTTCGCATGGTGACCCGACCGGCCATGCGGAGCGCATCCAGCGAATCCGTTCAGCGGCGAAGAGCGTCGGACGCCGTGTCGCCATCATGGCCGACTTGCCGGGGCCAAAGATCCGGATCGGCAAGATCGAACCGGAGCCGATTCAATTGCATGTCGGCGATAACTTCACGCTAACGATAGAAGATGTCGTCGGCACTCCGCAACGCGTGTCGGTGAGCTTCAAGGAACTGCCAAACGTCGTAAAGTGTGGCGACAGACTCTTTCTGAACGACGGTCTGGTGCAATTGACGGTTGAACGAGTCGCTGGCCGCGAAGTCCATTGCCATGTGTCGGTCGGCGGGGAACTGCGGTCCAAGAAGGGTCTTAATTTGCCAGGAATTGCTCTCGGTATCGGAGCCTTCACTGACCATGACCGAGTTTGTCTGGAGTTTGCGTTGCAGCAAGGAGCAGACGCTGTGAGCCAGTCGTTCGTTGAGACTGGCAGTGACATAGATGCTGTGCGCAAGGCAGCAGAGGCCGTCGGCAAGCGGCCCTTTATCGTCGCAAAAATCGAACGATTGGACGCCATCAAACACTTCGATGAAATCCTGAAGGCGAGTGACGGCATCATGATCGCGCGCGGCGATCTTGGCGTCGAGGTTCCGATTGAGGAGATGGCGATACTGCAGAAACAGCTTATCGCCAGAGCGCGTATCGCTGGGAAACCGGTCATCACCGCGACGCAAATGCTCGAATCGATGACTGTCAGCCGCCTGCCGACACGGGCCGAGGCGACGGACGTCGCGAACGCTATCCTCGACGGCACCGATGCTGTCATGCTTTCTGGTGAATCGGCGATCGGTAAATATCCTGAAGAAGCCGTAGCGATGCTGGCGGAAATTGCCGCCTACACGGAGTCGCAACGTCCTCCAGAACGCCTGGCGGATCTGCGCTCGCGCGTGCGGCATGGCCCGCCGAAGACCTACGCGGATGCCATTGCCTCTGTCGTAGAAACCGCTTTAGACATCGGCCAGTGCGCGGCACTGTTCGTTCCCACGCGAACGGGCACGACTGCCCGCATGATCTCCCGCTTGAATCCATCGCAATGGATTGTCGCGCCAAGCCGGGACGCGGCTGTGTGCCAAGGACTGGCTTTTTCCTGTGGCGTCGAGCCTGTGCAACTGGTCGAGGATCCGAAAAGCTGGCGCGATTTTGCCATGAGCTGGCTAGAAAAGCATCGTGTCCCCGGCCACCTCGCCCTGCTAGTGGCCGGGCCCTCCAAGCGGAACCCGGAAGAAAATTATCGCATTGAGTTTCTCAAATTCGGCGAGTGGACTAGTTGAACTCTCGCGCTTTGGCAAACTCCATTTTTCTCATGATCTTCTTGTTCACTCAAATCGATGCGGTTGTCCAGTAGCCGAGAGCACCGCGCTCCAGACCGGGCTGTCAGGTTCAAGCCGCTTCAGTTGAGTTGCCAGCAGTTCGATGGGGACGTGAATGAACAGGTCGTGCAAATAACCGATCACCAACCCCGTTTTCCCTGCCATAGCGGCGTGGGCAGCATGCCGCGCGAATGCATCGCAAAGAACAGCGTCTTCGGCATTGTCTGGGCTGCTACGTACGATGTAGCTCGGGTCAAAATAGCGCATAACGAACGGAATATTCCGCGCCTTAAACCACTCTTCGATCTTTTCACGCAAAAACCAACCGATGTCCTGGAGCCTAACGTTGCCGGAAGCATCGCGCTCCTTTCCAGTGTTTCCGAGCAGTTCCTGTCCTGCGCCCTCGGCCACGGCAATGACTGCGTGCCCGCGCTTCACAATTCGCTGTTCCACTGCCTTGAGAAATCCTTCCAATCGGAACGGCACTTCGGGAATCAGCGTGAAGTTCACTTCCTGGCTCGCGACACTAGCTTCGGCAGTCAGAAACCCAGCGTGCCGTCCCATGAGTTTCACTAATGCGATCCCGTTCTGCACGCTGCGCGCCTCCGTATGCGCGCGCTGTAGCACTTTAGTTGCCTCCTCGACCGCGGTGAGGAAGCCGAATGAGCGCGCGACAAATGGGATGTCGTTATCGATGGTTTTTGGGATTCCCACCACCGAGAGCGCATGACCCTGACTCTTGGCCTCCAGGTAGAATTCCCGCGCTCCACGCTGTGTACCATCGCCGCCGACGGTGAAGAGGATATTGACGCGACGGCGGATCAGATTCTCCACCGCCCGTTCCTTTTCCACTGGACCCCGCGACGTACCCAGAATTGTGCCGGCCTGCAGATGAATTCGGTCCACCATCTCGTGTGTGAGAACGAGAGGTTCGGCGCCGTGTTCAGGATCCAAACCTTGATATCCCCAGCGGAAGCCGAGCACCTCTTTTACACCGTAGGCGTAATGCAGCTCTAAAAACAGCGACCGGACCACGTCATTGAGTCCGGGACACAATCCTCCGCAGGTGACAATACCAGCGCGAGTTTCAGATGGATTGAAAAACAGGTGTTCGCGCGCGCCCGCTAACTCAAAGAGGAGACTATTCTCCGACGGCGCGTCAACGGTCCGGAGGATTGTGGCAGGAACTCGCTTCGACTCATCAACCCAGAGTTTTAGAGGTGACGGAAAGCGGGTGGCGCCGAGGACAGGAATGTTCATGGATGATTCCTCACATCCCCCGAGCATTCCCAAGCCTATTATCAACGCGTGTCAGGCCCGAGTATGTTGCGAGTCCGTGAATTCGAATAAATATCCCAGCATATTGAGTAAACCCTCAGGCTTTGTTGGCATCACCTGTTAATTCAACCAGTCGCCCAGCACGGCCAATCAGGAAAACATAGCCAGCGGAACCTAACGCCTCGACAAAGGAATTGAATTTTATGATTCGGACGACACAATCCCTTCGCCTGAAGTCCTGCGCACTCTCGCCCGGAGCAGGTCTCCGGACCGGTATGAATGTTGCCGATCTCAGGCAAGCGTTTATCGACAACCTCCTTTGTGGCCTTGGGCGAGCACCGTTGGCAGCAACACCGCACGATATTTACACTGCGCTGGCACTCACGGTTCGGGATCGTGTTCACAAGCAAGGCGTGCGAACGATGGAAGCACTGTCCGAGCAGGAGGCACGCGTGGTCGCCTATCTCTCCGCAGAATTCCTGCCTGGCCCACATCTGGCCAACAATCTTCTGAACCTAGGAATCGTTGAAGCGACTCGAGAGGCCATCACTGAGTTTGGCCTTGATCTCGACCAAGTAATCGAGCAGGAGGAGGAACCAGGCCTTGGTAACGGCGGTCTGGGGCGGCTGTCCTCTTGTTTTATGGATTCGCTCGCTTCCCTCGAAATACCCGCTATCGGCTATGGCATCCGCTACGAGTTTGGCATCTTTGAGCAAGCCATCAGGAACGGCTGGCAGGTGGAGCTCACAGATAAGTGGTTACGCTTTGGCAATCCCTGGGAGATCGTTCGGCCGGAGATCTACTACGAAGTGAAATTCGGCGGTCACACCGAAGCAAGCAAAAATGAACACGGACGCTATCAGGTCCGCTGGCTACCCGACACCGAGGTCAAAGGCGAGGCCTATGACACCCCTATCCTGGGCTACCGTGTGGGCACCTGCAACACACTTCGTCTTTGGAAAGCCGAGGCCGTGGAGTCGTTCGACTTCGCCGCCTTTAATCACGGCGACTACTACCGCGCAGTTGCCGACAAGGTGGCATCAGAGAATATCGCGAAAGTACTGTACCCGAATGATGAATTACCCCAAGGCAGGGCACTGCGTCTGCAACAGCAATACTTCTTCGTGAGTTGCTCTCTGCAAGACATGCTTCGAATTCATCGCGGGCTGAATCGGTCGTTCGAGACGTTCCATGAGAAGTGGGCGGTGCAGCTCAACGACACGCATCCGGCCATCGCAGTCGCCGAATTGATGCACCTGCTGGTCGACGACCAGGGGATGGACTGGGATACCGCATGGAACGTTACACGCAACACTTTCGCTTACACCAACCACACGCTTCTTCCCGAGGCTCTGGAGAAATGGCCAGTCAGTCTGATTGGCCGGCTCCTTCCTCGCCACCTCGAAATCATCTACGAGATTAACGCCCGCTTTCTGGATGAAGTTCGTGCGGCGTTCCCTGGTGACAACGCCCGGCTCTCGCGGATGTCGCTCATCGATGAAACGGGCGAGCGTTTTGTGCGCATGGCCCACCTCGCGACCGTCGGCAGCCATCGGGTCAATGGCGTATCCCGGATGCATTCTGATCTCCTTAGAGAGACGGTGATGAACGATTTCGCTGAATTGTGGCCGGCGAAGTTTTGCAATGTGACCAATGGCGTGACGCCCCGGCGCTTTCTGGCAGTTGGTAATACTAGGCTTTCGCACCTCATCACCAACTCCATCGAAGATCGATGGCTGTTCAACCTGAATGAGCTTCGCGGCCTGGAGCTGCTGGCGAATGATAAGGAATTTCAACAGCAGTGGCGTGCAGTCAAGCTCGCGAACAAACGGGATTTCGCTGCGCTGCTGAAACTGGAAACGGGTGTGGGTGTGAATCCGGAGTCGCTCTTCGATATCCAGGTCAAGCGCATCCACGAATACAAGCGCCAACACCTCAATGCCTTTTATATTCTCTCTCTCTATTTACGTCTCAAGCGCGATTCGAAAGCCGACGTCCCCCCGCGCACTTTCATCTTCAGTGGTAAAGCCGCACCCGGCTACTTCATGGCCAAGCTCATCATCAAGCTCATCAATGCCGTCGCCGATGTGGTCAACAACGATGCAGCGGTACGGGACTATCTCACGGTCGCTTTCCTGCCGGATTTCAGCGTGAAGAGTGCTCAGCATATTTACCCTGCCGGCGATCTGTCCGAGCAGATCTCCATGGCCGGTAAGGAGGCCAGCGGTACGGGCAATATGAAGTTTGCTCTTAACGGCGCCCTTACGATCGGTACCCTCGATGGCGCCAACGTGGAGATTCGCGAGGAAGTTGGCGCAGAGAACTTCTTCCTGTTTGGATTGAGTGTCGAAGAGGTCCGAGAACTGAAGCTTCGCGGATATAATCCGCGGGAACTCGCCGAGAAAAATGCCTGTTTACGGGAGATATTTGACTTCATCAGATCGGGCGCGCTCTCCGACGGCGACCGCAACCTTTTCCAGCCGTTGCTCGACCGCTTGTTGAATGAAGATCCATTTCTAGTGGTGGCCGATTACCAAGCTTACGCCGACTGCCAGGAGCAGGTCAGTGCCTTATGGCGCGACCAGAGTGGATGGACCCGCAAGGCAATCCTCAACGTGGCGCGTATGGGCAAGTTCTCGTCGGACCGCTCCATTCGTGATTACTGCGAGCAGGTGTGGCAGGTAAGACCGGTGAAAGTGGCCTCGTTGAGCTCGGTCGTGCGAAAGCGTGATGCGCGCGAACGTGAGAAGCGAGCTTCGTAAAACTGATTGCCTTGCTTCGCGAGGCCGTGAAGCGCTGATCCACTGTTCAATCAGGTGAGAATCAAACCGGATATACCTGCAATCAGACTGTAGACAATAAGAGGTATCACCGTTCGTTTAAGGACAAAACCATCCTTATTGTTCAGATCCAAAATCGAGGTAACAGCAACGATGTTGCTGATGGCTACCATGTTGCCCATAGCGGCACCAACAGATTGCAGGGCAAGGATCGAAGTCCGGTCGAAGTCGAGCGTGCGGGCGATCGAATCCTGAATGCCGGCGAAGGTAAGGTTCGAGACGGTGGCCGAGCCTGCGAAGAATGCGCCCAGCGCTCCCAACAAAGGCGCAAAGAAAGGCCAACTCCGGCCAGTGGCGGTGGCAAACGTGCGGCCGATGATCATCGTTTGTGCCCTATCGCCCCCCAGCGTCATCAATTGGACCATTACCAATGCCCCCACCAGAGTTAAAGTGGGGCCACGCAAGCGATTCGTCGTATCCACGATGACTTTTGCCATTGCATCACGGTCGATTCTCAACAACGCTACAGAAAGAGCCACGACAATCACAAACGGGATCAGGGCGGGCACAAAGAGCGCATGATAGCTCCAGGCACTGGACGTGTTAAAGATCGAGTCCAACCTGAATACGAGGGCAGCGCTCACACTGAAGTTCCCAAGAGAACCCCAGTCCATCGTCAGACCCGGCGACTCCGCGTTGAGCCATGCACGAAAAGGCAAAAAGCGCACCCGCGTGACAACCAGAATTGCGATCAGCATCAGATACGGCGCGAAAGCACGGACCTGCTCTTGGTTTTTTGACTGCCGATCGAATGGCTTCACCTCTGCAGCCGCAGCGGTGAGCGCTAGCCCTACTTGATACTTTGCCAGCAATGCGGAAAAGCAGAGACCAATCGCACCACCGATCAAAGATGGGAACTCATAGTTGAATCGGGACAAAGCCAGGGAAGGGAGAGCACAACTCAGGATGCTGAGATAAATGTAGAGCAGGTTTTGGCGAATCTCGGCCCATCCCACAGCGAAACGTAAGGCAATGATCGGCACAAACAGCGCAGCTACAGTGTGCACAAGCGCGGTCTTACAGCTCACGGACAAAATCTCAGATGCGCTCAACGGCACCTGGCTGAAGCCAAACCACATCGGCGTGCCAACCGCGCCAAATGTAGCTGGCACCGCGTTCATAACCAACGTGAGAATCGTCACTCGCACCGCGCCGAACCCCAGACCGACCAGCAGAGGCGCCGCAATTGCTGCCGGCGTTCCGAACCCGCTCGCGCCTTCCGTCATGAACGGAAAGGCCCATCCCACGATCATCAACTGCGCAACCGGATTTGCGCTCACCTCTTTAAGCCACTCGCCGATGATGCCTTCGGCTCCGGAACGCCGCATCGTGAGGGACAGCAGAATTGCACCCCAAATAATCGATACCGGGGTCAAGGCTGAAAGGATCCCGTTTACAACCGTGGCGTTGACGAGATTGGGATCGAGCCGGGCATGAACGAGAACCAGCAGGTAGACCAGAATAGCGGCAAAGGGAAGGCTGAGATGGGAAGGCCAAGACTTTTTCTTGGTCATCACATAGATGAGGAAGCCGATGGGCAGGATGGCCAGGAGAAAGTCCATAGCAACGATCGCGCCAGTTTTAGGTCACTACCGAACCTTTGACGAATGACCGTGAGCCGGCCAGTGCCGAGATGTTGTCCACAGTGGTGCGGGCGATTTCACTCAATGCTTCGCGTGTCAGGAACGCCTGATGTGACGTGATCAGCACATTTGGAAAGGTAAGCAGCCGCGCCAGTTCATCGTCGTGAAGCACATCATCGGAGAGATCCTCAAAGAAGATGCCTTCCTCCTCCTCATAAACGTCGAGCGCCACACCCGCAAGATGGCCGGACTTCAACGCTTCAATCAATGCCTTGGTGTGTACCAATGCGCCTCGGCTTACATTGATGAGTATGCTTCCAGGCTTCATCAGCCGGATCGTCTCTTCACGGATGGTGTACTTGGTGTCCGGAGTGAGCGGTGTGTGTAGAGAAACTACGTCACTGTCGTGCAGCAATTTGGAGAGAGCTTCGACGTAGACCACTTCGGTTTGCTTTGCCCATTCATGGTCGGGAAATGGGTCATATGCCAGCACTCTCATGCCAAAGCCGCGAAGAATTTGTCCGGTGACACGCCCGATCTTGCCGGTACCGATGATGCCGGCAGTCTTGCCGTACAAGTCGAAGCCTACAAGTCCGTTCAGCGAAAAATTCAACTCACGCACGCGATTGAATGCGCGATGGGTCTTGCGGTTCAACGTCAGCAGCAGGGCCACAGCGTGTTCAGCGACGGCGTGCGGCGAATAAACAGGGACTCGCGTCACCGTCAGCTTCAGCTCTTTGGCGGAGTTGACATCGACGTTATTGAACCCCGTAGAACGAAGCGCCACTAACTCGACCCCTTCTCTTGCCAGCGCCTCCAGACAAGGCCGGTCCAATTGGTCATTGACGAATACGCAGACCGCCCGAGCGTTTTTCGCTGCGAAGGCGGTGTCCTGCATCAGACGAAACTCGAGAAACTGCCACTCAATGCCACCGTTGGCGGACGCCTGCTGCAATGCCTCTCGGTCGTAAGGCTTCGTGTCGAAGACAGCCGCGGTAATCACAGGAGGATTCGCGGCCATCAGCGGCTCCTTTTTACGAAGTCCAATGAGAGGAAGTGTTGCAGTTTTTGGGTTTGTACCGTGGGTCTCCGAGTCATAGTCTGCTCGACCTCGAGGAACTCACAGCTAACGCGCTCGCCGGGTAGATATGTACCACTAGGAGCTCGTGCGATTCTGGGATAGGCCATGGGTAAAAACGCAATTGCGCGGCACTCAAAGGCTATTACAAGCGGCTTGCCAACAAACCAGAACTGCCAGAACTAGCAGGAAAGTAGGTACGCAATGTCCGCCCGGAGGTAAAGGGTTTCGACTGTCAGAGGCTACAGTAGCTAGGTGACTAGTTCGCTGTCTAATCTAGCGGCGGCTGTGGACTTGAACTGTCCTCACTACTCGGAAGCCGCGACGCGTTCGCCCGACTTGCTGAGCACAGGGACTCTCCCTAGTGGATTGCAACTTTGAGTACAACTGTGAATACGAACGTAACTGACACAGCGGCCTGGCATGCTATGTCTCAAGCCGAGGCCGTCGAGCGACTTGTCAGCAACCCTGCGAAAGGTCTCAATCTGTCAGAGGCTTCGGACCGGCTCCGCAAATATGGGCTAAACCGCTTGCCGGAAGGCAAGAAGCGGGGCCCATTCACAAGATTCTTCGCACAGTTCAACAACATCCTGGTCTACGTGCTGCTCGCCGCCGGATTCACCAAGCTGATGTTGGGCCTGTGGATCGACGCTGGGATTATCTTTGCGGTGGTTGTGCTGAACTCATTGCTCGGATTCGTTCAGGAAGGAAAGGCCGAGAAGGCGCTGGATTCGATCCGCAACATGCTCTCGGCCGAGGCCCGGACGATGCGTAGCGGTGAAACACGCATGATCCCCGCGGAGCAACTGGTCCCCGGCGACGTCGTACTAATCGAATCCGGCGATAAGATTCCTGCTGACCTGCGGCTGATTGACGCGAAGAACTTACGTACCGAAGAGGCCGCCCTTACCGGCGAATCGGTACCCGCAGAAAAGACCGTTGAGGCCGTGCCAGTAAACGCAACCGTGGGAGATCGTGGAAGCATGGCGTTTTCCGGCACCATGGTCGTATCCGGCCGCGCAACCGGCGTGGTCGTTGCAACCGGAAACGAAACGGAACTGGGACGCATCAACCAGTTGCTCGCAGGCGTCAGCGCACTCGAAACGCCACTCCTGCGCCAAATCAAGAAATTCGGCTACGCCATCACCGCGGTTATTGCAGTCGTCAGCGTGCTGATCTTCGCCTACGGCAAATGGGTTATGGGGATGGACTTTGTGCGGCTCTTTCAGGCCGTTGTCGGCATCGCAGTGTCAGTTATCCCCGAGGGGCTTCCCGCGTTAATCACGATCACGTTGGCAATTGGAGTCCAGCGCATGGCCCAGCGCAACGCCATCATCCGGCGGCTGCCAGCGGTCGAGACGCTCGGGTCGGTCTCGCGAATTTGCTCCGACAAGACCGGAACGCTGACGCTGATGGAAATGATGGTGGTGTCGGCTGTAACGGTCGAATCAGCTTACGAGATCAGTGGCGATGGTTATGCGCCGGCCGGGGAGGTCAAAAAAAAGGACGGAACTGCTGCAGGCAACGAACCAGTACTCACCCTCATGGGCCGAGTCTGTCTGCTCTGCAATGACGCCGAGCTCTTCCAGCAGGACGGCACGTGGAAAGTGGAAGGCGATCCGACGGAAGGCGCTCTTTATCCCTTCGCGATCAAGCTCGGTATGGATCGGCAGGCAGAGCAGGCTGCGTTTCCGCGCATCGACGCAATACCGTTTGAATCGGAGCACAAGTTCATGGCGACCCTCCACCAGTCTGCCGACGGCCACAAACTGCTGCTCGTCAAAGGCGCGCCGGAGGTAATCCTTGAGCGGTGCAATCTCCAGCAGACTATTCACGGGAAACCGGCGCCGCTCGATCGAGGTCGCTTTACGGCGGAAGCCGACAGGCTCGCCTCCCAAGGTGAACGTGTCCTGGCACTCGCATGGCTTGAGGACCCGAAAGTACAAGTCGGCGGTCTTGGTCCCGCTGACCTTCCCAGCAGTCTTGTCCTATTGGGTCTGATCGGTTTGCTGGACCCGCCTCGTAAGGAAGCCATCGAAGCCGTGAACGAATGCCACGGCGGCGGAATTCGCGTCACGATGATTACTGGCGATCACAAGATCACGGCGGCGGCCATTGCAAAAATGCTTGGTATCGGGGACGGAAAGACAGCGATCACCGGAACTGAGATCGAAGAGATGGACACCGCCACGCTGCAGGAGCGAGTCGGAACCGTTGATGTCTTCGCGCGCGCAAGCCCTGAACATAAACTCCGCCTCGTGAAGGCCATCCAGGCGAACAAGCAGATCGTGGCGATGACGGGCGACGGTGTGAATGACGCGCCCGCTCTCAAAAAGGCCGACATCGGCGTCGCCATGGGCATTAAAGGCACGGAAGTAACGAAGGAAGCCGCAGGAATGATCTTGGCTGACGATAACTTTGCTTCAATCGCCGCGGCCGTGAAGGAAGGGCGTACAGTCTACAACAATATTGAAAAAGCAATGCTCTTTATGCTCCCGACCAATGTCGCACAGGCATTGGTTATTGCGGTGGCAATCGTTTCTGGTTTCACCTTGCCAATCACGGCACCACAAATTCTCTGGGTCAATATGGTGACATCGGTGGCACTCGGCCTGGTGATCTCCTTTGAGCCGCACGAGACCGACGTGATGCTCCGTTCTCCTCGCGCGGTGGACCGCCCCATCGTGACTCCCTTCGGTCTCTGGCGCATCCTGTTTATCGGTTTGGCGCTCCTTGCCTACACGTTGCTGGCGTTCTTCTGGATGAAGTCCCAGGGCGCGTCAGACCAACTCGCCCGGACAGTTGCAGTTAACGCCATCACGATCGGTCAGGTCTTCTACCTTCTGAACAGCCGTTACCTACTCGACTCATCGCTCTCCTTGAAAGCGCATATGGGCAACAGGTACCTGCCGCTCGGCATCGTTGCGGTAGTAATACTGCAATTGCTGTTCACTTACACAACACCGTTCCAGGCGATGTTCGGCAACGAAGGCATCCCGCTTCGCATCTGGCCAGGGCTGCTTGCTGGCGGTCTAGTGTTCTTCCTCGTCGTAGAGACCGAAAAATTTGTCATCCGTTCATCGGGCTCGCTGCGAAGGATGGTCACTGCTGTGGAAGCTGGTACATAGCGTGGCGCAGGTATTTGGCTGTCCTGTGCTGTCGTCTCTTCAGAGATGAGAGTGCCGATCTCGAACTGAACTAGGTTCCACTCCCGACGAGATGAGCTGCGGAGCGCCAGGCGTGATGTGCAAGGGTTTCGAGGCGTCGGACAGTGTCGACGCGAGTAATCGCCTCGTCTGCGCTTACCATCCCAACGGCTACCGAACTGAGTGTCTGTTTGCGGTGGGCCTGCTGCAGTTCCCGAAGTGTTTTCGCGCAGTGTTCAAGTTGGACAATTGCCTCCTTCCTTGACGATCCATTTGCAGAGGCTTCTTTCTCTCGATCGAGCACCTTGACTGGCGTCGCCTCATCCTGGGCGTGAGGCAGAGCACCCACTTTACCGGCGATCAAGACAGCGTTTCGCATTGCCTCAGCGCACAACCTCGGAGCGTCACCATCATCAGACCCGCTGGGCCCTGACCCAAATTCGCCTTTCTCGCCCGCGACCTCAGCTAGGCGAGACGCGTGGTCGAGCGCATGCAGTGTACTCGTGAGGCGCTTTTGCTCCTCCTCCGATTCGGGTGGTCCGCTCGCCTCCGACATGAATTCCTGCGCCTGACGCAAGGCATCGCTGACCTCTGTTATTGAGTAAGGGACAGATGTTCCATGATCTTTAGCCGTCAACGCATCGCAGATTGATCCGCAAATCGTTCCGAGCGAGCGCGCAACTGTCCGCCGCACAGCTTCCTCGGCTGCGATCGGTGTCACAAGCGCTGCCGGATCTAGGGAGCGCGTAAGGGGCGACGCACGCTCGGGAAGAATTCTCTCGACAAATCGTGTGAACCTGCCGATCAGCGGCAGCAGTAGCGCGACGCCTACCACGTTGTAAGCAGTGTGATAACCAGCCAGTAGCGTTACCCCATCGATGGTTCTCGAGGCACGAACAAGTAGAGGAGCGGTGACAGGAAAGAGCACCATAGCGATAAAGGCCGCGACTAGTTTGAACAAAACATACGCGAGAGCTAATCGCTTGGCGGTTCCGCTGGCGCCGATCGCCGCCATTGCTGAACTTGTCGCCGTGCCGATGTTTTGCCCGATGATTAACGCGCAAGCCTGATCCAGCCCTACAGCGCCCGCGTAGTGTGCCGATAGCGTTACCGCAATCGCGGCTGTCGACGATTGCATCACCGCCGTCATTGCCAACCCCACGAAGATCAACATCATCAAGCCGAATAAGCTCGACCACAAACTGACGCCCGGGTCAAAAACAGCGGGAAGGTCCGCCGGATGCAAGCGTTCTGCAAGTCCCGCCATTCCCTGTTGCAGCGTCGTCAGTCCAAAAAGTACAAGCGCAAATCCCGCAAGCGCTCCGCCCACCGCAGACATGCGTCCGCGGCCTAACAGCTTGACCAAGGCGCCGACGAAGATCATTGGTAATGCAGCGGCTGTGAGCGAGACGCGAACACCGATAAGAGCAATGAGCCAACCTGTTCCCGTCGTGCCGATGTTCGCACCAAACACCAGTCCCAAACCCTGAGAAAAGGTGAGCAATCCCGCGCTCACAAGACCGATTGTTGTCATCGTCGTTGCACTCGATGACTGCACGATCAGCGTAACGAAAGCGCCCCAGAACGCACCCGATAGCGGAGTCGCTGCCGCCTTACTCAGTGTTGTGCGCAGCCCCGAGCCGGCCAACGCCTTGAGGCCGCCGGTCATGACGCTCATGCCGAGCAGGAACAGGCCCACGCCACCGAGAACCGAGATCGCCGTTGACATATGCGTGTCCGCGGAGTGCTGCGACAGTTAGGCTCGTGGTCTTGTCGATGAGGGAAAAAGTCGTGCTACTAGCTGGCCCGACGCAATGTCTCGCGGGCCAGTGCCGAGCGCATTGTAGCCAATTCCTTCTTCTTCTCCGCGTCGACCTTCGGATATGTGAGATCGAGTTGCTCGACCGCTTCAACAATCGCGGCCGCGACAACGAGTCGCGTAAACCACTTGTTGTCGGCCGGCACCACGAACCAGGGTGCATGCGTCGATGCGGAGGCGCGAATAGCCTCTTCATATGCGCGCATGTATTCATCCCAGAACTTGCGTTCGTGTACGTCCGAAGCAGAGAACTTCCAATTCTTCTCGGGAGTATCGAGGCGCTTCATGAAGCGCTTCTTCTGCTCCTCGCGCGACACCTGCAGGAAGAACTTGAGGATGATGACCCCCTGACGAGTGAGATAGTCCTCGAAATGCGCGATATCGGCGAGCCGCTCGTCCCATATGCGCTTCCCGACAAGCGGTGGGGGAATCTTCTGTGGTTTCAGAAGTTCCTCGTGTACGCGCACAATCAGGACCTCTTCGTAATAGGAGCGGTTGAATATTCCTATCTTCCCGCGCTCGGGCAGACGTTTGGAATACCGCCACATGAAGTCGTGGCTGAGGTCCTCTTGTGAGGGCTGCTTGAACGAGAAGACCCGGCAGCCCTGGGGATTCACGCCAGACATGACGTGCTTGATCGTGCTGTCCTTGCCGGCTGCATCCATCGCCTGGAAAACGAGCAGCAGCGACCAGCGATCCTGCGCGTAAAGCATGTCCTGCTCTTGTGCGAGCCACTCGGTCCCTCGTTGAAGGAGTTCGGATGCCTCGCCCTTGTCCAGCTTCAGCCCGCACGTGTCGCCAGGATCGTAGTTCTTCAGCTGGAAGTCCTCGCCTTTTGTGATCCGGAATGGCTGAATGTACTTCTCGATGCGGTTGAGGATTTCTTTTCGTGGCATAGAGCGAGTAATGTCGTCAGCAAGGCGCCTTTCAGTGCTCCGAGTCCGTATCCAGAGCCAGAAATCGCGTGTGCGTATCCCATCGTGGTTCAGGTATATGACCGATAAGCCGGAATGGATCAACCATCAGTTTCGGCCCAATTTGCCTTGGGTTTTTCGACTCAGGCTGCCGACTTGTTTTTCAAATCCTGATCGGTCATGCGGGGAAGCACTCCTTCTCGGAACGAAGTGGAACGCAAACTCCGGCTGGGTTCAGCAGGCTCAGCACTTCGTTGAAGCGGCAAGTCAAGGGTAGAGCGATCATGCAACACAATGAAACTGTTAGTTCCTACAGATATTGGATGGGAGGCAAGCGAACGGGAAGGTCATAATTCGATTTGAAGACACCGCCGTTGAGTTGGTTCTCCACTTTCTCGACGCCCGATCAACCAAACTTCACGACCTCTGCTCGATTTTGCAGGTGAACCATGCCTGTGCCAAGAAGGACCAATTCTCGAATACTCACGCAATAGCGAACTTCGCGAGCGTCGGCGCTAACCGTCAGATCTCCCCACTCAAATGGGGCTAGGACATTACGGCGACAAGACCTGCTCGACTTACTCGATCAACTGACGCCGAAGATTCCGGAATTGACCCGTGCGCTGGACGAGGAAGTAGCGAAACGTCCGGTGACGCGACTGCTGATGACGCATCCCGGAGTCGGTCCGCTGACAGCACTGGCCTACGACTTGGTGATCGGAACTCCGGAACGATTCCACTGCGGCAAGCAACTGGCCAGCTACGTGGGACTGGTGCCGGAGGAGAAGTCCAGCGGAGATCGACGCCGGCTGGGACACATCAGCAAGCAAGGCAACGTGCTGCTGCGCTTTCTGCTGGTGGAAGTGGCGCAGGTCACGGTGTGCAGTCAGCCAGAATGGCATAGCAAGTTTTTTCATCTGGCCATGCGGCGTGGACGGAAGATCGCGAAAGTAGCGATGGATCGGAAGCTGGCGGTGCATCTGTACTGGATGTGGCGTCAGGGTTGTGACTATGGCCAGACAGAAGCTCGGTTCGCACGCGGAAAAGCCCGGAAATCCGATGGTGTGCAGTCCATCACCGACGTAATGATTGGGCATCCCGCTCCCAGTAAGTGAGGGAGTTCGAAGAAGCGAATCTTGATCGCAGTGAGTGATCGAAGAGATGGCTGGGTCGGACCGAGTTCCTGACCCGAACGATTCAAAGCGAGCCCAGGTTGGAAACGCGCAAACCAACTAAGAGAGCGAAATGGCGCTCCTCCATGAGTGCATACAGAAGTGTTGCTCAAAAACTAGTTGACACCGCCGACAT
>Ga0126370_10000089_pt1 | contig 28820 bp, 19 predicted proteins | sample PanSoiMetaPlot_3_FD_92586 | JGI IMG/M metagenome (GOLD analysis project Ga0126370, IMG submission 92586) | Tropical forest soil microbial communities from Panama - MetaG Plot_3 | ecosystem: Environmental > Terrestrial > Soil > Tropical forest > Bulk soil | place: Panama | collected 2016-02-17 | reverse complement strand
CCCCGGCGTCCCTTTTTCTCAGCTTTATGTCGGGTGTCACTTGTGGTGTCAGTTGCAATTGGATGGTAGTGCGTCTTCTTGCATTAGTCAGAGGAATAATTCTCCTTGTCGAGGTGCCCTAGGTTGTGCAATAAGAACGCACTTGTCACTAATTACCAAAGGTTGTGTTTCATTTGCTGCTCACTTCGAAGGGATTAGAAATCCGATGCTCTATCCGTTTGAGCTACGGGCCCCCGAACAAAACAGATGAGGATGAATTCAGTATAGCCAAAACTCGCCGCCGAGCATCTCATATACGGACCTATGCCCAAAGCCAAAGCAAAGTCCAAGCCCGAAGCACAGACTCAGCCAGATGTGCTGAAGGGATGGAAGCAAATTGCCGGATTCCTCGGCGAGCCGGTTTCTGTGGTGCAACGGTGGGCTTCCACCGGCATGCCGGTCCACCGTGAAGGACAGTTCGTCAGCACCACTCCCAAGGAACTCAACGACTGGCTCGGACAGCAGTCAGGAAAGCCGGTGCATGTCGTCACCGACGAGAGTGACCTCACTTCGGAACTGAAACGTGGCCTGGCGTTCGTCCGAAAAGAACGTTAAGGTTCGGTAAGCATCGCGCCCGAACTTGATGAGGATCTATTTCGTAGCGTCAGCCCACTCCTCTGAGCCGCGCTGTAGAAGTGCCGCGCGATCCTCCGGCAAGATCCAGCGCTGCTTCACCAGATTGTCGACCGCGCTGGTGTAGCGCGTCATATACTCTTCACGACCGGAGTAACGCTCCTCGATTGATCTCCGCGGATCTCCTGTCTTCTGCCGGTCCGCGGCTGTCTTCGCAAACGGAATGTAGGAGCCTTCGAATGAGACGCGTTGATCTGCCGCGCCAATGGAGGGATCGCGCAGGTTCCAGCTTGCGCAGGTTGCAAGAGGTACCGTGATTTCCGGCAGGCGTACTCCGTCGCTTTCGTTGCCATCGGCATCGACTTGCGGTACCAGCACGGGAAAGGGGTCGCCAACTTTGGGCGGCTGAATCGAAAGAATTCCATCGCGCCAGTTCGGGCCGAAATCCAGACGCGTGCCAGCATTTGCTTCATGCGGCATATTCACGCCGGGAATACTGGGGAACGCGTAGCCACGCAACGGTACTAGCGTTCCGTCAGCGATCTTGGGATAGCTGCTTGGCGGCGGAGGAGCACTGCCGCGCACCCACGTGTCCATGTTGGTGATCATGGCGCGCCAGAAATAGCGGATAGCGAGCGGTGACTCCGGTTGCTGGCCCTCCAGATCGCCTTCACCTTTTGCTGGTGGCCACGGTCCCGGGAAATGCTGCAAGCCTGTGAAGTGATAGATGCGGACCTTATCGGAGATCGGCATGTCCTTCTTGCCATCAGCAGTGACGTGAATCAGAGCAGCAGCGCGTCCCCAATATTCATAAGACGTGTTGGAAAGGAAAATCCTGGGCACGACTTTCTCCGCGACGGCGCGGTCAAGCAGACCGGATGACTCTTTCGTGAGCGGGTCTGTCTCTGGTTCGTCAGTGAACGGAAAAATATCGGTCGGGAAGAAGATGGAAGAGGTCGGCTGCGCATCGCGCGAGGGTTGTGCGAAGCGGTAGTTGAAACTGCCGCGACCCGCACCGGCCACGTGCGCCAGCACACCGTCAAGCGCGATCCTGCCGTCTTCGTCGGCATTGAAGCCGTCGTAAATGAAGTTCCGCAGGAAACGTCCGTTTTGCGAGATGCCTTCTCCATAGACGCGTTGCGCTGGTGCAATGGCGTCGCTCGCATGCTTGGCGTACGACGCGAAGTCGCGCACCGCGGCAAAACCCAGACCAGCGATCACTGGATCGGCGACGACATAAACGTATTCATAGATCTTTCCGGGATGGAATCCGCCATTGAGATGAATGTGGCGCTCGCTCGGAACGAGCTTTCCATCCACGGTGTGCGCGAATTGCCATTCCGTGCGCGGAATCATTGTGCGCGGGGCATCGCGAGAGTCTCGCACCGACAGCATATTGCGTGGATCGTCGGGTGAGGCTGCCGGATACTCCGAACCGCCCATGTTTCCCGTAATCAAATGGCCGAGCGGAATCTCCGGCATTTCCTTGGAGGGCATCAGATCACCACGCAGCAAGCCGGTGATGGTCTTGCCGTTCTCTTTCGCGATCGGAGCGTAGAGGCGAAGAGCGTCTTCACCCACGGCGTCCCATTGCCAGCCGAGGCTGACGATGGTGAAGCCGTTACGGAGGAGCCAGGCATCGCCGGCGTCGTTGGCAACGTTCCAATTCCCGCCATCGACCAAGCTGATGATGCGGCTGTGGCCGCGGTTGGGATTCTCGAGGATCATCGATCCGTTGCCCTTGTGAGGATCCTTCGGGCGAACAGCGATGAAATCCGCAGAGAATTCCACTTCGCCATTCTTCAAGTTCACAGCGTTGGCGAGATCGACGATTCGTTTGTTATGAGGATTGGCAACTGAAACAGAGAAATAGATTCGGCCAGTGATGCGCTCGTAGACTCCTGGATCGCCGAACGACTTGCCGTTGATAATGTCCTGACGCGATGTGACCTCGACGCGAAGCACGCGCGCATTGAGTGGAGAGGCAGCGAAAAGAAGAATGAGCGAGACCGCGAAGCCAAACCGTCGCATGCGCGGAAGGATAGCATGTCGGGAACGAGATTCTTACTGGAGAACTCGCAGAACGGTTAGCGTTGCGATGGATATTGTTAGATCGTGCTGACCGCGGCGAGCGGCTGGCAGGCTGAGTCGGCCCGGGGGAACTCTTCGACACGGCGCGATCTTAGTTTGCTGAGCACATAGTCGAGCAGCGGCCGGTCGCCACGACGAATCTGCTGGAACTCGACGCCCATACCCAGATTGTCGACTAGATATTTGACCTGTGCCTTTACAGCGAGGCTGACATCGAAAACATTCAGCATCAGACGGAAATCTGTGCCGGGGCGCATTTGCTCGAGCGCGCCGAGGCGTGCACCGTACTCAGAGATCTGCTGCACCTCTCCGGCTACGTGCTGCACTCCGCCGATCACCTCGGCCTGCCCTTCCACGTAAAACCGCGGACGACGGCGCCGGTTCGCATCTGGGCGTGTGATCACCTTGCTGGATGCGCGACGTTCAAGTCCATCAAGAATGACGGGTTGAAATTCCTCTTCCATTTGCCGCAACTCATCTTCCCACGGCGTTTTCCCCTCAACGCATTGCACAGCGAACTGTCCGCGCAACGGCGATGCGGGGTCTGCGGACCAGACGACTTGACAGATGGCCTTGTTGCGTCCGCGCTCTACCAGCACCAGGTCGCCAATGTTTACATCCCGCGATCCGACGAGACGCGCTCCCTGCGGATGAATGTCGTATGTGCACGCAACCTCAGCAGATCCACGACCTTCCTGGCCGACCAGGCTCCAACGCACGGGCAACGCCAAATGCACCAGTTTCCGCGTGAGCAGGCCGTCTTCCGGCAAGTTGGAATTGTTCCGCACGGCGTTGATCCTGTGGAAAAGTTAACAGTACATGTCCGGGCGGGCAACGTACGGGCGTACTCAGCGATGTGGTTACCAAGGCGCTACAGCCGCGGCTGAGGGGACGATCTTTACGGGCCCATCTCCTGAATCCGCTTGCAGGATTGGGCGGTCTCGTGGAAGATGAGAGAAACTCCCAAGTCTGATGAAGTCTTATACCTTGAAGTCGCGATCGGGGCGTCCGTTGTCAGCTTCGGCGGCGAAGCTGCGCTTGCTGAAACGACTGCGATGCACTTTGCGCTATGAGAAGCGAGCCTGGGCCTCGGGTGCGCGACTCGTTGCCGGAGTCGATGAAGTGGGCCGCGGATCTTTGTTTGGATGCGTGGTAGCGGCCGCAGTGATTCTCGATCCGGCGTATCGCGTACGTGGATTGCGCGATTCGAAGCTGTTAGAGCCGGAGCGTCGCGAGATCTTGGCAGAGCGCATTCGTGAGCACGCGGTCGCGTGGGCTGTGGCGGCGGTGGATGCCGCGCGCATTGATCAGATCAACATTTATCAGGCATCGAGGGCCGCCATGCGCGAGGCTGTGCTGCGGTTGGCGCCAGCGGCTGACCATCTGCTGATCGATGCGGTGAAGATCGATTGCGAAGTCCCGCAGGATGCGATCATTCATGGCGACGCGCTGTCGGCATCGATTGCGGCTGCGTCAATTCTTGCGAAGGTGGAACGGGACCGCATGATGTGCGAGTGGGATGCGGTGTTTCCTGCATACGGTTTGGCGTCGCACAAGGGATACAGCACGCCCAAGCACCTTGCGGCGCTGCGCGAATTGGGCCCGACGCCACTGCACCGGCAGTCGTTCGCGCCGGTGTGGCAGAATCCTGTGCCGCAAGAGGCGTTCGCATTCATGACAGAAGATGAGGAGAGCACTGTGGTATCGCTTGAGGAGTCAGCCGCTGTGGTGATCTCGTCGGCTGCATCGATGGAGTGACGTGTCTAGGGTCCTTCGGAGGGCATTTGCCTTCCTCAGAGTGAGGTCGCGAAGTTGTTGTCGCTGAAGGCATTGCCCGCTATCAGGCGGTTTTCCATAATGTTCCTTCAGGAACATTTCCATGTACAATCCTGTACATACTTTGGTCCGACATTTGACTTAAGCCTGGCAGAGAGAAGGAGTTATGAGTAAACAGCGGGACCCTGGAGCAGAGTCGAGCAAGCGAGCCGGCGTTCCACGAAGAAAAAGGGCGCGACTGCGGAGAAGGGCAGTAAAATCTGGCGCTCTAGCTCTTTCAGCGCCGGCGCGGGATGCGCAATTGCGCAATTTGAAGATCGGGGATTTGTATCGTCCGCTGAAGAAACCGGTCACACTGCGGCTCGATGCCGATGTTTTGGCATGGTTCAAGAAAGACGGACGGCGATATCAGACTCGCATCAACCAGGCGCTGCGGAAAGTGATGGAGCGGGAGATGAAGTAGCCGTTAAGCCGTAGATTCGTTAGTTACGAGAATCGACGTGGCAGGAGCTATGGTTTCACGTAACGTTCCAAGACCATTCCGTGTTGGCTTGCCACCGATTGCAGTTCCTTGAACAACGGTTCGAGCCTTGGAGGAGTAGCTGGTTCGAGCCTTCCGGCCCAGGCGAAATGGGTGCCGGCGGGGAAGTGCGGCATCGCAGCTCTTAGTTCATCAAAGTCGAGAAATCCGTCGCAAAAGCTGATTTGAAGGCTGGGTCCGGATGGCAGAGTGGAGTCAACAGCGATATCGATCGGATCCTGCCAGGCCTGCAAGTCAATATTTCCGTCGACGCTACGGCCCTTGATATATAGCGGACGTAGCCTCTCAATCGTTTCTTTTGATCTACACGGACCGGCTCCGAGGAGCAAGGCTTCCGCAAGACTGTCTTCGTAGCTTTGCTCTTGTGAGGTATGGGTCTTTTTTCCGCCCATTCCCTATGCCAGGCTTCAAGGTTCTTCCATAGCTCTGACTCTACACTTGCATTTCCCGTCCACTTGAAGATGTAAGCTGCATCTGCAGCGATTCGCCTGTCTGGATAACCGATGTAGTCTGCAGCCAAAGCGTTGAGCTCTTCCGGAGATCGAACGTGCGCAACGAGCCCTTTCGAGGCGCGCACGCGTGCGATCTCAGTGAATACAGAAAGGCAGTTGACGGGCGCGGTTTTCGCACAGCGCCGCACCATCTTCTTCACGAAGATGGGATCAGCGTGGAGGAGGTACGAAAGCAACAGCGCCTTTTCGTCGGATGTCCATCGCGGGGCCCCCTTGATGTACGCCGACTTTACAACTGGAAGAATGTTGACAGTGCCATACCGCTCCAAAACGCTGAGTATCGCCAGACTCGCGTAGTTGGACTGCCCCGGTGGCAGAACAGAGAGTTGGCGTCGCGCGACGGCGTCGACCTCAGGGAGAGTTTCATCCTCCAGGATCGTCAGAGCGTCTCCGTCAACACGTGGCGAATCCGACGCAATCTCATCTAGAATGATCGCCCTGCCCATGGCCGGATCTTCGTCGTAAATCCGCCGCACGATCAGTCCCCGAAAAAAACGCAGATCACGTTCTGAGCTGTCATCGCTATCGGGTTGCTGCTTATCGAGGGACTCGTACAATTCACGGAGGTAAAGCGTCAGGCTCGAACTTTGAAACAGTGGATAGTAGTTGGAATTCACCAGAAAGAACTGGTCTTCGGCGGGCAAAGTCGGGAAGATGTTCGCGGCTGCGAACTGAAAACAGCTCTGCCGGGCAGAATCCATGTAATCTGTCCGAAAGAATTGATCCTGAACCAGTGTTTTGAAGCTGGTACTCTGTGCTTTGCCCTTCTTCTGCAGTACGGATTCCAGCAGGATGTCGAGATATAGGGCCGTGAGGGCATACATCGACGGATTCGAGCCACCCTGGATATGGGCTCCAGCGATCAGAGTTTTGTGCGCGAGATCCATGATGAACAGCTTCGTGACCGGCACATCGGGATCCGTGAGCTCTGACTGCAAACGAGCGATTTCAGGAGACGCTTGCTGAATCTGGGGAAATGGAATGGTTGCAGTGCAGGGTGAATCTTCGCGAAGCGTGCCGGTTTGTGCTGGCTGAGCGACTGAGGGCACAGATATCGCGATCAAGACGAAGAGCGTTGGAAAATGTCTCAAACAGGTCAGTTGCATAAGGAAAGGCGAAGCGCTCCTTGCTCATATTGACACCGCCGAACTAGATTCGAACGTGACGTCGGTACTGAAGACTTTGGTGATTCCCGCGTAGCCGCAAGCGCCACAGCAGTAGGAAACAAATCCCCAGCTGAGTCGCGGGTAGGGATCCTTCGACTGCGTTTTCGTCACTTCGCGGACGAAAACTCCGCTCAGGATGACATCGAATGGGCGTTGGTGTCAGAGCGTGCGTCGAATCACTGACATTTATTCCGCCAAACATTACAAGTCCTGCGGGAGTGTTTGCCATGAAACGACTACTTCGGTGGGCTTTGATTCTGACCATCTTTTCTCCTCTGATTCTGGCGCAGGATACGCCGATGTTCCGCGGTGATCTGCGGCATACGGGCGTTTATAAGGCGACCGGAGTTCCAAAGTTCAATTCGATCAAGTGGAAGTTTCATACCGCAGGGCGGGTGATATCTTCGCCTGCAGTAGTGGGCGGTGTGGCTTACTTCGGCAGCACAGACTGCAATCTATACGCAGTCGATGCGGGATCGGGTGCGTTGAGGTGGAAATTCGAGACCAAGGGCTGGGTCGTCTCATCTCCTGCGGTGGCCTCTGGCATCGTGTACCTTCTGAGTTACGACAGCAACTTCTATGCAGTGGATGCCGCGAGCGGGCAACTGAAGTGGAAGTTCCAGACGGGTGGTGAGCATCGCTATACCGCAAGCCATATGCACTACCTGCAGCCGGCAGCCGAGAAGATGCCCGATCCGTGGGACTTCTTTCTTTCATCTCCGAGCGTGTGGGAAGGCGCGGTCTACTTCGGCAGCAGTGATGGAAACGTTTATGCGCTTGATGCCGTGACGGGCGCGCTACGCTGGAAATTCCAGACCGGAGATGTGGTGCATTCGTCGCCAGCGATCGCGGATGAAACTCTTTATATCGGAAGCTGGGACACATTTCTCTATGCGCTGGATGCTGCGACCGGACAGGAGAAGTGGCGGTTCAAGACGGGGGATGATCCGGAATATCACAATCACGTGGGGATTCAATCGTCTCCGATGGTGGCAGATGGTGTGGTGTATTTCGGATCGCGGGATTCATACGCCTATGCGGTCGAGGCCGCGACGGGAAAGCAGATCTGGAAGTTCTCGACGGGCGGATCCTGGGTGAATAATTCGCCGGTCGTGCGAGACGGCAAAGTTTATTTCGGGACATCCGTTCCCGGGATCATGCACGCTGTCGAGGCGAAGACGGGCAAAGTCATTTTCGATGTGCCCTCCGGCAGTCCAGTATTTGCTTCTCTGGCGATTGCCGGCGACATGCTCTACATGGGCAACTTTGCTGGGAAACTTACCGCCATCGATCTTAAGGCGCAGAAAGTTGCGTGGCAGTTTGAGACGGACGGTGCTAAGAAAAATGCACCGTCGATTACCAATGCCGATGGAAGTATCAAGTGGGAGAGCCTCTTCCCAGGACCGAATATTTTCTACGACGACATGATGCTCACAGTGCACAAGCTCTTCAGCGCAGGCACCATTCTTTCGTCGCCGGTTGTCGTGGGGAACACGGTCCTGTTTGGCAGTGCGGACGGGAATCTGTATGCGCTGCAGTGAGTGGGTGTTCGGGAGAGAAGAGATCAAAATCCCCACTTCTCGCAAAAACCGCGAGAAATGGGTGCGCACCGTCATTGGCCAAGGTGCCGTTTGATGGATCGGGATTTGTGGTGCGCTATTACAAAGGATCGCTGATGCTCGATTGGATCAGAAACACGGTAGGGAGCGATCAGTTCTATTCAGCTGCGCGTGATTTTTTCCAAACCTACAAGGGAAAGTCCATCGGGACGCAGGAGTTCAGGAGCTTTTGGAAACAGGAGTTGGGTGAGAAGAAAGATCTGCTTGATGTGTGGCTGGATTCAACCGGCGGATTGCCGCAGGTGGGCAAGTGAGAACTTGACGTCGGAGATCGGCACGCTGCGTGAGATACGACCGTCGACGCCCGTCCAGGGGCTAAAGCCCATCTGCCTCTATGTTACTAACGCGGCCCTAAAAGGGCCGCTCTTCCACGGTTGATACCGGCGTCAGTTGATACCGCCACCGTTTTCGTCGATACGCTTCTCTTATACCGTCGATGTATCTGCGGCGTGTCATCGATATGTTTCCGGATGCGACGCGTCTTCATTTCGTGGATGACAGTGATCCGTTCAAACTACTGTCCAGTTGGTTCACGAGTTCTGTATTCTTCTCCAAGGCGCGCTGCAGGATTTCGGCTTGTTGCTTTGCGGTGGGCCAGTCTTGTTTTTCTACTGCTTCAGTGAGACCAGGTAATTCGAGATGAGCGTAGGTGAATCTTGCTCCATAGAGGATGTGCTTGAACCACGGGCGTCCGGGGATGCCGTCGGGATTGAGCCAGTTGCGCTCGACTTGCATCATGCCGCGGTTAAGGGTGGCGGCGAGTTGGGGGTCGATTGGGCCGGGGGATAATTTTTTTCCTAGCTCGGCGTTCAGTTTTTTCCCCGAAGCTTCGAAGGTGTCGATGGCGTGATAGAGGTCGTCGAAGCTTACGGGGGTCGATGCAGTCCCAGATGCGGCGCTGGCAGAGTCAGCTTTCGTGCGGTCCTTCACGACGGTTTCGCCGCCGCTCAGGATCACATCGGGGTTGGGGTGTGGCTGTCCCGACAATGTCTTTTCATTCGCCTTCGCGAGGTCGTTCACGAACCGGCGAATGTTGCCGGCATAGGTCGCGAAGTCGAACGGTAGAAGATCGGCATTGGCTAGACGTAATGCGGTGACTCCCCACAGTTGGCTCATCAAGGTGTGGTATTTGTAGCCCGGGTCGCCGAAATGGTTCATCCAATAGAAGTCGTCATAGGCGGAGTGATAGACGCCGTAGTCGCCTTCAAATCCCAGACCGATGACTGGCATGCCGATAAAGTTCAGAAAGACGGTATGGTCAGAGCCGCTGCCGATGCGAGTATCGGCGAGGGTTTCACTGGCGACTCCGGAGTCAGCGAACTGCGTGGATTTCTTGCCTGCCCTCTCTCGTTCCACCGTTGCTTTCCATGCGTCGTAGAGGCTCTTGCCTGAGGGGTCCTGCAGCGAGCGAGTAGTTTGCTCAAGCATCGGAGCGAGCGAGGCGACGGCTTGTCCGTGAAATTCGGGGCCCGAGGTGGCTTCATCGACGTTGATGTAAGCGACGGCCTTCTGGCGGAGATCGTCGGCGAACTGCTCTCCCCACTCGGTGGATCCGGTGAGCCCGACTTCTTCGCCGTCCCAACTACAAACGACTAGAGTCCGGCGTGGGCGAATGCCCTGCTGCTTGAGTTGGCCGAGACCACGGGTGAGTTCCATCATGCTCGCGGTGCCGCTCGAAGGATCGACGCCTCCGAAGACCCAGGCGTCGCGGTGATTTCCCATCACGACCCATTCGTCCGGTAGCTCGGAGCCGCGAATGCGGCCTTCGACGACGTAATAAGGTTGGAGGCCGTTGTCCATTTCGATTTTGAGATGGGCTTTCACGCGCCCGCCGAGGTGATATTGAAAGGGAAGTCCGCCTTGCCAGTCGGCCGGGGCGGCGGGGCCATCCATGTTTTCGAGGAAAGGCTTGGCATCATGCCAGGAAAGTGGGAGCGCCATGATCTTTGGCGCAGAGACGGCTTCTTCAATCGGAATGCGTTTTGCGCCGGAGACTGAGGCCCAGCCGGGCGTCTGGGGATCGCCGGGGACCATGAAGTCATAGGTGATGGCTCCGCGCTGAATGTGATGTTCCGGACCCCAGGGGCCGTCGGGATCGACTTTGCCTTTCTTGAAGCCGTCCTCCTGCGGATCGCTGTAAACCAGCATCGCAGCGGCGCCCTCGCGTTGGGCTGTGAGCGCTTTGAATCCGCGATAGCTGTAAGGATTCGAGTAACGCACAAGGACGATCTTGCCTTGCACGCTAATTCCGTGCTTGCGGAGGAGGTCGTAGTCCTCGGGATTGCCGCTATGTGCGTAGACGACCGCGGCGGTGACCTCGCCGGAGATGGACATGCCGAGCCAGGCGCCGGAGATGGCAGGGTTCTTGGAATCTTCGTCGCCGGGGAGCGGAGTCTCGCGCAGGAGGGCCTGATAGTGCGTGGGGGCGATCATCTCGAGTGAAGCGCTTTTGGGATTAGTACCGTAAACATCGTAACGATGGATGACAACATCCTCGAGACCCTGCTTTTTCCATTCGTCGCGAATGTATTCCGCGAGTTCATTGTTGCGCTTTGATCCAGCGACGTGGGGTTCCTGCGTGAAGATGCGGTGCTGGCGGCGGGTTTCGTCGGGCGTGGGAATGGATTTGAATGTCTTCTCGATCTCGGCTTCGTGGGCGGAAGAGGCTGGAGTGAAGCCGAGGATGGTTTGCGCCGGAACGGGGAGAGAGAGAATGACGACAAGCAGAGTCGAGAGTTTGCGATTCATGGTTATCGGGCCGATGGAACCCAGATATGCTAGCAGGTGCGCATCAGTAGTCTTAGCTTGTTAGGGGCGCAAAGGCTTCACCATGGTGCCTTGCTTTGCTGAAACCAAGTTGTATCTGGTCAAGGCGAAGCTGCCATAGCCTCGATTGTCGCGAGCTAGAGTGGTGCAGGCCCCGGAGCGTTTACCAGGGGCTTTTATCATCTTGGATACGAAAGAGGCTGATTACACCGCTACGTATGGCGCGGGAGCCTTTGCCCAGCGTTCCTAGTCGCCGCTGGCGTGGTGTTGATTCGGAACCAGCACTAGGCGCGGGCGGGCCGGAGCTGGTTCGGGCCGCGCGGGCTGGCCGAATGTGCTTAGGATGCCGAAGACTGCGATGTAGGCGGCGAGGATTCCGAGGCTGACGGAGGCGACAACGGTGAGGCAGAGGATCACGGGCATCAGGAAGGCGATCACGGTCTTAAAGTCCTTTTCCGCAAATCTGCACGAGCAAAGTCTTGCTTAGAACGGCTACTTCCACACCTGTCGAATTGTGAAGGCCCGCGCTCTCAAATCTACTTGCGTTGACGCTTCCTGCTAGTGACGACTAAGATACGCAGTAGAGCTGTGCACTCTTACTTTCGGACAATTCTGGTTACCTGTCGACGTTACGGAAGGGGCTTGTCCCTGGGCGGATAATGGCGATTACTAAAATCTCTGTCCGGGGTGCCCGGCAGCACAATCTCAAAAACATCAGCGTTGAGATCCCGCGGAACACGTTGACCGTGGTGACCGGCCTCAGCGGTTCGGGAAAGTCGTCGCTCGCCTTCGACACGATTTATGCCGAGGGACAGCGGCGCTATGTCGAGACTTTATCGGCGTATGCGAGGCAGTTTCTGGATCAGATGGAACGTCCGGATGTTGATGGAATTGATGGACTTAGCCCATCGATCTCGATCGAGCAGAAGACCACCAGCCGCAGTCCGCGATCGACCGTTGGGACGATCACTGAGATCTACGACTATCTTCGCCTGCTATTCGCTTCGATTGGGGTGCCGCATTGTCCGAAGTGCGGGCGGGCGATCAGCCGACAATCGGCGGGCCAGATCGTGCAGCGCGTGATGGCCCTCACCCCGGAAGACCGGGTGATGGTACTTGCGCCAATCGTCCGCGGGCGCAAGGGCGAGTTCAAGAAAGAGATGGAAACGCTCGTCAAGCATGGCTATACGCGAGCGCGCATCGACAGCGAACTTGTAAGCCTCGACGATGACACAGTCGTCAACCTTGATAAGCGGAAGAATCATACGATTGAAGTAGTTGTCGACCGATTGCTTGTGAAGCCAGGGATTGAGCATCGGTTGGAAAAGTCGGTTGAGCTGGCGATGAAGCTGGCCGGGGGGCTGGTGCAGGTCGCGGTGGTTGGCGGAGATGAGACTCTCTACTCCGAACGGCTGGCGTGCCCGGATTGCGGCATCAACGTTCCGCAACTGGAACCGCGGTCGTTTTCGTTCAACAGCATGTACGGGGCGTGTCCGGAGTGTCACGGGCTGGGGAGCAAGTACGATTTCGATCCGGCGAAAGTAATTAGCGACTGGTCGAAGCCTCTGCTTGATGGTGGGCTTGGCCCGGGATCGGCGTCGCAGAATTTGATTCATCAGTTGCAGGTGGTGTCGGCGGCGTATGGGATTGATCTCAGCACACCGTTCGAGAAATTGCCGGAGAAGATTCAGGATTTTCTGCTTAATGGAGAACAGGGACGGGGCGGTAAGACGGGCTTTCACGGGATCTTCGGGTATCTGAAGCAGAATCTGGAAGAGTCGACCTCGGAAGGCTATCGCGACTGGCTGATGGATCACATGTCGGCGACGGAGTGTCCGGTATGCCATGGAAAGCGGTTGCGGCCGGAGAGTCTGGCAGTCAAAGTCAGCGGAATGTCGATTGCCGACTTCACCGCGATGCCGGTGTCTAAAGCGCTTGAGGTAGCGCAAGGAATCAAGTTGGCCGGGCGCGAGGCGGCGATTGCCGGGCGGGTGATGCATGAGGTCGTCGAGCGTCTGCAGTTCTTGAATGCAGTGGGACTGGGCTACATCTCGCTGGCGCGATCGGCGGCGACACTCTCGGGCGGCGAAGGACAGCGGATTCGGCTGGCGACGCAGATCGGATCGAAACTGCGCGGTGTGCTGTATGTGCTCGATGAACCTTCGATCGGATTGCATCACCGCGATAACGGGCGGCTGCTGAATGCGCTGGAGAATTTGCGCGATCTGGGCAACACGGTGCTTGTGGTAGAGCACGATGAGGAGACGATCCGGCGCGCGGATTACGTCGTCGATCTTGGCCCCGGAGCAGGGCGGCATGGCGGAAGTTTGGTCGCGCATGGAACGCCTGACGAGATCATGCGAGCACCGAATTCTTTGACGGGCGCCTACATCTCTGGGCGAACGCAGATCGAGATGCGTTCGGAGCGGCGTCAGAAGAATGGTGCGGCGCTCACGATCCTTGGCGCGAAGGAAAATAATCTCAAGAATCTTGATGTCGTCTTTCCTTTGGGAGTGATGACGGTTGTGACCGGCGTCTCGGGCTCCGGAAAGTCGACGCTCGTCAATGACATTTTGTATCGAGCGCTGGCGCGGCAGCTTTATCGTTCGCGCGAAAAAGCTGGAGAACACAAGGCGGTTTCCGGCGCGGAGAACATCGATAAGGTCATCCGGATTGATCAGTCTCCGATTGGGCGGACGCCGCGCTCGAATCCAGCTACTTACACTGGCGTATTCACGGCGATCCGCGATTTGTACGCGATGTTGCCCGAGTCTCGCGAGCGTGGGTACAAAGCCGGACGGTTCTCGTTCAATGTTACCGGTGGACGATGCGAGGCGTGCCAAGGTGAAGGACAGCGGCGGATTGAGATGAATTTCCTGCCCGATGTGTATGTGCTCTGCGAAGTCTGCGGCGGGCGGCGCTATAACTCGGAAACGCTGGCGGTGAAATACAACGGGTACTCGATAGCCGATGTCTTGGAAATGCCGGTTTCAGATGCCTTGCCGATTTTGGAGAACATTCCGCAGGTGAAGCAGAAATTGCAGACTCTGGTGGACGTCGGGTTGGGATACATTCACTTAGGGCAATCGGCTGTGACGCTTTCCGGCGGCGAGGCACAGCGCATCAAATTGGCGCGCGAGTTGAGCAAACGGCAGACGGGTAAGACACTCTATCTGCTGGATGAGCCGACCACAGGGTTGCACTTTGACGATGTGAAGAAACTCCTTGACGTCTTACACCGTCTAACCGACCTGGGGAATTCGATCATCATCATCGAGCACAATCTGGATGTGATCCGTAATGCCGATTGGATTATCGATCTTGGCCCGGAAGGCGGGGAAGATGGAGGACGTCTCATAGCCCAGGGGACGCCCGAACAAGTAGCGCGAGTAAAGAAATCGTATACCGGGCAAGCGTTGGCCGAGTATTTCGGCAGGTCGCTTCCCAATTCTAAAGTCCCAGTTCTTAGTTAAAGGAATTCGTTTGTCAGCTTCCGACAATCCACAATTTGATCCGCAGCCATTTGATCCGCAACCCGGGGTCAGTCACGAGCCTTCGGCTCCGAATGAGCCAGGGGCACCAGATTCGTTCAATTCAAGTTCGCTGGGCGTTCCGCCTCCTGTTATTCCGCCTGCGGGGCCACCACCTGTCGAGAATCCGGCGTGGAACGGTTGGGATGTGCTGGCGATCGTCGGACTGTCGCTGGTTACGATCCTTGTGTCGCAGGCCCTAATCCTGTTTGGAGCACATTTTTTGTTCTACCGACATGCTCCCCTCACGGATCTGGCGCAGAAGCCACTTTTGTTGCTGGTGTCTCAGTTCATGATTGATGGCGCGGTCGCGGTCTATCTGTTTCTTTGGATCGAAGGTAAGTACCGCGTGCGTTTTTGGCAGGCGATCCATTGGAACTGGCCGAAGCGCGAGTGGAGGCTACTGGCTCTCGGCACGTTAATGCTTCTTGCGCTCACCATGCTCGAAAATCTGCTTCCGATGCCGAAGGACACTCCTTTTGAGAAGCTTTTCGAGCGGCCGCGGGACGCGTACCTTGTGGCCTTCATCGCGGTCACTCTTGGGCCTTTGGTAGAGGAACTTTTTTTCCGCGGATTTCTTTACCCCGTATTGGCGCGGCGATGGGGTGTCGCTTGGGGAATCTTCCTGACTGCCTTGCCCTTTGCGGCAATGCACCTGCCCCAGTACGGATATGCGTGGGGTGCTTTGCTGGTGATCTTGGTTGTGGGCATTGTTTGCGGGGTCGTCCGCGCGGTGACCAAATCGGTTGGGGCGAGCTTTCTAGTGCACGTCGGGTACAACGGCACACAGATGTTGCTGGCGGTGTTGTGGACTCGCGGATTTACGCATATGCCCAAGGGATTGTTGGAATATTAGAAAACGCCAGCGCTAGCTGTTGATTGTCATTCCGAGCACAGCGAGGAATCCCTGCCCCATAGCAGTACGTTTTGGGTAGGGATGCTTCGACTGCGCCGGAGCTCCGCTTCGCTGCACTCCGGCTCCACTCAGCATGACAGCGACCTTTCGAGACCCGTATTCACGAGCTCTAGTATTTACCAATTATTCGGCGATTCCCATTTTGGGAATGCCCTCCCGGCACATCCCGCATCGCTGACAGGTTTTCATTTATAGTAAGCGCATTGACCCTCCGCGTGGGGCGGAGTTCGTCGAGGGGTTCACTCGATCGCGTGACGCAGACGAATCCAAACGTCTTGGCCGAGACACTGTTGTCATCCGCCATTCTTGAGGCGATCCCCGACGCTTTGGTGGCGGTGAATCAGCAGGGCGTCATCATCAAGACGAATTCGCAGGCCGAAGCCATGTTTGGCTATACCCGCGACGAGCTGATCGGACAACGAGTTGAAGTGTTGGTTCCTGAGCGGCAGCGCGGTGCGCACGATCAGCATCGTGCGGAATTTCATGAGCGGCCCAAGATTCGACGGATGGGGTCGGGCCTTGATTTGCGCGGCAGACGGCGGGATGGCTCGGAATTTCCGGTCGAGATCAGTCTCAGCCCGATTCGCGCCGGGGACGCGATGATCGTGCTGACCGCCATCCGGGACGTCAGCGACCGCAAACGGATCGAAGAAGAGCTGCGGCGGGCGAACGAAGAGCTCGAAAGGCGAAGAGCCCGCGAGTTGCGGGATTCTCAGAACCGGCTTGCCGCGATCGCGGACTCGTCCCAGGATGCCATCATCGGCAAAACTCTCGACGGCATCATCACGCAGTGGAACAAAGGCGCTGAGGAGATGTACGGCTACAGCGCGATGGAGATCATTGGCCAGCATGTCTCGGTACTGTGTCCGCCGGACCGGCCTGATGAGATTCCGGCAATCCTGGCAAAGATCCGCCGTGGAGAGCGTGTCGATTATTTCGAATCGGTGCGACTCACGAAAGATGGGCGCCGGCTGAACGTTTCGGTCGCAGTTTCTCCGGTGCACGATGCTGAAGGAAACGTTATCGGTGCGTCGGCGATTGGCCGGAACATCACTGCGCAAAAGAAGATTGAAGATCAGTTGCGGCAGTCGCAGAAGATGGAAGCTGTGGGCCGGTTGGCGGGCGGAGTTGCCCATGACTTTAACAATCTGCTGGGCATTGTCACAGCGTGCACAGAACTTCTCCGTGGACGCGTGGATTCCGAAGGTCTCGAATACATAGATAACGTCCGCGAAGCCGCAAAGCGCGGGGCTTCGCTCACTAAGCAGTTGCTCGCCTTTAGCCGACGGCAGCCGGTAGCGACGCAGATTCTCGATCTGAATGATCGCATCAGGGAAGTGAGCAAACTGGTGAAGCCGCTGATGGGCGACGACGTTGAGATTGTGCTTCCGCGTCCGTCAACTGCAGCGGTGGTGGAGGTGGACCCCAGTCAACTCGATCAGGTTGTGCTCAATCTCGCAGTGAATGCCCGGGATGCCATGCCTCGTGGCGGAAAATTCATTATCGACACGGGAGTAGTTAACCTCGACGAAGGTTTTGCCCGCGAACACTCCATGAGACCCGGACGCTACGTCATGCTCGCGGTCAGCGACAACGGGGTGGGGATGGATGAAGCCACGCGGTCCCGTATCTTTGAACCATTCTTTACGACGAAGGAAATGGGGAAGGGAAGCGGGCTGGGATTGTCGACGGTCTACGGCATCGTAAAGCAGAGTGGCGGACATATCTGGGTCTATAGCGAACCCTCGCGGGGCACGACGTTCAAAATTTATCTTCCGAGCGCCGAAGACAAGTTGGAGGCGGGAACTGAATCTCGGGTGGAGGCCTTGCCCGCGAGGCGAGAGGGAGTGACGATTCTGCTGGCGGAAGACGATGCCATCATGCGCAAGCTCACTCGCAAAATGCTCGAGGAGCATGGATTCAAGGTCATTGAAACGGTCGACGGTCAGGCGGCCTTGGATGCAATCGCGGCAAACCACACTCACATCGATCTCGCACTCACCGATGTGGTGATGAAGAGGATGAATGGGCCGGAACTGGTGCTGCATCTCATGGATTCCCATCCGGAGATGAAGGTGCTTTACATGTCGGGCTATACCGGAGAGTTGGTGGCGGATCAGGGTCTGCAGGGCGGTATTCGCCTTCTCGAAAAGCCATTCACGAGGGCGGCGTTGCTGAAGACGATTGATGAGGTCTTGGGGTAAGGATTTGGCCAGGAGGAGATTCCCGTCTCGGGAATGCTTCGCGCGGATGTAGCTTTAGTGTTGCGATGTCATTTTCGTTTTGCGATACTCGGGGGCATTATGAAAGGCAATCCTAAAGTTCTTGCAGAGTTGAATAAGGCGTTGCGTGAAGAGCTGACAGCGATTAACCAGTATTTCCTGCACGCGGAAATGTGCGAAAACTGGGGATATCACAAGCTCTCCGAATTCATCAAGAAACAATCTATCGGTGAGATGAAGCATGCCGAGGTGCTCATCGAGAGGATTCTGTTTCTGGATGGCAGCCCGTCGATGATGCCGCTGGAGTTGAGTGTTGGCGGTTCGGTCAAAGCGATGATCGAGAGCGACCTGGCGTTGGAAGTCTCGGCCGTGAAGCAGTACAACGACGCGGTTGCGGTCGCGACGAAAGAAGGCGACAACGGATCGCGTGACCTTCTGGTGCAGCTACTCAAGGATGAGGAAGATCATGTGGACTTCCTCGAAGCGCAGATGCACTTGATCAAGGAAGTCGGCTACGAGCGGTACCTGACGATGCAGATGGGCGAGGACGAAGAGTAGAGTGTGGCGCGGGCACTCCTGCCCGCGATTGCTTGCGCTAAATCAGAAATTCAGGGGCGGATGTGCCCTTTCAGCGAATGGGTTTAGGGTACTGCCTTTTTTGCTCGTGGTTAGAGTTCGCGGGCAGGAGTGCCCGCGCCACACTGAGACTTGCCACACTTCACTTCACCGTTACGGTGAGCAACTGTGCGCCGCTGACCACATAATCCAGCGCTGGAGTCGCCGTTTCGTCTACGTTTGATTCGCCGCTGACGATCATTTCCTGATTGCCGCGCATGCCGTCCATCACATTCATCACGCTGATCGGCAGGGTAGGCATGACTTTGTCGGCCACGCGGGCCTCGGGATCGGCCTCGAGTAGAGAAACGTAGAGGCGGTTGTTGGAGTGCTCCTTGTTAAGCAGAGAGATGGTAGACGCGAGGTCGAGCTTGCGACCGAACGCAGGATTGGTGCGGTTCATGCGGTCGAGCGTCTCGCCATCGCTGACCAAGATGCGCAGGTTCCCTTTGCTGGCCGAGGTCGGAATCTTTACCGGAATCTGGCGTACCACGCGCTCGCCACGATAGGGAGCGAGCACGGTCTCAACCATGATCTGGTCCCCGGGACGTACCTCGGAAACGTCGGTGCGGGCGCTCTCAAGGCGGGCCCAGCGGCGTTCGCGGACCAAGTCAAAATCGAGCTTCACGCTGTTGACCGCTGGAGCGTTGTAGGGGTTGTCGTAGATGCGCCCGAAGCGCTCGCCCAAGGACAATGCAGCGGCCATGGCGGCGGGCTGTCCGTTTTCTGTTGGGACGAACATGTTGCGGAGTCCGACTGCCGGGAACCCCTTTACGTCGATGCTGCCGTTCAAACGGTATGTAATTTCCTCGCCGTATTCGTTTACTCCATGCAGCGCGTTGTAGACCGTTGCCATGATCGCGACCGGGCTCAGGCGCGGATTATTCAGTACCTCGTAATGGAAGTCTTTCGTACCACTGCCGCCGTGAATGGTCAGCGTGACTGGGATCATGTCAGGCTGCTTGCCGAAGACTCCCATGATGCCAGTGTGGCGATCCTGGACGAAAACGCCGGCACGCTCGGTGGTGTTGACGATCTTGAAGGCATTCAGGGGCGAGGGCAGCGTAGCCAGGACCTGCGCTTTGTTCATCGGCAGATCGACAGAGCCAAACTGGAGCAGCGGGTGTCCGCAGGCAAGTAAGCGCTGGGGATCGATATAGGTGACAGTGCAAGTGGCGGCGATATCCATGTCGCCACGGACGAGAATCGCGCTGACTGCGGACCCGGGCTCGAGAGGCTCGGGCTGTTTCTCTTCACTTACGGATCCGGCGCCCATGACCGGAACAACTCCGGCGGAGGCGAATTGCGGGGCGAACTGGCGGACCGCGTCCTCAGAGAATCCGTTGAACACCAACGGTGTATCGATCGGCTTTAGGTAGTCGGCGAAGTTCTGTACTGATCCGGGAAGGGTGGCTCCAATCCCAGGACCTGCGGTCTTTCCCGCGGCATTCGCAACGGTCGGCTTGATGGCTGAAATTTCCTCTGCGGGGGACTTGTCGAGAGCGCTGATCTCAAGCATGTCGGCGATCGGAGTCACTCCAGCAATCGGCTCTTTTGAAAACTCACCGATGCGGAAGGCGAGCGCGCCAGCCAACTTGCCGTTCAAATAGACGGGGCTGCCGCTCATGCCTGCCACCACTCCCGTGTACTCCACCTTCGGCCCGTGGAGGCGCACCAGAATAATGTCGCCCTTGGGACCGTTTACGTTGTGCAGAACGCCGAGGACTTCCACATCCATCGTTTCGGGCTTTACTCCCTCGAAGACGGTGTAGGCGACGCCGCGCATTCCGGTGTGGATCTGATCGATCGGAATGGTGGGCTGCGAGGTTTGAGCGTTCAGTATGGTGGATAGGGATAGACCAATGGTGAGCAGAGAGAGTACGACTTTTCTCATGTGATGCCCCGACAAGACCGGGTTAAGGGTCCTAAAAGCTTAGATCCAGACCAATTGCGACGCGTTGCACGGACGGGGGATGACCGGGACGAGCCAAAAACATCCCAACTGCGAATCCTTGCGTCTATACTAGCACAGGGTCTTTTACGGGTTCACCACTATGTTCAGCGGTAACAAGATGAAAAACATTGCGCGAGATCATTTTGGGAAATTCCTTGCACTGGCCGTGATCGCCAGTCTGGCTTTGAGTGGAGCGTGCCTACCCGCGATGGCGCAAGACTCCACGGCTTCGGCGCAGTCGGGTTCCCAAGACAACGGCAAGCCCAAGCAGGATGTCCCCGCCGAAGCAGGCGGTCCTACGGATAATGTTGGTCCGTACGCCATCCCGAAAAAGAAGGCAGAAGAACCGCCTCCGCCTACTCCGCCCCCTGCCCCGAGAAAAGCGGAAGACCAGCCTGACTACTCGCTCAAGGTGAACGTGCCGCTGGTGAACGTCGACGTGATGGTGACCACCAAAAACGGGCAGTTTATCCCTGGTTTGAAGCAAGAGAATTTCCGAGTTGCCGAAGACGGCGTGCCGCAACCCTTAAAGCATTTTGCGGTCTCGCAAGCGCCGATCACCGCCGTACTGCTGGTGGAATTTGCCTCGACCAACTATGTCTTCATGGTTCAGGCGCTGCAGGCGTCGTATGCATTCGCGAATACGCTTAAGAAGGACGACTGGGTTGCAGTCGCGTATTACGATATGCAACCCCACATTATCGTCGATTTCACGCAGGATAAGAAGGCGGTTTATGGGGCGCTCAACGAGATGCGCATTCCGGGATTCTCGGAAACGAATATGTTTGATGCGCTATACGACACGCTCGATCGGCTAGACCGGGTGGAGGGCAAGAAATACGTCATTCTTGTCACCACGGGGATCGACAGCTTCAGCAAGCTCACGTACGACAAGATGCTGAAGAAAGTAAAAGACACGAAAGATGTGACGATCTTCCCCATCAGCGTGGGATTCATCATGCGTGAATATTGTGAGACTCACCCGAGCTATTACTGCCGCATGATGGCGCATGGTATGGGGATTGAAGTTCAGAACATCGACTATCTCCAGGCTGATAACGAGTTGCGGACCTTCGCGGCAATGACTGGAGGACGCGCCTACTTCCCGCGCTTCGAAGGCGAGTTACCCGAGCTATTCGGCGATATTTCGAGCGATATCCGAAATCAGTACACGCTGTCGTATTCTCCCAGTAACACCAAGCTTGACGGCACCTACCGCAAGTTGAAGGTGCAGGTTGTTGCACCTGACGGCGGTCCGCTGAAGGTGCGCGATCAAAAGGGGAAAGATCTCAAGATCGAGGTGGTTGCGCGCGAAGGCTACACGGCAAAACATACGGTGGACTAGACGTGCTGTTTGCCGCATGAAGTTGCAATTCCTTTCATACTTTCTAAATCGCTGACAAAATCTGCCGAAGGGCTCTACGGCTGAACAGTAAATTGGTGTATCCTTCCCGACGCCTCTTCTACGGGGTTCTGATCGACGTCCAACAAAAGCAAGTTCAACGAAGGAGTAATCCCTTGCCCAGGAAATTTCTTCTCCTCGCTGTAGTGTTGGTGTTTTCGGCCGCAAATCTCTTTTCCCAAAGCATTCAGAATCTTGTTCACCAGCCGCCTGACGGTGCCGGGATCGGCTTCCTGCTGACGGATGGGACGGTCTTGTACCAAGGCAATGCCGAGTCGGATTGGTGGAAACTCACTCCCGATCTCAACGGCAGCTACCTCAACGGCACATGGGCCAAGATGGCGAATCTTCCATCCGGATATGTGCCTGATGCCTTTGCCTCGGCCGTGCTCGCTGATGGGCGAGTCGTGATTGTTGGTGGCGAATATCTGAACGGCAACTTCACGCTTACAAATCTGGGAGCGATTTATGATCCAGCCAAGAATACCTGGACGAACCTTCCGGCTCCGAAGGCGTGGCCTTACATTGGCGATTCGCCGTCGGTAGTTTTGCCCAATGGTTTATACCTCGTGGGGAATAAACTCGCCGAGAGCATGGCGGCGCTCAATCCTAAGACGTTGACGTGGACTGTGCTGCCGGAAACGGGCAAGGCTGACTTCAATGCCGAGGAAGGCTGGACACTGCTGCCCGATGGTTCGATTCTCACTTTTGATGTGAAAGACGCGCCCAACTCGGAGCGACTCTCACCCAAGACGCGGGCCTGGTCGACCGCGGGGAGCACGATTGTCGACCTGCATTCTCCATCCCCGTTTGGCTGCCTGAATTTCGGTCCGAATGGTAAGTATTGTTACTACCCGCCGGGAGAAGTTGGTCCGGCGATTCTGCGTCCGGATGGGACGGTCTTTGCCACAGGTTCCTACACCAGCACTGGCAGCGGCGCGGGGCACACCGCGATCTTCGACACCAAGACCGGGAAGTGGAGTGTCGGACCTGACTTTCCAAATGCCGACAACGCCGGGGATAACTTTGCTGCTTTGTTGCCGAATGGCGATGTATTGGTGGAAGGCTCCTTTGCCTCTTACCTGTGGAACGGAACCAGCTTGACGCAAACTCTGGGGACATTCGGAAGCTTGCTTGTGCTTCCGACGGGACAGGTTCTGGTGGGTGGCAGCCAGGTCTACAATCCGGCGGGGACGTATCAAGCCGCGTGGGCGCCGACTATCACATCGGTTCCAACGAGTTTGACCCGCGGGACGACGTATAAGATATCGGGCACTCAATTCAACGGACTCTCGCAGGCCGCCGCTTTTGGCGACGAGTACGAGACGGCAACGAACTATCCGCTGGTGCGCATTACGAACAGAGCGAGTGGTCACGTCTTCTATGCGAGGACCCATGATCACAGCACGATGGGTGTGGCGACCGGTTCGGCGACAGTATCGACGAACTTCGATGTTCCCACCGGCATGGAGACTGGCGCGAGTAAGCTCGAAGTCGTGGCAAACGGGATTCCGTCTTCACCGGTCAGCGTGACGGTGAATTAGTGGACTGTCACAAAGACTGATGTAGGGGCGGACGCATTCGTCCGCCCCGCCGAAGCGCAGCGAGGCGTGACGCGCTCGCCGCGACAGTCCATTAGCGGCATTCTGTGTGAAGTGGCTCTCCTGGAGATTTGTCCCCGGCTTGAGTCTGGACGTTGAAGCGCGCTTCTTGTCGATGATTTAACTGCAGAAATGAATTAGTACCCTTCCCGGTTCGAGCTCAACGTGGTTTCGGCTGTGTCACGTCTCGCTTCGCATCGCGGGGCGGACGAATGCGTCCGCCCCTACACTTTCTCCATCCCGCTGAGAAGCGACCCCTTGAAACTGATATGATCGCGCTTCCGCATGGGCGCGATCTTCACCAGTATTCTGTTGGGCCTTACCGCTGCAGCTGCCAACGTGTTTGGCGGGGCGATCATCGTGCAGCGCAATTGGGAGCGGCGTTATCTGCGCTACTTTGTGGCGCTGGGCGCCGGGTTCATGCTGGCCACGGCCTTGGTGGAGATGGTCCCGGAAAGCCTTGAGCTGCGCGGGAGGCGCGCTGCCCTACTGGTTCTGCTCGGATATCTCATCATTCACTTTTTCGAACACACAGTCACGCCTCACTTCCACTTCGGGGAAGAGACGCACCACGACGAATTTGTGCATTGGCACAAGGGATACTCCGTCGTACTCGGGCTCGTGATTCACACCTTCTTCGACGGAATTGCGATCGCCTCGGGCTTCCTGGTATCGAACTGGCTGGGATGGCTGATTTTCTTCGCGATCTTTCTGCACAAGATCCCCGAGGGATTCACCGTGAGTTCCGTGATGCTGGCGAGCGGGCGCAGCCGCGGTACGGCTTGGGGGGCATCGGTTCTTCTTGGGGGATCGACTTTGGCTGGGGTGTTGACGATGGCGATTTTTCGCCATCATGTTGGAGCCGGTTTACCGCTTTCTGCCGGAGTAACCATCTATGTGGCGGCTTCAGACCTGGTTCCTGAGGTGAACAAGGAGCCAGCCATGAAAATGGCTCTGCTGGTGTTTGTCGGAGCTGCGTTGTTCTTTCTGCTCGATCGATTGTTTCACTTGTAGTTCCCATTTACCGCATAGATCGATTTAGAAAATGGTGTATACCACTCCCGAGTTGTCATCCTGAGCAGCGTGAGAATGTCGCGAAGCGAAATTCTCACGCAGTCGAAGGATCCCTTTGATCTGATGCAAGGCCAAACCTTGCAAGGCATTCTCTCGACCGTTGTGAGGGAAATTCCTCGCCAGGCCCGTCAGTTGGTTGAGTTGAAAGGGATCCTTCGACTGCGGTTGGTTTTTGCGCTTGTGGCGCAAAGACCAATCCTCGCTCAGGATGACAACGCGGAATGGTGCGAACTTCTAAATTGCTTTAGCCTGAGTGGCGAATGTGCATTACATCCCCATCCTGCACAATGTAGTCCTTGCCCTCCAGACGGAGCGTGCCTTTGGCGCGGGCGTTGGCTTCAGAGCCAGCTTCGAGTAGTTGGTCCCATCGGATGGTTTCGGCACGGATGAAGTGCTTCTCCAAATCGGAGTGAATGGCGCCTGCGGCTTCTTGGGCGCGACTGTTTGCGAGAACCTGCCAGGCGCGGCATTCATCTTCGCCCGCAGTAAAGAAAGAGATCAGCCCAAGCAGTTGATATGTGGTTCGGATCAGGCGTGTTAGCCCACTTTCTTTCAAACCGTAGCTGGAGAGAAATTCGGCGGCGTCGGCATCGCTCATCTCCGAGAGTTCGGCTTCGACTTTGCCGCAGATGGCGGTCGCTCCGGCATTCGGCCGTGCGGCGATCTCGGTGAGCTTGTATTTGCCTACCGCTTCACCTAGCTCCCTGCCTAATTCCATCGACTCGCCAATGTTCAGCACGTAGAGAATCGGTTTCTCGCTGAGGAACATGAAGCCGCGAATGCGCTTTTTGTCCTCGGGCGTCATCTGCATTTCGCGCAGTGGCTTTTCGCCGCCGAGATGGGCGTTGGCGCGCTTGAGAAGTTCGAATTCTTTTTCGAGGTCCGGAGTCTTCATCTTCTTTAAGTCCTTCTCCAGACGCTCGAGGCGCTTTTCGACCTGGCCGAGGTCGCTGACCATCAGGTCGAACTCGACGTTCTTGATGTCGCGCAGAGGATCGATCTCTCCCACATGCGGGATCGCAGGATCTTCAAATACGCGCACGACGTGCGCCAGCGCATCGACCTGGCGCAGGTGGCCGATATAGGCGGATTCTTTCAGCGCATCCTGTCCGATGGCGCCGAGGTCGACGTAATCGACGGAGGTGTGAGTAAGCTTTTTGGGATTGTACAGCGCGGCGAGGCGGTCGAGACGATCGTCGGGGACCTTAGCGACACCGATATGCGCTTCGCGCGGATTGGAGGTCTGGCCTGACAGATGTGCCTTGGTCAGGATTTGGAACAGAGATGTCTTGCCTACCTGGGGCAGGCCGATGATTCCGGTTTTCATAAATAGCTCTTAACTGTTGGTTCCCAGCTCTTTGTCAGTAATTCGCTGATTGAGGACAGGATGAACGGTACGCTTCAGCGACCATGAAATAACCCTTGAGAATAAATGATGAGGTGGAAATTGCCCAAACCATTCGATTAGCGGGTGAGTATCAGTTTGAAATGCATTTCTTCCCGAAACATCTTAAAACCTTCCCAAGCGCCGAGAAGGCCGATTGCCACTAGGGAGAGCACGCCGAGGTTTACTTTCCGCGTCTGGATCATTGCGAATATCCACCAACAGCCAAACAGCGTCGCCCCGCAGGAGCCAACAAACCAAAACGCGATTGCCGCTTTCTTGCCAAAAGATCGTTTCACGCAGTATCTCTTCTTGTATTGCCCGCGCTTTCCGAGAGCTTGGGCAAGTAATTGTCGGCCATCCTAACAATTTCCTCAAGAGTTGATACATTACCGGTCAGCGCCGTTCTGCAGGAAAATTCATGCGCAGTCCGATGCGATAGAGTAGAGGCGGCCCAATGTTGAATAGCGAACCCGTGGCCGCCGGAGTGCTGGCGACGTTATACCGCTTGTTCAGCAAATTCTCGGCGGCGACGAAGAGTTCGACGTTGCGGGTAATGTTGCGCCCGATCTGAAGATCCATGGTGTAGAAGCGGCCCAGCGGATACTTGTTCTGGTCGTCGTCGAATTGATTGCCGATGAAACGTCCTTGCACGCTGAGCATGAGCCGCGACGGATTCCAATAGCGCGCCTCCCAGGTGAAAACATTGCGCGGGACTTGGGCGACATAGTTGCCTATCAGAGATATCTCGTTTTCGGGAACCGTATAGTTCACCACCGTGGCATCGGTGAACGCATAACCGGCAGAAATCTGGATGTCACGATTCACATGCAGGGCACCATCGAGTTCTACGCCGCGCGAGCGGATGCGCCCGAGGTTCTGCTTTTGGCGCAGAACAGGAGAGGCAGTTGGATCCGTGGTTACGTTTTCGATGGGATCAACGATGTCGCTCCAGAAGAATGTTCCACGGAGATCGAGTTTGCGATCAAGCGTGGTGAGGTTTACACCAGCTTCTGCTCCGGTCAGGCGTTCTGCATTTAGAAGTGGGTTGTTCAACGTCAGAACATTTGCGACGCGGAAAGTGCGGTAGAATTCGTTCAACGTGGGAGCGCGGAAGGCGCGATACATCGACGCGGTGACGGAGACGTTGTGGCTTAAGGACCGCAAGACGGAAAGGCGCGGGCTGAATGCGAGATCGCTGCGCGAGGGGAACAGGGCGCTCGAAGAAGTACATGTGCCTGCGACCGGCGTACAGATCGAACTGGCATTGAAATTGTTCCAGTCGTCGACACGAGCCCCAAGGATCACTGTCCAGTTCTTGATTCGGATCAGATCTTCGCCGAAGAGACCTACAATGCGTTGTCTCCCACCTGCAGCGTTGTTACGCGTATGTAGGCCGGAGGAAAAAAACTGTTCATCACTGGCACCCATGACCTCCATGATGTCAGCGCCGCCGACAAGCGTCTGATGCTTTCCGAGCAGATGTGTCCACTGGCCGGCACCGCCGACGACCTGCTCGGGGACGTATTGCAGATCGGTGAGCGACTCGCTGTTGCGGTCGGGGGCGACCGAGGAGAATCGCTGGTCGTACCCTTGCACCTGTCCATAAGCGCGAAGCATGAGGGAATCATTGCTGCCAAACTGTTGATCCAGTCCGAGCGCGCCTTCCCCCATGCGCGTGTCGTTGGTTTGGATGACGGTGCCATTGTGCCGAAACTCGGTGTAGAAGCTGCCGCGGACGAAGAGGCGGCCGTCCCCTACCTGGTGGCCGACGTTCAATTCGACCGATGCATCTTTCGAGTTGGCTGGTGTATCTACCGTGCCACGCTGCCAGGTTGGAACTAGAATGTAGCCGTCGGTGCGGAATAGTTCCGACGCAAGCGAGAGGTCCCACTTGCCGGCACGAGTGCCCGTCCAGAACGAGAGGTCGGGAGTGCGCTGGTTACCGTAGGAAGTTTCCAGCGAGAATGCAGGAGACGACGGCTGGCGGGTGATGAACTGAACCACTCCGCCCAAGGCGTCACTGCCGTAGAGATTAGAGGCGCCTCCCCGGAAGACTTCCACGTTCTGAATCGACTCACGCGGGATGCGATCCCAATAAACCCAGCCGCCGAAGGCATCGACGATTGGGAGTCCGTCTTCTAGCACAAGCGCCCGGCTGGAGGCCGACCCGCCCAATCCGCGCAGCGACACACCCTGGTTCGATGCATTGGCTACGCGGCTATCGGAGCGGCGGAAGAGCGAGAAGCCGGGAACTTGACGCAGCACGTCATCGACTCGCAGGGCGGGTGTGGAAGACACGTCTGTGTTGGAGAGCAAGATTGTGCTTCCGGGTGTGTCGGCCAGTCTCATTTCCGTGCGCGTGGCCGACACAGTGAGCGTTTCGCTGGCCGCAGCCAATTGGAGGACGATGTCGAGCGAAACACTCGCTGCTCTACCCGCCGTCCAATTCTGTTGCGCCGACTGGAATCCTTCTTGGGCTATATCCAGAGTCCCTGAGCTGCCGGGTACGCCGGAGAAGGAAAAGTGTCCGTGCTCATCCGTGGTCGCGGCAGCTTCGTAAGGACTGGAGTGCAACTTTACAGATGCGCCCGAGATGAGTGCGCCAGCGGAGTCTCGGACGGTGCCTTCGACCGCCACGCTTTGGGCGGAGAGATGGCCGAACGCCAAAGCGACGTAGAAGAAAAAAATGCCGATGTATTTACCGTTCCACATTGCTCGAAGGAGACTCTCGTTACCTTAGCAGACGAAACGTTAGAAGCACGAACAGTGCAGCCGGAAAAACACTCAATTGCTGGCAGGCAATGTGACGAAGGTCGGCACAGCAGATTCCTCCGTCGTCGCTGCGCGACTCATCGGAATGACAAGAGTTTCGCGAAGTCAATGACTTGCCCTGTATGTGATTTGAATCACAGTCAGGCGTGATGCTCAGGCTGGAGTGGATCTCCTGGTCGAAATAGTCTCGCTCTTAGGGGCAGTTCCACCCAGCGGTCTGACCCGATTTGACTTGGTCCATTGCAGCGGAGGTTTTATGTTTCT
>Ga0126370_10000088_pt1 | contig 28874 bp, 22 predicted proteins | sample PanSoiMetaPlot_3_FD_92586 | JGI IMG/M metagenome (GOLD analysis project Ga0126370, IMG submission 92586) | Tropical forest soil microbial communities from Panama - MetaG Plot_3 | ecosystem: Environmental > Terrestrial > Soil > Tropical forest > Bulk soil | place: Panama | collected 2016-02-17 | reverse complement strand
GGGGCGCGCGCTGGTAGGGTCCAGTTGGAGCCGGGGCCTTTACGCCGCGATGAAATGTTTATGCTTCTGCTATTTGGGTTTGGAACTGGCGCTGACGCGTGGGCCCGTGGCGTTGGTCAGCGGGCTCGACGGAGGCAAAGGCGCAAGCATTCGAATGGGAGCACAAGTGCTTACCACGGCGACCGCGGTGTTTTGCGTAGTGCGCGGCTTACCGGTCCTTCTGGAAGGCTGGAAGTTTTTCGCAAACGGCATCCGTCAGAGCAGGAGCGTGAAAACGGCAGCTCAGGAGGCGGCATGAGCGCACGAGTGGCGGCCTTCTTTGACTTGGACGGAACACTGCTGCCCCTGCCTTCGCTTGAGGAGAGGCTCTTTCGAATGCTGCGCTATCGAGACGAAATCCCGCTGTCTAACTATTTCTTCTGGTTGCGAGAATCGCTGAGGTTGCTTCCTAACGGGATTCGTGCCGTCACGCACGCAAACAAAATGTATTTGCGAGGTGTGCAGGGTTTTCAAGAAAGTGGCGCTTGGAATCAAAGCGATTCTTGCGCGCACGCGAGCGGCCACGCAGGCGAGGGACGGCCATCGATGCCTCCGAGGCACAACCCACGATGGCCCGTCCCTCTCTTTTTTGAAGACGGTATAGAACGCGTGGCCTGGCATGCGTTGCAAGAACACGCCATTGTGATTGTAAGCGGAACACTGGAGCCGTTGGCTAACGCCGCGGTGCGAACCTTGGAAACAGAGCTGGCGACCCGCGGAATTACCGCGGAAATTCGCGTATGCGCAACCAGGCTTGAGCAAAGTAATGGCAGGTGGACCGGCCGGATTTTGCGCGAAGCGATGTTCGGTGAAGCGAAGGGGCGCGCCATTCTCGCGCTGGCGGGGGACATGAACCTGGACTTGCGTCAAAGCTGGGCCTACGGCGACAGCGAATTGGATCGCTGGATGCTTGCATCGGTGGGAAATCCGGCGGCAGTGAATCCGACGCCGAGCCTCGCGCGGATTGCCTGGAAGCAGCGTTGGCCGATTTTGCGAACAACTCATCGCGTTCAGCAAATGCGAAAACCACTGCAGCAAGCGGAGAAATGCGTATGAGCGAATTGGAGAGGCAAAGCTACCAGACGCGTGATGGCGCGGTTGTGTGGACGGCTGCAACGGAACGATGGGGATTCCCCCAGGTGGTCGTCAAGGAACTCGGCGAGGTGTCGGCCGCGTGTGGAGCATTCGAGTGGATGGCATTGGGATATCTGGCATTGTCGAGCATTTTGATCTTGCTATTCGCGGAAAACCTCGTCCATCCGGTGAGGCTGATCGCAGTGCAAGCTGGCGTGGCCATGTTGATCCTGATTCTGTGTCGTGTGGAATCGAGCGCCGCCGAGCGAACGCACTGGTTGTGTGAATCGTTTTCTTACCGCTTCTGGCATTTCTGGCGCCACTGGTATCCGCATCTGTTCTTTCTGTTTTGCTTCGAAGAAATGGGCCGGCTGGTGCATCTGCGCAATCCCGGTTGGGAGGACGCGAAGCTGATTGCTTTCGATCACTGGCTCACAGGGGTGAATCCATCGCTGTGGCTCGAGCAGTTCACGCATCCCGCGCTCACCGAGTTCATGCAATTCGCCTATTTCACGTATTTTGTTTATCTGCTGATTCTCGGCGGCATTCTTTATCACCAACGCGACTTTGCAAGCTATTGGGCGGTGATGACTTACTCCGCATCCGGTTATGTGGCCGGTTACGTCATCGCCGCGCTCTTCCCTGTGCAGAGCCCGTGGTTCACGCTGGCAGGTCAGTGGCACGGCGACCTCGTTGGCGGGCCGTTCACCGCGCTGATCAATTTGATCGAGAAATACGGGCGCGTGCACGGAGCCGCTTTTCCTTCGCAGCATGTTGCAGGCGCGACGGCTGCGCTACTCGGTGCGTGGCGCCACTGCCGCTGGCTCTTCTGGGTTTTTCTTCCTTTTGTCGCATGCATGTGTGTCTCCACGGTGTACGTACGGAATCATTACCTCGCGGACGTACTTGGAGGATTGGTGACTGGAACGTTGGGGTACTTCGTGGGCGGATGGGTGATGGCACGGTATCGCGCTGTCGGTGAATCGCGCATGGCACTGCCTGAGCCGCAAGCTCCTAGGAAATACTCGAAAACCACATCCCTCTCGTCTCTTTAGACCCCAATTTGGACGTTGTAACCGCTTCTTCCTCTGCCACTCTAATCTCTCGCTCCTGTGTTCTTCAGGAAAGGATCAGCTCATGGCCACCACAATTTCTCCTCAAATCGACTGGCGTCAGGAGTGGTTCGAATTTGAGGACGCGACCTATTTGAACCTGGCTGGCCAGTCGCCGCTGCCGCGTGTTTCCATTCGCGCCGTTCAGGCAGCCCTCGAAGCCAAGAAATTCCCACATCACAAAACGGATGCGACGTACTTCGAAGTGCCGAATCGCATTCGGGAAACCATCGTCAAACTCATCGGCGGCAAGCCCGAAGAGATTGCGCTCACCAGCGGTGCGAGCACGGGCGTTGCCGCCGTCGCGTACGCCCTGAAGTGGAAGCCCGGCGACGAGGTCATTACGGCGAAGGGCGAATTTCCTTTGCAGTACACGGCGTGGAAACCCATGGAGGAACGTGAAGGCGTAAAACTGAAAATTGTTGCGCCCCAAGGCCGATTCATTTCAGCGGATGATTTGATCGCGGCCATGACACCGCGTACCCGCCTTGTTTCCGTGAGCTTAGTGCGGTACGACGATGGTTCGCTTTTGGATGCACCGCGTGTGGCTGCCGCATGCCATCAAAAAGGCGCTTTGCTGCTTCTTGATGTGAGCCAATGTTGTGGCGCAATGGAAATGGACGTGCATCAATTGGGCGCGGATTTTCTGGTTTGCGCCGGCTACAAATGGCTGCTTAGCCCGTTCGGCACGGGATTCTTTTGGATGAAGAGCGAACATCTCCCGACAGTTTGTCCGGGTCCCTTTTACTGGATGGCGGTTCAGGGCGCAGACAATTTCGCGGCGTTGAATTTTGATGATCCGAAACCTGCGCCGAGCGCCAAGCGCTGGGACGCTGCGGAATGGGCGAGCTACTTCAATTTCAATCTGGCCGCTATGGATACTTCGGTCGAGTTGGTGTCGCGCATGGGTCCGGAACGTGTTGCGGCGCACAATCGGAGGCTGATCGATTTCATGTTCGACCGTCTCCCCAAGGATCGCTGTATTCCTGCCAGCCCGCTCGATGCCGCGCAGCGCGGGCCGTACGGCTGTTTTTCCGCGCGCAACCGCGAGAAGACCACTGAGCTATACCGGCGCCTGCGCACGGAAAATGTGATTGTCAGCCTGCGCGACGGAAACATTCGTGTTTCGCCGCACCTGTACAATACGGAGCGCGACATGGACCGCCTTCTCAGCGTGATTACTCCATGACCGAATTACAACCCTGGCCCAAAATCGCCGTCGTCGGCGCGGGCGCCGTTGGCGGATATTTTGGAGGCTTGCTCGCTCGCGCGGGCGCGCCGGTTACCATGATCGGGCGCCCTCCCTTTGTGGACGTGGTCAAGAAAAAGGGCCTCTTCCTCGACACCCTGCAATTTCAGGAAAAAGTCCGCGTCGGAGCTTCAGCGGAAATTGCGGCCGCGCGCGACGCGGAGGTTGTCCTCTTCTGCGTGAAGACCACCGACAATGCCGCAACCGCGCGTGCCATCGCTCCGCTGCTTTCGAATGGTGCTTTGGTTCTGAGCATGCAGAACGGGGTAGACAACGTGGAGCAGATCCGCGCTGCCGCCGGAATCAACGCGCTTCCCAGTGTTGTCTACGTGGCCGCTTCGGTTCCTGAACCCGGGCGAGTGAAACACGTGGGGCGCGGGGACTTGGTGGTCGGCCCGAAGGACGAAAAGACGGAAAGTATCGCCGCACTCTTTTCGCGGGCCAGTGTTCCGTGCCGCATCTCGGAGAATATCGAAGGTGAACTCTGGACCAAGCTGGTGTGGAACAGCGCGTTGAATGCAGTTTCCGCGCTCGGACACGCGAAATATGGCCAAATCGCCGGAAGTGCCGACTCCTGGAAAGTTGTTGAGACTGCCGTTTACGAAGTGCTTGCTGTGGCGCGAGCCGCCAACATTCATCCGCCCGGGCTCGAAGATCCCAAAGCCGCGCTAGCGGGCGCACTGAGAATTGCAACGCAGATGGCCGAGGCGCTTTCTTCCACGGCGCAGGACATGAATCGCGGCAAACTCACCGAGATTGATTCGCTGAATGGGTATGTCTCTCGCCGGGGTGCGGAACTCGGCGTGCCCACGCCTGTGAATCAAGCTCTCTTTGCGTTAGTAAAACTTGCCGAAGGCCGTTCCTGAGGCGAAGGCGCGCTAGTAACGCGCGTCCCGCGCGTGAAATGGAATGTGCACGATGGCTTCCAAATCTACTGGCGCGCCCTGTCGTGTGGCTGGCCGGAACTTCCATTGGCTCAGCGCGTTCATCGCGTTCTTGTCGAGTTCTTCATCAAGACCGCGGATCAACTGGATGCTGTCCACCGAGCCGTCGCGGCGGATCACAGCGTAAAGGACAACTTCGCCCTCCACATGCTCGTTAATCAGCGTGGGAGGATACTTCGGATCCACTTTGCGAATCGGGGTAGGCGCGTTTAGATCGGCCGAGGGCACAGGCGGCGCGGAAGGATCTGTTCGCAGCTCCGTGAAATTCAAGACCCAGCTTCCCGTCGCGCTGTTCAAGTTCGGCATGTCAATTTGCATTTTGTAAATCTTCTTGGATTCAAAAATCTGCTCCGGTTTTGCACCGGGCGGAAGCGCCGCGAAATTCGGGGGTCCGGTCCGGACAGGTTCATTATCGGTTGGCGGTTGCGTTCGAGGGATCAGTGTGTGCGGCGTGGGCGCACTGATTTTGGGAGTTGCCGCAAGCCCTGATGTTCCTTTGTTCGCCGACGGATTCCCGCCCCGGATGCTGAGGTCGATGGGGCCATTTCCTGCATTATTCCCAGCGTTTGATCCACCACTGCCAGGAGCCTTTGTTTCGTTGGAGGTTCCGTTGGATGCCCCGGCAGGCTCGCCGGGCTTCTTGCCTTGCGGCGAAATAGCAACCCGGGCAGAAAGGTTCCCTGGTGGCGGTGCCACCGGGGCCGTTGGTGCTGGCGCAGCGGAAAGCGCAATCAATGTCGATGAGTTGCCGCTCGCACCTGCAAGCTGTGTCGCACCCACATCCGGGGCCGGTCCTGCATCGCCTGCCTGCTTCTTTTGCGCAATGCGCGGGGCTGCTCCTGTATTCAATTCCAGCTTTGGCCGCGTAGGCGCATTGGCGTTGACAGCGATTGCCATGTCGCCCGGTTTCTGATCAAAGACGGGCACATCGGGTGCAAGCGCCTCCGTCACCGTCGCCACGCGACGCTGCTTCGGGTGCAGTTTGGCCAGTTCCTCCTTGCTGATAACCAACCGCGGCCGCGCGGGACCTGGTACGTCTTGAATCTGAACCACGTTGGGCAGGCTCGGCAGAATCTTCGGTGGCTCGGGTGGAGCGGCGGAATTGATCAACGTCTGGCGCGGGTGATTCGTATGCAGCGGGTCACTGAAGATGTGTTGCCGCGGATGGAACGCGTCCGCACCTTCGGATGGCAAAGGTTTTTCAGGTTGGCTGTGCGAAGTCGGTTTCGGCTCCGGCCTTGGGGCTTTCATGTCAAGCAGAGGCAAATCGTCGATTGGCCCCGACCAGGAAAGGTCCGCATTATCAAAGGCTGGATTGTGAGCTCTCGTAGGAAACCTCGGATACGGCAACACAAAGAAGACGATGTGCCACAAAGCTGCGGCAATCAGCGCCCGGCGTGGAAGCTTTCCCTCGACCCAGCAATATTTGAAGAATCCTTCGATCCTGAATTTCTTCGGCACCAGAGATTTACTGAAAACGACTCCCAGGCTGCTGCCGATCCCTTGATGAAAACTTCCCCAGGCGATGTCCAGTTGCGGCGGACGGCCCGCTGGCAAACGTATGGGAGCGCGCGCCACTGCGGTGGCCGCTCCTGAACTGCCGCCCGAATTACCGAACGTGCCAAATCGATTCAATGGCATGACCCTTTCGATTCCCCCATTGGGTTCCAAGGTTGTGCGCGTCCGGGCCGTTTTGACGCGCCACTCCCCTCAGAGGATTCTCAGAATACCGTCAGAAAAATGACGCTCTCTGCCTGAGCGGGTTTACTGAGCAGAGTCGCTTTTGCTGGCAGCTGCGGCAGTACGGCGATAGAAACTCAAAGCCGCATCACCCTGTTTGAGAACGCGGTAGCATTGCAGTGCGCCCGTTTCTTCCGGCAATTCGAAGCTGCGGCGATGCTCCGCGATCACCACGCCGCCGGGCGCGAGAAGATTCCGCGAACCCAGAGATTCTAGCACGCGAGCGTAATCCTTCGCTGAAGCATATGGCGGATCGAGAAAAACGCAATCGTACTGGGAGTCTTTGCTGGTTCTCCTGGACGCCAGAATTTCCAGGCCGCGAAGCGCATCTGCAGCCAACACTGTCGCTACTTTTCGAACGCCAAGCGATTCCAGATTGCGTCGTATCAACGCGGCAGCAGGGGCGTGGTTTTCGACGAACACCACTTCCAAGGCGCCGCGGCTCAGCGCCTCGATTCCAATTGCCCCAGTGCCGGCAAAAAGGTCGATGAATCGCGAACCGGCGATGCCCGGCCCCAAAACATTGAAGAGCGTTTCGCGCAACCGGTCGCTGGTTGGACGAAGCGCGAGGCCCCTAGGGCTCTTCAGAATGCGGCTGCGATAAGTTCCAGCGATAACCCTCATCTAGCCCACCTTGGCAAGGTGATACCGGCGCTGCCATTCTCCTGGAAGCATGTGCAAGACGCGTTGCAGTTCCTCGCGGTGCGTTCCGTCTTCGACCAGGGCAAAGGCTTCTTTCCGCGCCAGTTCGAGCAGTTCCTTGTCGCGAAGCGGATTGGCAATGTGAAACCCCAGCTCGCCGGACTGTCGAGTGCCAAAGAACTCCCCCGGACCGCGAAGCAGCAAATCGGCTTCGGCAATTTCAAAGCCATTGGACGTGCGCACCATGGTGTCGAGCCGCGCGCGAGCTTCGTCCGTCATGCGAAACGGCGCCACCAAAATGCAGAAAGACTTCGGCGCGCCGCGGCCTATGCGCCCGCGAAGTTGGTGGAGCTGCGCAAGGCCAAATCGTTCAGCGTGTTCGGTGACCATCACCGTGGCGTTGGGCACGTCCACGCCAACTTCCACAACTGTTGTGGTCACAAGAATTTGCACTTCGTTTTTGTGGAAGCGCTGCATGACCTCGTCCTTTTCTTCGCTGGAAAGGCGCCCGTGCAGCAGGCCAAGCTTTAGTTTCGGAAAAACTTCTTTAGAGAGGCGCTTGTATTCGTCGACCGCCGCCTTCAGTTCGAGCTTGGACTCTTCAACCACCGGATAAACGATGTAGCCCTGATGCCCTGCAGCGATCTCACGACGCAGCGATTCCCAGACGCCCGGGAGATGCGTCTCGGTAGTCACGCGCGTGACAATGGGCGTGCGTCCCGGGGGCAACTCGTCCAGAACCGAAACGTCCAGGTCGCCATAAAGCGTGAGTGCAAGGGTGCGCGGAATCGGTGTGGCCGTAAGCACAAGGACATGCGGTGCGTGGCCGTGCGAGGCGGCTTTGTCCATCAAACGCTTGCGCTGTAAAACGCCGAAACGATGTTGCTCATCAATCGCCACAAACCCAAGTCGCGCAAATTGGACATTTTCTTCGATCATCGCGTGTGTACCGATGACGAGTTGCGCTTCTCCCAAGCGAATGCGCTCGAGCGCCGCTTGCTTCTCGGCAAACTTCAGTCCGCTTATTAGCAATTCGACTCGATAACCGGCCTTATCCAGAATGCGCCGTGCGGAAAGGAAATGCTGTACCGCCAGAATCTCCGTCGGCGCCATCAGTGCCGCCTGCGTGCCGTTTTCAATGGCGATGACCGCTGCTTGCAACGCAATGATTGTTTTACCGCTGCCAACGTCTCCTTGCAGTAAACGATTCATCGGCGCAGCCTTTTCGAGATCGGCAACAATTTCCGCGAGTACGCGTTTTTGGGCCCTTGTAGGCTTAAACGGGAGTATACGTTTCAACGCTTCGCGAACGCGGTCTTCCCGCACGCGAAAAGCAAAGGCGTTTTCCTTGCGTGTGGTGCGGCGATCCAGCCCCAGGCTGAGCTGGTACAGAAAAAACTCTTCGAAAATAAGCCGCTGCTGTGCGGGTGATCGAAAAGTATTCAGGGCCTCGAGAGACTCCGTCGGCTCCGGGAAATGTGTGCGTACGATGGCTTCGCCGCGCGGCGGAAACTTGAGCCGCGCGCGCAAACTCTCCGGCAAAACATCCGGCATGCGCGGATCGACAAGTTGCGCGGCCGTGTAAAGCGCCCGCCGAATCTGCTTGGAACTGAACGTACCGATAGCCTCGTAAATCGGCACGATCCGCCCGACTTCTGTCGAGTCTATTTCGTCGCTGTTCAAAAGCTCTATCTGCGGATTGATCATTTCCAGACGCGCGGGCCGCAACCGGTCAATTTCCACTTTGCCGTGAAGAATCAAAAGCTGTCCTGGTTTCAAACGCCCCTCAAGGTAGCCGCCATGAAAGAATTTGCAGGGCAGCAAACCTCCCGCCTCATCTTGAACCAGCAAGTGGTAGATGGCGTCGCGGCGGAAGCGCATGTTTCGAACGGCTTGGCCGCTCATCACCCGCGCGCGAATGGTGTAGGTTCCGTTCGGCTGGATGTCCTTAACCTTCGAAAAATGAATGCGGTCTTCGTAGCGAAAAGGAAGGTAGCCTAGCAGATCCTCAAGCGTATAGATGCCTCGTTCGGCGAGCAGGTCGGCGCGCTGCGGGCCGACGCCCTTGATCATCCGCACTGCGGTGCTGAGGCCCATGGCCATGGCTTACTCTTTATATCATTGCAGGCCAAACACTTGCGGCAAGCACGAAACTTGCGCCCCGCCCCTGCGTACCGATAGAGTGTGGCATTCTGGTTTAACCAGGGTCCGTCAAAAAGCAATTTGGGGAGGCCAGAGTGGCCGGTGATCGCCTGACTCGTTCGGAAAAGCGTGCGCTTCTTCTGTGGGTGGCCGCGGGAATCGTCGGGCTGCTCTTCGCCCACAGATACTTCTTCCAGGCGTTTCCTGAAGCTTCGGTCAATTTTCAGGTTTCGCGGGAAGAGGCCCTTTCACGTGCGCGAAAATTTGTCACTGGCCTCGGTGAGAACGTCAGTGGCTATAAGTCGTCGATCATTTTTGACGTGGACGAAGACGCCAAAGTCTACCTGGAACGCCAGCTTGGCCTGAGTGAAGCCAACCGCCTGATGTCGTCGGAGCTGAACATCTGGTATTGGGAAGTGCGCCTTTTCAAGCCACTTCAGGAAGAAGAGTTTGAAGTGCGGGTCAGCCCTTCGGGGCAGATTGTTGGGTACGAACACAAAATCGAAGAAGCGCGCGCAGGCGCTTCGCTGGATCGCAGCGTTGCGCAATCCGCCGCCCAAAATTATCTAAGCGCGAAACTCGGGACCGATCTCCGCGGCTGGGATGCCCTTCCGGAAGAGGCCAATTCCAAGAAAAAGCCGAATCGGACGGATTGGGCGTTCACATGGGAAAAACAGGCCTTTCGCGCCAAAGATGCGCCTTATCGCTTACAAGTTACGGTGCAGGGCGATCGCGTTGGCGGCAGCGAAGAATTCCTTAAGATTCCCGAAGCCTGGCAACGCGGCTTTCGCCGAATGCGTTCCGGCAACGATACCTTGGCGTCCGTTTTTTTCGTCCTTTATTTCGCGATGATCGCTGTTGCCGTGTGGCAGGGAATCAAGCTCACGCTACAAGGAATGACTCGGTGGCGCGGAGCGATACTTCTGGGGCTTATTGTGGCCGCGCTCCTCTTCTTGCAGGGTCTGAATGATTGGCCGCACTGGAGCGCTGAATACGACACAAATGATCCTTACAGCACCTTCCTTGCCGGCAAGGTGGCTTTGGCTTTGCTCTTCGCATTGGTCTCTGCGCTTCCCGTTACGCTCGTGCTTCCGGCCGGCGAGCCGCTTTATCGAGAATCGCAGCCGGAACGAGTGCGTCTTTCTAAGGCGTTCACGCGAGCCGGTCTGCGGTCGAAAGAATTCTTCTCTGCGGCTGTAGTGGGCGTCTCTCTGGCAGCTGCGCACATCGGCTACGTGGTGGGGTTCTACGTTGTGGCCGGGCATTACGGAGCCTGGGCGCCGCAGGAATTGAATTTCGATAACTCGGTTAACACCGCGTTTCCCTGGATTTCTGGAGCAGCGATTGGCCTGCTAGCCTCTACTCACGAAGAATTCGTCTACCGCCTGTTTGCGATCCCTTTTTTCTCGAAGCTTACGCGGTCACGGTGGATTGCCGTCATTGCTCCGGCATTTCTCTGGAGTTTCCTGCACAGCAATTATCCGCAGGAGCCCGCGTACATTCGCGGAATCGAAATTGGAATCGTCGGAGTGATTGCCGGGCTGGTGATGTTGCGCTGGGGTATCGTGGCAACGCTCATCTGGCACTACACGGTGGACGCGTCGCTGGTTGGCCTCCTGCTTGTACGTTCGAATAGCTTGTATTTCAAAATCTCAGGAGTGGTCGTGGCGGCTGCGGCTTTGGCCCCCTTGGCATTCGCATGCATTTCTTACGTGACGCGAGGCGGATTCGAAATCAACGAGGATGTACTAAACCGCGCGCGTCCTCTAGGCGGGGGAGACGAAGGCGAGCCTGCCGGCGAGATCCCCGAGACCTCGTCACGTCGCTACGAGGCTCTAAAGCCAACCATGCTGGGATTTCTCGCGATCTGTTTGGTAGCGGGATGCATTCTCGTATGGAGGCTGAATCCTGAGACCATCGGCGATTATCTCAAACTGACGACCGATTCGCGCTCGGCGCGCTCGATCGCGGATCAAACGATGCGCAGCCGCGGCCTGGATCCGGCCTCCTTTTATCACGCTGCGGTATTTGCAGACATCGCCGACCCGGTTACCAATGAATTCTTGCGTCAGCGTCTCGGAACTGCGCGCGTCAATGCGATTTATGCGGAGCAGATTCCGGCGGCGCTGTGGCGCGTGCGTTATTTCCGGGACAGCCAACCAGAAGAGTTTGCAGTCATTGTGCGTCCGGACAAGACGCTGCATTCTTTCCGGCACACCCTTGCCGAAGAAGCTCCCGGGGCTTCCCTGACGAAAGAGGAGGCGGTGACGCGGGCGCAGAAGTTCTTGGGTGAAGAAAAGAAGATTGACCTTAAGGATTGGGACTTGGTCGATTCGGCTTCGGACAAGAAGCCTCACCGGACCGACCACACACTGACTTGGCAACAGAAAACGCCGCTCGACGCCGGTACACCCGGCGCCTCCGAGGACCACGCCTACGCACGAATCGAATTGCAGGTTTTGGGAAACGAAATCGCAAACTATCGAACTTATATTAAGATTCCAGAGGCTTGGCGCCGCGAACACGCAGAGCGATCCCTGGTGCGCGCAATCCTCAGCTTTGGCATCCCCACCTTGTTTTTTGCAGGGATGGGTCTAACAGCGCTGATTCTTTTCCTTAAGAATCTGAAATCGGAGGTCGCACGTTCCATTCCCTGGAAGCGCATTATCCTATGGTCACTCGGGGGTTTCTTGGGCTATGTCTTGATTCTTGCCTTTGGCGACCGTCTGCCAAACTTTCTCAATTTCTATGACACTGCCATTCCCATGAAACTGTTTTTTGGAGGCCTGGGCGTTGGCGTCCTTCTAGGTGGTCCCTTATACCTGGGAGCCATCGCCCTGCTATTCGGAGCGGCTTGCTATTTCGCGGTGAAAGCTTTCGGGCAGGAAAGGTTGCCAGGCTGGTTAAGGATGCCGGGCGCCTATTATCGTGATGCATTATTCATTGGGCTCGGAGGAACAGCAGGGTTGCTCGGATTAGAACGCCTTCTTGCCGCCATTTCTGCGCATTGGCCGACGGCGCATCGGTACCTCGATGTTGTTTTTGGCCAGGACTTTGATGCCATTTTCCCTGCCGTTTCTATCTTCGGTGGAACCCTGCTACGCGGGCTGCTGCTTACCGGCCTTGTAGCGGTAATCGCCTCATTCATCGCTGCGCATGTGCCTCAACTCAGCTTTCGCCTTCTCCTTTTTTTCCTGGGAGCGATAAGTTTGGTCGGCGGAGGTTGGGGCAGCCCTGCGGATTTCGCGAAACAATTTCTCGCCAGGCTAATTCTGCTCGGCGTTCTTGTTTTCGGTGTGCGCTATGTGATGCGATTCAACCTTCTGGGATGTTTCCTGGTCGTTGCAGGAACCTCGCTGGTCTCGGGGGCTGCCGAGATGCTCGCGCAGCCGGATGCCTTCTACCGCAGTAATGGCTATGCTGTTTTGCTTGTGCTGTTGCTGCTCTTTGCCTGGCCCCTTGCGGCTTGGCGCATGAGCTCAGGGAGTGAACTCGGTCCGCGTCCTGACTCTGGGGCAGAGTCTGGGGCCATCGCCTAAGGGGAAAACCCCAAACGGAAGAGGCTCAGGAACGCAGTCCGCGGAGAGTCGAAAACCGGGCCATTTCGGTGCTCTTTTCAGAAACAAAATCCACAGGATTGACGTCGTTACCTTAGGGGAGCTACGCTCACGCTTCGGGTATCGGTCCGTCCAAATTGGATGATACCGCGGTAGCCAGCCACTAAGGGAATGCAGAATTGTGCTCTAACCTGTTGTTCTGCAACCACTAAGTTGGCCACGCGCGAAGAGAAAGCGAATCATGCAGCTTCCCAGATGGGCTTTAGCCTTGGCCGATGATAACGGTTGCTCGGGCAGCACGAATGTCGCCCTAGCCGCGGTGGCCTCATTGCCGAATCTCGACGAGCGAGCTCTGGTGGCGGAAGCGCAAGCTGGCAACCGGGCCGCTTTTGAGGAATTGGTCCGCCGTTTCGACCGCGACGTCCTTCGCCTGGCCCTCAACCTGATGAAACGCCCGGAAGACGCCCGCGACGTCTATCAGGAAGCCTTCCTCAAGGTGTACCGCAATCTTCATCGCTTCCGGTTCGAGTGCAGCTTCTACACCTGGCTTTACCGCATCGTGACCAACGTTTGCCTGGACCACCTGCGCCGCCGGCAGGCACGTCCCGAGGATCAAGCTCCGGAACTCGTCGCGGGCCGCCACGAAGAAGGCATCACCGATTTTTTTGAGCGTCAGCGTGAGCATCGGCCAACGTTGGATCCAGAACGCTCCATGATGGGGCAGGAGATTAAGGCGCGCATCGCCCGCGCCATGGAGCGCCTGTCGCCCCGCGAAAGAGTTGTTTTTGAAATGAAGCACTACCAGGGCCTGAAACTGCGCGCCATCGGCGACGCGCTCGGCACCACTGAGGAAACCGTGAAGAATTCGTTGTTCCGCGCCACGCGCAAACTCCGCAACGAGTTGGGAGGCTTGCGATGAGCCCCTTCGAGAAAAAGAAATTGAACTGCAAAGAGATTGCCCCGCTGCTGGTTTTTTACGTTTGCGAAGAAGTCAGCGACGATGAACGTGAGTTGATCGAAGCACATCTTGCCAGTTGCAAAGCCTGCTCCACCCAGCTTGCCGAAGAGAAGGAATTTCATTCTGCTCTGCTCTCTGCTCCGCAGTCCTCCGACCAACTCGATGCTTCCGGAATCCTCCTTTCGCAATGCCGCAGTGAATTGGAAGAAGCGCTGGACGATCTTTCCGCTCCTCCGCTGGAGGAGCATTGGCGGCCCTTCGGATGGCTGCGCCGCTGGATGGCTTTGCGGCCGGCTTGGAGCGGCGCCATGCTGGTGCTCGTCGGAATTCTCGCCGGCACGCAGATCGTTCCGATGTTTCAGCGAAATCCTGCCAATACCGGGCAGGCCTTGAATGTACGCGCAAGGAAGCCTTTTACAGCGGACCAGCTGAACAACTTGGTAGTGAGTGGTGTGAACTTTTCGACGTCCCCCGGCTCGGACTCTCCCACCCTTCAGTTACAGGTCAGCGCGGAACAGCCGATGGTGCTCACGGGAAGGGCTGACGACTCCAGCATGCAGCAGGTGCTAACCTATGTTGTCGAAAACGGCGAGCGCTTTGACGCCGGAGTCCGACTGGACTGCCTCGAAGCTCTTAAAGCCGCGGTGCGCGACCTGCAGGTACGCAACGCTCTGCTTAGTGCCGCGCGCAAAGACCAGAATCCGGCCGTGCGGATGAAAGCACTGGAGGCTTTGCGTGACGCCGCGGGAGAGGACGACGTCCGTCAGACCGTGTTGGACGCTCTGGAGCACGACACCAATCAGGGCGTGCGCGTAGAAGCTGTGAATTTGCTGGTGGGGTCGCTGCAGGGCGAGGCGCCAAGCGCCGAGACTGCCCCGGCCGCGCCAGATGCGCCGGTCGTAGCGCCCGCACCAGCTCCCCGAGCCCCAGGCGAAGACGCTTCGTTCGAGCAGGTCGTTAAGGTGCTTCAGGATTTGCAGCGCCGTGACCCAAACCGCTACGTACGGCTGCGCAGCGCTGCCGCTCTGCGGCAAATCGGGCCGCGTGAAGTGCAGTAAGCGAGGGCCGTAGTCCACCGGACTGGTAATTTATTCTTGTGATGAACTCGAGTTTCGATCGCGAGGTTTTTTTTCGGGCGCGCTACTCCGCGTTGCTCTGGACCTTGACCGCTGTTTTTTCTGTCGTGCATTTTGCTCCCGCCGCCTTCGCCTCGGATCCGAAAGAACCCGCCCCTTTGCCGGAAAGACCGGGAGCGCCACGCACTTCCATTATCCGCAGTGGCGTGCTGCAAACCAGGGAAGGATTAACCCTGCGTTTGACCAGCGACCTCGGCTCGGTCAACATCACCCAACTCGATCCCGGCGCTCCTCCCGTGGTGCGGTACACCGTTCGCGTGGAAACGGATGCACGCGGGGCCGCCGCGAATCAACTGTTGAGCAATTACTCTTTGAAATACGGCACTTCTTCCACGGGCGTGGAAATCGCCGGCTTGCTCTTTCCTCAAGGTACGCATCACACCGATGCCCAGTTCTGGGTGCAATTTGAAATCGCCGTGCCGCGCAATTACAACGTGGAAATCATCACCGACGCCGGCGACATCACTACCGGAGACATCGGCGGAACGGCCTTCCTGAAAACACAAGGCGGAAACATCATCACTGGACGCATCGGTGGAGTCGGGCTTCGCGAAATCTCGCGCGGCCGCCCTGTAGCCAAACTGGAAACCGAAGGCGGCCACATTAAGGTGATGGGGGTTGCCGGAGACCTTTCAGCGTTTACTGCTGGCGGCCACATCAACGTGGGCGACATCACTGGCGACGCTTCCCTGCATAGCGGCGGTGGACACATTCGCGCTCGCGAGATCGGCGGGCGGGCCGATCTAGAAACCGTCGGTGGCAATATTACCGTTGGTCGGGCCGCCAGTTTCGTGAGCGTCCGTACCGGGGGCGGCCAGATCGATTTCGGCGAAGTCCGAGGCTCCGTCCGGGCCCAGACCGGCGGCGGTGGCATACATGTCATCTACGTCTCCGGGCCTATGGAAGTGGAATCCAATGGAGGCAGCATCTGCGTAACGGGAGCCTCCGGCGCGGTGCAAGCAGCCACTTCCGGCGGCAGCATCACCGCTTGGATCAATCCAGGCGTGCCTGCGGAAAAAGGCATGGTGCGTCTGGAAGCTCCTTCACAACTTGCCTCCGGTACCGGCGACCTCATCGTGTATCTCCCTCGGAACCTCGCCGCAAATATTGACGCGCTGGTGGCTAACGGCACCGGCCAGCACATCGAAGCCGATTCTGCTCTGCATCTGACCATGCAAGGTCCTATGAACGGAGTCGGACAAGTCCACGCCATGGGCGTTTTGAACGGCGGGGGAGCCCCGCTGAAGCTGCGAACGACCGGCGGCAAAATCCGGCTCCAGTATATGGACTCGCAGGCTGCGCTTTGGGACTCGCTGGTGCAGGAGCAAGCAGATCGCCTCAACAAACGTTTTGTGGAGGTTGGCTTTGCTCCTGTTCGTTTTCAGTTTATGGAGTCCAAGCCCGACGTAGTAACTCCAACGCCCGACGGCCCCGGGCTCTCAACGAACACCGGCGGCGATTGGATTGAAGACTTTCTCAACGACCTTGAGCGCAGGTTCCGCGGCAGCATCAGCGAAAATCCCGACACTTTCTTGAAGCGGTTCACCCGTCCTCCCACACCCTCTTACCCCCCACTCGCGCAGCGCGCTGGAGTCCACGGATTAGTGACGCTACAAGTCAAATTAACGAGAGACGGTCGCGTCGAAGTTCAAAAGGTTCTGGAAGGTGAACCGGTCCTGGCCGACGCCGCGATTGACGCTGTGAAGCGTTGGCACGCCAAGCCCGTTTGGATAAAAGGAAAACCGTGTGACGTGATTTCGACGGTCAAATTCGATTTTCAGTTGCCGTGAAGCTCTTTTCACGGTAATGGAGTTGTTTGGTCCTCGGCCTTGAAGAAACTCGGTTCTGTAAATTGCAGTTCAAGGGGGTAGAAGGTTATGTCACGTCACGGTTTCCGCGCGACGGTTTTTTGTTTTTGCTCTCTTCTCGTGGCCGCTTTCGGTGTCGTTCCCAGCTATGCCATCAGCAAAGACTTCAATCAAACGGTTCCGTTGCAGCCCTGTGGCACATTTGAGCTGCAAAATGTGAACGGTCCTGTGGATGTTCAAGGATGGGACCGCAACGAAGTGGAGATTCATGCCGTGAAAACGGCAAAGCAGCAGGAATCCGATCTCGGGCGCGTTTCGATTGAAGTCAACGCGCGCCCCGACGCCGTCGCGGTCACCACGCGCTACCCCCAAAACGAAGGCGTGGAAGTCGCCGTCGAGTACACCATTCACGTTCCACACCACGTCCACGTCGAGCACATCGGCACCGTGAATGGCACTCTGCGCATTTCTGGCCTGGACAACGTCGAAGACTTGCACACCGTTAACGGCGACATTGAAGTGTTTGAGTCGGGCGGCGACGTTCACGCCCATACCACCAACGGAAATGTGCGCGTTGAGCTGGCGCATCCGCCCGACAAAGCGGGCGCCACCGCAGAAACCACAAACGGCTCGCTGGTTCTCGCCGTGCCTTCCAATCTCGAAGCTGACGTCGAGGCGCGCTGCCTCAACGGTAACTTTTATTCCGAGCTCCCCATGACCATGGAGAGCACGGACCGCCCCCGGGAAATGCGCGGCAAGCTCGGCCGCGGCGGAGTCCCGATTCATCTGCGCACGGTAAACGGGGGCATCCGCCTGATCGTCCTGCGTTCCAGCGTCTGACGATTCCGCGCCTGCTGCGTCTAAGTGCTGAGGAGGAAGGGACGAAAATGAACAAGCGTAATATTTTAATCACCGGAGGGGTCGCGGCACTCAGCCTCGCGCTGATCGCTCTGCCCGCGCCTCCTGCCAATTCTCAAACGCCATGCCCGGACGAATCGGTCACAGCTCGGCTGGCGGAGCGATTGGCTCAATTGCAGGCAAAGCTTCAAGGGCGCCAGGACGAAGTTGCCACCAAGCTCGCGGAGGCCAACTCCAGGTTGGCGGCGTCGCAAATGGCTCTCGCGCAGCACCGCCAGACCCTCCAGCATCTCGAAGCGTTCCCCGCTTTAGCCGGTGATGACGATCAGGATGGCGTCAGTGTTCTTTTGGACGCAGACGGCTCAAGCTGGCTGGGTGTGGAACTCCATGAAGTCACCGGCGACACCGCCAAGGAATTGAAGCTCCCCGCCGAACGGGGCGTGGTTCTCAGTTCCATCGTTCCAGAGAGTCCGGCCGCCAAGGCGGGCCTCAAGGAAAATGACGTGGTGACAGAAATCAATGGGCAACGCATCGAAGGCGCGGCCCAGTTCCGCCGCATGATTCGCGAAATCCCGGCGGGCCGCACCGCGCAAATCACCGTGTGGCGCAACGGTCACACGCAGACGATCAGCGTCACTCTAGGAAAAGCGGAAGAGCGGCGCCACTCCCTTAAGATGCTTACTCCTGCCCCCGGTGCTCCGGGAAGCTTCGCGTTCACCATGCCGGAAATTCCCATGCCTCCTATGGAGTGGAACGGCACGTTTGTGATGGGTGGGCAGCCGCGGCTCGGCATTGACATTGAAGACCTCAATGGCCAGCTCGGCAGCTTCTTCGGCGCTCCCGATGGCGAAGGCGTTCTCGTTCGCGAAGTGAATCCTGGCTCAGCCGCCGAAAAGGGTGGGCTCAAAGCCGGCGACGTCATCACTTCCGTCAACGGCGAAAGGATTCGCACCATCGGTGACTTGCGCGAGAGACTTTCGGCAAAGCAGGAAGGGAAAGATAAAGACAAGGACCAGACCGTGAAGCTCGGTGTGTTGCGCAACAAGAGCGAAGTTTCGCTAACCGTCGAACTTCCGGCCCCGGCTGCTCGTACGAAGCGCTTCATTTCACATCGCACCAACATCTAACTTGCCGTTGCGCTTCTAAGGAATCGCACAAAAGCCTCGCTTCGGGAATGCGTGACTCGCGAAGCGGGGCTTTTCAGTCTTTCTGGTTCTCGCGAAAGAAACCGTACTCGCAATGCTGGTGTCTGCTCAACGCTCTTCCTCAGGCAATGACGCCAGCGCTGCGTCGAAAGCGGCATAGTGATGATGGCGCTCTTCCGGCTCGTTTAAGGCCATTCCTTCATGCTCGACCCACGCATGAGCTTCGAGGTTGCCGCCATCTTTGCGGATTCCGACGCGCAGCTGAGATTTAATTCCCTGCCTCCCCAGTAGCCACCATAGCGTAAGCGACTTAGCAAGGCAGGAAGGGTGAAACAGGCCGTGCCGATCCGCGGCGTTCACCAGGTGTGCCGTCATGGCGATTTGCTTGTCGAGGGACGTTGTTGGGTCCATCTGGGAGGTTTCGAGCAAGAGTCTTTTCCGCAGCGCGTACCGCGTCGCATCGAAACCACGAAGTTTCAAACTCAGCCCCACCAGCGGCAGCATCAGAAACGCGCGCAAAAGCAGTGCCTGCGCGGTACGTTCCAGCGCCCTAAACCGCCGCAGGCTCTTAAGCATCAGGGGGCAAGATTTGCAGCAATCCGTGTTCGATGAGGTGGCCCAGCAATTCCGTCAGGTTTTCGCGAAGCGTTCCCGGCTCCACGTCGTATTCCGTAAGTAGTTCCTGGTACGCCGCGTCAATGCTAGGCGAAGCCGTCACCAATTGCCACATGCGGGTGCCGGTTTCATCCAGGCCGAAGTATTTTTCCGTTTCCAGGTTCAGAAGAACAGATTCCTGGTCCAGAAGCCGCACTAGAACGTGCGCTGGCGCAGCAGCTCGATCCGTAAATGTCACCATCAACCGCTCCAAATGAATTCCTCTCCGCAGAATTCCACTGGGGGACCAAACCTGGCGTTACGCCTATTCTAGCGGGGATTGTGCCGCTTCGCTACGGGAGAGAGCGGAACCAAACAGCCTTGGGCACGTAAGGTGTCTCCATCTCCCCATAAAACAAAAGGGCCGGCCCCGTACGGGGACCGGCCTAAAGAATTAGGAAATGGCCAGCTAGGACTTTTTCTTCCTAACATTGACCTTGAGGTCGATCCCCGGCGCCATCTGTTGCAGCTGCTCCAGGCCCGCCTTGGCCTGCGCGCCATACGTGCCGTTCGGGTCCAGCTCGATGGCCTTCTGATAAGCTTCGATCGTTCCCGGCGCGAACTCCGGCACTTGCTTATCTCCCACTTTCTTGATGGTCATCCTGTAAACCAGCGAAGCGCCCAGCAGGTACCAGGTTTGCGGGTTCTTGGGATCCAATTCGGCGGACTTCTGCAAGGGCTCTACGGCATCACCCAGCCGGTTCGCGTTGTACAGACTGATACCAAAGTTTCTCCAGGCTGTGGCAGCATTCGGTGGATCAAGTTCGGCGCTTTTGGTATACGCCGCCTTCGCCTCATCGATTTTTCCAGCGCGCGCCAGCACGTTCCCAAGGTTATTGTAGTAGCCGGGCACATCCGGCTTCGCAGCAATGGCTTGCTGATACGCTTGCGCGGCTTCGTCGTTGCGGCCGGCCGTATCGTAAGCTTCTCCGAGCTTGGCCCACAGCAAGTGTACGTTGGGATCTTTTTCGCTCGCGGATTCCTGTGCCGCCTTATATTCCTTGGCGGCCTGATCAGAAAGATCCATCAGCTTTTGCTTGGCGGCATCGCGCTGATCCGCCTTGGCGTTTTGTAACTCCGTTTTCGCCGCTTTCTCCTGATCCAAAAGGGCGTTTCCCGCGGTAAAGTGCGCCTTCATTCCTTCAAACTTGACCTTGGCCTCTTCGTTCTTCTTGGCCTGTTCTGCGGCTGCCGGCTGCTTCGCCAAGATGTCCTTGAAATTTGCGTCCGCTTTGGCGTCCCCCCCGCTCTCGACGCGCACCTTCGCCAGATCGTAGGGCTGCTGCTTATCATTTGGCGGAGGGAATGCAGCAATATTGACCATATAAACCCCGGGGCGCAGACCGCTGATCGAGTATTTCCCGTCGTTGTCGGTCTTGGCTGTCTGTTTCGCGCCTTGGTCGCTTGTCGCCTGGATGGTCAACCCCACCCACGGCTTCGCGTTGATATCCAGAATTTGCCCGCTGATCGATCCCGTCTGAGCCGCCGCACGCGGCGCGGATGCTAAAGCGAGCACGGCCACGAGAATTGCGGTCAGCAAAACCGGCTTATTAAAAATTTTCATGCTCCAATCTCCTTTTTGAGGGAGCTGGCCCGGAATCCCCGGACCTTTCGCCTGCCTGCGGTAGGCAGGCCCCATTATCCCTCTTGTCCCCGCTGGATTCCAAGCCTGCCCTCCCTGCCTCCCCGGCTTAACAGGAGGCGGAAACCATTCGCCGGTATGGAATCGGATCAATCGCTCCCGCCTCGGCGAACGCGCGCAAACGCAGCAGGCAACTGTCGCAAGCGCCGCACGCCATCTCTTCGTCCTGATAGCAGGACCACGTCAGGTGCAGTGGCGCTCCAAGCTCCAGCCCGCGCCGGATGATTTCGCTCTTCTTCATGGTGATGACCGGCGTAACCATTTCAATCTGCGTTTCCGGCCGCGTCCCCACGCGAATCAGTTCCTGAAACACTTGGTAATATTCCGGCCGGCAATCTGGATAGCCCGAGCTGTCTTCCGCCACCGCGCCGATATAAATCGCTCCCGCTCCGATCGCTTCCGCCCAACTCACCGCCACGGAAAGAAAATGCGCATTGCGAAATGGCACGTAGGTCACCGGAATCGTACTGCCGCGCGGTCCCGGCGCACCCAGCTCCTTCTCGGGCACGGCAATATTCTCATCGGTCAGCGCGGATCCGCCAATCGCGCGAAAATGATCCAGCTGCACCACCAGCCGTTCGCGCACGCCGCAGAAATTCGCAATTTCCTCAAACGCCCGCCGCTCGCGCCTCTGCGTTCTCTGTCCGTAGCCTGCATGGAGCAGCGCGATATTTCCCGCGCCATGCCGTTTGCGGGCAATAGCCGTGCTCACGCACGAATCCATTCCGCCGCTCAACAGCACCACCGCTCTTCGTGAATCCGTCATTTTGGTTTCCGGATAGCGACCAATCTTGCTATCTCGCTCTTTTCCTTTGCTTCCTTATACCTCATCTACTTCCTTTCCTTCACACACCTTTCGTCGCTGGGTCCCAAATAAACTTGTGCAACTGCAATCCCAGCCGCACCGGCAAACCATCTGCCAGGATCCATTCCGCCAGCTGGCGCGGCTCGAGCCCCGGCCATTTTCCCTCTGGATCTTCAAACACGGGAGAAAACAAAACCTCTCGTACACGCCCCGCCAACCCGTGTTCCCGTGTGAATTCGCGCGCGAATTCGTAATCCCGCCGCGTTGACAGCACGAACTTGACCTCGTCGTTTTCCGTCAGCTCTGCAAGGTTTTTTCGGTCGAAGGTGTGCGGTTCGCCCGAATCGGGGCCCTTTACGTCCACAATCTTGATGACTTTTTTCGGGAGCCCCCCGATGAAGCGTTCTCCGCTCGTCTCGATCATCACTGTATAGCCCGAGGCCAGGAGCTTTTCTGCTAACGGATAGATTTCCTCCTGCAGCAGCGGCTCCCCGCCTGTAAGTTCCACCAGCGGCGCGGCCACGGTGTTGTAAGGTCCGCCTTCCAAAGCGGACCGCTCCGTAGCGTTGCCGACTCCTTGTTCGTCCGAATTCCGCACTCGCCCCGCCAGTTCGTCCACACGCGCAAGAACCTCTTCCACGGTCATCTTTTTTCCGCCGTGAAACGCATAAGCGGTATCGCACCAGGTGCACCGCAGGTTGCAACCGGTCAGACGCACGAAAATGCACGGCAATCCGGCCCGTGTGCCCTCGCCCTGAATGGATTTGAAAATCTCCGTGATTACCATAACTGGAATTATGACGGCGCTGCCTGCTGTCCTATCCCCGCCGCTAATCTTTTAAATTACTTCACATCCTTCGCGCTACGAGTAGCTCCTCTGGGCCACAACCAATAGGCCATGGCAAGAAAAACCACGCCCCCGAGAAGGAAGGGCAGATAACTCAAGGACAGTCCCAGGAGACGAAAAACCAAAACGTACCCTGCGGCAACGAGAATCGCCGGAACAAGGATAATGAGGAACGCGCGATTCATCCCTTCACTCACTAAGAACAGGCAGCTTCAGACCGTTGCGGAGTTTGCTCTCCCGAGCCTACACCTTACGGCCGGTACTGCGCCCGGCTGGTGTCCGTTTCCCATAAAACCACATCGGTGACTTTCGCACCCGGGGGCATGCCCTTCAACTGCTGCGTGATCTCATCGTAAAAGTACTTGGCCACGTTTTCCGCAGAAGGATTTACTCTCTTAAAGGGTTCCAGATCGTTCATGAACTGGTGGTCCAGCCGCCCCATCACTTCTCGAATAATCTGTTTCACTTGCACGAAGTCCACCAGCAAGCCGATTGAATCAAGTTGCGGCCCCTCTACGGTCACCCGCACGCGGTAATTGTGCCCGTGCGGATTCTCGCATTTGCCTTTGTAGCCGCGCAGGGCATGTCCGGCGGAAAACGTCTCTTCCACGCTGACTTGAAACATTTCGCTCCAAAAGTCGCCGCCTCTCACCGGATTCTTGGTTCTGAAGCTTCAGGCGGGACTTGCCGAATTCGCTTTTCCCGTGGCGCTCCCATCCAGAAACCGGGCCACGTCCGTCAATTCCTGCGTCACAGAGTAGCGCGGCAGCGACTCTAGAAAAATCTTACCATAGGGCATCCGCTGAATCCTGGTATCCAGCAGCGCTAACACGCCGCGGTCCGTCTTCGTGCGAATAAGCCGCCCAAATCCCTGTTTCAATGAAAGCACGGCTTGCGGTACTTGAAACTCGGCAAACGCGTTACGACCGTCCTCCTGCAAGGCGGCGACACGCGCCGCCACAATCGGGTCGCTCGGCACCGCAAACGGCAACCGGTCCACGATAACGCACGACAATTGCTCGCCCGGCACGTCCACGCCCTGCCAGAAACTGGCTGTCGCGAAAAGCACTGCCGCTTCCGTGTTCTTGAACCGCTCTAGCAGCGCTGACCGCGGAGCAGTTCCTTGCAGGAGCAGGGGAAATGGGACTCGCGGCCTCACGCGCTCGAACAGATCGTTCATTTGCGTGTAGCTGGTGAACAAGCAAAACGCCCGTCCCTGGCTATGTTCCAGCATCTGTACGATTTCATCAGCGGCCTTGGACGCGAATCCTGCATCACGTACGTCGGGCATTTTGCGCGGCAAGTACAGCATCGCCTGCTTCGGATAGTCGAATTCCGGCGGCAGCGTGCGCTCCTTTGCGTGGTCGATCCCGAGCCTCTGCCGGATGTAATCGAATCGCCCGCCGACGGTAAGCGTCGCCGACGTGAGAATCACGGTGTCGAATTGCTCGAAGAGCTTTTCGCGCAGAATCTGGCTCACATCAATAGGCGTCGCCGTCAGGAACACGCCCTTGTTCCGCCGCTCGTACCAATACACAAAATTCTTCTCATTGGATTCAAACAGGAATGACAGTTCCTGCCGCAGCTCAAAGCTGCGCCGCGCCATGCGCGTCAGCTCTTCGGGCCTGTTGGGCAGCGCGCTTAGTTCAGTTTCCAGGCTTTTCAAGGCAGAAACCAGCGCGTCGTAAGTTTCGCGATGTTGCTCCAGGAAGGCGGCGCGCTCGTTTCGCAAGAACGAGAATCTGCCTTCGCGGGGCGGAAACAATTCGAAAAAGCTCCGGCTGCGCTCGCGAATGCGCTGCGTCTTCCTAAGCAAAGATGGCGTGCCCTGATGCAACAGCCGCAGCGTCTGGTCCGTGTCGCGAGCCAATTCCTCGAACCGGAAGTTCGAAATCTGACGCCCGAAATAATCGCTGGCCACGTCTTCCAGCTCATGCGCCTCGTCGAACACCACCGCCGAATACTCCGGCAGAATGCTGCCAAAATCGTCCTGCTTCAGCGCCAGGTCGGCGAAAAACAAATGATGGTTCACAATGATGAGGTCGGCTTCTTTCGCCCGCTGGTGCATGCCCGTTACAAAACACGGATTGAACGACGCACACTTCTGCCCCGTGCAGGTGTCCCGCCGCGCGTCCAGCCGTCCCCACAATTCCGAATCATCGGGCAGAAACGTCAGCTCCGCCCGGTCACCCGTTTCCGTCAGCTTCGCCCAGTCCTTGATCTGCCGGAAGTAGTCCACTTCCTCGATGCTTTTTAGCAGCGTCTGGTCCTGGGTCTGGTTCAGTTTCGAGATGCAGAGAAAATTCGACCGCCCCTTCATCACCGCCACTTTCAGGTTCGGCGCAAAATGCTTCTGCAAAAACGGAATGTCCTTTTGGAAAAGCTGCTCTTGCAGGGATTTTGTCGCCGTGGAGATCACCACGCGCCGCCCGCTGCAAATCGCGGGGATCAGGTAAGCGAGCGTTTTGCCGGTTCCGGTGCCCGCTTCCACGATCGCGTGATGATGTGATTCAAACGCTTCGTGCACCAGCTCCGCCATCTGCAGTTGGGCGGCGCGGTATTCGTAATCCGAGCCCACTACCGGGCGGTCGAAGCCGCCCTTCATGCACTTTTCGAGAAATCCGCCCGGGCCAAAAACCTCTCGCATCGAGGGTTTCGCGCCGCCATTCCCGCTTTCGCTGGCCTGCGTGCGCGTTTCGACTTCTGCGTCTTGTTCCCTCAAATTTTCCTCGACATACCTCCGCTCGACGGTTTTCGCCGCCTGCGCAGCGCTTCCAGCTGCAGCTTCCCTGCTCGAATTGCTGTTTTTCCTTCCCAGGAGCCACCTTGACCCGGCCAAGCACGCTGGCGGTGCAGTTACGATAGCATACCGCCCGCCTCGCCTGACGACGGCCTAGCCTTCGATCCGCGGCCCCAAGTGCTGCATCTTGATGGTTTCAAGGCCTTTAGCAGTTGAACAACGACCGCCTTTTTGCCATGTTTAAGCATCTTCGTGGCGCGTTACATTCTTTGGCGGGGCGTTGCGCGTTTACCGTCAGGGATGGCAAGACGCAAATCCAGTCCGGCGTGGGGTGTCTCATGGTTCGCCTGAAAGCATTTCCTTTCGTTTCCATGCTCGTGCTCGCCTCTTTTTTTCTGACTGCCTGCACGCTGCATCGCCCGAACGGCGGCGGAGGCGGCGGGGGCGGCGGAGGAGGGAACGCGACGGTGAGTTTCACTCTGGTTGCGGACACCTTGCCGGCAAATCCTTCGATTCTTTCGTTTAAGGTTTCCGTCACCAGCGTGGTGCTCACCCCTTCATCGGGGACAGCGCAAACCCTTACACCCGCTACGCCCGTGTTGGACTTGATGCGATTACAGTCCGATACCGCTTTTCTCGGCACTCTCAAAAAGGTGCCTTCGGGCAGCTACACAGTCCAAGTGGCGTTCTCGAGCCCTGAAATCACTTTTCTGAACGATACGGGTTCTGCCATCACGGCCGGCTCTGCGAGTTGCGCCAGCGCCTCGGTTTGTGTATTTTCTTTTTCCGCTTCCGGTACCCCCACCATCGGCTCTTTCACTATCAATGTGACTTCCACAGGGCAACAGGGCGTCGGCATTGACTTCAACTTGAAAAACGCCATTTCTCTTTCTTCCGGAGCGTTGTCCGTAAACTTCAACCCCTCTTCCCCCAGCCCCCAGGTTCTGAGCGCTTTCACCTTGCCGCGCACCAATGCCAACCTGGGTAACAATGAACTTGATCTCATCGAAGACTTCACCGGCGTCGTCTCGCTGAACGGCAGCGCCGTAACTCTGACTTCACCGACGCGCGGAACGCTGACCGCCACGGGCGTCTCCAGCAGCAATTTCGACCCCGACCCCTCCGGAAGTCTCTGTCCGACCGGGACCTCCACGCTTTCGGCGTGCGTTTCCGCCAACCAGATCGCCAGCATGGATGCGATTCTCAATTCGGACGGCAGTTTCTTGATCCGCGAAATCGAGCCGCTCGTTTCGACGCGGCAGGACACGGTTGAAGGCCTTGTCTTTAGCACCAACACCACGACGCAGTTCGCGATTGCCGTAACCGACAAAGTGCAAGCCGCAACGGGCTCGCTCATCGGGGGTCTGAATACTGGCGACCTTCTCACTGTGAACATCCCATCGCCGCAGCCCTTCCTTGTGGACACGAAGGGACTGCTTGTGCCCCCAGGCAGCAAAGGACTGTTTCAAGGACAAACGGACACCAGCGCCATTCATCAAGGCCAGGCGGTGGCGATCCACGTCACGGCATTCACCGCTGCCAACGGTACGACCATAGCTTCGGCAACCGCCGGCACCGTCACGCTGCGGTGGTCAAGGCTGACTGCGCCCCTTACTGGCGCCATCCAGAATGGCCAAATTAACGTGGATGCCGTTCCGACTTACTTCCTGATCACTCCGTCGTCCGTTTTTCCGACGCAGATCTTCACCGGCACTTTAGGGGCCGACGGCGTGACCAGTCTTGACGGTGTCACGACAGCTGCCAGTCTCAACGCAACCTTGCCTGTGGGGCTGCGCGTGCTTTACCTGGACAATACAACTCATAGCGCGCCACTGCCGTTTATGGCCGCTAAGATCCGTCAACACTAGAATTCGCCGGCAGCATTGATTTTCTCCGCCTCCGCAAAGGCCAACGGGCTCTCCAAGTTGTTCGGAGAGCCCGCTCTTTTTTCTTAAGACGGCTCTTAAGCCGGCAGGGGGCCGCCGATGGTTGTGTTAGGGGGAAGAGGCTGTACGCTGGGCGCCGATGGCGCTCCCGCCGTTACAGGGGGCTGGAAGCGCCGGAAGACCACCAGTGAAATGGCGCCGAGGCCCCAGAGAGCCGCTCCGTACTTAAACACCCAACCGACGTGCGGAATCATGGTAAGAATGCGAATAATCACGACCCCGACGCACATCCGTCCGACCAGGGGCCACAACTCGCGGGTACGGCCCATCAGCCACTGCCCAAGCAACCCGCCAATCACGACGAGGCCGAAATGCAGCGCGCCATACCACAAAGCCAGCGTCGCGAGCCCGACGAAAAGACCGACCACAGTGACGCAAGTGATGCAGGCGGCGATCGGGAGGCCGAATCCAACCAGCACCGCCAGGCCCGCTGAGGCTCCCACATTCTCCTCGGCAGAATTCACCGCTTGCAAAGAGAATGCCGGCATCAGCGCAAAGAGCACCAATCCAAAGAGGATGTACGCGGAGGCCCAGATTAACTGCCAGATGTAGTAGTGCGGGTTCGAGTAATTCGGGCCGTGAGTGATCTTTTCGAAGTGCACCGGCGAGGCCAACTTGGCGCCTTGCGCGACTTCTGCGGGCTTGTTTCCTTCGAAATTTATGGGTCCGTTGACTTGTGCCGAAGAATCGATATTCAGTTCGTCCGACCTGATTTTCGCCGAGCCGCCGATGAACCCGCCAATGTTCGACTGGCCGCCCATGGCCAGAACATCGCGCTGCACGTGCCCGTCCATGCTCAGCCTTCCGGAGAAGGAAGTAATGCTTCCGCCGATGGTCGCATCGCGATCAATGTTGACGTCACCGCCGAAGGTCATGACGTTGCGTCCCACTTTACCCTTGACCGTGATGTTCCCCGCGTAGCCGCGAATGCTGCCGTCCACTTGTCCGGTCATCCTCACCTGGCCGGACGCGGAAAGCAGGTCGCCCTCGACATGGCCCGATACTTCGACATCTCCGCCCGCAACCACCAAATCGCCTTCGATGGTGCCGGCGATGCGGATTTGCCCGCCTGCGACGTACATGTCGCTGTGGATCACTTCGTCTTTCGCTACGCTGATCCGGTCGCCTTTGCGAATCTCGGTGGCGGAGGCGCGCGAAGGCATCATCAGCGCCGCGCACAATCCCGCGAGCACCAGCGCCAGTGCCGAGCCGCGGCGGATGCGCCGCCGCAGGAACATCACGCCCAGCCCGCCGAGTGTGACCAGCGCGAGAATCTCCAGTAAGGTGATCATGGGTTGCCATCCTTTCCAGAAAGGGCTCTGGAAAATCAGCAGGCCCAGCAGATTCGTTCCGCTGAATCCTGCCTGCTCCAATTGCGTCTGCCAGGGCTGAATGTATCCGGTGTAGAGCGCGTACACGCCGGTTGCCGCCAGTCCAAAAGCCAGCCCCCAAATCCATTGCATCGAGCGGCGCGCGGCTTCCTGGAATTGCGCCAGCCGCGAGGGCAGCGGCTCGGTGTCTTCGAGCATCGCCCGTGTCAGCAGGCGGGATTCACGCTCGAGTGCGCGCATCAGCGTGCGGCAGGTGTCGCATTCCTGGGTGTGCGCGGAAACTTCCAGCCCACGAGCGCGGTCCAGTTGCCGCTCGAGGTACAGCAGGCAAGTCATTTCGTCCAGATGCTTCAGATTCGTGCCCTCGTTGCCGCTCATGAGGTCCCCCCCGCAGCCAGCGCCGCGTTGCCTTCGAGCGCCAGCCGCAGTTCATGCCGCGCGCGCAGCAACACCACGCCCACAAAGGCGCGGCGCACTCCCAGCGCATCGGCAATTTCGTCATAGC
>Ga0126370_10000087_pt1 | contig 28928 bp, 19 predicted proteins | sample PanSoiMetaPlot_3_FD_92586 | JGI IMG/M metagenome (GOLD analysis project Ga0126370, IMG submission 92586) | Tropical forest soil microbial communities from Panama - MetaG Plot_3 | ecosystem: Environmental > Terrestrial > Soil > Tropical forest > Bulk soil | place: Panama | collected 2016-02-17 | reverse complement strand
TGGTGTCCACCGCTCGACACAAGGCGATCGATTCGCTTCGACGCGCCACCAACTTTGAGTCCAAGCGCGAGGAACTGCAGAAGATTGCCGAGCTTGAGCAGAGATTTGCTGCGGACGATGCTGAAATGTCAGACGCGCACAACGATAATCGTTTTCCTGATGACCGCTTGCGCCTGATCTTTACCTGCTGTCATCCAGCTCTGGCCCTGGAAGCACAGGTCGCGCTGACGTTGCGAACGTTATGCGGGCTTACTACCGAGGAAATTGCCCGCGCTTTTCTGGTTCCCGCCCCCACCATGGCCCAGCGGGTCGTGCGGGCCAAGCAGAAGATTAGAGATGCACGAATTCCGTATAGAGTTCCGCCGGAGTCGGAATTGTCCGTCCGTGTGGAAGCGGTGCTGGTCGTCGTGTATCTCGTATTTAACGAAGGATACACATCTACCTCTGGCGAGGCATTGATTCGTCAGGAACTCTGCGCCGAAGCGATTCGCCTGGGTCGCATCGTCTGCCACCTGCTTCCACACCAGACTGACGCACGAGCCTTGCTGGCGCTGATGCTGCTGCAGGACTCGCGCCGCCTTGCTCGTGTCGACAAGAGCGGAGAACCGATTCTCCTCGAAGATCAGGACCGCAATCTTTGGGACGGTGACCAAATCGCTGAAGGGCTGAAGCTGGTGGAGTCTGCGCTCCGTGAAGGCCCCGCAGGTCCGTACGCATTGCAGGCGGCAATCGCCGCAGTGCACGCCCGCGCCGAAAATGCCAAATCGACCGACTGGCAGCAGATCGTTTCGTTATATGAATTGCTCTTGCGCGCGCAGCCTTCACCCGTGATCGAGCTCAACCATGCAGCCGCGGTGGCGATGGCACAAGGAGCCTCGGCGGGACTCGACCTGGTGGAAAAGATCGAGAGCCGACCAGAACTTCGCGAATACTACCTGCTGCCTGCCGCCCGCGCCGATTTGCTCCGACGACTGGAGCGCTGGCCGGAAGCAGCGGACTCTTACCGCCGCGCTTTGTCCCTGGCACCGAATGATTCCGCGCGCAAATTTCTGACGCGTCGGCTTGCCGAGGCCCAATCGAAGGGCTAGCCCAGGGCAAAGGGCGCCAATCTTTACGGGACCGATTCGCTTGCGGGTTCGGACCGCGCACTCTCATTGCCTCGCAGGTCCACCGAGGTAACGACGTACGTGAAACGCTTGCCTGCCTGAACGTCAGAGTCGCGATAAGCGGGCGCACGAACAAGGTCGGGGTTAATCTTGGCGAACGATCCGCCATCCTCGCTTCGATAGAGATTGTACCCGGCGAGATCAGCATCCGCCACCGGAGCCCACACGAGATCGATAAACACCTTTTGTCCCGGCCCAGAGAATACGGCCTGGAGACTCGCCGGCACCGCCGGAGGGAACACATCGTCGGCAATGACCCTGAGGGCATTCGTGTCGTCGCCTTGCACTTCGATTTGAGGCTTGCCGGAAACATCAAGCAAGGTAACCGTCCGGGCGCGATACTCGTAAGTCTTTCCCCATTCGATGTTCGAGTCCGTCAGCAAAAAGGTCTGCTCATTCCCAAGTGGCAATTCGCCGACTAGAACGCGCTCGTTATTCCCGATCCCAGAGCGGTAGACGCGATACACGTGATGCACGTCCGCATGCGGAGACGGTGTGGCACTCGCCGACCAACTCAACACCACTCCGTCGGCCGTGAGCTTCGCTTCAAAGTTCACCGGCGGCGGCAGAGTGTGTGCGAGAGGAACCCGAACCTGATTCGAAAGGCCAGCGCCGCGGCCGCCTCGATTAAGCACTTCCAACGCATAGGTGGCAACCGCGTCAGGCGAGTCGCTCATGATGGAAGCAGGAAGCACATCCACATAAGAACCTTCGGGTCGTTGCGGCGGATTGGTCAGGGGTAATTTATATAACGGTGGGGTTTGCCCAACCGGCGTGCCGCAATCCTTCAGCTGGCCAAAGCCGCGGCAAATCTGGATCGGACCCAGGCCGTGTATTGTTTCACGATCGGTTGTCCTGTTGGGAAGAGTCCACCTCAGAGTAACGCGTTCGCCTTGGCGCGACGCTCGCAGATCTGAAGGCGGTTGAGGCAGTCGCAGTGACGGCGGCTGTGGCGGCCCGATGGTCGCGCACGCCGTAAGCATCAAGGGCGCATACAAGACCAGCCATTGCTTCAGAGCGGGGTATCTCATCCGGAAGAAAACAGACTAACAGAAGACTTTCGACACCTGTCGCCCAGAGGTTTCCCCAAGATTTGTCATCCTGAGCGTAGCGAGCTCGAATGAGCTCGCGGAGTCGAAGGATCACTACCTCCAGCACGAACAATGCAGACTATGCCGTCAATTCCTTCACAGCCTCGCGGAACACCCGCGTATGCCGGTCCACATGCTCCGCTTCCGTCTGCGGACACATCAGCGCCATATTGTGAAACGGCGTCAACAGAATCCCACGATTCATCGCGTAGAGATGCATGAAGCGTTCGAGTTCAAAATCCATCGCATCGTGCGCCTGCTTACCGTTCTTCGGCTCAGGACCAAACATATATTCGGCCCGGCATCCAAGACGCGTCACATGCCAGGGCAGCTCCGCATCTGCGATTGCTCTCGCTACTCCCACGGCCCAACGCTCCGCCATCGGGATCATTCGATCGAACGCCTCTTTGGTAAGAACTTTTGTAAGCGTGGCCCGCATCGCAGCCAACGACAGCGCGTTCCCGGCCAGCGTCCCGCCGATGCCACCGACGTCGCAATTCTCAAGCTCCTGCTTGGCCACAATTCGATCGGCAACTTCCTGCGAGAATCCATACGCCGCACCCGGAATTCCCGCGCCAATCGCTTTACCGAAGACAATCACATCGGGCTCCAGATTTTCTGCGCGGGTATAGCCCCCAGGCCCGGCACAGATCGTGTGCGTCTCATCGATGATGAGCAGCGTTCCATGTTTGCGCGTGAGGTCGCGCAGCGACTGGTGATATCCGGGCTGAGGATGCACGATGCCGACGTTTGTCATCACGGGCTCAGCCAGCACGCACGCCACATCTCCGGGCGCTAGTGCCTGCTCTAGTGCCGCAACATCATTGAACTCAATCACCTTCGTCGTGACAGCCGGATCAACTGGTGGCCCAATGTTCCCCGGACGCGGACCAGCCGTGCCATCGTCGTGCAGTGTGATGAAGCTTTCGTCGACGGTACCGTGATAGCACCAGTGGAAGACGAGTATTTTCGGTCGTCCCGTAATCTGGCGCGCCAGCCGAATCGAGAAGCGATTCGCGTCTGTTGCAGTCAGCGAAAACTGCCAGTAGGGTAGATTGAATCTCTTCTGCAATTCCTCCGCGACGACGATCGCATCTTCCCCGGGCAGCATGAGAGTAATGCCGCGACGCATTTGCTCCTCCGCAGCCTTGACGGTCGCGAAGGGAGAGTGCCCCGTCATGGCTCCCGTGTCACCAAGGCAGAAGTCGACATAGCGATGGCCATCGACGTCGAAGAACTCGGCACCCTGTGCTTCGCGGACGAATGGCGGAAACGCTCCGGCCCACTTCACCATCCAATTCATAGGCACACCCGCCAGCAGCGACTTGCGCGCGCGGTCGAACAGCGCCTTCGACTTCGGACGCTCGTCCACAAACTTCTTCTGTTCGCGTTGCATCAGGGACTGCAGGCGGGCGCGGTCAATTGTTTTCATGGTCGAGAAAAGATAAACCACAGGGGACGCAGAGAACCACAGAGCAATTCCTCTGTGCAACTCTGTGACCCCTGTGGTGAGAGACTTCTTACAGAATGTACCGGCTCAAGTCTTGATCTTTCACGATATCCGTCAGCATCTTCCGCACATAGTCGGCGTCGACGGTGATCTGCTGGCCTTTCTTCTCCGGCGCATCGAAGCTCAGCTCATCGAGCACGCGTTCCATAATCGTATGTAGCCGCCTCGCTCCAATATTCTCCGTGCTCTCATTGACGCGAAAAGCGAAGTGCGCAATCTCGTCCAGCGATTCGGGCGTAAACTCCAGCTTCACGCCTTCGGTCTCGAGTAGAGCGGTGTATTGCTTTACCAGCGAAGACTTCGGCTCCGTCAGGATGCGAACAAAGTCTTCCATTGTCAGAGACTGCAATTCCACACGGATGGGGAATCGTCCCTGCAGCTCAGGGATCAGATCGCTCGGCTTTGAAACGTGGAATGCGCCCGCAGCGATGAACAGAATGTGATCCGTCCGCACCATCCCATACCGCGTGTTGACCGTAGTTCCTTCCACGATCGGCAGAATGTCGCGCTGCACTCCCTCGCGCGATACATCAGGACCATGGCCGCCTTCGCGACCAGCGATCTTGTCGATCTCGTCGAGAAACACGATCCCGGAGTTCTCGACGCGATCAATCGCTACGCGCGTTACCTGATCCATATCAATCAAGCGCTGCTCTTCTTCCTGGATCAGATATTCGAAGGCCTCATTCACCTTCATCTTCCGCTTCTTGGTCCGCTGCCCGAAGATGTTCGGCAACATGTCTTTAATGTTGACGTCCATCTCCTCAACTCCCTGATTGGTCAGAATCTCGAACGAAGGGAAATTGCGCTCGCGCACATCGATCTCGACCATGCGGTCATCGAGTTTGCCCTCGCGCAGCTGCTGGCGCAGTTTCTCGCGCGTCCGGCTCGAAGACTCCGCTAGAGCTGTGCTGCCATCGATGACTACTCCACCGGAAGGCGTCGGTGGCTCGGGCCTCGGCGGAGGTGACGGCGGCAGCAAGATATCCAGCAACCGTTCTTCCGCATTCAGTTCGGCCTTGTCGGCAACATCTTCCAGCTTCTCTTCGCGTACGTTGTCGATGGCGATCTCGATCAGGTCGCGCACCATCGACTCCACATCGCGGCCAACATAGCCGACCTCAGTGAACTTCGAAGCCTCGACCTTCAAAAAGGGGGAATTCGCCAGCTTCGCCAGCCGTCGGGCAATCTCGGTCTTTCCCACTCCTGTAGGCCCTATCATGATGATGTTTTTCGGAATGATCTCTTCCGCGAGGTCGGGCGGCAGCTTCTGCCGGCGCGTGCGATTCCGCAGTGCTATGGCCACCGCGCGCTTGGCGTCCTTTTGTCCTATGACGTGTTTATCGAGCTCAGCAACAATCTCGCGTGGAGTCAGTTCATCCAGCGCCAGCTGCTCTTCTTCAGCGGTTGAAGGAAGGTAAATAGCCATTTGAAATCGTCAAATCCTATCTTTAGTCCTATCACCATCGTACCGATTTTTGGTCCACCGATGGGTGCTACATTCGCGCTGGTTGCCGCGCAACCAAACCGTTCTTCAAAGGGGAGCCGCACCTATGTTTTTTCTGATCGGTTTGAGGACCAAAGCCAAAGCCATTGCTCAGCAAGAGCGCCCGTGTACCAAGTGCCTGCGTCCAACCATGCACGCAATTGTCGAAACCAAAAAGTGGTTCACGCTGTTCTTCATCCCGGTGATCCCGTTGGGCGGAAATTTCTTTGCCCGCTGCGGAGTCTGCGGTTTGACCACAAAGTGCACATCCGAAGTCAAAGATCAGTTGGCGATCAAGGCCATGGCCGCCAAAGCCTGATGTTGACCCAGAGTTTCTGAACCCCTCCCCTGCAATATCCCGCGTCAGAGTTCTTCGATCGTTACCCGATCATTGGTATAGATGCACATTTTGCCGGCAATCTTCATTGCTTCTTCGGCAATCTGCCGGGCCGAAAGCTGAGTGTGCTCCGCCAGAGCCTGCGCCGCCGCCTGGGCATACGGACCTCCGCTGCCAATGGCGGCAATCCCGCTATCCGGCTCAATGACATCGCCCTGTCCGCTCAGTAAGAACGTCTGATCTTTGTCGCTGACCAGCAGCAGGGCCTCCAAATTTCGGAGAAACTTGTCGGTACGCCAGTCGCGACCGAGTTCGACCGCCGCGCGGCCGAGATTTCCGTGATACTGCTCCAGCTTCGACTCGAACCGGCTGAAAAGCGTAAACGCATCGGCAGTCGAACCGGCAAAACCTGCCAGAATCTTATCGTTATAAAGCCGCCGGATTTTCTTCGCGGAATGTTTGATCACCGACTCGCCGAGCGTGACCTGGCCGTCCCCGGCCAAAACCACAGTCCCATTGCGGCGAACGGACAAAACTGTCGTCGATCGTATCAGTCGTTTCTGTGCCATGAGCGCAATTTTTGATTATAGCAGCGCAAAAAGGCCACTACTGAAAGCCCCCGAATGAAAGGGTTACTCAGCGACCTCTGCGACGGTTCTCGGCGAACTCAGCGATGAAGAAGTTATCTGAACGGCTCATTAGGGAGCGTGCACCGGTAAGAGCCTTTTTTGTCATGATTTACAGATCGCATCAGTAACCATATTCCGGATTACCGCTGTGACATTCCTTCATACTCCACATGCCCTTAACGTGGAGTGCATGCGTAAGTGCGCCGCTGTTCTTTGTCACGATAAACGATCCCTGCTAACGCTGCAGGCCACGCTGGATCAACTCGATACCGAACTCATTCATTGCCGGTCCCATCAGGAAGCGCTCGAACTCGTCATGAACGGGAAATGCTCCACGATGATCGTCGACTTCGACCTTCCCGGTGCCGAAGAAGCGATTCGCATGGCGTCACTGCTCCCGCCCGCGCAGAAACCAACCCTGCTCGCCGTCGCCAGCCGCGCCTGGCCGGGCACGGGACAAGCCTTCCAGTCGGGAGCGAACCGCATCCTCTATCGCCCACTTGAAGGCGAACTCGTGAAAGACGCGTTGAAGGCTGGCCGAAAATTGGCCAAACAGAATCGCCGCAAGTGCCCACGGTATGAAGTGAAGACACTTGTTTATCTAGAACTTGAGCATCAGACTTTGGCCGGCATCAGCATCGACATTGGCGAGCACGGACTTGCCATGCAAGCCGCTGAACCGGTGCCCATCCATTCGAGTATGCCTTTTCGCTGTGTGCTACCAGGAACCCACGTTACCCTTCAAGGCGAGGCCGACGTGATCTGGGCCAGCGACCAGGGACGTGCCGGCCTCTTCTTCTCGAAGCTTGCTCCGACGGCGCGCAAACACCTGAAGCAGTGGCTGGCGAAGCGCGGACATCAAAGCAAGCACGCCGTGCGCGATCTGCTTCCGCCTGACGACGCACATGTTGAATTCGCTGCGGCAGAGGAAGAAGAGCTCCAAGTCGAGGTGCAGTAGAGCACCGTGTGGGCGCGGGCGACTCGCCCGCGCAGGTTTTGAAGAAGCAGTGGCAAGCAGTTCCCGATCCCACGCATGCCGTATCATCGCAAGAGCATGCCACGCATCCAGGAACATTCCCCTACACTGACCCGGTCTGATCCGGTCTTTAATGGACACTCAATGGTCGGTCCTCTCAGGCGAGTGCTCGTTTGCTCGCCTCGATCCGCGGGATGGAATCATCCTGACCGTGTCGCCCGCTGGCAAGAACTCGGCTTCGGCCACGCTCCGGATTTCGCGAAGGCGCAGGAGCAACACCAGGCGCTTTGCGCCGAATTGGCAGCTGTCGGCGCAGAGATTCTCGAACTACCGACCGCCGAAGATCGTTCTCTCGATGCGGCCTACGCGCACGATGCCTCTCTCGCTACCGACTTCGGCCTCATTGTCATGCGTCCGGGCAAAGCGAATCGCATCGCTGAGGGAGATCATCAAGCTCGATTCACGTCAGGGCTTGGCATCCCGACTTTCGCTGAGATTCAGGCGCCGGGAACGACCGAAGCCGGAGACATTGTGTGGCTCGATGCCAAGACTCTGCTTATCGGCCACGGATACCGCACCAACGCCGCTGGCATCGAACAAATGCGAACCATTCTCACGCCCAAAGGGATCGACGTGCTGTCGGCTCCGCTGCCATACGGTCCCGGCCCCTCGGCGTGCTTGCATCTGATGTCGCTGATCAGCCTGCTTGACGAGCAGACTGCGCTGGTTGATTTGCCGTGGCTGGCAGTCGAAACTGTTGAACTGCTGAAGTCCCTCGGCTTCCAGTTCATTGAGATTGATTATTCCGAGCGCGACACGCTAGCCTGTAATGTCTTGGCCCTGGGAAACAGGCGCCTACTCGCCATCGCCGAGAACAGGAACACCAACGAGCACCTTCGCCAGCACGGATTTGATGTCCGCACCTTCCCTGGCAGCGAAATCTGTATTAACGGGAGCGGTGGTCCGACCTGTCTAACGCGCCCTTTGCTTCGTGCATAGGAGTTCCCACCCTTCGAAAATCACGAAGGATGGGGCAGCCGCGTACCGTTGTGTGCATGGTCCGATACGTAAAGATCAAAATAGGGCGCGACTCCAGACGGCCGAGGTCTAAGGTCTGAGGGCCGAGGTCTGAGATCGAACACGAAACCGTCCCTCCTTGTTTCCCGTACTCCACTGTGAGTAGAATTCTTTCCGCTCACCCGGAGGTGCCTCGATGCATCGTTCCCGCCTGTTTCGTCCCCTATCCATTCTTTTGCTAGTCGCGCTATCGGCGGCCGCCTTTGCACAAACCGGCCTTATCCCTCGCAGTGTGCTCTTTGGCAATCCAGAACGTAGCAGTCCGCAGATCTCACCGGACGGCACCATGCTGGCTTACCTCGCGCCCGATCAGGGAGTGCTCAATGTCTGGGTGCGGACGCTGGGCAAAACCGACGACCGCGTCATCACCAACGACCGCAAGCGCGGCATCCGCAATTTCTCGTGGCAGTACGATTCGAAGAGCATTCTCTACGGACAGGATCAGGGCGGTGACGAGAACTGGCGGATCTATCAGACGAATGTAGCCAGCAAGCAGACGAAGGATCTCACGCCATTTGAGAAGTCTCGGGCCGACATTATCGCCCTTGATCCCAACCATCCTGAAACGCTCCTCATTCAATCGAACAAGCGGGACTCCAAGGTCTTTGATGTCTATAGCGTCAATCTCAAAACCGGTGCGCTGACGCTCGATACACAGAATCCCGGCGACGTGCAGGGCTGGCAGGCCGACAACGACCTGCAAGTTCGCGCAGCCCAAATCACGACTGACGACGGCGGCACGCTGATTCGCGTCCGCGATGACGTGAAGTCTCCGTGGCGCGAACTGATGAAATGGGGACCGGAAGAGACATTGGGAAACATCGTCGGCTTCTCCCCTGACAACAAGTCGTTGCTGATCATCACATCCCTCGACGCCAACGCTGCGCGTCTGCTTGCGGTGGATGTCGCATCGGGCAAGCGCACGGTGGTCGCGGAGGATCCGCAATTTGACGCCTCCTTCGCAGTCACTCATCCCAAGACGAACAAGCTACAAGCGGTGGTCTTCCTGCGCGAACGTCGCGATTTCCAGATCCTCGACAGCGACATCAAGGCCGATTTCGAAGCGCTGCACAAGGTACGCGAGGCCGACATCAGCAATGTGAGCCGCGATGTCAAGGATGATAAGTGGATTGTCACCTTCGAAGGCGACGACTCACCCGTCTACTACTACCTTTACGACCGCGCGACGAAGCAGGCCACGATGTTGTTCAGCAACCGGCCCGCGTTGGAAAAGTACAAGCTCGCAAAAGTGAAGCCGGTCGAATACACGGCGCGTGACGGCATGAAGATTTATGGATACCTCACAACGCCAGCAGGAACGGAAGCGAAGAATCTCCCGATGGTCGTCTTCCCGCATGGCGGCCCTTGGGGGCGCGATCTCTGGGGAGGCGATCCTTATGCGCAATGGCTGGCCAATCGCGGGTACGCCGTTCTGCAGCCCAACTTCCGTGCCTCGACCGGCTACGGCAAGCAATACCTGAATGCCGGCGATCGGCAATGGGCCGGAGCGATGCACACCGATCTGCTCGACGGCAAAGATTGGGTGGTGCAGCAGGGCATCGCCGATCCGAAGAAGATCTGCATCATGGGCGGCAGCTATGGTGGTTACGCCACCCTCGCCGGAGTTGCGTTCTCGCCCGACGCATTCGCGTGCGGTGTAGACATTGTCGGCCCGTCGAACCTCAACACGCTGCTGAAGACGATTCCGCCCTACTGGTCAACGTTCCTCGCGGTCTTCCACAAGCGCATGGGCGAGGATGAGGCGTTTCTGAAATCCCAATCACCGCTGTTTAAGGCCGACGAGATCAAGGTGCCTCTGCTCATCGGCCAGGGGAAGAATGATCCGCGAGTCAACAAGGCGGAGAGCGATCAGATCGTCGCTGCCATGCGGAAGAACAACAAGCCCGTGGAGTATTATGTGTTCCCCGACGAGGGGCACGGCTTCGCGCGACCCGAGAATCGCATGGCCTTCAACGCCGTCAGCGAGGAATTCCTGGCAAAGTATCTCGGCGGACGCTTCGAACCCGCGAGCGACGCGGAGAAGAAGCTGCTGACGAGCGTAAAGGAGTAAGCGGTTGTGTAGGGGCGGACGCATTTCGTCCGCCCCGCGAAGCGAAGCAAGCGAGCCAGTGTGGAGGCTTGCAGCGGTCGTTGGTCAGTTCACAGACTTTCGTAGCGGGATCAATTCGCGTAAACGCGGATCCCGCATGAACAATCCTCCCCACGCGAGCATGCCGAGGATGACCGGCATAGGATAGGTTGGGTCACCGATTCGCAACGTGGTGATCGTCGCCCCGCCCAGCAGCCCGGTCATCAAGATCGCGCCTAATACCGCTGTCTGCGGAATCAGATAGAACACACAACACAACAGCTCGATGGTCCCGACCGGCAGAATCAGCCGCTCCGGCAGACCTGTGCGGGTGAACGCCTCGACGACGGACGGAAGCCTCATCAGCTTTACCACGCTGCCGAAGAGCACCAGCAGCACCGGTAGGGCGCTCATCACTCTGCCTGTCCATAAGGCTGTTTTCGAGATCGGGGCAAATTGCATGGCCGATGTTGCCATTTTGAATCCTCCACGGATGAGTTAGGCGATCGGCCCTGCGCCCAATAGGGTATGGGTGGGGGTCCGATTGCGGAGTTTCTCGATTTAGATTGGCTTCGATCAACTAGGATGCAAGATTCCAGCACCCGGACACGATCCCGCCAATCTCCCCGAGCTTCGTGAACCTCTAGGCTGAGTTTGTCTTACCGCTGAGTTCGCCGAGTTCGCATTCAGATTCGCGCTCTTCACAATCTGGCCCTTTCGTAATCGATTTCCCTTCTATGGCGCAGGATCGCGGTTGATATGATGTTTCCTCAAGAACGCTCGTCGGGAGAGAGCCTTTCAATGCATTCGTCGTTTCGGCGATTCATACTTGTTTGGATCGGAATAGCAACGCTCGCGTCGGCCGCCGCACAGACTGCGGCCGCACCGCAGACTCCGGTGGTGATCGATGCGGTTACCGCGTCAGAGGTGCTGCAGGATGGCCTTCAGATTCAGGCTGGGTCGGCGGCACTACGGATTACTGCGTTGCGCGACGACATTGTCCGCGTGCGTATCTCTCCGACCGCAACTTTGCCCGAGGATGCATCGTGGGCTGTCCTTCCTGAACCGCGCGGCAAAACGGTTTCTGTACGCCCCATGCAGGACGATGCTTCCGTGGGCTTCCGCACGGCGGCGCTGGATGTGCGCGTGGAACGGAATCCGTTGCGGATCGTGATTCGCGATCTTTCGGGAAATGTCATTTCTGCTGATGCATCTGGACGTCCGACCAGATTCCCACTCGAGGGCTTTTCCGTTTACAAGCAGATGACGCCGGCGGAACATTACTTCGGCCTCGGCGACAAGACCGGGCAGTTCGACCGGCGCGAAGAGGCGTATACGCTGTGGAACACGGATGTCGGGCCGCAAGAATCGGTGGATCCGTTGTACAAGGCGATTCCATTTTTCCTGGCGATGAATGGGGCGCAGAGCTACGGGATTTTCCTCGATAACACCTGGCGCAGCTGGTTTGATTTCGGGAAGCGGTTCCGTGATGCCATCGCGTTCGGATCGGATGGTGGGCCTTTGGATTACTACTTCATCTACGGGCCGACTCCAAAGCAGGTCGTCGAAGGATACGCCTATCTCACCGGCAAGCCGCCGTTGCCTCCGCTGTGGGCATTGGGATTTCAGCAGTCGCGTTACAGCTACATGACGGATTCGCAGCTGCGCGATATCGCGACGCGGCTCCGCACGGACAGGATTCCTTCCGATGTGCTATACCTCGACATCGACTATCAGGACCGCAATCGTCCGTTCACGGTCAATTCGAAGACGTTCCCAAACTTTCCTGGACTCGTTGCCGATTTACGCAAGCAGCATTTCCACCTCGTCAACATCACAGACCTGCACATCGCGCACGCTCCCAATCAGGGATACACGCCTTACGACACCGGTCACGCCACCGATCAGTTCGTAAAGAATCCTGATGGAAGCGAGTTTGTCGGCATCGTTTGGCCAGGACCAGCGGTCTTTCCGGATTTCACGCGCGCCCAGACACGCGAGTGGTGGGGCAATCTTTATCGCGAATTTGTGAAGGACGGCGTTTCCGGGTTCTGGAACGACATGAATGAGCCCTCGGTATTCAACGGGCCCGGCAAGACGATGCCGTTGAACACGGTCCATCGCATCGAGGAACCGGGATTCATCACACGCACCGCGACCCACGCCGAAATTCACAACATTGTTGGGTTGGAGAATGCACGCGCGACCTATGACGGCTTGCTTAAACTGCGTCCGGACGAACGGCCTTTCGTTTTGACGCGCGCCACCTATGCTGGGGGACAGCGCTACGGCTTAACCTGGACCGGCGACAACGCCGCTACATGGAACCATCTTCGTCTGGCCACACAAATGGTGCTCAATCTTGGCATGAGCGGCATTCCGTTTGTGGGAGCGGACGTCGGCGGATTCAACGGATCTCCTTCCTCTGAACTGCTGACGCGCTGGGTTGAGCTTGCATCGTTCTCGCCATTTTTCCGCGACCACTACAACAAAGGTGCTGCGCCGCACGAAGTGTGGGTGAATGGTGCGGAACAGGAAGCCATTCGACGTCGCTACATCGAAAATCGTTACAAGCTGCTGCCGTATTTCTATGCGCTCGCTGACGAAAGCTCGCGCACCGGCTTGCCGATGATGCGTCCGGTCTTCCTCGAATTTCCAGAGATCTTCGCGCCGAACGCTCCCGGCTTCGATCACTGGGATACCGAGTTCCTGCTGGGTCCCAGTTTGCTGGTCGCGCCGGCGCCGTTCGGAGAGATGCTCGATGACTACGTCGTCTCGTTCCCGGCGGGGACCTGGTACGACTTCTGGACGGGAGAGAAGATGGCAGCCCAGCCTTCCGCGCCCGCGCTCGCTGACGCACTCACCGCGAAGCCGGGAACGAAATTCCAGGAGCAGCGCAAGACGCATCCAAAGCTCGACACGCTGCCGGTGTTCGTGCGCGGTGGGAGCGTGATCCCGATGGAGCCACTGATCCAGAGCACCGATGAGACTCCCGGAGGACCGCTCGAATTGCGCGTCTATCCCGGCGATCATTGCAGCGGCTCTCTCTACCTCGACGACGGACATACCTTCGCCTACCAGCAAGGCAAGTACCTGCGGCAGGCGCTCACCTGCGGGTCCGATGCGAACGCGCTGCGGCTGAAGTTCCACGCACGCCAAGGATCGTTCGCGCCGTGGTGGAAGATCATCGAGATCGTGGTGTACGACTGGCCATCCGCGCACGCGGAGGCCAAGGTGTCGGGCAGCGCCTATCCGGTGAAGACCACATACGATGCCCCACATCATGCGCTCCACGTGACGCTGGCCGATCAGGCGGGCGAGGCTGAACTCACGATCCGGGGCCGGGCGACGCACTAGGTTGCAGAAACTGTGGGCAGGTATCCGCCCTCTGTGCCTGGCTTGAAGAGTAGTTCCGTTTTTTACCGTCCTTGCAAGTTATTGCATTCATTAAAGTTAATGCGCGGGAGGCCTTTCTTTGCGCGCAAAATATTGATTCTAAGCATCTTGCAGGTAAAATATTGCAACTTAAGGACTTATCTACAGTTCTTGCGGGTTTCAGTTTTTGACTGCTCGCTGTAAGTGTTTTATTTTCTGATACTTAATCGACACGACGGCGTCTCGGTCTTACAAGATCTTGAATCGAAGGAACTTACGCGCAAAATATTGCGGAATAATGACTTACCTGCTGACGTATGCATCCTCGCGAGGTGTGGCGTGTGGAAATCAAGATGTATGGCTGGAATTGCTGCGGGACTAGGCCACCTTGTGAATGCAACTCAACCTGGACCGCTGTATTGGCCTACTGATTTCGCAGAGCCACCATTGGGTGGATGCTTGACGCTCGCTTTGCCGGCAGATATCCAGAGAGCAATGCCACAACCAGAAGAAGCAGGAGCATGCCGAAGTAAGTAGTCGCGTCCCAGGGCGAGGTCGAAAAGAGAAGCGAAGCGATAAGGCGGACCGACGCAAGTGAGGCAATCGTTCCAACGATAATGCCCCAACCTGCCAGACGAAGCGTGCCTAGTGTAACGTCGCGTTGCACACGGCCGGCGGTCGCTCCTAAAGCCATGCGTACTCCGATCTCTTGGGTCTTTTGGGTCACTGAATACGAAATGACGCCGTAAATGCCAAGCGCGGCGAGCGCAAGACCCAGGCCCGCAAATGCGGCAACCAACAGCATAAAGAAACGTCGCGGAGAAACGGCACGGTCGACAATCGTCCGGATCGGTTGGAATTCGGCGGCAGGCTGATTGGGATTCAGTTCGCGCAACGCACGCAGAACGCTCGGACCAAGTGTGGCGGGCGGCAGGCTGCTTCGAACGACCAAATGCGCGCTGCTCGGTCCCTGCTGAATGGCCGGATAGTAAATCTGAGCGGCGGTGCGTTGCTCCACGCTCTCTTCGCGTACGTCATCGACCACTGCAACCACGTGATCTTCCTCTTTGTCGCGCATCAGAATCTTTCCGACGGCATCTTCGCCGGGCCAGTAGGTACGTGCTGCGGAGACATTGATCATCACAACGCGTTCGCTATGGGGACCGTCGGCCCAGGTGAAATCGCGGCCGCGCAGGTGGATTCCCATCGCACGAATAAAGCCGGGCGTGATTACGTAGACGAGAGGGTCGGGATATTGACCGGGCACAAACGTCTTGCCTTGAGGCACGGGCGTATCCCAGTCGCGGTTCGGTCCGAGGGGTAAATAGTCGGCGATGCCTGCGGCTTCGACACCCGGGATTGTGCTCACGCGCTCGAGAACCTGCTGAAAGATCTCGCTGCGCTTGGCAATGCTGGCTTCGTTGTTCGGAGCGCTGTCGTCGTACTCGACGTTAATCGAAGCGGCATGTTCTGGCTGAAAGCCAAGATCAACGTCGAGCACTCTGAGAAAACTCTGGAGCAGCAATCCGGCACTGACCAGAAGCATGCAGGCAAGCGCAATTTCAGAGATCACCAAGGCGGCGCGGAGACGTTCGTGTTTGCGCCCAAGGCCCGCACCTGCACCTGAATCTTTGAGAATGTCGTTAAGGTTGCCGCTCGCGATCCTCAATCCGGGGAGCAGGCCAAAGATCATCGCGGTGGATATCGCGATCAATACGGTCCAGCCCATTGCCTGGCCGTCGATGCGGAGTGCACTGAGCAGAGGAAGGGCAACGGAGCCCTGATGCGCGAGCCACCGGACCACAGCGAAGGCCAGACCGAGCCCAAGGAGCGCACCGAAGCCCGATAGCACGAGGCTTTCCATAAGCAATTGGCGAACGATGCGACCGCGGCTGGCGCCGAGCGCACCGCGGACAGCGAATTCCTTCGCACGCGCGGCGGCCCGAGCCAGCAGCAGGTTCGAGAGATTTACGCCTGCGATGAGCAGAATGGCTCCGACGGCGCACCACAGTGCGATCAACGAGCGCCGGAGTTTGCCGGTGACGTAATCTTTCAGCGAGCCGGGAATCAGGTTGCCTTTGTAGCGTCCCAGGGTTTGCGGGTATTTGGTGTTGAAGTAAATGTTGGGCGCGACGCGGTTGGCGTCGTCAAGGGCCTGGGCAACGGTCACGCCGGGCTTGAGGCGGCCAATGAGGGTGACAATATTGCCCCACATGCGTTCTCGATCGAGATCAAGAGGGACAAATAGATCAACCTTCGCACCGGGAGAAAATACGGCGCCGAAATCGAAGGCATCCGGCAAGACTCCGATTACGGTGAAAGGAGTTCCGCTTAATTCGATTGCCTTGCCCACGATGGAAGGATCGGATGCGAATTGACGGCGCCAGTACGCATTGGTCAGAAGAGCGACTGGATGCGGGCCGCGAGATTCCTCTGGGGTGAATAGTCGGCCCATGTCTGGCCTCACGCCCAGAACCTGGAAGAAGTTGGCGACGACCTCGATGCCCGTGGCAGGCTGAGGCTCGCCGCGACCAGCGAGGCGGAAATTGTCAGGCGTGGTAAAGGCCTCGTAACCCGTGACCCCTTGATACGCGCGGCTCTGGTCGCGGAACTCCTCATAGGCGTCGGCGGAGTAGGTAGCGCAGGAGAGGCCGCAACCAGTGGGCGGTGGAGCGATCCACACAAGTTCGTGTGAATTGGGAAACGGCAAGGGACGAAGCAGTAAAGTGTTGACGACGCTGAAGACGGCGATGTTGGCTCCGATCGCGAGCGCGAGAATCAGGATCGAGACTGCAGCGAAGCCCGGATCGCGGCTGAGGGTGCGGAACGTGTAGTGAATGTCCTGGCGCACATCGCGCCCGTAATCGCTGAAGCGTTTGCGGCGTTCCATTCTCTGTCCCATCTGCGTGCCGATCTTTTGCACACCCTTCAGGTCTCCGAATTGACGCTCGGCTTCGCGGCGGGCCTCGGAGGGAGTCCACCCTTGAGAAATGAGGTCATCGGTTTTTGCGTCAAGATGAAAACGCAGCTCGTCTTTCACATCAGCGCCGGGATCTGCACCGAAGAAACGGGCGTAGCGCCGCCACATGGGGAGCGAAGTCATGCGATCTTTTCCGGCTCCGGAGGTTGCGTCGCGCTCAGGACCTTCGCCACCGCAGCGGCGTACGCTTCCCACGTTTTGACCTCATTACGAAGTTGGCGGCGGCCTTCTGGAGTCAGCCGATAAAACTTGGCTTTGCGATTGTTCTCGGAGAGTCCCCACTCCGCTTCGAGCAGTCCTTTGTTCTCGAGACGCCACAACGCGGGATAGAGTGTGCCTTCCTCGACGAGCAGTGCGTCTTCGCTGTGGCGACGGATGAGGCTGGTGATCGCGTAGCCGTGAAGAGGTCCCCAAACCAGAGCTTTCAGGATCAGAACATCGAGAGAGCCGCGTAGGAATTCGAGTCTGGAAGAATCCATCTATACCCCTTGCATTCCAAGGGAACGCTCTCACACTTCCCCTGTGAACGCAAGGGGAGCGGTTAAAAATTTGAATAGCAAGACAATAAACAACCCAGACAGACTTGAACACCGACGTATATGTTGCAGAAGGCCGGGTCGAGGACGTCGCCGTGGAGACATTCCTTCCTGATAAAATCATTTTGCGATGCTGCTTCCCTTCGTTCGCGAACTCTTCGCGGACGTAGAAATGCTTCCTGGATTCTTGCGTGTAGCCTCCCACCTGAAAGAGGGCACGGGGCGGATACGTGTTTCCGGCCTGTCGCCGACCGCCAAAGCGCTATTGCTCGTGTTGTTGCGGCGCGCTTCCGAACGGCCACTGATCGTAGTTGTCAACGACAACCGCGCGGTCGAGGACTTCGTACCCATTCTGCGCGGATTCTGCGAGCTGACTGCTGCCTGTGATCCGGACTCCGTTGTTTCCCTGCCTGCGCGAGACGTCTTGCCGTTTCAGAACCTGTCGCCGCATCCGGAGCTTCAGGAAGAACGCGCGACCGCGTTATGGAAGATTGCGACCGGTAAGGCAGCAATCGTGGTCTCTGCGGTCGCTGCCACAGCGATCCTGCAACGCTCTGCCGATTACTATGCCGACCTTGCGCGCACGCTGAGGCGAGGGGAATCGTTTGATGTCGACAACCTGCTTGGGCATTTGAACACGGTCGGCTACAGCTCCGCTGATGTCGTCGAGATGCCGGGACAGTACGCTTTGCGCGGAGGCATCCTCGACGTGTATTCGCCGGAGGCCGAGCGGCCAGTGCGCATCGAATTTTTCGGCGATGAAGTTGATTCTATTCGGCGTTTTGATCCGACCTCGCAACGATCGTCGAATCCCATTGACGAGGCGCTGCTGTTGCCGCTCACCGAGACACCAGTTACGGATCAATTGCTCGGCGCGATCCATACTCGTCTTTCTGGTAAGCGCATTGCCGGGACAACCGAAGAAATTGTCGAAGCTGCAGTTCGATCTGGTGGAGTTACCGTTTTTCCGGGTTGGGAATTCTATGCGCCCGTAGCTGGATCCGATCGCACCGTGTTCGATTTACTTCCGCGCGCTACCGTGCTGCTCGACGAGCCGGACCTTCTTCGTTCGGAATTCGACCGCTTCTGGACGCGGGTTGGAGAAATGCACGAACGGAGTGGAGTGGGAAATCTGGTGCGCCCTGAGGATTTGTATCTTCCTCCGGACGGCTGGTGGGAGAAAGTCACGACACTCACCGGAGCTGATATCGAACATCTCGGCATCACGCAGGGAGACGAGACGGAATCAGTTTCGATCCTGACGCAGCCGACGCCACGCTTCCACGGCGCTGTTCCGGCTATGCTTGAGGAAGTGCAGAAGCTCACGGGCACAGGAAATCAAGTTCTGTTCTCGGTTCCGAACACCGGCGAAGTGGAGCGCCTTGCCGATATTTTCACTGAATACAACGTCAGCTTCCGCCTTGGAAGCCGAACCCGTGGCGGGGAGAGCTATGCCGATGAGACGAGTTATTTCGCCGGCGAAGTCAACACCACCACGCTCGCAAAGGCCTACGTTCCTGACGGTGTCGTCTTTCCCGATGCACACCTCGCCATCTTCGGTTCACGCGATCTGTTCGACGAATCGGACACCGTAGCGTCCCGCCCGCAGCGCTCGAAGTCGAAGGTCTCTGCATTTCTGTCGGACTTCCGAGATCTGCAGGTTGGGGATTACGTGGTACACGTCGAGCACGGTATCGGCCAATACCAGGGGCTGAAAGAAATCAATCAAGGCGACGGCAATGCCGAGTTCATGCTGCTCGAATACGCTGAGGGCGCGCGGCTTTACGTTCCGCTCACTCGCCTCGATCTGATTCAAAAATATCGCTCATCGGAAGGCGCCAAGCCGGCTCTTAGTCATCTTGGGACGCAGGCTTGGGCCAAGACGAAGGCCCGGGTCCGCAAGGCGATGAAGGACATGACCGAGGAGCTGCTCAAGCTCTATGCGCAGCGGAAAATGGCGCAAGGTCATTCCTTTCCAGCCGGAAACGAATTTGTCCGAGAGTTTGAAGATTCTTTTGAGTACAACGAGACCGAAGATCAGGCGCAGGCGATCTCCGACGTGATGCGGGATATGGAGTCGTCGCTGCCCATGGACCGCCTGCTCTGCGGCGACGTCGGCTATGGCAAGACGGAAGTTGCGATGCGCGCGGCGTTCAAAGCGGTCAGCGACAACAAGCAAGTTGCGGTACTCGCACCGACAACCGTTCTCGCGTTTCAGCACTTCGAGACGTTCAAGCAGCGGTTCGCGCCCTTCCCGGTCACGATTGAAATGATCAGCCGCTTCCGCAATCCGAAGCAGCAGAAAGAAATTCTGCAGAAGACGGAAGCCGGCAAGATCGACATTCTCATCGGCACCCACCGCATTCTTTCCAAAGATTTGAAGTTCACCGACCTCGGCCTGCTGATCGTGGATGAGGAACAGCGCTTCGGCGTCCGCCACAAAGAGCGCATCAAGCAGATGCGCAAGCAGGTCGACGTGCTCACGATGTCGGCGACGCCGATTCCGCGCACGCTGCATATGTCGCTGGTTGGCTTGCGGGACATGAGCGTGATCGAGACTCCGCCCAAGGATCGTATGGCGATTCAGACGGTCGTCGCCAATTGGGAGGACAAGCTGATCCAGTCAGCGATTGAGCAAGAACTGGAGCGCGGAGGGCAGGTCTACTTCGTCCACAACCGGGTTGAGAGTATCTGGGAGATTGCGGCCAAGCTGCAGGAGCTTGTGCCGAAAGCGCGCGTCATTGTAGGCCACGGTCAGATGTCGGAGGGCGAACTCGAGAAAGTGATGCTGAAGTTCATGCATCACGAGGCTGACATTCTGGTCGCGACGACAATTATCGAGAACGGCCTCGACATTCCGCTGTGCAATACGATCCTGATCAATCGTGCCGACCGCTTGGGACTGTCGGAGCTTTATCAGCTCCGTGGACGCGTAGGGCGCTCGAACCGCCGGGCTTATGCCTATTTGCTGGTGCCGCGTGAGGTCGAGTTGACTCCGATTGCCCGTCGCCGGCTCGCGGCTTTGAAAGAGTTTTCTGACCTCGGCGCGGGGTTCAAAATCGCGGCGCTTGATCTTGAACTCCGGGGAGCGGGAAATCTTCTCGGCGGCGAGCAGAGTGGACACATTGAGGCCAGCGGCTTCGAGCTTTACACCCAGATGTTGGACCGCGCGATCCGCGAGATGAAGGGCGAGGTAGGAGCAGAAGAGGCTGAGACTCAACTCAATCTCGGACTCAACATCCGCATTCCTGCGGAATACATTCCCGAGGAGAACCAGCGCCTGCGAATGTACAAGCGAGTGGCCGGAGTCGAAACAGAGTCTCAACTTTCCGATGTCGGTGCCGAGCTGCAGGATCGCTATGGCGAGCCGCCCCAGGCCGTTCGAAATCTGCTTGACTACGCCTCGCTTAAGCTACTGTGCATGCGCGTCGGCGTGAATGCTATCGACCGTAAGCGCGACGTTGTGACGTTCAAGTTCCGTCAGAATGCTTCCATTGATCCGGAGCAGCTGGCGCGTTTTGTGTCAGGGCAGCGTGGAGCACAATTCACGCCGGATGGAATGCTGAAATTCGTGCTGAAGGTAAATGCGGCAGACGATGTACTTCGTTCCCTGCGAACTACCTTGGAGCAATTGGCCGCCGAAGAAGCACCGCAGGCCCAGTGAAATGAGCTCGCGAACTGGTCTATCGAGAAAATCGATCTGCGCTATTCAGAATTTCTCTCTTCCCAAACACACTGTATTCCGTTTAGGATAACGCCACTTTGGCCGGACGACCGTTCGGTCGGGTAGTTGGCAAGCCTCGTGCTGAGTCACGTGCGCACGCCACAACATCTATATAAGTATCCAGAGAATTTGAGCGGGATTCGTCCAGTTTGCTGGACGCGCGTTGTTTTTTCTGAACACTTTGCAGTACTGAGGCTGGCGTTATGACAAGTGCAGATGAGAGATTCTTCCCCCAAGCGCAGATTACGAAGCGTGTCGATTTCGCGCCCGATCTGTGGATGTTCCGCATCCGGAGCAGCGGCGAGTTCAACTTCGTCCCAGGACAGTTTGCCACGCTCGGCGTGGAACACGAGGGCAAACGCATTGAGCGGCCTTATTCGATTGCATCGGCGCCCTCTGAGGATGGAGTGGAGTTCTTCTTCGAACTCGTTCCAAACGGCGCTCTGACTCCGTTGCTTTACAACTTGCAGGTAGGCGATCAACTGCTGATGCGCAAGATTCCCAAGGGAAAGTTTTCGCTCGACACAAAAAATGGCCGTAGGAATCATCTGCTGATCTCGACCGTTACCGGCGTCGCTCCATTCGTCAGTTATATCCGTACGCTAGCGAAAGACTGGAAAGAAGGACGCTTCGACGGCAGCCATAAACTCTATTTACTCAACGGCGCCAGCCGGCCATGGGAGTTTGGTTATCGCGAAGAATTGGCTGAGTTCGAAAAGGAATTGCCGTGGTTCAGGTATGTTCCGACCGTCAGCCGTCCCTGGGACCATCAGGATTGGTCTGGTGAGATCGGCCGCGCCGACGATATCCTGCGCAAGTACGCTGATCATTGGGAACTCGATGCGAGCAACACGGTCGCGTATCTTTGCGGACATCCGGAGATGATCGAACACAGCAAGGCGATCTTGAAACGCCGTGGGTTCGTTGAGAAGGGTACGGTCAAGGAAGAGGTTTACTGGATTCCGCCCCACAAGTAGTCCAGGCGCAGAATCGGTAGCGCGCGACAGTTTGTTTTAGGGTAGGGATGCTTCGACTGCGCCGGAGTTTCGCTTCGCTCCACTCCGGCTCCGCTCAGCATGACACTGTTTTTGGGTGCAGAGAAAGAGGGCCACACCAAACCACTCTACGGTTTAAGTTTCCGTAAGATGATGTTGCCGCTCCCGGCGTGCATGTCCAAGACTGGACCTCCACCGTTCAACTTTCTTTCCGCAAAGATGGATGAATTCAAACCGTCGCCTTCTGATGCAATGCGCAGGCCCGGAATTTCTGAGGTGATCGTATGGCCGGCACCAGAACCAACGCTTGCGCGGATTGTTAAGCGAGGATTCCTCCGAACACCAGTTCCGTGAACTGCGGCACGAGATTGTGCGTCTGCAGACTTCCCTCCGGCTTGTACCACTGATAGATCCAGTTGATCATGCCGAGCAGGGCAAATGCCGCCGCTCGCGGACTGACCGCACCCTTGCCCTGCTTCACTTTCTGCACCTCGGCCATCAGGTTCTCTACGAAGTGGATGTACTCCTTCTTCCGCCCATTGATGCGTTTGCGCAGGGTCGGTGGCAGCGGATGGTTCTCGTGCAGCATCACGGTGATCTCGCGGTCGCGCGGGCTGAGGACGACTTCAATGTGTAAGCGGATCAGGGCGCGCAAACGCTCCACCGGATCGACAATGCCGCGCACAGGAGAGATTACCCGCTCCTGCGTGATCTCCATGGCGTGGTTCATGATCTCGAACAGGATTTCGTCTTTGCTCTGGAAATGATGGTAGAGGCCGCCCTTGCTGAGTTTGAGGGCGGCAGCCACATCATTCATCGAGGTGGCGTCATAACCGCGCTGCTGGAACAGGCGGGCGGCGGTTCTCAGGATTTCTTGACGGGAATCGACCAGGGTCTCGCGAGGCATCGCGTGCCATGGTAATTGTTGCGCGTCCGATTGCCAATGTGCGGAGCAAGCTAATCCAAGGAATACTCCAGTTCCTCGCGATCTCTGCAGCCTTTCTTAGCGGCCTCGGCGTTAAAAGCTTTTTACCGCCGAGTTCGCCAAGAACTGCCGCAGAGATCAATGAGGAACTGCGAGGTTACTCTTCGGACCGGTATAGCTCTGGGATGAAATTCTGCTCTTCGAAGGGCGGACGCACGTACTTGGTCTTATCTAACGGGGGGAGTTTGAGAGGTTCTGGCGTCAGGTCTTGATACGGAATGACGGAGAGCAAATGGCGAATGACATTGAGGCGGGCGCATTTTTTGTTTTCGGCGTTCACGACATGCCAGGGGGCTTGCTTGATATCGGTCACGGCGAACATTTCGTCTTTGGCCCGCGAGTATTCCGCCCATCGTCCGCGGGATTCCAGATCCATCGGGCTGAGCTTCCAGCGCTTGGTGGAGTCTTTCATGCGGTCCTGAAAACGGCGCTCCTGCTCTTCGTGGCTAACCGAGAACCAATACTTGATTAGGGTGATACCGGCGCGTACCAGCATGCGCTCAAACTCCGGGCAGCTGTGCAGGAACTCCATGTATTCGGCTTCGGTGCAGAAACCCATGACGCGCTCTACGCCGGCGCGGTTGTACCAGCTTCGATCGAAAAGAACCAACTCTCCGGCAGCGGGCAGATGGGCGACGTAGCGCTGGAAATACCATTGAGTTTTCTCGCGCTCCGTTGGGGTACCGAGGGCAACAACGCGGCAAACGCGCGGATTCAGGCTTTGCGTGATTCGCTTGATGGCTCCGCCCTTACCGGCGGCATCTCGGCCCTCGAACAGCACGACCACCTTCAGGCCGCGGTGGCGGATCCACTCTTGCATCTTGACGAGTTCAATCTGCAGGCGCCTCAGCTCCTCGTCGTAGTGGCAATTTCGTCCTAATATCTTGGTTTTAAAGGGCTTATCACAGACGGCATTGCCGTTGGAGCCGGACCTCTGGCGCCTGCTGATTTGCAATGCCTGCGGATCGGTGCCCACTGAGCCTCCTCTTCAGTTATTTCGGAAATCTGCACGAAATCTTGAGGATTTCGTACGGGTCTTTTGCGCTTCGAGGTGGTTATATGCAGGCTCATTCACGCTCTCCTCGCATCGCGGGCGGACGAAGGTCCTCCGCCCCTCTACCAACTGTTTCGAATCTCTTTGGGTACGGTCCGAAGCAAGCGAGTGCTTGACAAGCGAGACAGCAGACAGCTAGCATAACTGGACCGACCGACCGGTCGGTTCGCACACATTGTGACAAAGGCTGTCCCGGAAGTATAAGGGACGTAGCCTCCCCCATTTTTCGGGGCTTGGTGACCGAGAGGAGCACGATGGCAGTAACGATCTATTACGAACGTGATGCAAATCCCGAGGCGCTGAAAGGCAAGACAATCGCGATCCTCGGCTACGGCAGCCAGGGACACGCCCAGGCGCAGAATCTCCGCGACAGCGGACATAAGGTGATCATCGGACTCGATCCCAACCGTCAGAGCGCCAAGCAGGCTCGTGCCGACGGTATGGTCGTAGTCGCCCCGGACGAGGCTGCCAAGCGCGCCGACTGGATCCACGTTTTGACTCCCGATGAGACGCAAGGCGAGCTCTATGAGCAGTTGATCAAGCCGTATTTGCATCCGGGGAAGGTTCTAGGCGTTTCGCACGGCTTCAGCATTCATTTCAAAACCATCGTTCCGCCCAACGACGTCGATGTAGTGATGATCGCTCCGAAGAGTCCAGGGCACTTGGTTCGCCGTGTTTACAGCGAAGGCCGTGGAGTGCCCTCGCTGATCGCAATTCACCAGGACGCTAGCGGCCGAGCTCACGAGCTCGCACTCGCTTATGCTCACGGCATTGGCTCAACCCGCGCCGGTGTGTTGCAGACAACTTTCAAGGAAGAAACCGAAAGCGATCTCTTCGGCGAGCAGGCCGTACTCTGCGGTGGCCTCACGTCGCTCATCAAGAAGGGATTCGAGACTCTCGTCGAAGCCGGCTACGCTCCGGAGATCGCTTACTTCGAATGCCTCCACGAGGTGAAGCTCATCGTTGACCTGATCTACGAAGGTGGCCTGGGACGCATGCGTTACTCGATCTCGAACACCGCTGAGTACGGCGACCTGACTCGCGGTGAGCAAGTGGTTGGCGACGCAACGCGGCAGGCGATGAAGAAGACGCTGGCTGACATTCAGTCTGGCAAGTTTGCGCAGGAGTGGATTGCCGAGAACAAGGCTGGCTGTCCGAACTTCAACAAGTTGCGTGAGTCCGAGAAGCAGCATCCGATCGAAATCGTCGGCGCGCAACTGCGCAGCATGATGAGCTGGTTGCCCAAAGAAGGCAAGAAGGCCGCTCCGGCGCCTCAAGAGCCTAAACAGGTGGTGAATGCTTGACTTTCTAGTAAGAACTATTTCGAGCCTGCAGTTGTGCTCGTAAAAGGGATCCCTTCGGCATTCGCCTCAGGGCAGGCTCTTCGACTGCGGTTCTTCTTTGCGCTTGATGCGCAAAGAAGAATCCTCGCTCAGGATGACAACGGGAGAATCGGGATAAGGGGAGTTGATGGTTAAGGGAGCCGACATCGTTTTGCAGTGCCTGCGGGCTGAAGGCGTAGACCTCGTCTTTGGCTATCCGGGCGGTGCGATCATGCCGTTGTATGACGCGCTTGATGGCAGTGGCGTGCGGCACATCCTCACGCGTCACGAGCAGGGCGCGGTGTTTGCGGCGGAAGGGTATGCGCGCGTTACAGGAAAAGTTGGAGTCGCGATGGCGACCAGCGGTCCCGGTGCGACGAACCTCGTTACCGGCATCGCCGACGCGAAGATGGATTCGGTTCCGCTGGTTTGTATTACAGGCCAGGTTCGCAGCGCGATGATTGGCACGGATGCATTCCAGGAAACGGATGTTTTCGGTGTGACGCTCTCTTTGACCAAATGGAGCCGACTGGTCCGCAACCTCGACGAAATTCCCGAAGTCATCGCGGAAGGATTTTATTGGGCCCGCAGTGGGCGTCCAGGACCGGTGGTGATCGATATCCCCACCGACATGCTGAAGGCGAAGAAAGAATTCTCCGGTCCAGTGCAGTTCACGCCGCACGCGCGTCCCGTAGATGCCAAGGCAGAGGGAGGATTCACCGACACGATCTTTGCTTTGCTGCAGCAATCGTCGAAGCCGGTGGCGCTGGTTGGCGCCGGCGCCAAACTGTCTGGCGCGATTCCGGAGCTTCGCCGCCTGCTCGACACGTTGAGCGTGCCGACTTTCGCCACGGTTCATGGGCTCGGCGCCGTTCCGCCTGAAGCTCCGTACTACCTGGGAATGGTTGGTATGCACGGCACACGCGCGGCAAACATGGCGCTGCACGAGACCGATCTGCTGCTGGTCTTCGGAGCTCGTCTCGACGACCGCGTGACAGGCGACCCGACGCGTTTTGCTCCGCATGCAAAGATCGTTCACTTTGAAATCGATCCGGCACAGCTTGATCGCGTTCGACCGTGCGAAATTCCAGTGATTGGCGATCTCTCCGAAACGATTCCGGCGTTTGAGAGCGAATTGCGGCGACATAAGCTTCCTGATTTTGCAGGCTGGCGTTCGGTTGCTTGTGGGGCTGATCGCGCCGAGCTCGATCCTCGCGGTCTGGCGCAACCGACAATCCGATTCCTCGACGAACTTTTCAGCCGGCTGCCCGAAGACAGTGTGATTCTCGCGGACGTCGGCCAGCACCAGATGTGGGCGGCACAACGGTTTAACTCGGGCTCGCCGCGCGGATTCATTACCTCGGGCGGTCTTGGTGCTATGGGCTTCGCTTTGCCGGCCGCGGTTGGCGTGCAGCTGGCGAAGCCTGACACGTGCGTGGTGTGCGTCTCCGGCGATGGCGGATTCCAGATGAACATCCAGGAACTGGCCACGGTGCACCGTCTCGGCCTTCCAGTGAAGATGGTCATCATCGACAACAAATATCTCGGTATGGTGCGGCAGTGGCAACAGCTCTTCTACGAGCGGAACTATGCCGAGACCGACCTGAGCGACAATCCGGACTTTGTGGACATCGCCAAGGCGTACAAGATTCATAGCTTCCGCATGAAAGAAGATGTCATGCGCGAGTTTCCGGTCTCGCAGGAGACCGGCGATCAGATCGATCGCTTCCTGCGCTCTCCGGATCCGGAGCTGCTGGTGTTTGATTGCGCGCCCGAGGCCAACGTTTTCCCGATGGTTCCGGCAGGCGCGGCGTTGTCAGAGATGTTGCTCGAAGAAGAACCGACACAGTAACTGGGGGACGACTACATGCAAAGCTTTCACATCCGTTATCGCAATACGCAGGGAACATTGATGCGCATCCTGAATGCCGCTTCGCGCCGCGGTCTCGACATGCCATATGTGCAGGCAGAGCAGGGCGAAAACGATCATCAGGTGACGCTGATCCTGGATGTGAACGCCAAGCAAGTCGGCCAGCTCTATCGCGAATGGTACTCCATTGCTGACGTGACTCATGTCGGCGCAGGTACGTTACATTCCGACGCCTGGGCGGGTCCGCATCCGCCTTCGGGCGTAACCATTGAACAGCAGCGCGCTGCGGCGCGTGCGTAGTCTCGCATTCCGGTTTGGGCAAGCATGACGAACCCTGGGCAGCGTCATGCACTTTGGGGAACCTGCAGCGAGCGGGTTCCCCGTTTTTGTGTAGGAACAGTTTCGGGTTACAAGTTTCAAGTTTCGAAGTCAAAACCGGTTCGCCTCCGAAACTTGCAATTCTGAAACTTTGAAACCTGCTCTTCACTCCTGTACTCTTTTCAGCGGACCTACTACCCATGGATCTCAAACACATCAGTCGCGCAATTACCGAAGGGCGCTCGCGGGCGGGCGCTCGCTCGATGTTCAAGGCAGTTGGATATACAGATGCCGATCTCAGCAAACCGCTGATTGGTGTTGCCAACACTTGGATCGAAACCATGCCGTGCAACTTCCACCTGAGGCGCTTGGCTGCCAAGGTGAAGGAAGGCATTCGCGAAGCCGGAGGCACGCCGATGGAGTTCAACACGGTCGCGATTTCCGACGGCGAGACGATGGGCGTCGACGGTATGAGGGCTTCGCTCGTCAGCCGCGAAGTAATCGCCGACTCGATCGAACTTGTGTGCCGTGGACAGATGTTTGACGCTGTCGTGTGTGTGGTGGGATGTGACAAGACGATTCCCGCTGCGGCGATGGCCCTGGCTCGCATGAATCTTCCCGGCGTGGTGCTCTACGGCGGAACGATCGCCGCTGGAAGCTATCGCGGGAAAGACGTCACGATTCAGGATGTTTACGAAGCCATCGGCGCGAACCTCGCCGGAAAGATGAGCGACTCGGAGTTAAAGGAGCTGGAAGATGTAGCGTGTCCCGGCGCTGGAGCCTGCGGTGGTCAGTACACGGCCAACACGATGTCGACTGTGATGGAAATGATTGGTCTCTCGCCGATGGGATTTAACAGTGTGCCGGCGATGGATCCCCAGAAAGACCAGGTCTCGTTCGAGTGCGGCAAGATCGTGATGAATGTCCTGAAACAGGGCCTAAAGCCGCGGGACATTCTGACACGCGAAGCATTTGAAAACGCGATTGCGTCCGTCGCAGCGAGCGGTGGATCAACCAACGCGGTTCTGCATCTGCTTGCGATCGCGCGCGAGGCAGGAGTCAGTCTTGAGATTGATGACTTCCAGACGGTTAGCGAACGGACACCTTTCCTCACAGACCTGAAGCCATCCGGGAGATTTGTTGCCGCCGATATGCATCGTGCGGGAGGAATTCGGCTGCTGGCGAAGCGACTGGTCGAGGGCAAGCATCTGCACGGTTCGGCCAAGACCGTAACTGGACAAACCATCGCCGATGAGGCGAAGGGCGCAACTGAAACCCCGGGGCAGGAGGTGATCGTGCCGCTCAGCAAGCCGCTGAAAGCAACTGGCGGACTGGTGATTCTCAAAGGCAATCTTGCGCCCGAGGGTTGCGTTGCCAAGATCAGCGGGCACGAGCGGCTGCAGCATCG